>Ga0187803_10000593_pt1 | contig 14344 bp, 8 predicted proteins | sample NC_wetland_sal_i_2_FD_132425 | JGI IMG/M metagenome (GOLD analysis project Ga0187803, IMG submission 132425) | Wetland sediment microbial communities from Neuse River Estuary, North Carolina, USA - Control_3 | ecosystem: Environmental > Aquatic > Freshwater > Wetlands > Sediment | place: USA...
CGATCCCGCTCACGCGCTCAAGGAATTTTCAGGATACGGCTTTCCCAGCTATTTCGCATACATTTCCGGCATCCTGGAAGTGTTTGGCGGCGGATTGCTGATCGTGGGATTACTTACCCGCGGAGCGGCCCTGCTGCTGGCCATCGAGATGGGGTTGGTGCTCGGCCGGTCTATTATCCCATCGGTGGGGATTTACGCCTTCGGGCGTTATGAATTTCCATTGCTTTTGGACGCAATGGCGTTGGCGCTCGTCACCACAGGCGCGGGCCTAATCTCCATTGACGCATTCACGTTTGAATCCAATCGCAAATCTGCAAAGAAATCCAAAGCCAAAGCTTGAGGGACTCACTCGGCGGCTGATTTTTCCTACGGCCTTCGCAGCACGAGGCAGCCCGAAAGAATGTCGTGCAGGGCTTGCTTTCTCTCCGTGAATCCGGCAACGAGGTAGCCCACCAGGAACGTCAAACTGGAAATTATTTTTGCAAGATTGCGCGCCGCAGCCCGCGCGAACGTGACGCGTTGTCCGTGCACGTCCGCGACGTAGAGCCTCAGAACTCGTTTTCCCGGCGTGGCTTGCCAAGCCGAAGCCTCGAACATCGTGTAATAAAACCATGTCGCCGTAATCGTGATCGCTAATGCGACCGGCGTAAGTTGCGGCAAGGAAGTCAGCGAAGTGGGAACCGAATCAGGAAATTTAATGAAAATGGAAGGATAAAAGGACGCAATCAAACCTAATACGAGGGAAATGAGGACGGTATCAATCAAGTAGGCAACCGCTCGCAGCCAGAACCCTGCAAAAGCCGGCCGCGGAGGCAACCTGGAAAGTTCCGAGAGCGCGGGAATCACTTGGGGCGGCTGGGCGCTCTGCGGAACGTACACAGGCCCAATTTGCGCCACACTCACGGGAGTTTCACAATGCGGGCAGACGCTGGCCCCTTCCGGGATCTCCCCTCCGCATTTTTCACAAGTTAAAATTGTTGTCCTCCAAGACAAGCCCCAAGCAAACTACCAGCCGATGATTCGCTTTGCAATGAGTACTCAAAAATTTGGCGCGGTGACGCGACGCGCGTCAGTAGGCAAGCAAGTCGCGAACGGCGGCGACGAGATCGTTGCTTTGTGGAAGGATTTCATCCTCAAGTTTCGGCTGGTAGGCGCAAAAGGTGTCCATGGCCGCAACGCGCCGCACAGGAGCGTCCAACTCATCAAAAAGCTGGTCGGAGATGCGCGCGGCGATTTCGGCGCCATAGCCCCACGAGAGCATGTCTTCATGGGCGACAATCACTCGATTGGTCTTCCGAACAGTGGCGGAGATAGCCTTCCAATCAAAAGGCGAGAGCGAGCGAAGATCGATAATTTCCACGGATACGCCTTCGCGTTCCAGTTGCGCCGCCGCAACTTCGGCGCGGTGGACGACGGCACCGTACGTGATGATGCTCACGTCGGTCCCTTCCCTCGCGACGCGCGCGCGCCCGAACGGAATCGTGTAATCCGGGCCGGGATAAGGAGACCGATTGTAAGGCTGGCGATACAGGTGCTTGTGTTCCAGGAACAGCACCGGATCGTCGCAACGAATCGCAGTCCGCAACAAACCGCAAAGATCGAGCGCGGTCGCAGGCATGACCACGCGAATTCCCGGCGTGTGCGTGAACAGCACTTCCCCGCTCTGGCTGTGATAAATCGCTCCGCCGGTCAGATAGCCCCCGGTAGCCACGCGAATCACGGCAGGCGCCTTAAACGCTCCATTCGAGCGCCAGCGAAATAGAGATAGTTCGTTGCGCAGTTGCATCATCGCCGGCCAGATGTAGTCGAAGAACTGAATCTCCGCGACAGGTTTCAGGCCGCGGGCGGCCATACCCAGCGCGCTCCCGACGATGCAAGCCTCCGCAATCGGAGTATTGAAGACGCGCTCGTATCCGAAACGCCGCTGCAAGCCGACGGTGGCTTTGAAAACACCGCCCTTTCCCTTCACATGCTTCAAGTCCTCTTCATTGCAGCAATCGGCCACGTCCTCGCCGAGCACGACGATCCGTTCGTCGCGCGCCATCTCATCGGCCAGCGTGGCGGAAATCATTTCCACCATGGTGCGCGGTTCTCCCGAAAAATGCGGGGTGGATTCAAAGCGGGAAGAAGACGGATCGACGTCGTGAGAATACTGATTTACGAGGATAGAATCCTTGGCAGGCGGCTCGGCAATTAGAGCCTGGTCAGACGATTCTCGGACTTCCCGGTCCACTTCCGCTTCGATGGCCTCCAATTCTTTTTCGTCAACGACACCCTCGCGCACCAAAAACAGCCCAAACTTGGGAATGGGGTCGCGATGCGCTTCTTGCTCTCGCAAGGCATCAGTCTTGTAAAGCTTTTCGTCATCGGAAAGCGAATGAGAGTAGGGACGCGTGACCTGCGCGTGCACGAGCGCCGGCCCCTTTCGCGCCCGGCAATATTCCGCGGCACGCTGAAGAACTGCGTAGCTCGCCAGAGGATCGCTGCCGTCGCACTCCTCCAGAAAAAGATCGGGATAATTCGCCACTAGTTTCGCAATGCTTCCGCCCGCGGTCTGGAATTTCACCGGGACGGAAATCGCCCAGCCGTTATCTTCGATCAAAAAGAAAATGGGAAGTTTGCGCAGGCAGGCCGAATTCAAACCCTCGAAGAATTCGCCTTCGCTCGTGGAGCCATCGCCGCCCGAGACGTACACGATTTCATCCGCCTGGTAGCGCACATGTTCGCCGAGCGGCGCCTGCTGAGCCTGCTGCAGAGCGCGCGGAAACTTGTCGAAATATTGCGTGGCCTCCGCCAAACCAACGGCTTGTGTGTACTGCATTCCCGTTGACGAAGACCGTGGAAGAATATTCAGCCGCGGGATTCCCCAATGCGAAGGCATCTGCCGACCCCCGGAGCTCGGGTCGTCCTTGGCTCCCACCGCTTGAAGAAACATCTCGAGCGGCGTGACGCCAAGCGCAAGGCAGAGCGCCCGGTCCCGGTAATAGGGAAACACCCAATCATGCCCGGGCCGGAGGATCAGCCCGGCGGCGGCCAACACGCCTTCATGTCCCGCGCCGCTAATCTGGAAGAATGTCTTGTTCTGTCGTTTCAGCTGAATTTCGCGGTCGTCGATGCGCCGCGAAAGGTACATGGTGCGGTAAATACGAAGAAGATCCCCTCGTGATAGGCCTTGGAACCGGCTGGAATCATATTTCGCTGTCTTCGAGCGTGCCTGCACCGGCATCCGAACCACCTTGAGCTGAGCTAGGACAGCTACGTTCGGAAGTACGCCCCATTATATCCAAACCCGGGCGACCGGCGAAGAAACTCAAGAAATAGTTCTCCGAAAAGTAGCCACTCGGAGAACCCGTTTGAAACCACAGATAAACACAGGTAAACACTGATAAGAAAAAACAATGACTCTGAGAAGAAGAAGGCAAACAGCAATAGGCTCGAGGCGATTTTTATCAATCGACTGCTTCGGTTTTTCTTCTTTCATCTGTGTTTATCTGTGTTCCCGCCGCGGCGGGTGGTTCCACTGCTTTCTGCGGAGAGCAAGAAAAAATCGCGGCGAGCGGTCCATCCCAGGGTGTGGTGGCTGGGATGGAAACGCTCGGCCGCGTTGCATGACGGCGCAACCGGGGGGATGAGCGCCGACATATTGCTAGCGCACGCCATCGCGGCAGCGAAGGTGCGCCGGCAATCTCTGTGAATCCACTGCGAGCCGTGTTTATAGGCTGAAGCAGTTTCTTACCAAACTCTGCGGCACAGCTACTGCTGCGCCGCCGGCGAAGCAGGAATCGAATCGGCGGCCGCGGACGATGCCGAGCCCATTTCCAGTACAAACAGACCCTCGGTGGCAGACGCCGCAACCAACTGGTTTCCCGATTCGCGCGAACGCAAAGCGGAAAGCGCGCCCTCCGCATTGGGACCGTCCATATGTCCCCAGGTGTTGCCGCCATCGCGGGAAAGGTACAGGGCACCCTTCGCCGTGGATACGACTACCGCGTTCCGCACGGAAGCCACATCTTCAATCAAAAGTTCTGAAATGTTTGCCTGCCGCCAGGATTCTCCGGCATCACGAGAAACGAAGACGCCGTGGTCGCTGGCCAGCACAACTGTGCTTTCGTCCATGGGACGCAGATGCACCGAACCTCGCGGCTCAAATGGCAGATTGCGCGCTATCCAGGTTTTTCCGCCGTCACCTGAAACTTCGATTTGCCACGTCGCCACCGCCCAGACATACGAGTCGCCCTTGCCGGTGCGCACCGCGCGAATCGAGGTTGTGCTTGTCCCGGGAGTGGCTGCCGAGGGCTGCTGCAAAGGAGCGAGCGTCACGGCTCTCCAATTCAGGCCGCGGTCCCGTGAAACCAGCAATCCGTCTTCGGTGGCGGCATACCACGCGTCCTGGCCAAACGCCATGTCATTCACTTTGGCATGGACTGGAATCGTTGATTTTGTCGGTGCAGGAGCCGGAACGCGCCGGGTCTGGGCTGGAACGGACTTTTCGGTGACTTGATTCACCGGCACCCAGGAACTCTTGGAAACATCGTAACGCAGCAAACCGCCGGGGCCAGGAGCCGCAAACCACCCGTCGGGAGAAGCAAAAATGTGGCGGGGCGGGCCTGACTTGAGTCCTGTGGCCAGCGGGGTCCAGGTGCGTCCCGCGTCTTTCGTTTCGAGCAAAGGCTCAAAACTGCTCGTCAACACCACCAGCTCGTGTTCCGGGTGCTGTGGATCGACGGCTGCATCCACAATGCGCCGGTGAGAGAAACCCTGGTTCGAGGCGCGATAAGTTTGTCCGCCGTCCTCGCTCACCTGAACGCCCAAGCGTTCGGTGCCGAGAATCAAGCGGTCCGTGTTCACAGGGTCAATCAACATCGAAAGAATGCTCCAGGAACCCGGCGTAATCAGGCGCCAGGTTGCGCCATCGTCCGCAGTCTTCCAGAGGCCTGTAGTTGTGGCGGCGTACACCGTCATCGGGTGATTCGGATCCTGCAGAATGTGCACAGTTCTGCGGGAATCGTTCGGGATTCCTTTAAACTTTGTCCAGTTCGCTCCGCCATCCGGACTGTGATAAATGCCGGAGCAAGCGCTGGCAAAAACATGCGAGGCATCGTTCTGGTCAATCGTGATGCTCATGACGTCCGAATCGTCCACCATCCCCTGGTGAACAGGAGCCCAATTCTTCCCGCCATCGACAGTTTTCCAGGGCAGGTGATAGGTGCCTGCATAGATCGTATTGGGATCGTGCGGATCGATCGCGATCGAATCGAAATTGCGCAGGTCTTCGTGTTTCTCGGGAGAAATGCGGGCCCAGTGCTTACCGGAGTCCTCGGAGCGATACACGCCATCCGTAGCACCGGCCACGAGAACGCCAGGATTGGAAGGCGCCTGCGCTATGGCGCGAACTACAAGCCCTTCAAGACCAATGAGCTGCCAGGTGTGGCCGGCGTCAGCGCTGCGGTAGACGCCCCCACCGTGTGAGCTAAGCGTCCAACTCGTGGCATAAATTGTATTTGCCGAGCGCTCATCCACGACCATGGACATGATCACATCGTCGTGGTGCTCGCCAATTCTTCCGAGCAGTTGCCAATGTTCACCCTCATCGCGGGAGCCAAACACGTGCCCGTCCGAAGTGCCGAGGAAAAGCGTACGCGCGCTGCCGGGCGCTGCCGCAAGGGACTGAACGTCTCCGCCAGGAGGGCCAACTTGCCGCCAAGTTTGTGCGGATGCTGAAAACGAAAAGAGAAGGACCAAACCTATAGTGAGTACCCACCGCTGCCGCGCCACACGCATGCCAGTCCTCCGTGCCAATTGCGTCCGTTTGGGTACGCCGACGGGTGCTTCCACACTGCCGCCAACAAGGCACAATGCGGCCGCCGGTCCACATAAGAGCCTATCGGCAAGACCGCAAATAAGACGCTGGCCAAAAGAACAGTATTGGGACGGGATGTTTTAACTGTCCGGACGGACAGGCTGAAAATCGAGAGGTTCGTGCATCTCCGAGGCGGTTGTGGAAATTTTTGAGGGACGGTATTGCAAGAAACCAGTACTGTAAGTTATGGTACGCGACCAGGATGTAAGGACCTCCCGAGGCGTATAGAGTTTACCGGGCAGCGTTCAAGGGGCGCCGTGCCAGGGGGTACGGGCGCTCTCTAATCGTCGGTATATCTGAGGTTTAGGAAAATTTTGGCGAAGCATCCGTTTGGCTCTTGTTTTGCCACACTCAATTCATGTTCCAAATCTGCCGATGGGAGGCGTAGATGGGGATTCTAATCCTGAAAGTTCTGGCTACGTGGTCGCTGGTCGCTATTGTGGCCGGGTTGAGTTTGGGCGCCGCCATCCGCAGAGGCGAGCGAGTTCGCAAGGATGAGTTCCTGTCGTGTGTATTTGCTTCCCTTGAAACCCTGCGAGGATCCCGCAGCTGACAGCCTCGCTGCGGTCAATATTCAAGATTCTTCAATCCAACGAATCAAACAAATCTGAGGTGGCTTTGAACTCCGATTCGCCCACTCGGACAATTCGCGGATTTGCGGTTTTGAAGGGCGCCTCGGCCGGGATGCGCTCGATCCAGCGCTGGTGGGAAAGCTTTTCGTGGTCGGAAAAATCGAGGCGGACAATCAGACGAATTTGGGCGGGGGTTTCCGGCGTCGCCTTGGAATCCGCAGCGGATTCGCCTCCGGATTTTGATTTTGCGCCCGGTTTAGCTTTCCCTTTGGCGCCGGATTTTGCAGTCTTTGTCGGGGCGGCAGGAGCGGCGTTCTGCTTTGCTTCCGTCTCCTTGCGTTCAAACTTGACCTGGAGTTTTTTGTCGAGCCGGAATCCTTGTCTCCATCCGTCAATTCGATGACGCGCCTGCTGGGCGGCGTCTTCGTTCCCGCCAAAATCGAAAATCAAAAAGGAATGTGCCATGCCCTGCATATTGGCGGGCGGCGCGGCATGTGTCAAGACTGGAAGAGTAATGCCGGAGACGAGACCGCTTGTCAAAGCAGTCTGCATCGAGTTATGCTTCGCGGGTATACTTGAGCTGGGGACCTCCCAAATTGCGTAACGCCATTCGCAAATTCGTAGCCACTGCAGCCCTTCTGACGTTGCTTCTGCCTGGTGTCGCAGCGCTGGCGGAGACGCTTTCCGCCGCCGGATTGCCCGCGTGCTGTAACACGATCTATTGCCCTGTCCATCATCGCCAGATGAGCAATCTCCAAAAAGACAAGAGCAATTGCGATGGTATGGGCACGCCAGGGCAAAACGATTGTTCGATGCGGGCCTGTGACGCTGCGCCGAATCCAGTCGTTGGAACCGCCGCATATATTCTGGCGCGTCCTGTGGCGCTTCGCGGGCCGGCTGTCGCCGAGGCCGCTCTTGCCTTGGCAGCCCAGTTCTTCCCGTCCATCGCCACGACGCCCTTGTCTCCCCCTCCTCGCACCTTCCCGAGCTGACCGATCGAACCACATTGAAAAAGTGAGTTCCACCGGATTACGCGCCGGTCCGCGCCGCGTCGTATGGCATTCGACTTGAGCGAGGGTGAAAATGATTCTTAGAATATTTTCCGTGTGTTTAGCAATTGTTTTGGTTTTGGTATTTTTCGCAGTGGCCTTATGTCCCCCGCCAGCACGCGCTGAAATATTCGGCGCCGTGCACGGAATCGTTCATGATCCTCAGCACCGGCCTATTCAAGATGCCGCGGTGGACCTGAAAGCGCAGCATTCGGATTGGGTGCAGCACCAGAAAACCAATGGAGACGGCGAATTCGATTTCAGCGCCGTGCCACTGGGTGAATACACAGTTACCGTGACGGTTGCGAATTTTCAGACGGCTGCGCAAAGCGTCATCGTAGCCTCCGGGTCGAGTCCCGTTTTGCATTTCCAATTGGAGCTGGCGAGCATCTCCGAAAAAACGGTGGTCACTGGGGAACCCGTCAGCGCATCCGTGGAATCCATCACGCCCACAACTCTTCTGAACCGCCAGACCATTCAGGATACGCCGGGGGCGGACCGCACCAATAGCTTGGCCATGATCACGGACTACGTTCCCGGGGCGTACATCACTCACGACCAACTCCACATTCGGGGCGGGCACCAGACAAGCTGGCTCGTGGATGGTGTGCCCGTGCCAAATACAAATATCGCATCCAACCTTGGCCCGCAGCTTGACCCGAAAGACATCGACTATCTGGAAGTAAATCGTGGAAGTTACGGCGCCGAGTTTGGCGACAGGACTTATGGTGTATTCAATATTGTCCCTCGCACTGGTTTCGAACGCAATAATGAAGCCGAATTGTCTCTCAGCGGGGGAAACTTTTACCAGACGAACGCACAGCTAAGCTTTGGAAGTCATAGCGAGCGCTTCGCCTACTATGTCAGTGTGAACGGGAATCGAAGCAATCTGGGCTTGCAGCCACCTGTTGCGCAGGTGGTTCATGATGCCACGAATGGGTATGGAGGATTCGTCTCCCTGATATTTAATGTCGATCCCTCCAACCAATTCCGGCTCGTGACCTCGCTGCGCAGGGACTACTATCAAATTCCTTATGATCCCAACCCGAACGACGTCGAGAACGCGCCAATCGCTGAGAACGGCTTTGTCGCACAGTACCCAAGCGTCGGGCTCCGCGACGGCCAACATGAAGGCGATGCGTTTGTGAATTTTTCCTGGGTACACACTTTTAACTCGAAGACACTTCTGACGATCTCGCCCTTCTACCACTACAACAACGCCGATTTTGACAGTTCGCCGAACGACGTGCCCATCGCCTCGACGGATCATCGTACTTCGATGTATTACGGCGGCCAGGTAGCCTTCAATGCCAATTTTGCAAAAAACGATCTTCAGACTGGTTTGTATAGCTTCTACCAGCGTGATAACGAGCTCTTTGGTGCGATCTTCAACGACGGAAGCGGCAATCCGCCGTTTACCGACCCCGAACATCCTTCCGGGAGCGTGGTAGCTTACTTTTTGGATGACAAATTTAAGCCGCTCTCCTGGCTAACGCTTTCCGCTGGCATGCGCCCCACGCATTTTTCCGGGGGATTTGCCGAGAACGCGATCAGTCCACGCTTTGGCGCCGCCGTGAACATTCCGCACCTTAACTGGACTTTCCGCGCCTTTTACGGCCACTACTATCAAGCGCCGCCGCTGATTACCGTTTCCGGCCCGTTACTTCAGTTCTGCAGTGCCAATGGTTGCGGGTTCGCCCCGCTTCGAGGCGAGCGCGACGAAGAGCACCAGTTTGGAGTAATCATTCCTTATCGCGGATGGACGCTTGACGCCGACAACTTCAAAACCAACGCTCGCAATTTCTTCGATCATAGCTGCATCGGATCCGGGGCTTGCTTTCCCATTACGATTTCGCAGGCTGTCGTTCGGGGCTGGGAACTTACGCTCAGTTCACCGCGAATCGCCCATCGAGGAATAGTTCACGTTGCCTACTCGAATCAAATTGCGGAAGGTGCTTTGCCCATTACCGGTGGGTTAACGAATTTTTCGCCCCCAAGTCCATTGTTTCCCCTCGATCACGACCAGCGCAATACTCTCAACTTTGGCGGCGAAGTCACTCTGCCATGGCAGTCCTACGCCTCGACGAATGTTTACTACGGTTCCGGCTTCAGCAACGCCTTTACAGGGGCGCCATATCCAGGGGACCACCTACCGCAACACACAACCTTCGACCTTTCCTTCGGCAAGAATTTCGCCGACCGATTCTCCGCGTCGTTGCATGCCCTGAATTTGGCCAACCGCCGAGTGGAGCTCGACAACAGCCAAACTTTCGGAGGTTTCCATTGGAATAATCCGCGTGAGATTTTCGTCGAGATGCGTTACCGGTTCCATTACTAACCGTGAATCATATTCGGAAAAGCTGGCAATACGAAAGCCGGATCAATTTTTGAATTATTTTCTCTTGGACCGATCCCCGAAGAGGAATTCAGGAGAACTACCGTGACGGTAAGGACCAATTCCGGCCTTGCAGGACTCAATTTCATAATGTGTGTCTTCTTGCTCTTGGCAAGCTGCAAGAATTCACCGACCATCTACACTTTGACGGGACGCGTTATCAGCAAACAGCCCGCCACCCAACAACTCATCATCGACAATGATGACATTCCCGGATTTATGGCAGCGATGACCATGCCCTATGCGGTGAAGGATCCAGATGGGTTTCAAAAGGTCCAGCCGGCGGACGTCATTCGGGCAGATGTAATTGTCGAACAGCCGGGCAGGTTTTGGTTGGAACACTTAACAGTAATCGGCAAAGCAGCCGGTCGAGCGCCTACCGAAGGCCCAACCCCGCGGGTCCTCATGGTTGGCGACATGGTTCCCGATGTTCCACTTGTTAATCAGGATGGCAGAGTTCTGCATTTCGGCCAATTCAAGGGCAAGGTTGTTCTTGTTACTCTCATATACACACGCTGCCCATTTCCAGACTATTGCCCACTGTTAAGCAGACAATTCGCCACTATCCAAAAAGAACTGGCGAAGGATCCGGACAACTACAAGAAAACGCATTTGATCAGTATTAGTTTGGATCCTAAATACGACAAACCACCGGTTCTGCGCGAATATGGACTCTCTTATTTGGACCATGACCCCAGAGGCTTCGAGCATTGGGATTTTGTTTCCACATCTCCCTCGGACCTGCAAAAACTAACGGGCAGCTTTGGCCTCTCCTATTCCGAGCAAAATGACCAGATTACACATAGCCTGAATACGATCTTGCTGGCTGCCGATGGAACGGTGGCGGACATGTGGCCCGGCAACGAGTGGCAGACCAACGAGGTTGTCGATGTCATTCGACACGCTGTGGAGGCCAAGAATTAAGAGCATTTCGGGGATTTTATGGAGGAATACGAAAAGGCGGGAGCCGCGGCGGGAATCGCGGCTCCTCTCTTTTTCACCTGCACCAGATTACGGAACTAACGCGCTGACCTCGGCCGAGTAAGCGCTTTCCATATTGCTGGAATCGACCGAGGTGACAACGAAGTAGTACGTTTGCCCTGCTTGGACGGCGGTATCGGTGTATGAATTCGCTGCAACCGGTGTGCCAGTCAGTTTTGTATAAGGCCCGCCGGACTGTGTTGAAGAGTACGTGTTGTAACCCACCACGCTGGAAGTGCTCGGCGACCAGGATAATGCCACCGAGTGATTTGCGACCGCGACTCCTGTGCCCGAAAGCGAGATGGTGTCCGGCGAGTTTGTCGCATTGCTGGCGACCGAAACACTGCCCGTGACGCTGCCCGCCCCGGATGGAGCAAATGTTGCCGTCAAAGTCGCCGCCTGCCCCGGCGCCAAAATAAGCCCGGAGGAAATGCCGGCGGCATTGAAGCCCGCGCCGGAAACAGTGACATTTGAAATCGTGACGCTGGAATTTCCGGCGTTTGTGAGCGTAACGGTCTGATTGCCGCTACTAGACACATTTACATTGCCGAAATTCAAGGACGACGAGCTGGAATTGAGCAGAAGTGTCGAAGCGCTCACCGTAAGTATCGCGGCGTTGCTGGTCACGCTGCCGGCGCTGTTGCTCACCGCGACGGTGAACTGCGCGTTGTTGTCCGCAGTCGTTTCCGCCGGAGTTGTGTACGTAGATGATGTCGCGCCGCTGATCGCAGCGCCGTTCTTGCTCCACTGATACGTCAATGGCGCCGTCCCGGTTGCCGCGACGGCAAACGAAGCCGTTTTTCCGGCTATCACTGTCTGGCTCGCCGGTTGTGTCGTGATCGCCGGTGCCACCGCAGGATTCGTCACCGTTAGCACGGCGGCGTTGCTCGTTGCGCTGCCCGCCGTGTTGCTCACCGCGACGGTGAATTGTGCGTTGTTGTCCGCGGTCGTTTCCGCAGGCGTCGTGTAGGTGGACGATGTCGCGCCGCTGATCGCAGCGCCGTTCTTGTTCCACTGGTACGTCATGGGCGCTGTGCCGGTAGCTACAACGCTAAATGTTGCGGTCTGACCAGCATTGAGTGACTGGCTGGCGGGCTGTGACGTGATCGAGGGCGCGACTGCCGCTGCAGGGGACGGTGACAGCGCTACATTGCAAACACTGTAGCTGCCTTCGGAACTCATTGCCGCAATATTGTTCAGGGATGAAGTGGTTGCCTGCTCGGAACGAAATGCAAGATTGGAGCCTATGGTTGTCTGCACGGAGCCGATCATGACGTACGCGTTATAGGTATGCGCAACCGCGTTCACATCCAAGATGAAATGGTACGTAGTGCCGGCCGAATACGGGATACTTGCGACCGCGGTATAGGTACTGCCGTTCCTGGCGTCGATGGTTCCTGTGTCATTTAGCCGGACGATCGCAGCAAGATTAGTATAGGCGCTGGCAGGTCCAAATGAGAGGCCCGTCACGCCATCGATCGCCGCACCCGCTGGTGTGGCATCGAACGTAACGCGGAAGCTTCCGGTCGCCGTCTGAGAAAGCGGATAATTCGCCCAGGAGTTGGACGACGTAACACATGCCTGCGAAGCGGAGTTGACCGTCAACGTTGCGGCGGCGCTAGTCACACTGCCCGCGCTGTTATTCACTACCACGGTAAACTTTGAGGCGTTATCCGAAGCTGTCGTTGGCGGCGTTGTGTAGGAGGGTGATGTTGCGCCGCTAATGGCGATCCCGTTCTTCACCCATTGATACGTCATGGGGGACGTGCCGGTCGCCACCACGCTGAACGTCGCCATCTGCCCGGCTATAATAGTCTGGCTGGTTGGTTGCGATGTGATCGATGGAGCGGTCACTGCACCCTGAGTACCGACACCACTCAAACTCACGGAAATGACGGAGCCGTTGCCTTCTTTAAAAGCCAGGACTCCGGAATAGGACTGCGCAGCGGACGGAGTGAAGATCGCTGAACCAGTCAGGCTCTGGCCCGGACTCAAATTGACAGGCAGAGAAGGCCCGGAGTAGGAAAATTGGGCGGCAGAATCTGAAACGCTGGAAATCGTAACGGTGTGTCGACCATTGTTCGTTATTGTCACTGTGTGTGATGCGCTGGCCGAACCAACTGTTTGGCTGCCAAAATTGATGGATGAGGGCGTTACATTCACGTATGCGTACGCCACTGTTCCAAATGCGAACAAGATCGTCATGGCCGCCGCAAAATTCTGAATTTTGTTTCTGAATATCCCTGCAATATTTGTTTTCTTCATCTCATGTCCCCTGAACAGTGCGCAGGTTAGTTCACGGCAGAGTGGGGACTCGACTGGTCATCGGGACGGAACAAGTACAGGCCGCTGGCAAACCCTTGAGACAGGTCGCGCATGGCCAGTCGGGCACTAGACAGATTGCTGATCGGCATGAGGAAAATCTTCTAAGGTAGAAAAGAACTCTCAACACAAATCATTGGGACCCCAGAAAGCGGGCAAAATGGCTGGAAACAGCTGCGTTCACATTCATGAGAAAGACCGTTGCGCCGCCTGCGGCGGCATGGTAGCGTAGCGAACAAAAGGCGAAGTGCGGAAAGGAGCGGCGGTGGCTCAATCTCTAGCGGTGCGGCCCACAAAAGACTCGGTGACGCTCGCGCGCGTCCGGGAAATCGTCGAGCAATTCGCCGAACGCGACCGCCTTGGCGAAATCATTACCGCCGTGCACCACATCCCGGCGCGCGAGGCCAAGTTTGCCCCTATGCCAGAATGGGTGCGCCCGGAGCTGGCACGCACCTATGCGGAAAAAGGCGTCACGCAGTTGTACAGCCACCAGGCCCTGGCTGCCTCATCGGTCAGGGACGGGCGCAACGTTGTCGTGGTTACGCCGACGGCGTCTGGAAAAACGTTGTGCTACAACCTGCCCGTGCTGAATGCGGTCCTTGAAAACCCGGACACGCGCGCGCTTTATCTGTTCCCCACCAAAGCCCTCGCCCAGGACCAGCTTGCCGAATTGCATGACCTGTCCGCTCGTCTCGACCATCGCTTCGGCGTGTTCACGTATGACGGTGACACGCCCGCCGACGCGCGCAAGGCGATCCGCGAGCGCGGGCACATCGTGCTGTCGAACCCTGACATGCTGCATACAGGTATCCTGCCGCATCACACACGCTGGCAGCGGCTGTTCGAGAACTTGCGCTACGTGGTGCTGGACGAACTGCACACCTATCGCGGCGTGTTCGGCAGCCACCTGGCCAACGTACTGCGGCGTCTGCGGCGCATTGCTCGCTTCTACGGGTCAAATCCGCAATTTATCTGCTCATCGGCGACGATTGCGAATCCCGGTGAATTGGCGACACGCCTGGCGGAAACCGAATTCAATGTGATTGAGGAAAACGGCGCGCCGGCGGGAGAAAAATTCTTCGTTTTCTACAATCCTCCCGTAGTGAACCGATTCCTCGGCATCCGGCGGGGCTACATCAACGAGGCGTCGCGCGTGGCGCAGGAA
>Ga0187803_10000595_pt1 | contig 14334 bp, 10 predicted proteins | sample NC_wetland_sal_i_2_FD_132425 | JGI IMG/M metagenome (GOLD analysis project Ga0187803, IMG submission 132425) | Wetland sediment microbial communities from Neuse River Estuary, North Carolina, USA - Control_3 | ecosystem: Environmental > Aquatic > Freshwater > Wetlands > Sediment | place: USA...
AAGATGGGCGCAGGGGAAGGGGAAAATCCCCCTTCCCCTGCACCCCATCCCCTCGCCGAAGAGGAGCAAAATGTGTCAGGGATGTGCCCGGTCCAAAATGTCAGGGATGCCCCCGACCGTACACAGAAGGGGCCGGGGCGACGCCTGCCTACTCGCTCAGGATCGGTTCAAGGGCCGCGATTGCAAAATGGGCCACCCGCGGCGCGCCTTCATCCAGTTGCAGCCACCGGACCACGCAGTGGGATTCCAGGAATTTGACCACCTGCGATTCGGTGATTTCCAGGTGGTCGGCCAGACGGCTCCGCAGTGGGACCTGTTGCTCTCGGCCGCGGCTGCGGCCGCCCCGGTCGGAACGCGTCAGCCGCCCGATCTCGATCCGCAGCGTATCGCACGCGCAGATGTAGTAGTGCGTGGTCAGGTCGGCATCGGAAAGAATCAGCACGCCTGGGCCTGCGGGCGCGGAATCCGCTTCGCTCACTTTGTGCGGAGGGCAGGCGAGCAGCCGGCGAATCTGCATTTCCAGGCGCGCCACACGCGAAGCCAGCCCGGGATCGCCTGAGCGCGTGCGCAGCTCTTCGGCGCGCGGCCCCAACCAGCCGCTTTCTTCAGAAGGTTCGGAGCGAGGCGGCGGAGCGGGCGGCCGGTGGGGCGGCGGCGCTGGAGCGGACGGTTCTTCCGCGCGCGGCAGTACCTGGCCCAGGGGAGGGGCCTCTGCCGGGCTGCCCCGGCGGTGGCGGCGTCCCCCGCGGCGTCCGCGGCGTCGGCGTTTTCCGCCCTGCCGTCCATCCCCGGGCAGACCTTGGGGTGCTTCGGCTGGAACTGCGGCGTTTCCTGGCTCCGGGCCTGTTTCCTCCGCCACACCCTCTGAGGAATCCGAGGTGGATTGCGCTTCCTGGCGAGGGCGTGGTGGTGATCCGGATTCGTGGAACAGGCGATCTGGCAATGCTGCCCACTCACGTGGCGTCGGCACGGGTGTAGCCGGGGCGGGCTCGGGAGTCTCCTCGCGGTACGCTTCGCTCGGCGCCGATTCGGGCGCTGCGGGCGGAGTTCCGCCCAGGCGCTGAATGGCCTCAGCGGCCTTGGTGCGCCATTCCTCGCGGCGAAAACGCTCGTGCGCTTTCCGGTACCACTCGATCGCTTCGCCTTCGCGCTGGCCCTGCTCATGCAGTTTGGCCAGCTCGAACGCCACCATGGCGTCGCGCGTCTTCAGAAAAAGTTGTTCGAGTTTCGCGGGAGCGTCCGCGCCCACGCGCGCTTTGCGGATGCGCGCTTGCAACTGCTTCCAATTACCCACGGCTGCGCATTCTAGCAGGCAAAGGGGGCAGCCCGCCAGCACTGCGCGCGTTTCGGCGATAGGCGCGCATTCGCGTCTTCTTTCCGGCGGCGCGCCCGCGCTATCATGCGGTTTCCCCGGCTGTGGCCGGCTCGCTTTGTCCGAACTCTCCCAGCTCGCCGCGTTCGCCATCTTCCTGGCCAGCTACGCCGTGTTCGCCATCGGCAAGTTTCCCGGCACGAAGATCGACCGGCCGGGCATGGCCGTGATCGGCGCGGTGTTGATGTTCACCTTTCGGGTGATCGGGCCGACGGAGTCGCTGCGCTTCATCGATTTCCCCACGCTGGTCCTGTTGTTTTCGATGATGGTGCTCGTGGCCCACCTGCACCTCGACGGCTTTTTCGACTGGGTGACGGAACTCGCCGTGGCCCGTCTTAAACCGCATCACCTTCTGCCCACCGTCATTTTCCTCACCGGAATCCTTTCGGCGTTTTTTGTGAACGACATCATCTGCCTGGTGATGGTGCCGTTCGCGCTCACTGCCTCCCGCAGGATGGGAGTGCAGCCCACGCCCTACCTGCTGGCTGTGGCCACGGCGTCGAACATCGGAAGCGTCGCAACCATTACCGGAAACCCGCAGAACATGCTGATCGGGTCCTTCTCCGGCATCCATTACCGCGAATTCCTGTGGCATCTCGGGCCGGTGGCGATTGCGGGCTTGCTGCTCGACTGGCTGGTTCTGTGGATTCTGTGCGCTCGGACGGGGCGGCGCGACCCGGCCACGGAAGTGACTCCGGCGGCGCACGTGGATGCGGCGCAGCTCGTAAAACCCGGAGTGGTGATTGCCATGGTGCTCGCCGGCTTCCTGCTGGGCGTTGCTCCCGCGCTCATGGCCGCCGTCGGCGCGGCGATGATGCTCATCACGCGCACGCGCGAGCCCCGGCAGGTGTACGACGAGGTGGATTGGGGAATCCTGGTGTTTTTTGTCGGGCTGTTTCTGATCGTCGGTGGCGCGGAAAATGCCGGCCTCATGGAGCGCCTGCGCTTTATCACGCGCGCCGGGAACTTGGAGCACCCCGCGCTGTTCACCGTGATCGTCGCCGGGCTTTCCAATCTGGTCAGCAACGTGCCCGCCGTGATGCTGCTCAAATCGCTCGTCCCGCATTTTACCGACGCGCATCGCGGCTGGCTGCTGCTCGCCATGGCCAGCACGCTCGCCGGCAATCTGACCATCACCGGCTCTGTGGCCAACATTATTGTGGTCGAGCGCGCGCGGCCGGAAGTGGAAGTCACGTTCTGGGAGTATTTCCGCGCGGGCTTTCCCATCACTCTGCTGACCCTTGCCTTCGGCTGGGCGTGGCTGTCCTGGGTGCCGTAGCGGCATCCCGCGGAGCGGCTTCGAGCCCCTACGGGCGGAAGGCAATTTCGAGCTGCACAGACTTTCCGGCTTCAAGCGGCGCCAGCACGATGCGATGGCGGTCGTCCAGCAAATTGGCGCCCGCGGACACCGCCGCGATTTCTCCTCCGAATTCGAAGGTAATTCCGCGGACAGGTTCGCGGCTGCCCGCCCGCAGCACGATCGTGCGCGGTTTCGCCCCGGGCGCGACGTTCCAATCCAGCCGGTCGCGCGCGCGCCAGAAGCGCGCGAATTCCAGGGGGTCCATGGCCTCCACGCCTGCCGGCAGCCGCTCGAGCATCGCCTGTTCGGCCTCGAGCTTCATTCCTGCGTCGGTGGGGTGAATCAGCACGACGCTGACCGCGCCGTTGTCCGCGTTGGCGCGAAACACGTCGATGGAGGAATCCACTCGCTCCCTCAGTGCCGGCTCTTCTTCGTCTTCAATTGTCACCGGAAATTCGTACAGCCCCGCTTCCTGCTCAAAATCGAGACCCAACGTCAGCGCATACGGAAAATTCGTGAGCACATCCGGCGCCGTGAACGACGAGTCGAACTCATACCCGCAGCGCGCCAGGGCTTCCGGCAGTGTTTTCGGGACACGCAGGTGCCCGGCGCGGAAGAAAACGGTGTGCTGGCCGGGCACGTTGCCGTCCAGAAGTTCGCGGCTCACGCGCACCTCGCCGAATACCGTGGCTCCCGTTGCCGTGTTCGGCCCCGTGCCGCGCGGTTTGTAGCTCCCGTAGGTTTCCGTCCCCGTCCCCAGCTCGAAGTAATTGAATGCGCGCGAGTGAATGATGGAATGCGTGCCCATCGGAAATCCCTCACGATGAATGCGCCGCAGCACGTCCAGATTGCCAGGCGACAGGTAGCCCTTCCCGTTCGCATCGTTCACGTATTTCATCTGGACAAAAAACAGGCTGCGAACGCTGTGCGCGGTTTCGGCCCGCGCGTAGTCGATCATCGGCGGGAACGAATTCTCCCAATCCACATCGTGCGTAAAAAGCACCACGGAGCGCAGGCCCCTGGGAATCGTCCCCAGCCGCACCGCGCCGGGCTCGAGCGATTCGTACCACGCGCGGAGCAGCAGCATCCATACGTCGCCCGCGGGCTCGAATGCGTTCACGTAGTGCCGGAAGGCTTCGTAGTGCCGGTTCGTCTGGCCCCGCATCAACCCGTCGAGCAGGCTCACGCCGCTGAGATAAATCGCGCCGCTTCCGATCCGTTTGCGCACCAGCGCCGCGCTGCCGTCCTCGAACCGCGCGAGCGTCGTCGCGCTCGCATCCGGCGTGTAGCCCTGCGTCCAGAAAATTTCCGGGAACTGGTCGCTGCCCAGCCGGATTTCGAGTTCCTCCGGGCGGTCCAGGTAACGCAGCAGCGGGTCTGCGCCGCGCTCGAAGCGTACGACGTGCCGCCGCTTCGATGCCGAAGCCTCGCGGAATCCGAAGTGCGCTCCCGGCGCCCCCGCCGCGGCTGATTGCGCAAACACGCTTCCTCCCGCCTCCACGTGGCGGCGAATCAATTCCAGCTCGGCCGGCGAAAACGTTTCGCCATCGATCCGCGGATAGATCAGCACCAGGCGGTGCCCCAGCGCCTGGGCGAGTTGGCGGGTGACGAAAAACGGAATGCCCATTTCGCGCAGCGCGTGGACGGCCGCAAGCGGCGGCTCGTCCACAGCCGTGCGCAGCAGCGCGACCTGCATCGGAAATTGTTCGGGGTAGGCGTCTTCGAAAACGACGCGCGGCGGCGCGAGCGCACGCACGCGCACATCCGCAACGAGCAGCCGGTGCGCTCCACGATAGTTCAGCCACCCGAATAGGCCGAACAACGCGGCAACCACCGCGAGCACGGCCGTGGCCCGCAGGCTGAACCGCGAAGCGCGCTCCGGCGCGCGCACAGCGGCAGGAAACATCGCGGTGTCGTCTGCGCTTCCGTGCAATTCGGAAAGTGGCCGTCGTTCCATCGTTTTCTTCGCTTGGCCGCGCCGCGGTTTACAATCTCCGTATGCTCGGAGCGCGCGAAACCGCGTGGGTCGTCGAACAGGCGCGCTCCCTTGGTTTTTCGCTCTGCGGCGTGGCTCCCGCCGCTGAGTTTCCTGAGTTGGAGCGTCTGCCCGAATGGCTCGCTCGTGGCCATGCCGGGCAAATGAACTACCTCTCGGATTCCCGCCGGACGTCGCCCGCGCGCGTGCTTGAGGGCACGCGCAGCGTAATCGTCTGCGCGCTCGGCTACGAGACCTCGCACCCGCACACCGCGGAGGCAGCCCTTTCCCCTGCCTCCACTACTTCCTATCGGCAGAAAGCAGGCGGGAGGGTTAGTTCGCAAACGCCCGCTGGCGATTGTGACGACGCCCCGCGCGGCTGGATTTCGCGTTACGCCTGGGGTGACGACTACCATCGCGTGCTGGGGGAACGCCTCGACCGGCTCATCGCCACCATGCGGGCCAAATTCCCGGAGCCATTTGCCGCCCGCGCCTGCGTGGACACCGGCCCCATCATCGAGCGCGTCGCCGCGAAACATGCCGGGCTCGGCTGGCTCGCGAAAAACACCTGCCTGATTAATCCAGAACTGGGCTCGTGGCTGTTTCTCGGCGTCGTCCTCACCACGCTTGAGTTCGTTCCCTCGCTGTCTCCGGGCCAGCCGCCACAGCCCGACCTCTGTGGCCAGTGCACGCTGTGCATCGACGCGTGCCCCACCCAGGCGCTCGTCGAACCCTACGTGCTCGACGCCCGGCGCTGCATTTCCTACCTCACCATCGAGCATCGCGGCAGCCTGCCCGCAGAGTTGCGGCCGGCCATCGGCGCACACGTCTTCGGCTGCGACATTTGCCAGGATGTCTGCCCCTACAATCGAAGAGCCCCCGTTTCGCCTCTAGCGGAGTTCGAGCCGCGGCGGCTGGAGAGGAAAGGTGAAATTCTAAAATCGAAATTCGAAAATCGGCCGGAGAGGAACGCGGCGGACGCGGACCGACCGGCGCCGAGCGACTCTGCCCTCCCCGTAAACCTTTTCGCGCCTTCGCTCGAATGGCTCGCATCGCTGTCCGAGCAGGAGTATCGAGAGGTCTTTCGCGGCAGCGCGATGAAGCGCGCGAAGTATCAGGGGCTGGTGCGGAACGCTTGCGTGGCGTTGGGAAATTCGGCGGGCTCGCTCAGCCCCGGCGCTCGAGCGCGGATTTGTGCGCTTCTCGAAAGGCTGAGTGTCTCCGGCGACCCGGTGATCGCCGAGCATGCGGCGTGGGCTCTCTCTCGCGCGCGCGGCGTGTGACGCGTTTCCGCGCCTGCCTGCGGCCTATGATTTCGGCCCGCGCTTGTAAACCAGATCCACCGCATCCTGCCACGGGTCGCTTTCCGAGAGACGAAACGAAGCCTTGAAGCGAAACGAATCCTCATCCAGCCGTGTGTAATGGGCTTTCAGAAAATGGGCTTTGCCGTCGGGATGGCTTACGCGAACGGTTTGGTCCATCTCTCTTCCATCCACGGTCAGCTCTCCCTCGGCCACTTCTCCTTTCCGGTTCACTTGCCAGATCACGATCTTTCCTTTGCCCGGATGCCAGACGTACATGCCGTCGTATTGCGCCGTCTCGCGCCCGGCCGAAAGAAAATTGACGTCGAAGAAGATGGCGTTTTTCGTGGGCGACCACCGGCAGTTCACGCGGACCAGGAGCGGGCTGCCGTCATCGGCCTTCTCCTGGGTTGTCCAGGTGCCTCCAGTCAGCCATCCCAGCGCCTCCAGCGGATTGCTCGTGGGCGGTTGCTGCGCACGGGCGGGCGCAGAGACGAAGACAGAAAGGATTACCAGAAGCTGGAATGCGCGTGGTAGCGACTGCCGAACTTTGTGTCTCATCGAAAGCCTCCGCTGCATGCTGTAGCTGACGCCTTCGGGATTCTATTGCCTGTTTTCATCCGTTTCTTTAGACGAGCCGGCCGCGAGCGGGTTTCCCGCGATTGGCTGCATCTTCGGTATCACCGTGGGTGTGGTCCGCTGGATTTTTGCGCCCGGCCTGTTAGTGTGTCTCTACGATCCCGCTCCCCGGGATCGCATCGCTCCCTGGGAAGAAGAGTGTGCGCTCGAAATACCTGCTGCTAGGCGTAGGAATTGGGCTCGTGCTGGCCGGCGTTTCCTGGTACGTGCTGGCGCACCGCCCGGCCGCCACCCCCGCGCCCTCCGCTCCTCCGGCTGCGGCTCCCGCGGCTGCTCCGATCGCCCAGCAACTCGACGATATCGTCGCCAATTTCCGCAAAATCATCGTGCTCACGGAAAACGAAGACGCGCTCGATGAAGCCCTGCGCGGCCGCGTTCTCACCGCGGGCCGGATGTTGTTCTCGCAAAACCAGGTGCGCATCACCCAATTGAGCGGCGAGCTGGCCGCCGAGCTCTCCGGCGCCGCGTTTCCCCAGACCGAAGCGTTTCTCGACCGCGTGGAGAACTACGCCGACTATCACGACGCCGACAAGCTCGCCTTCCGCAATGTTTTCGACGAGCTGACCGCCGAGATTCCCAAGCACCCCGGCGCCGCCACGCTTTCAAAACGCGTTGCGGAAGACGTTACCGCGCTCAACCAGATCCAGGCCCTCTACGAAAAGGAAATCAACCTGGCCTTCCGCCAGTTCATGCCTCGCGGCATGGCCGTGCGCCGCGAAGCGTGGGACCGCTACGTCGCCTACATCAAACAGAAATACCAGCGCGGCCAGATTTTGAAGGATTACGAATCCGCGGAGCCGGCGCCGGAACTCCGCCTCCCCGAAAAAAAGAAGAAAAACGCCGGGGCTATCATGGGCACCGAGCTGCCGCCCAAGACGCTCCTGCTCACCTTCGACGACGGGCCGCACCCGCGCTACACCGACGAAATTCTGGCGATCCTGAAGAAATACAAACTGGAGGCTGTTTTCTTTGAAGTCGGCCGCAATCTCGGCGCCTTCGGCAAAGACGGCGCCGTGAAATGGACCACCGCCTCCGCCGCCAGCTACCGGGTCATGGACCAGGGCTCCACGCTCGCCAATCACACCTACAGCCACGCCCTGCTCACCAAACTGGACGCGGCGGGTTATGCGCGCGAGATCGAGTCCACAGATGTTCTGCTGCACGACATCGAGAAGAAGGACCCGGTACTCTTCCGCCCGCCGTACGGCGCCACCAACGAAGCCATCGCTGAGTTCGCGGCCTCGCAGAAGCTTCGCGTCATGTTGTGGAACATCGATTCGATGGACTGGGCCGATCCCATCCCCAAATCCGTGGCCCAGCGCGTGCTGGACCGCATCGCCGTCGTCGGCCGCGGCATCATCCTGTTCCACGACATCCACTCTCGCGCCGGGCAGGTGTTGCCTTCGCTCATCGAGACGCTCCAGGCCCAGGGCTACCGCTTCACCTCCTGGAAGGGCAACGATTTTCCTCCCGAGGCAGCCGCGCCGCCGCAGGGCGCCGCGGAATCAAGCCCGTCCGCCTACGAATCCCCCTACCGTGAAAGCTGGGCCGCTGTCATCGGCATCGACGACTACCAGAGCTGGCCCAAGCTCCGCTACGCCGTCAACGACGCGCAGGCCGTCCGCGACGTCCTCATCCAGAAATACCGCTTCAAACCGGAAAACGTTTTCGCCCTGTTCGATAAAGACGCGACGCGCGAGAAGATCCTCTCCCTCCTCGGCGACAAACTCGCCAATCCCGATATGGTCAAGCACGACGACCGCGTCTTCGTCTTCTTCGCCGGCCATGGCGCCACTCGAAAGCTCCCCAGCGGGCGCGACCTCGGCTACATCATCCCGGTCGACGCCGGCCTCTCCGACTACCAGGGCCAGGCCATCTCCATGAGCAATTTTCAGGACATCTCTGAAGCGATTCCGGCCAAGCATCTGCTCTTCATCATGGACTCCTGCTACAGCGGTCTCGCGCTCACCCGCGGCGGCGGCGGCATGCCCGGCACTTTGAATTATTTGCAGGAGATCGCCCGCCGCGAAGCCCGCCAGATGTTCACCGCCGGCGGAGCCGATGAGCAGGTGGCCGACAACGGCCCCAACGGCCATTCCGTCTTCACCTGGACGCTGCTTCAGGCCCTCGACGGCCGCGCCGACTTGAATGGCGACGGCGTGATCACGGGCACGGAGCTGGCCGCCTATGTGATTCCCGCCGTGTCCTCGCTCTCGCATCAGACTCCCGTGTTCGGCAACCTGATCGGCAGCGAAGGCGGCGATTTCATCTTCGACCTCAAGCACGAATCCGAATTCCTCAGCTCCTCCTCGCAGCAGCTCGGCGAGGAGGCCATCAAGGTGAACTCCGAACTGGAAGGCATGCGTGCCGAAATCCTCAAGCAAACCAAGCAGAACGAGGAATTGAAGCGCCAGCTCGCCGCGGCGCAGGCACTGCTCGCAAAACAGAAAAAGCAGCCCGGCCACCCGCCGCCCTCCGCCGATAGCGCCGCCGGCCTCAACGACCAGGGCGTCCGCCTCTATAAGGAAAAGCACTACACCGAAGCCGCGGAGAAATTCGCTGCGGCGTCTAAGCTCGATCCTACGAGCGCGCTCTTCGCGAACAATTCCGGCTACGCGCTCTTCCGCCAGGGGAATTACGAGGCCGCGGTCAATTGGCTTAGCCAGGCCATCAAGCTCGACCCCAATCGCGCCATCGCCTACATCAATTTAGGCGATGCCTACGAAGCACTGCATCAGAACGGCGAGGCCAAAAAGGCCTTCGAAAAGTATCTGGAGCTCTCCCCCAACGGCAAATCCGCCGCCTACGCCCGCGAGAGGCTGAAAGCTCTCGAGCCGTAATTGCGGCTCCGAGCCGCGTTCCTGCCTGCTGGAGTCCCGTGCTAGAGTGCCGGGCGCGGAGGGGAAACCGTGAGCCATTCCATTCGGAACGCCATTCTAAGCAGTCTCGCACTTCTACTCACCCTGCTGGCCGTCCCCGCCTGGGCGCAGCAGGCAGCACCAGCGCCCACGCCGGAAGAGCACGAGTACATCGTGCATGACTTCCATTTCAAATCCGGCGAGACGCTCGCCGAGCTCCGGCTGCATTACATGACCTTCGGACTGCCTCTCATGGACTCGAAGGGGCACGTCGTCAACGCGGTGCTGCTTCTGCACGGTACCGGCGGCTCGGGCCGGCAGTTTCTCCAGCCGCAGTTCGCTGGCGTGCTTTTCGGCCCCGGGCAACTGCTGGACACGAGCCGCTACTACGTCATCCTCCCCGACAACGTCGGCCACGGAAAATCCAGCAAACCGAGCGACGGGATGCACGCCCATTTTCCTTCCTACGAATACGACGACATGGTCGCGGCGCAGCACGAACTCGTGGAGAAGGGGTTGGGCATCAGCCATCTCCGGCTGATCCTCGGCACCTCGATGGGCTGCATGCACTCCTGGATCTGGGCGGAGACGTACCCGCAATTCATGGACGCGCTCATGCCCCTGGCCTGCCTGCCGGTCCAGATTGCCGGGCGAAACCGGATCTGGCGAAAAATGATCATCGACGGCATTCGCAACGATCCCGGCTGGAAAGCCGGCGACTACACCACCCAGCCGCGCGCGGGCATCGCGACGGCCGTGGATTTCCTGCTCATCGCCGGCAGCGTCCCGCTGCTCCTGCAGTCGAATTACCCCACGCGCGACGCCGCCGACAAATACCTGGACGAGTACACGGCGCGGGCCGGCGCAACCCTGGACGCGAACGACATCCTGTACGCGGTGAACTCCTCGCGGAACTATGATCCTTCGCCAAAGCTCGAAACCATTACAGCCCCGGTCATGTTTGTTAATTCTGCGGACGACTTCATCAACCCGCCCGAGCTGGGGATCGCCGAACGCGTGATCAAATCCGTGAAAAACGGCAAATTCGTGCTCATCCCCATTTCCAGCCAGACGCACGGCCACTCAACGCACACCTGGGCCGCCGTCTGGCAGCAATACCTGAAGGAGCTGCTGGAATCCTCGCAGCGCTGAGGAGTGAACGCGAGAAGGCCGCGCTGTGTAGGGGCATCTGCCGCGCCTGCCCGCCGTTGCGAGGCGGACCGTGTCCCAATTAGCAAGAAGTCTGCAGCGACGCGCGGAGGCAGAACGCCGGCTCGGAGCTCGCGCTGCCAGGCAGGATCAGAGAGCGGAGGTTACTGCGGTGCCGGCGGCGGCGAAGACGATTTCCATGTCGGCCTGCGCGTACGGAAGAAACGACTGAACCACGTCCGAGTCGAACTGTGTGCCGCTCGAGAGGATAAGGCGGCGCACCGCCTCTTCAAATGGCAGTCCCTGGCGGTATGGACGCGAGGAGACCATGGCGTCGAATGCGTCGATTACGCACACGATGCGCGACACGATCGGAATCTCTGAGCCTTTCAATCCGGCCGGATACCCTTTCCCGTCCATGCTTTCGTGGTGATGCAAAATGTCCAGCGCCGCATGCTCGAAGCCTGGGAGCATGCGCAGCACCAGCCAGCCGTACTCGGGGTGCCGCTTCATCAGCGCGTATTCTTCGTTGTCGAGCTTCGCGGGTTTGCGCAGGATGGAGTCGGGGATTCCGATTTTTCCGATGTCGTGCAGCAGCGCAGCGACCTCCAGGTTCTGGAGCATGGCCTCGTCGAGACCCAGTTCCTGTCCGACGCGGAGACCCCATTCGGCCAGGCGCGTGCTGTGGACGCCGGTGTTCAGGTCCTTCAAATCCAGGAGCTGATTGAAGGCGCAGATGGAGGAGCGGCGAAGGGCGTGGGCACCCTCCTCGAGCTCTTTGATCCGCAACGACGCGGATGCCGGGAGCAGCGAGGACGCCGCGAATGGCGCCGCGATTTCCACGCGCGACACGGCCTTACCTGGTGGAGAGGTAGAACAAAACCGCCTGGTAAACGTCCAGGCGCCCGTGGTTCAGGTTCGGCGTCAGCCGCTGGGCATGAGCGAGCGCGGCGGAGGCGTTCGCCTGATTCACACCGCCGCGAGCATCCAGCATCAGCGCGACGGTTCCTGTGACCAGCGGGCAACTGAAGGATGTTCCGGAAGAGCTGGCGTACGTGCCGCCGGGATACGTGCTCATCACGTTTTCGCCCGGAGCGGCGATCCAAACATCCGCCGAGCCGTAGTTGGAGAATGACGACTTTACGTTGGAATCCGATGTAGATGCGATGCCCATCACGTTGGGGTTGAGGGCGGCTGGATACACGCGGGCGCTGGTGTTTTCATTGCCTGCGGAAGCCACGAGAACCACTCCCGACTGATTCGCATGGGCGATCGCGGCCGAGAGCGCGGGCGAAGGAACCGTGGTGTCAAAGCTCATGTTCACCACGCCGGCGTTTTGCTGCACGGCGTAATAGAGCGCGGCGATGATGTTGGAGAGGTTGCCTTGGCCGTTGGCCGAGAAGGCTTTGAGCGGCAGGATTTGCGCCGTGGGCGCAGCGAGGTGAATCAGGCCTGCGGTCATGGTCCCGTGGCCAAAGTCGGAATAAGGCCCGCCGTCGAGCACTGCAGCGGTCGATTGATCCAGCACCGCGGCGGTGGATTGCTGCACGAACAGCGTCTGCGTGCTCTGGCTGCCGCTGCTGGACATGCCGGGTGCGGCTCCGGAGACGTCCAGCCACTCGGATGCGCCGGGCTGGTTGCGGGTGAAATCGTACCCGGGCAGCAGAACCGGCATCAGGGCCGGGTGGGTGGTATCCACTCCGGTGTCAATGTCGGCAACGATGCCCGCGCCGCTCACCTGGAAGCTGGACTGCGCAGTGGCGAGATTGATGATCTGTGCCGCCGGCTGATTCACATAGCCGTTCCACACCAGCGTACCGTAGTAGTTGACCGGAGCGGTCTCAGAAAGCCCCGCGGCTGCGGACTGCAGCGGAACTCCGGGAATCGAAAGCAACTGGTCCGGCTCAATGCTCTGGATGCCGAGCAGTGATTCCAGCAAATTTAGAATAGGATTCAGCAGGTTGGCCAGCAGGTTCTGCGAGGAGGTGACCAGGTAAGTCTGGCCTATATTGCCGTCCAGTGAGCCTTGCACCTGGCAATTGGCTGACTCGCACAGGCGGAGAACGCTGCTCAGGCCCCCCGTCGTTCGCACAATGTATCGCTGATTTGCCGCAGCGGCGGGCTGGGAACCTGCAAGAAGGATGGCGGCCAGAGCCGCAAAGACGAGAAGAGTGCGTTTCATATGAGTCTGTCCCTTTCGTGCCGCTGATCGAGCGGTCCAAAGGCAGAAAGGGAGACTCGGAGAGTCTGAATTACTGGCCCTTCGCTGCCAATGGTACCGCGGTAACTGTCCTTTGGACTACGCTCCTGTACTTTCGTACCAGTGAAATCTTTTTCCTCATCGGGGCGGCGTGCGGGGTCATCGCGCACCTCCCGGTTTGCTTCCCAGCGCATCGCGAAGCGTGATCACCGTCGGCCGGTAGTTCGCGCCGACAAAGGAGAGCTCGAGGTCGCCGCTGTCTTCCACAACGCCCTCGAATTCGCCGTGCTCGTTGGTCACCGTGCGCACCACGTTCCCGCGCCCGTTTGAGAGCACCACGGGAATCTCGCGGCCCACAGTTTCCGCATGGAGCAGATCGAGAACCTGGCCGGTGATAATCAACCGCTTGCCGCTCGGTGTGGCCTCGATTTGCACGTCAATCTGGTAAGGCTCGGCGCGGTAGAGCACCTGCCGCGTCCGGGTGCCGGAGGCACGCGCCCCGGCAAGCGCGGGCTGCCGAAAACTGTCGAACAGCGTTTCAATGACGTTCGCCGTCCTCTTTCTTCGCGAGCGGCCGGAGGCTTCGAACGCGGCCTTGATGGCACGGACTGCGCCGTCGGGCGGCAGGTAGCCGTGCTCCGCTGCCCCGGCCATCCGCACGCGCTGCCAGATGGCAGCCGCCGCGCTGCAACGCGAACAACCCGCGTCGAGGTGGCGCTGCATCTCCGTTCGTCTTGCGCCCGTGAGCGTCTGGTTCACGAAATCAATCCATTCCTCGTTCTCAAAATGTTTCATCGCAGCTCCCCCATGTCCTACCACCGCCGTCGTGCGGTTCGGAGTTCCGCTCGGCGATGATTCCCTTGTCGAATAAGGGCAAGCAGGGAGCGAAAAAATATAGGGAGGCGCAGAATTAACTAAGCGGCTTGGAATCAGCGAGTTTGCCCGCCAGGATGAAAGGGGCCCAGAAGTAGGGATGGGGATTCTCGGCCCGCACCTGCTGCATCGCTGCGCGCAGCGACTCGGCCATCTCCCCCGTTTCGATATAGCGCCTGTAGAAGGATTGCATCAATTCGGCGGTTGAGCGGTCGTGGACGTCCCAGAGCGAAAGCAGCACGGATGTGGCCCCGGCACAGAACAGGCCGCGTTGGAGGCCGAGCAACTCGTCGCCCGCGGCCACCACGTTCATGCCCGTGGCGCACCCACTCAGCACTGCGAGCCGCGCCCCCAGCCGCATCTGATAGAGGTCGTAGAGATTCAGGTAGCCGTCGCCCAGCCGGATACCGGAAAACATGGGATTGTCCTGCCGGTAATTTCCGTGCGTCGCGATGTGAAGCACGCCGCATTCGGGACCGCGCTCGCGGAGCACGGCGGAAGTGGCGCGGTCGCCGATGAAGAGTTCGGGTTGGGGAAGCAGCGGGGCGACCGACTGGACCTCGGCAAGGATCTGCGGGGCGCGGGCATCGGGAACGCCCATCACCAGCGACGCGCGCTTATCGCTTAACGGTTTTTCCTGGCACAGCGCGAAGACGGTGGCGCTGGG
>Ga0187803_10000596_pt1 | contig 14319 bp, 11 predicted proteins | sample NC_wetland_sal_i_2_FD_132425 | JGI IMG/M metagenome (GOLD analysis project Ga0187803, IMG submission 132425) | Wetland sediment microbial communities from Neuse River Estuary, North Carolina, USA - Control_3 | ecosystem: Environmental > Aquatic > Freshwater > Wetlands > Sediment | place: USA...
CGCCATTGCTTCCCGGCGCTGTTCTCCCGCAGGTATCGTGAAAGCACCGCTGCCTTCACGAACTGGGGCCGCGCGCCGACTACCGTCAGAAGCTTATGTTGCTGAAAAGACATAATGTTGGCAGTCGTCCGCAGCAAATCTCAGGGAAAAGAACTGACATATGCTCCCAAACAGCCGCAGCGTGAGGTGACTCTCCGGGCCGGCGAGGTTGTGTTCTTGGGCCAGCAAATCTGTCTCGAACGACTGCAACCTCGAAGTCAGCGCCACGCTCCCAGATCTTCTCCAAAAATCAGCCGAAACGTCGGACCTTGGGGAAAGCCGCTCGGCGTCGGTTGACGTCTTCGTATCCTGCTAGACGGCTCCTGCTTATCCGGTTCTTTCAGGTTGCTACCAGCAGTTGTGGTGCTGGGCTCGACGCACCCAAGATGTCCGGTTTTGGCTAACCGGATAAGCAGGAGACGGCTATACACCGACTGCCGTAGCAGGTCAGCAAGAGGCAACTGTGTGTTCTGCCACCGAAAGTCGGTCAAGTGTGGTTCGATCAGTTCGCTGAGTGGGTGCAGTTCAATGGCGCAATGAATCAATGAGTCAATGGCCAATGAATCCATCCCCCGCCCGCCCACTTTCCCAGGAGCAGCGGGCCGAGCCAGTGCGAGACGGCGAAGCCGATAAGGAAAGCGAGCACCATCAAGCTCAGCCCCCGCCACCACCGCCCTCTGGCCTTGCGCTCGATGCTCTTGCCGCGGAGCTCGCCCAGGGGGGTCATGGTGAGCACCGCCAGCTTGGCCATGCGCTGCAGCGTCTCGGTCTCCTTCTTCTCGAAGGCGTGGGCGCGGGTGGAGAGCAGCTCGAAGATGCCGATCAGCCTGCCGTCCTTGATCAGCGGGACCACGCTGATGGAGCGGATGCCGGTTTCGCGGGTCACGGAGCTGTCCACGCGCGGGTCGTTTTCCGCGTCGTTGCAGCACATCATGTGGCCGGTGCGCACGCACAATCCCGACAGCCCGGAGCTGGGGTCCAGGTGCGTGCCCACGGGCGGCGCTGTGATGCCGTACGCCGCGCGGCACACGAACCTGCCGCCCTCCGCCAAAGCGATGGCGGACCCGCTGGCCGCGGTCAGCGTGGCCGTGCTCTCGACCACCAGGTCGAACACCGCGTCCGGGTATATGCCCGGACGCATGAGCTCGTTGAAGATGGCGTTCATGGCCGAGACTTCCTGCGCATCGCGCGGCTGGGCGGCCTCGTCCAGCCCGCCCTTGAAGCGCTCCCAGGATGCGAGCGCGGCCAGTCGGGCCGCCGGCGCGGTCTCCTCGGGCAGGGGGTGGCGGGTGTCGCTGGGAACGTCCTGTGCCGCTTCCGGAAGATTTTGCACGGGCTTCACTCCTGGAATGGGTTGGGATGTGGGAGACGATAGCGCTGCAGGGGGGAGCGAACAAGTGATTCTGCCTCCAGAACCCGCTCCTGTGAAGGATTCGGGCCGGCGGGGTAATGGGTCTTTTTCCAGCGACAACACGGTTGCGACGAGATGGACGTCATCTCCCGCCGCATCGACGGGTGGAAAATCGAGCAGATCTTCAGCGCGCCATATTCTGCAGAGCTGATGCTGAGGCTACCGTCGGGGCGCAGTCGAGTTCATCAACAAACACTGGCAGCATCTGCTCTTCATCCGGCGTGTACGACAAGCTCCGTGAGATTAGACCGGCTGCTAATCTCGTACAAAACGACTCGTGCTTTCACGAAATGTGGCCGCGCTGCCAACGACGGATACGATCTTTATATCGACTCTGTCACGACCATAGGCTCGCATCCGCTGTCGTAGGTCTTTGCCCTATCGAATCTCTTCGGTTCCAGCGCGGCAACTGTGTCGAGGATGGCGGTGTAGAGTCGCTTGTGACGTGGTCTCACGAAGCTTGTGTTGTGCCACAGGAGAGTGAACACGCCGCCAGCGCTGCAGCATCGGCTCACAAGCTGCGAAACGATTTCTAGGCTGTGCTGTTCGCTTCGAGGGAAAAGAACCTGGTCCATTAACACCAACGGTATTTCCAGCAGGTTTGCTTCGCGATTTGCAGAAAACACCCACGGGCGATACGGAACACAGGTGCCGGCTCTAAATCCTCCTTGATCAGGGTAGCCAATCGTACTGTCGTACATTAAGCCGCAATTCTCCCAATGCAACCACGTTTCAGGAGCCCAGCGAAGGTAGTGCTGCCGACCTCCGAGTGGACCGGGGCCTAGCAATTCAGTAAACTCATCCACCTCGTTGCGGAGGCGGTCAGGGTTCAAGAACGTTTCATAGCCGGGATGCACCCCGTTCGTTATGCCGTGCTCTCGTAGCCAGGAGATCACCTTCATTGCGGCGGGGTTAAACGGGTCATAGCCACTGTCGAGTTTTCCCGGCGCGCTGACCTTCCAGTAGAACTCACAATCCAACCGCCGTTCCAATTCCATCTCTGCAAGCTGCTGTATGCTGACTAAGTAGGTCGGCAGCCCTGTGCCGAGGGTGATGACGTGCAGGTCGCGAGCCACTGCTGCCAGGCTGCGACGGCGAATTGCGTGACCCAGGGTTTGCCTGAAACTGAAAGGAATGCCGATATGGTCGATATCATGGGAGATGAGGACACGAAGTGTTTTCTTCTCCGGCTGCCATGCTGGCAGTAAATAGGTCAGCGCCTGCTCAAACGCAAGGCCGTACTCGTCCACGATGGGACGGTGCAAGAATTGCTCGCGGCTGGCAACACTCGCGGAGCTTGGGAAGCGACCGTGGGTGTCTCGGTCGCTGGTCAGAGTTTCTTCCAGCCTCGACAGCGTAAACGCGAGCGAGGGGAGCAGGTCGAACGCACAGTCTACAAGGTCCGACCCTGCGGGCAAGAAAAGTGGTGTGTCCTCGCGGTCTCGGTCGCTCGCGAATGGCACGATGAAATCCGGTACGTCGCGGCGTATGGAGTCGACTGGAGCGTGCATCCAGGAAGCTCGTCGCACACGCGTCTTACGTCTGCTGTGCTCCCGCTGCAATTCCGTGCAGCTATGGGGAAAGCGGATATACTTCGGGGGGTCCGCATGCACGCGTACCATGGTTTCATGCTCCCGGAAAGTCGCTGTCCACGAGCGAAAGAACTCGGCAGCGACCCCTGCTCTGCGCGCGAGTTCTCTCAGGCTATACAGGCTGCATTCGTGAGTCAGCCCGGATTGCGGCGTCGAAATTTTAGATACGTGCGTGCTCATGCGCGTCTGCGGACTATCCCAACAGCCTCAGGCAAAATCCCGATCATGCAACATTCGTCTCGTCGGCCGGTTCGGTTCCGTAGACCAGCCCTGTCCGGTCCTTCAGCCAGTTCAGTAGCGCTGAGCGAGTGATCCAAAGCCCCAGAGCTACGGTTGGGAGCCAGCACGCCGAGGCGAACGCGACTGCTATGACGTCTGCGCGGCGCGTACCGTCGATGTTGACCATTCCGGTAGCAAAATGTCCCACAACGGCTGCCGCTACCGCTACCCCCAGCGCCTTGGCGATTTCACGGTAGCGAACAGTCACGGCTCGAGCCAGTCCTTTGCGATGCAGCAGCGCAGCGAGCACCGCAACATTGGCTCCAGCAGCCAGATCGGAACCGACCGCCAGGCCCAAGGTCGACCAAACATGAAACAACACCCCGTAGACAGGAAAGAAAAGAACGGCGGTCAGCGTCCCCGTGACGGCTGGGGTGAATGTATCTCTGGCGGCAGAGAAGGCGCGGCTGTAGGTCATGAGCAGTGACCAGAACACCAGCGAGAATGCCAGGCAAGAGAGATACAAAGCGGTTTTCTGAGAATCGGAAAACTCGAAACGGCCGCGCCGCAGCATTACGTCGCAGAGGGGCAGCGACACTGAGACCATCCACGAAGCCACCAGCAGCGTAACCACAGAAACTCCATACACGGCTTGATTGACAGTCTGCTCAAACTCTCGAAGCCGCCGTTCTGTGAATAATCTGGCAAGAAAGGGCACCGCAGCCTGGCTGCTGGTACTGCCCAACAAGGCTACGGGCACGAACAGTAACTGTTTTGCATAATGCAAGCGGGTGATATCTCCGTTGAGACCGGATGCGAAAAACCACAGAAACCAGTTATCCGCGGTGAACATGGAGATGCTGATCATCATCGGTAGTGCGAGACGCAACCACGCCCTCAACCCTGGATTGCGTACATCGAGAGAAGGGCGATATGAGAAGCCGGCGCGCCTGACGCCGATGGCGTTCAGCAATAATGGACCAAAGAAGGCGCCCAGCAGACCACCCAACGCCAACGCCGTAATGCCGATACTGCTACCTGCAAGCACGCCCGAGGAGAGCACAAACATGTTCATCAGCAACGGCGCAACGGCGGGCAAGAAGAATCGCCGCTTCGACAGCAGAACAGCAGAGATGATCGTTCCGATGTAAAGAAGCAGCCTAGCCGGAAGCAGAATGCGGGTCATCCGCACACAGAGATGAAGTTGGTCCGGAGTGAACTTCGGAAATAGTATTGGCGCGCACCGCGGCGCAAGTATTTCAACCACGATCGTTGCCGCGAAGAGCGCAGCCGGCATTACCGTCACCATGACCGAGAAGAACTTGTGCGTCTCCTGCTGGTCCTCGGACGCGAAGCCGGTCAGCACGGAAGTGAGCGTAACAGCCATGGTCCCGCCAGCCAGCAACGAATAAAGAATATCGGGAATCGTGAACGCGGCAATATAGGCATCCGTCTGCTGCTGAGCGCCGAATGCATACGCAATGTAAGCCTCGCGGACGTAGCCAATGCAACGCGATGCGATGAGTGCCCCACCCAGCAGCGTGGTGGCCGAGAGGACCGTGTGTTCGTGGCTGGGACGCAGCGCTGCACAAGCTCTATTGAGCCGACTGCGGAGCGAAGCCGTTGGTCTTATAATCTGGCTTACAGACATGGCGGAAAAGCGGCACTACCTAAGTTGTCTTACGCGCATACCGCGGTGACGAATGCCATTTCTTTTCAAAGTGCGAACACCTCAAAAAGCCCCGCTACTCCTTTGTTTGGCGTTGCCGTTCGTTCTCTCATATTCGTCGAAGCCGGCCGTTCAGTCCGGAGCAATAGAGCGAGCGCTGCCGCAAGCGGAATTTCCGGCGGCGCCGGCTTTTTATGGTTCTGCCATCGGTGCGGACGACCTGAACAACGTTCAGATCGGCGGAGCCAATTGCCAGTGTGTAGCTCCTGGGGCCAGGGTGAGTTTCCGCTTCCGCGCTGCCGCTAGCAGTAGCCTTTCCGCGATCCGCATTTACACGCTCCAAACCGCTACCGGTTACGGTGGCGGGACGTACGGCTCTTTGCGGATCACGCTTCAGGAGGACGATGGCACCGCGGCTCACATTCCGTCTGGTGTTGTACTTGCTGCCAAGAACGTCGCAAGACCCGGCTCACTCGGCCGGATGCCCCGAATATCCATCGACTCCCCGCCCCTGACCAAAGGGAAGCTTTACCACATCGTGTTTGCCAACACTGACCGGAACCCCGGCACCAACTTCGTTTCCACAAACTCACTGCTGACGAATACGCCGCAAGCTCAGATGCAGCCGCATTACAGCGATACCGACTGGGCCCAGCTGCAACTGGAGACGACCGGCGGATTCGATCCGGGCAAGTGGCACATCCGACGCAACATGACACCCATTATGGAGCTGGACTATGCGGACGATACGGTCGCGGGCGTCGGGTACATGGAGATTTGGCATCCCCGCACGATTTCGGGAAGTAATTCTGTACGCCAGAACTTCACCGTCAGTGCGCGCGACTTCAAGGTATCCAGTGTCTCCGTGCGACTCGCAAAGAGGAGCGGATCGGGGCCGTTAACCATAAGCCTGGAGAGAGCTGAAGGCAGCGCTATCGAGCGGAGTGCAGTCGCTGCCGTCAGGATCCGCAGCACGTATTCGTGGGTCACCTATAGCTTCGCAAGAAACCGGGTGCTGACGCACGGCCAGGCGTACGACCTAGTGTTGACCGCGCCGAAGGACACGGTTTACGAGATCGCACCGATCCGTGCGGGCTCTGATTATGGATTTCGGCCTCCCACGTACTTTGCTGACGGATATGCTGAGTTCAACGACGGCAGCGGCTGGGTGGGCTGGGATCAATGGGGCGAGCAAAACAAGAAAACCGCACGACTGCAATTTTACTTCACGGTCGTCCAGTAGCTGTACCGCGGTCAGTGAAGCAAGTGGCTCGGATGGTTCAGCCGAACGCAGACAGTGCTGGTCGGAGTCTCGGCGGAAGTAAGCGTGAGCAGGCGAGCGGCGCTGAAAATAACTCCCAACCAGAACCACAGAACACGGTTGTTAATGTCCTGGCTAAACATGCCCGCGGCCAGGCAGTAAAGGAACAGGGGTACAAGGAATGAGTAACGGCCGGCAGCAGCCGTGCGCAATCGCCCAAGACGCTTGCAAACTGCCACGAGCAGCAGACCGAGAGCGATCAGCCCTGTTACGCCCTGCTCGATTGCGACCTCCAACACGGAATTGTGCGGATATTCGGGTTGGAAAGGCAGTGCGTGTCGTGGATCTCTCGTCGAGGTAGCGTCGAATCCATAATAGTAGACCGCCCAACCTCCCATTCCCCAGCCGAAGAACGGCTTCTCTTGGAACCCCTGCATGGCCCGGCGGTAAAAGTCAATCCTCTGGCCCATAGTTCCGCCAGGATCTTGCCAGTTGGAAAAGAGGGACAGCTCTGATTTCTTCTGCATAAACTTGCTTTTGGCGACCGGAAACTTTTCGACCCAGAGCACCGAAGAAACGGCCACGATCGCCACCAGAGCTAGGCCGCCCAGGATTGCCTTTCGCGACACGAAGCCAGAGTTGCGCTGTATCCCGAATAGACCGATCGCCAGGGCAAACATTAAGGAGAATATCGGGCCGCGAGCAGCACACGCGACAAGCCCAGGGATCAACACGAGAAGGCAAAGGATGGTGATGAACCTCCCGCACCGCTCAGTGTATCGGTAGTATAAGAGGAGGATTATTGTCATCCCCAGAAGCTGGGCGTCCCCGATGCGGGTGATGTCACCCTCTCCCCTGAGAATAATTTGCAGCTTTGAGCCGTGGACGATTTCCCACAAAGATCGAAATGCCAAGATTAGCGATAAAACAAGGCTGATGGCAAAGAACTGCTTGAAGTCCCTTTCGTCGTTCAACAGGAGGAATGGCGCGATGAACAGAGGTGAGCTGATGAAGACCAATCGTGCAAGCTTAATGCCTCCAGCTAATGCTGCTGGGCTGTATAGATAGCTGGTGACCATTACTGCAAGGAATACGAGGTAAGTAATGAGTCCAGCCGCCTGCCCGGCGAACGCATCGCCGAGTGTAAACCGTTCGCGCCCACTGAGCCGAAGCAAGACCTCCACCGAAAGAGAAACGGCCAAAAGGCCGAGGAAGACGACTGTAGGGTCGGTCGCTGTGAACGCCGTGGCCGCCTCCGGTTTAAAACTTCCGACGAACAGGAGCCCGGCAAGTGGCGCAAGACGATATTTTCGCGACAGCGCGACGGCTGCCGCGCACGCCATCACTGCCAAGAGCGAGAAAGCCGGGCCAAGATCGGTCCACGCAGCAACGCACACCACCAAGACGAGGAACAGCAATGTTCCGATTGTCAATTGCCCGGTGGGCTCGGACATGTTTGCTTCAGAAGGGTAGTTGGCTACAAGCCAAGAAGGTTTGACTGTCATCAGTAAGGCCGGTAGACGGCAATACCACTTGCAGTCTGAAGAATGGCCTCTATGCTTTTGCGCGCCGCTACCTTACCCGCGCTACGTGGGACGAAGATGATGTCGCCGGACTGCACCACTGAATCGGGAGCTGTACCTGCGAGAATCTTCTTTAGGGGTAAGGGGATTTCCTGGCGTCCACTTGTGCTTTTGCGAATTAATGTCGCCTTATTCAAAGCGGCTGTAGGGTTGGCTCCTTGAGCCATCGCGATTGCTTGCAGGACTGTCAATTCCGGCCGGTCCAGAACGATCCCACTCGGCAAGCGTACATCGCCCACGACGTAAACGATTCCTGCCCGAGACATTACGACAGTGTCTCCGGGAAAGAGTTGTACATTGTTGTAGGAATTGTTGCTGGAATCGTACTTCACGTTCTCGGGCTGATCCGGGGACCGCCGATGTGTAATTGACACCAGATTGCCCGCTGTTGGAGTGGTCCCGCCGGCGGCGGAGATCACGTCGAAAAGAGTGTGCACTCCGAGCATGGGGTAAATGCCTGGTTTGTGCACTTCGCCTAACACCGTAATCCCCTGGGTCGCGTATTCTTTTGCGAATACCATTACGCGTGGATCGGTGAAGTAGCCACCCGCGGACAAGCGCTGCTCGAGCAACTGCTCGGTTTGCCGAATTGTTAGTCCGGCGACTCTTACCGATCCCAGCAGCGGCAGCGAGATTTCACCTTCGTTATTGACGCGGACCTGCTTGTCAAACTCGGGTACGTCATACACGCTCACTTCCAGCAGGTCGCCGCTACCGATGAGGAGGTCGGCCTGGGAGCTCTGTGCGGCGGGTGCATCCTGGCCGGCCGGAGTGGGAGAATTTACATCAGCCCGAGGTGCCGCAGCGTGTCCAGTTTGCTGCGCGTATCCTGATTGCAGCAGGCACGCAGTGCAAACAAGCGCCAGGAGAACCGGACCGAGCAAACGCGTGCACGGCTTTCTTGTACGATTACTGGTGATTGACATCTCCAATCTCCTTTGCCTGCGGAAGCGGATGGCCGGTTCTTGGATAATCGAGGTCAGCCCGAGACTCCCGAACCCTGTCCTCTCAACTCAATTGTTGGTAAGAGGTGCGGCTATGCCAGCCCATGTATCAATTTTCGGAGGTAATACAACCAGTCGGCAGCCTCGGGCAAAGGATCGCGGAATGAGAAAAGGTCGTGAAACGTTCCGGGCACGGGAACTAGGAATTCCCACAGGGTGCGCAGGCGCGGCGGAAAGTCGCCGGGAAAGCATTTGGGTTTGCCCTTCAGTACCTGGATCAGATGGCTACAGTCACCGACCAGCCATCTGCAGCGCACGCCGGTGCGATATCCAAACTGAGGTTCGACATCGCCGAATTCGGCCATGTACGCGAGCAGGGCGGGAAAATCGACTCCGGCGTAGATCGACAGGGCCAGAGAACCCCAAAACCGCGGATTCACTTCCAGGAACAATGGGACGTTCTCCGGAGTGATCCGGAACTCCACCATTGCGACACCATGGTAGTTAAGCGCGCGCAGAATTCGCAGCGCACCATCCCGCACGGCGGGGAGCGAACGAACACTGAGACGCACTGCGCTGCCTGAACCAGTGGGGTGGACGTCACGAACGCGGATGTGGGCGAACTCGGCGCGCAGTTCGCCGTGGTTCATCAGGGCAAAGTAGCCGGCGCCGCGGCCCTGAACGAATTCCTGTGCCAACACCGACGAGCAATTCCGCGCCAATTGGCGATAGGCCATAACACATTCGTCAGGGTTACAGGCGTAGAGCGGGCGGGCAGTCTTCGTAATCGCGCCATCTACACTGATTTCTTCAGACCTGCTGGCCTTCAGCACAGCGGGATAGCGCATGTTGCGCGCGACGTCTGTGGCTTGTTTAAGGTCGGTGATCACATGCGACTCCGGCACCGCTAGGCCCAGAGATTTGGCCAACGCAGCGGTTTGCGCCTTGTCAACAGCGCATGACAGACACTCGTGTGATGGCATGACCATGCGGGCCCCGCTGCGGAGCATCAGCTCGCGATGCGTGGAAAGCGCAACTGTCGAAGATTCCGTATGCGCTATGATCAGGGTGCCTGGCTCACGTGCCGCTTCCACCGCCACTTCGGCCGCAAATGCGGCCGCGCTCTCCTGGGGAGATGTGTAGACAAATGTCCCACCGCAATAGCGGGAGACTCCAGCTTTGGAGAGCTTTCGCGTCGCGCCGACGACGACGCGGTAGCCGGCGCGCTTAAGTGAACGCACCGAGGCAACGCAGGCAATCTCGTCCCCGTCCAGAGCCAGCACCCTCATTCGCCGCTCTATCAGCACTCCGCTGGATGAAGCAGCAGGCGGCTGTTGCTCATCAATGACCGCTGTACTCCGATGCAGGCTCATCCGTGACCTGTCAGTGCCCCAGATAAGTTCGTAACCTCTGTTGATTCGTTCTGAGGCACCTCGAAAGAAAACGTGCCTGCGGTTTGCTTTGCCATGGCTCGCAGAATGGCCTGCTCGGCCTGCGCAAGCAGTTGTTGTCGGTCTTGGGAAGCATCCAGGATCACTACGTTCGGTCGGCCATGCAGAAAGGTCCGGCACGCCGCGGAATAGGCGAGCGTCTCTCTCAAAGTAACTTCGCGCCTTTGCGCATCAATGGCTGGTAAAAGTGCGACCGAGGCATCCCGGTCGCACTTGCGCGAACAAACGATTCCAGGCGGTGCATCGATGAATAGCCAGAGGTCAGGTTGTGGAATAAACTTCGCGATCAGGCGTGCCACTGGGACCGAGCAATGGTACTTCCCCGGAGTGATCAGCACATCATGGTAGTAGCGGTCGTACAGAAGGAGCTGCGAACTTACGTTTAACAGATGAATTTTGTGCAGCCAGTGCTCAAGGCACCAGATCACCGGCCGAACGAATGACAGAAGCCGGTCCTTGATCCTGGAGAGAGGAGCGGTAGGTGCGAAAACGGGCTGCTGCGCCGCACGGTCGTATAAAATTCTCGGCCTGAAATTCACGCGGGTGATCCGGCCCGCAGTATGCTCAAGCACGCGCTCGAGCTCAGCGAGCAAAGTCGTTTTCCCCACGCCGTCTGGTCCGAGTGCGGCAATCCTGGTAAACTTCCTGTCACTGAGCCGGTTTTTGAGTTCCTGAGCGTAGTATCTGCAGGTTTCAGCCATGGCATGGAGCGGCTCGTTTCTAAAGCCACGGTAGAGCAATGCGCGGCGAATGGCAGCGAGTCGCAGCGAAGCCTCCCGGTAGTCACCAGCGGCGAACAGACCTACAAGTTCCGTCGAAAGGCTTTCTCCAATCCTATGGGAAATGCGGCCGATCGCGGTGTTATTATTTGCCCGCAGTACCCACGACGCTTTTGTCCGATAGTGTGTCTTGACGTTGCCGGTGCAGAAATATGTATTCAGTAACTCATTAAGCACACCGTCGACTTGGTCTGGAACACGCATCGTGCTCCAGGTTTGGCTGGGGAGAGATCTGCCCAGCACCGCACCAGCGTCGAGAAACACATGGCCTTTCCAGCCAAATTCAAAAGTGAAATCGAGGTGAACTCCCTGGCCCTCCAGACCGCCAACAAACACGCTAGCCTCATGGTGGCGCCGTACCAGGTCGGTAATGAAGACATTGGGAATACTGCCAATCAGGTACAGGACCAGCGGAAATTGCGTTGAGTCGATGAGGATGTCAATATCTTCGGTGCGGTTGTGCTCCGGAAGGCCGTCATAGTTCCGTAAAACACACCACCGGATTGCCTTGTCATTGAGCTCTGTGAAGAACGTCTGCAGGAACTGAGCAAGCGTAAGGCGCGTTTGTACTTGATGCGCGCCGGTCGGCGTACGGGCATCGGTTGATCGCATAGCGGCGTGTTTTATGGATGTCTTGAACGTATCACGTGGGCTAGTTGGGCCGAGCCTCACGGCTGGGGCAGCTTGTGGTTCAGTTAAAGGCGGCCGCCCGCAGACGCCGGCGCCGTTCATGCCAGTGACGAACTAACTCTCGCGGCGTGGGCAGCCATACGTCTGAATCGTGCAATACACGCTCGAGGATTCCTAGCAGCACCGGCAGATCGCCCGTATAGTGATAGTCATTGCAAGCAGTTTCCGTATGCCAGTCCAGCAGCGCGACTCCTCCGCGCTGGTTGATAGTGCCGATTACAGCCAGGCCGTCTGCAACAGCATGGTCCAAGGGCTTCCCTGGAGTGCGAATGTGGCCGTCCATCAGGGCAGTGGGCACTTCGTAGAGGTCCAAAGCTCTATCGGTGCCGAGGTCGAAAGGTTGGAATGGCAGGCAAGTTCCCGCCCGAAATCCGGCGCTGTTTCTCCACGCGATGGACGTGTCATACCGAAAGCCAGCCTGCACATGCTTGCGAAACGTGAGGTGTGGCTGGGCCCAATCCAGCGCCCAGTAATGGTGCCGCAGTCCCGTCACAGGATGCCCAATCTGCTGTTCAATAAACTCCCTGCCTCGCGTAAACGCCAGGACGTCATCTTTTGCATGGATTGGAGCGTGGAAGCCGAATTCCCAATCGTCGTCGGCCATAGAGCGCAGAATGCGCCAATCCACGGACTGGTTCGCGACGGTGGAGCGGCAGTCGTTCACGTCCGGCTTCAACCGATCGGGCCGCACGAACAGGTAAAAACAACTGCGCAACCACTGCCCCTCGATGCGGCGCCATTGCGGAAATCCGAACAGGGGATTGGAATTGGGGCGCCGGAAGTGGACGAACCCATCTGTGAACATCCTGAACGAAATTGCATCGCGCCGAAAGACGGCTTTTCCGAGGTTGTAGGCCATCTCCATGGCCGATCCCAGAGTTATCGCATCGGTATCGTGGGTGAGCAGAAAAGCGTATTTCTTTCCGTTCGGCCATAAGGGCAGCCGATCTTGCTTCAGACTCGGATGAGCACAGCAGAGACGCTCGAACAACAGCTCGGCCTGGTTTTCAACGAGAGGTTCGGCAACGACTTCCTTGCGGCCCGCCGGCAGAGAATCGGTCGTGAAAATGCCACGGCGATCGCGCGCGTCGTTCGGAACGTGATTCTCGTCCATAAAGGTAAGAAGACGAAAGACGGAACCGATCAAATCGAGGTGTTCGAAGGACGTGCCTGTCGGGCCCCACGCCATGCTGCCCTTGTACGACAAAGCAGTGCAGTACGTCTCTGGCAAATAAGCACGAGCATCGCAAGGCAGGACCGGGATGCAGCCATCGGTTTGCTTCTTTTCTCCATACACGACGTTGCACCCGGCTGTGGGCTCCTCAACGAAACGCACAGGAAGTCCCCACGTGGCGGATAGCGTTTCGAACGCATAGCGCGCCTTAGATTCGATTTGCACCGGCACTCGTAAAATCACATTGAGCATAGGTTACTGTGGTGTATTGCCACTTACGAGCGGAGTGACGGCTGGTGACATACGCGGTTGCGTGGTTGGCCCAGCCGGCGGTCTAGGCGGGCGGTGCCGACACTACACCTCTGGCAAATGTCCGGGGGGGAGTAAGAAGTCGTACAAGTCTAGAAGTGTTTTTTTCTCGACATCCCACAGGTACGAGCTTTCAACGGCCTGGCGGCCACGGCGGCCCATTTCGCAGGCTTCTTTAGGATGAGTGAGTAGATACTCCATCGCGGTCGCAATTGCACGCGGATCTTCAGGCGGGACTAGGATTCCGCATTGCGCGGCGTCGACTATCTTCTTCCAGTCGGGGAAGTCGGAGGCGATCACGGGCACGCCTGCCGCCATGTATTCGAACAGCTTTGTTGGCCATGAGCGAACGTAGTGCGGCTCGCGATGGAATAGGACCAAGCCTACACGCGTACGTCCCAAGACCTCGGCTACGCGATCGCGGGTGATGTATCCGAGATTGGCGACGCGGTCCCAGCCCGGAGTATTCAGCAGGTCTTCGTAAAGCCCGTCATTGGTGAAGCGGCCCGCCAGACACAGCCTCGGGGAGAGGCTCTCGGGCAGCAGCGACACCGCTTCAACAACTGTGCAAATTCCGCGGACCCTAGTCATGGTTGCGTTGATGTACGTCAGCGGGATGTCACGGCGGTCCCAAGGGGTCTCGTTTCTCGCCGAGAATTCTTTCAGGATGGGAAAGTTGTTTACCACAACCGTGCGGTGGTTGATCGTCGAGAACCGCTCCGCAATCGGGACGGTTGCGGCAACAAGAGCTGAAAGACGTGCGGCGCCAGCCTCTTCGAGCCACTCTGTGACCGGCACCAGGATGCGACGTAGCCAGACAGGCAAATAGAATTTGTCCGCCAGAGTCCGGGGTAGGTCTTCATGGATGTCGTAGATGATCTTGGCGCCGCGCGCTCGCAGTAGCAGTCCCGCGCTGAGTAGCTCAGGATCGTGAAAGTGATAAAGATCCGCTTGCTGGCGCAATGCCTGGCGGTAGACCCTCCAGACGCCGAGCGTCATGCGGGCAATGCGCCACTTTGGCTTGCGAATGGCCTTGATCTGCACGCCTTCCACTACACGATCGTGCTGATCCGGCGCGATCAACACCACCTCGTAGCCACCTTCGGCAAGCGATTTACATTCTTTGTGGAATATACGCATGTTGAGCGGCCCGTGCACTGAAGTGAGATGTACGACTTTGCGCTTCTTCGTCGTATGC
>Ga0187803_10000597_pt1 | contig 14314 bp, 10 predicted proteins | sample NC_wetland_sal_i_2_FD_132425 | JGI IMG/M metagenome (GOLD analysis project Ga0187803, IMG submission 132425) | Wetland sediment microbial communities from Neuse River Estuary, North Carolina, USA - Control_3 | ecosystem: Environmental > Aquatic > Freshwater > Wetlands > Sediment | place: USA...
CTGAGCATCATCGATGTTGCGGGCGGTCACCAGCCGGTGGGCAACGAAGACGGCAGCGTTTGGCTGGTTTTCAACGGCGAAATCTATAATCACCAGGAGTTGCGCCCCGGCCTCGAGGCGCACGGACACCATTACCGCACGCGCAGCGACACGGAGACCATCGTCCACGCCTATGAGGAATACGGACGCGACTGCGTGAAATACCTGCGCGGGATGTTCGCCTTCGCGCTGTGGGATTCGAGAAAGCGCCGCTTTTTTGCGGCGCGAGACCGGCTCGGCATCAAGCCGTTCTATTATCGGCAGACCGATGATTCACTCATCTTCGGTTCTGAGATTAAGACGCTGCTTGCTTTTCCTGGCGTGCGCGCCGAACTCAACCGCGGCGCGCTGCCCGAATACCTGGCCTTCGGATACCTCTCGGGCGCCGAGACCCTTTTCTCCGGGATCTTCAAGCTGCCGCCCGGGCACACGATGGAGATTGACGAGCAGGGGAAGGTTCGCATCGTCCAGTACTGGGACCTTCCGCAGCCTACAGACGAAGGGCAACATCAGAAGAAATATTACGTAGACGGATATCGAGGGTTGCTGGAGGAATGCGTCTCCAGCCATCTGATGAGCGACGTGCCGCTGGGCGTGTTCTTGAGCGGCGGCCTGGACTCGAGCGTGGTGGCGGCGCTGATGACGAAGCTGCGGGGATCGGAGATCGAAACGTTTTCCGTCGGCTACACCGAGGCGCCTTACAGCGAGCTCCCTTACGCGCGCGTGGTGGCGGACCATTTGAAATCGGTGCATCACGAGATTCGAGTGAGTCGGGACGATTTCTTCGGCGCGCTGCCCAATCTGATCTGGCACGAGGACGAGCCGATCGTGTGGCCATCGAGCGTGGCGCTCTATTTCGTTTCCAAGCTGGCGCGCGAGCGCGTGACGGTGGTCCTGACGGGGGAGGGAAGCGACGAAACTCTGGCGGGCTACACGCGATATGCGATGACGCTGTGGAACGCGCGCCTGGATAGCGCCTACCGCCGCGTGATGCCCGCGGGACTGCGCCGCTCCATCCGCGCTGCCGTGGCCGACTCCGGTATGTTGAGCGCGGGAATGCGCCGGCGATTGGAGCACACTCCTTTGGGACGCGACGGTGAGGACTGGACGTCGTTCTACTTCGATAATTTCTACGCCGCGTTTTCCGAGGCGGAGCAAAGCAGCCTGCTGGCCGATGATCTGCGTCCGTCAGCGGGCGAGGCCTACCGGAATCTGCTGGCCTACTGGGACAAGTCTTCCGGCTCTTTGTTGAGCCGCTTGCTGTACACCGATATCAAAACCTATCTCGTCGAGCTGCTGATGAAGCAGGACAATATGAGCATGGCCACGTCGATAGAGAGCCGCGTGCCTTTTCTGGACCACGTGCTGGTGGAGTTTGCGGCCTCCATCCCGAAGAAGTACAAGATTCGCGGTCTGGCCGGGAAGCAAATCCTGAAAGAGGCGGTCGAGGATCTGCTGCCGGCTTCTATCATCTATCGAAGTAAAATGGGATTTCCCACGCCCTGGAGCGGTTGGCTGGAAGGCGCTCAGTTGGACGCAATCGAACGGATGCTGCTTGAACCGCGATCGACCGGGCGCGGGATGTTTAAGCCTGAGCGGGTGCGCGGGCTTTTCGCCGCCCACCGGTCCCACCGCGCAGACAATTACAACCGCATTTGGCGCCTGCTGAATCTGGAACTGTGGCACCGCGTGCTCGTGGATGGTGATCCGGATGCCCGTACAAACAAAAGCCGTCTGGAAGTCTTAAGTGCGTAGGCCGCTTGAGAGGTTAGTGCTCTAGGATAAAGTTGCGAGGCATGGGCGGAGAGAATTCGATGGGCAGAGCATTGATCGTCCCCACTCCAGTGGCCACACGCCGCCGGATGTCTAGCGAGAGGAATTGGCTGGGCAAAAAAAGGAATATTCTTGCCATTTTGTGGAAAAAAGATTCCCGTTAGCGAGCGAGGCACCCCAGGTCCGAAACGGGTCCGGTTTTGTGTCCTACCCAGTTTTGTTTCTGTAGGTTACAATGGTGTGGGCGCGCTAATTCGGCTTCCTGCCCACTATTGGCGGTTGTCGTGCTTGAACCGAGGAGTGATCCTTAGCATATAACAGTGTCGCCCACTGAAAGAGGAGACGTGCAATCCCAATCCCGCGGCTGGCGTGACGGGCTAGTGACAGAGGCCAATGCGCCAGAGTTCATTGGGCCCAAACCACCAGAGATAACCACCATGGCAGCCAGTGATTCAATGTTCGCTCAGATCCCGACGAAGCAGCGCGACTACCTAAAGGGTGCTTTCGCCTGGCTCCTCGTCTTCTGTGTCGTCTACTTTGCTCGGCCCGAGGAATTCGTACCGATTGGTCAGTTTCCCATTGCCAAAGTTGCCTTTTTCTTTGCCTTTGCATCGTTTGGATTGGTCGTGATGGCTCATCCGGAGCTCTTGAAATTTTCATTGGAGATGAAATACCTCATCGCCTTGGCCGCATGGTTTCTTATTGGGGTCCCGTTCTCGCCGGTGTGGAAGGGCGGAGCCCTCGTGAACTCTATTAATTTTGCAAAGGTTGTTCCCATCGCTCTATTGATCGGCCTGGTTGCCAATACGGTTGTCCGGCTAAAGCGCCTCATCTTAGTTGAGACAGTATCAACGGTGTTGTGTGTGGTCAGCAACTTGTTCGCCTACCACTTCCATGCCGAAGAAGACCATCGTTTCTCAGGGGCGATAATGAACGGCATATATGGGAACCCAAACGATCTGGCGTTCTGCATCGTTTTGGTTTTTCCTTTCTGCGCCATGTTCATGTTGTCGAGCACAAGCCTCCTGAAGAAAGCACTCTGGTGCGGCACGATGATGCTGTTGGGATACGGTTTGCTGCTTACCTATTCGAGAGCCGGCGTGTTGGCGCTCATGGTGAGCGGAGGAGTCATGTTGTGGGAATTTGGTTTTAAGGGTCGCCGACACGGACTGGTAGTGATGGCGGTCTTTCTAGCCCTCTGCATGGTGATCATCACGGGGCCCAAGGGTTGGGCTACACGCGTCGCTTCCGTAGTGTTTCCATCTTTGGATCCGGGGAAGGCTGAAGGTTCGTGGAACGCCCGAAAAGGGCTGCTCATGCTCAGCCTCAAGACCACGATTACCCATCCCATTTTCGGAGTGGGATGTGGTCTTTTCCAAGCCATCGAGGGCGCGGGCTGGCAGGTAACGCACAATTCCTTCACCCAGATGAGCTCCGAAGGCGGCATTATGGCGCTGGTCTTATATCTGCTGATCATCCGCAGGACGTTTTTGAATTTGAGGGAGGTCGAGGTTGCCAGCCGAGGTCAGCCCGAGCTGGATTTGATTGCGGGTGCGCTGAGGGCATGTTTTGCGGCCTTTCTGGTGGGGTCATTTTTTGACGCCGTCGCATATAATTTCTTCCCGTATTTCCTGGTCGGCTATAGCGGAGCATTGTTGGTGATCGCGAAGCAGAGACCAGCTCCTGTTTTGGAGGCTGCAATCCAGGCATCGAGAGTGGAGAACCCGCAGCTAGATCCTCAGTCACGATGGACGGGCTGGAGCCATAGCCGCAGGTTGCCATCGCCATAGCGAGCGGTGGCGGGACCCTGGCTAACCGTCACGGGATGCCGCGGGAGAAGGGAGAATTGAGGATCGATTGAGTCTGAGGACTGACGGCGGGGTTTGGCTTAAGAAGGCTCTCGTGGCAAGCGGTGCAGTGCGCTTTGCCGGCGCCTTCGGCCGAGGGATTGCGATTCTGATGTATCACTCGGTCGCGGACGATCCCAAGGAATACAAGAACACCACTGGGGACATCGCGCATTCGACTGCAAATTTCAAGGGGCAGATTGAATACCTTGTCCGGAATTACAGGCTGGTGACCCTCGAGGACATTCTGCTCTTTTTGGAAGGCCGGCAGCCTATGCCTCACCACGCGGTTGCCGTAACCTTTGATGACGGATATGCCGACAACTTTGACGTCGCCCTGCCCGTGCTCGACAGTATGGGAATTCGGGCTACGTTTTACGTGACGGTAAAATATGTTGAGACAGGACAGCCACCATGGTTCTGCCGCCTTAGGCATGCGTTCGCAACCACCCGAAAAGTTCAGTGGTCTCCGGACTCCAATGGTCATTTTTTGCTCCGGGACGACACCCTGCGGGAAACCGCCTTCCTTGCGGCGTGTGACCGTTGCGCCCAGCTAGCAGGCGATGCCCAAGAAGAGGCGGCGGGAGCCGTGGAACGCGAGCTGGACGTTGAACCTTTTGCTCCGAAGAACAGACTGATGATGACCTGGGACCAGGTTCGGGAGCTCGCCCGGCGCGGACACGTCATCGGCTCTCACACCATGACGCACCCGAATATGGCGTACGTTAACGACGATGAAGCAGCCTTTGAGTTGGCGGAATCGAAGCGAAAACTGGACGAAGAACTGGGTGCGCCGGTAGTACATTTTGCGTATCCAGGTCCGGCACTGCTGCCGATTTGGTCTGATCAAACTTTAGCTACAAGCAAGCAGGTTGGGTACCGCACAGCCGTCACCACGACCTCGGGACTTGTGCGCAGGCACGACAATCCTCTATGTCTTCGCCGCTTGGGGGCACGATGCGAGAACGAGGAGTTTGTATGGTGCCTGGAAAACACCTTCCTTGGCCGTTCGATGTAGGGCCGTGGTGCCTGTTCGATCGCAATCTGGCCCCAAGAGCGCCAGCGTAAGCATAGGAGGCTCGCCCGTTGGAGGAGACCGGCCGAGGCGCTCGGAGACGCCATAATGGCAAGGGTGTTGGTGCTGGACGGCCATAGTTCCGCCGCGCTGGCCTTCACCCGCTCGTTGGGGCGGGCGGGCTATTGGGTCGCCGTGGGCTTCAACCGCGGTGAATTTGCGCCGGCGGCACTCTCTCGCTACTGTCAGCAAAGCATCCAGTATCCGGTTCCCACCGCCGACCCATTAAGCTTCATCGAGTTTGTCGCTGATTTCGTGCGACTGAATGCGATTGAATTGGTTCTCCCCATGACCGACTGGACGACCTTTCCCTTGGTTCGGGAGCGGGCCAGGATTCGAGGTTTCGCGCGATTAGCCGCGCCCAATCTGGACGTTCTAGAGACGGTCTCCGATAAGTACGCCACAATTGCCTTAGCTCGCGAACTCAACATTCCGGTACCCGAAACCCTGCTCGCGCACTCGGTAAATGATCTCGAAGCAGCGAAACGTTGGACCTTTCCGGCCGTGGTTAAGGACCGATCGTCCGTTCGCTGGTTGGGGGACAAGACTGTTTTCGGTTCGGCTTCATACGCCTATTCCTGGAACGATCTCGTCGCCATGGTTCAACAACGGCTCGAGCGGGCTGGCGATGTGTTGGTCCAGGAATTCGTGCATGGGGTGGGCGTGGGGTTTTCATCATTCGCCGTGGGCGGCACGGCTTGCCTCCCTTTCCAATGGGAGCGCGTTCGAGAGGGCGACCCATGCGGCGGTGCGAGCACCGCCCGGAAGTCAGTTCCTCTGGATGCCCAGGTCTTCGAGTTTGGACGAGATTTGATGATTCGATCTGGCTTTCAGGGAATTGCGATGGTGGAATTCAAGCGCGACCCGGCTACCGGTCGCCTATGCTTGATGGAGATCAATGGGAGACCATGGGGTTCGCTACAGCTTGCCGTGGAAGCGGGCATCGACTATCCCCGCCACGTCGTAGAATGGCACCTTCACGGCACAAAGCCGCCGGTGCGAGCGCGGTATAAGACCAATATCACCTGCCGGCGAGTGGTCGGGGACCTTAACCACTTGGCTCGTGTTCGCAAGGGAAGACCTCCAGGCTGGCCGGGCGCCTATCCCGGCTTTTGGTCCACGCTTGTGAAGATTAGTGTCCCGTGGTATCCCGGCCTGCGCTACGAGGACCTGTACGTTCGCGATCTCCGACCGGGACTGGCTGAACTCTTTCAATGGTTCCGTCTGCGCCTGGGGCGCCGGATAACGCCCGCCGCGAATTCGAATGCTCGGACAAGTGTGAGAGGCATTGTACATAGCCACACCACCCTGTCTTACGATGGCGAGGTCTCGCTCAACGGCCTATGCCGATTGCTACGTCAGCGGGGCTTCCGGTTTGTAGCTCTCACTGAACACCCTCTGGGGCTGAGTGCCAGAGATTTCGAAGAGTTCGTTCGGAAGTGTCGGGAAGCGAGTGACAGCGACTTCGTTGCGATTCCTGGCATCGAATTTCGTTGCGGCGAAGGCGTGGAGATTGCAGGCATCGGCATTTCGCGCTGGCTTGAACCAGGAACGCCTGATGAACTCGTGGCCCGTATTCGCGAGGCGGGCGGCTTCGCTGTCTGGGTTCATCCATGGAGGAAGGGGCGCTGGAGCGGGCCGTTTGTGGAGTGTGATGCCGTCGAAGTAATGAATCTTAAGCTCGACGGTACTCTTGCTCCAAATCTCAGCCTGTTGCGCTTGACGAGAAAAGAGCGCAAGGCGGGAAAGCGTTTCTATGCCATCTTCGGCGTAGACTTTCACGCCCGCACTCAGCCTCTCAGTGCATGGGTTGAGTGTCAGGTTTCAGAATTGACTCCCGCCGCGATTGTCGAGTCTCTTCGCGAAGGACGGTTTGTGAGCCGCGTCCCCTATGCCGCGATGTCCAGTTCGGGCCGAGCGGGATTGATCGGCTATCCGCTGATGGTCTTGTTCCGTTTCGCGGCTCTCGTGTGGTCCGGGATTTTGCATAGCGTGCCTGCCTCGGTGCGGACGTCTCTGGTCAATTTGACCAGGCCTATCGTGAGGGCTCTAAGGGCGGAGAAAGAAGTGCGGAAGGATAGCGGGGAAGTGAAGCGATAGAGGGGCGGGGAGCAGAGTTGTGCCCGCTTCGCCTCTGGAATGCCCGTAGGCGTCTTAAACCTCAGTCCGAGGCGGCCCTTGTTTCGCGGAGCGCCGCTCCGGACCCGGGCGCTGCTGGGACAGGGCCGCCGCCGTCCATAGGCGCAACTTCGATGGTTAGCGGCACAGCCGGCGAATTCCTATCTGGACCGCCAACTTTGAAACACCCTGGCCCCGCGGCTGGCCAATCGCGGTGCAATTTTGAGTCCGAGGATGACGAGCCGGAGCTTGCGTTTGCGATAGAAGGCATTGGCTTTTTGGAGGGAACACACTGCTTCGTCAAGCTTGCCTTCATAGATCAGGTCTTTTCCACGTTCCAGTTCACATCGGGCCTGGGTCTCTGCTGCCTTCCACTGAAGCAACGCCCGCTCGCCGGGCGAAAGATCGAGTGATTCTTGAAGTCTGGACAACACCATGTCCAGGGCCTCAAGCATCGCTACAGTTGATGCAGACAGACTGTCCTTCCTCTGCCGTGCTCGTCCGAGCAACTTCGCATGGTAGGCAATTTTCGCCTTTCGATGTGTCATTCGCAGCCACAAGTCATAATCTTCAACTCGTCGGAGCCTTTCGTCAAAGAGGCCGGCATCAACCACGGCCTGCTTGCGAACGAGGGTGTTAGAAACCGGAATATGGCATTCCTCCTTCAGCAGGCTTTCGAACGTTACTGGGCCTTTGGAGGGGCACCTCTTCATAAACGATCTGCCGGATTCTATCGAGTCCCAATAATGAAGGACGTCACAGTAGATTGCATCGAGGTTCTGCCTTTCCTGGAGAATCCTGACCTGCTCGGCCAGGTATTCCGGCGACCAGGCTTCGTCACTGTCGAGGAAGGCGAGATATTTTCCCCGCGCCCGCCGAATCCCGGCGTTGCGGGCTCCGGCGAGCCCACGGTTTTCCTGCTTGATGTAGAGAATCCGGTCTCGATATGGTTGGAGCACCCGGTCCAGCTTTTCCGTGTCTGGAGAGCCGTCATTGATAACTATGACTTCGTAGTCTTTGAAGGTCTGCGCGAAAACAGAATCAAGCGTCTCCGCGATGTAAGGCGCGGTGTTATATGATGGGACGATGACACTGACTTCCGGGTCGCCGCCGGGACCGGGGGCTGTGTTCTGGTTGTTGCTCATCTAGACGCTCCCTGCCGCGAGAGCCGTGCAAAATGCCCTTCGGCCTCCATCCGCCAATTCGACGAAGAGACCGCGCCCACCACCGGACGATTTCGCATTCGATCAGCTCAGCCTCGCTTCGAGCGCCATTTTAGAAGGCGGGCTGTCCAACGCGGAAATGTTCTTAAGCCGACGAGCGCCAAAGTAATCCGGAGGTCGTGATAATAGGAATTCGCTCGACGCAGACAACGCGCGCCGTCCTCAAGTTCCCGCTCGGAGAGGTGTAGATAGGCTTCGCTCAGGGCCAATGCCGCATCACATGCGGCAATTTCCTTGGCCAGCAGCGCGCTTTGCGCGTCGGTCAGCGTGAGCTTCTCCGATAGCCTGCGGAGAGCCTGGAGTTCTCCCTCACTCCATCTCCGGCTGCGCGGCTCGCCCGTCAAGCTGCCTGGATGTTTGCGTTGTCTAACCAGCACTTGGCCTAGATAACCGACCTCCCGGTCCGGGAAGCAAAGCCGCGCAATAAACTCGAAGTCCTCAGCGAAGCGAAGCTGCTCGTCAAACATGCCCACCTCAATCGCCCTCCGGCGCCTGGCCACGAAAGCGGAGGGAATCTGTCCGCCCTCGCGCCGCAAGACCTGCTCGAAGGTGAGGACATCCGCGGTGCTCTGCTTCAACATTCTCCAGACCACCTCGCCCTCGGGCCCGCCGAATAACACTGCGTCCGCAATGGACACCTCCACAGCCGGATGACCTTTGAGGTAATTGACCTGGGCTGCCAGATAGTCTGGCATCCAAATATCGTCGCCGTCCAAGAACGCTATAAACTCGCCCCGTGCGCGCCGGATGCCGGCGTTCCGGGCCGCACTTGGCCCGTGGTTATTCTGCCTGAGGTAGAGAATCCGATCACGATACTTCTGGATCTCCTGCTCGAGGTGCTCGGTATCGGGCGAGCCGTCATTGATGACCATAATCTCAAAATCGCTGAGAGTTTGAGCAAAAACAGAAGCTAACGTTTCTCCAATAAAACCGGCGGTGTTATAGGCAGGAATGACGACGCTCACCACGGGTCCGCTTCCTGATGCGGCAGTAATTGGGCGATGTCCCGGCGATTCCGGCATCGAAGTCCTTGCCCTCAGCTTTTCCAGACCATCCGATTACGGCAGATAATCGGCAAAGCGTAACCACTGCTCGACCAGCCTTATGCCCTCAGCGAATGATACCCTGGGCTGGTATCCCAGTATTCTGCGCGCCTTGTCGATGCGAAAGAAAACGTTGTGGGTTTGAATCTGAAGGGTAGTGGGATCGGGAATGTACTTTGCTGCCCTGGCCCCGGCGGCCCCGCCGCTGACGCCCGCGAGGCGATCTCGAAAACGGGCCTTGGCCTCCACATCAACATCACGGTATCGTCTCCAAGCCCAGCTCAACACCGACGCCATCACAGGGATCCTCTTCAGGAGTTGGCGGAGTTCGCCGCCTACCAGAATTTGCCGTGCCTCTCTCCAGGACTTCGCCCAATTCCCGGGCTGTTGCTGCCAGTAAGTCGTAGCCTCCTGCTCGGTAATCTCCTGCAGCGCGGGTTTGGATTCCATCATGGCAACATGGGCTCGAATGAAATCAGCCCAGGTGACTCGTTCTCCGTCAGTTATAAAGAAGGCTTCGCCCACGGCCTTTTCATTTTCTATGGCCAGGAAGATTGCGTCGACGAGGTTGTCCACATACGTCGTATTGCACGCGCCCTTCCCTTCATCAATCAAAGTCGCTTCGCCCGAGCGTAAGTTGCCCAAGAGTTCAGTGGACCAGGAGGCGAAGGGCCCGTACACGATCGAAGGCCGAAGAATCACGGCCGGAAGTCCGCGGCGGCAAAAATTCCGCACAACTTTCTCGGCGCGCATCTTGTTATCGCAATATTCGTGGCCCGTCGTTCGATAGGGGGCTTCTTCCGCGTTGCAGTCCGGTGTGGGTCGAAATCCATAGATGGCAGTCGTGCTTAAGTGGATAAACCGCTCGACCTGAGCAGATTTCGCCGCTTGAAGGACATGGCCCGTGTCGGAAGCAATCCCGTGCCAGTCTCCGAGCGCGCAATGAATAACCGTCTTCGCCTCACCCACGCATTCCCGAAGGGATTTAAGATCCCGTAAGTTTCCCCGGCAGAGTTCGACGGGCAAGCGCGCAATGCGAGGAGCATGGCGGATGTTATGGTACATGGCGCGGACCTTGGGAGCTCCGGCCTGCACCAGGCGCTCACACACTCGTCCGCCGATGAAACCCGTGGCCCCGGTCACGCAGATAGGTTTTTGCAGCCAAGTCATGCGCTCGCCTTGCTTGCCGCCTCTCCAATTTCCACCCAAGGTTCAGCGATACGCCGCGCTTTGGCGTAGCATTCCTCGATCAATTGAATGATGGCCAGCGCCTGCCGGCCATCTGCCAGAGGCCTCTGCCGGCCATGAATGCTCGCGACGAAATTATCTAACTGCGCGTAGTATGGCGAAGCGGCCTCGCTCTCCTGACCATTGGAGAAGCGCAAGGTCATGCTCACCTCCTGCTCCGAAATCCTGCGAAAGAGAACCAGACTGTCCAATTCACCTCGCGGCATTTCAAATCGCGCTGCCTCGCCCCAAACCGACAGCCGGTTCTTCAAGTTGTAGGTGCGGCTCAATCTGATGCGCCCACTGAGGTTCCCATACGGCCCGTTATGCTGAAGCGCGAGGATCACATTGGCTTCGATGCCCCCGCCCCAGTTGTCATCCTGATACTCAAAGCGGCTCACGGGCCCGAACCAGTCGACCACGGAGTCCAGAAGGTGCACGCCGTAATCCATTAACACCCCACCGCCCGCTTCGGCGCGCGAGAAGTAGAACCCAGATTTCGTTCCCCAGTCCCAGGACGTTCCGTCCTCCCAATCATAGCCCTGCAATGGTCCTAACATGCCTTCGTCCAGCGCCAGGCGCAGGAGGCGGTGATTGGCGTGAAAGCGCCGTTGCATGCCAATGGCCAGCACCAGCCCCGATCTCTCCGCCACCTCGCAGCAAGTGCGAGCGTCAGCGGCCGTGATGGCAAGAGGTTTTTCGCAGAGGACGTGAACTCCAGCGTGAAAAGCTTCCAGGTTCACGGGAGTGTGAAGGCTGTTAGGCAAAGCGTTGATCAGGGCATCGACCTCACCTAAGACCGACTTGTAGTCCGCCGTGAATTTGCAGTCCAATCCGTAGAGCCGGCCGAGATCCTGGGCTCGGTTGACATTCGAATCGACGAGCGCTGCAACCCGAACGTCAGGGTGTGCGACCGCGGCAGGCAAGTGGTAATCGCAGGTGATAGCGCCGCAGCCGAAAATGGCAAGACGGAGCCTATCCGACATGGCGCTGCCTCCAATCTTCCATTGCGATGTAAGGCGGCTCAAGTGCTTGGCAGTCGCATTGGGTCAGTTCATACCCCAGACCCTTCATAAGAGGCCCCCAGGCCGATTCGATCTCGGCCACTGAATTCTGAGGCAGTTCGGACTTCCATCCGCCTGTTTTCGCCGTCCTTCCGATGAAGGGAATGTCCTTCCTTCGTCCCTTGGTCGAAACCCAGTTATCGCCTTGGGTTTCTTCCAACTTGCGCATCTTCTCGACCGAGCTTCGTTCCACCGCCTCGGCCAGCCTCTCGGGCGTGGCCTCAATGCCGAGCAACTTGGCGATCTTGCCGAGCGCCGCGGCGGGCTGGACCAGGATGTCTTCGTAGCGGAGGAGCAGGAAGCCTGGACTGCTATACCGGGTGGCCAGCCAACTGAGGGCGTTCTCAGCCCACGATCCAAATCCGCTGACGTTACCTGCCACAAAGCGAGTTACGTAACGATCGATCGGGTAGTGATCCTCGATATCACGATACTTCCTCTGAAAATGATAATAGGAAATCGCCGCATCTCGGGGGTCACGGACGAGGTAGATCACCCTTTTGTAGCGAGGATCAAAATACTGGTGGCTTTTCAAGACGCGTGGTCTCGGAATGGTCTTTAGGAATTCTTTCGACAAGGCATGTGTGTCAGGGACAATGCGCTCAATGTTCCGAAGCGTCACCAACTCGTTTGGGCGAATCAGGTTTGCGATCAGGAAGCGCGTCCATGTGTTACCTGACCGCGGATAGGAGACAACAAAAGTGTCATCCGGAAATACCGTGAAATCTCGCCCGGCTATATCCTTGCCCAAAATATACTTCACAATGTAAATAGCTTCATTGATCATAAGCCTTATTCCCCAGCCGCCGGATATCCTAGCGAGAGCCGGTGGTTAACGGGGCACGGAGTGTCTCGCCATGCTCTGATGCGGCATTCCCCACGTCGGCCTTGGGGCGCGACAAATCGTATCCCAGCGTGGCCATTAAGGGGCCCCAAGCCGACTCAATCTTCGCAACCAGATCCTCCGAGAGAACGGATCTCCATCCACCTGAAGACGCGGATCTAACAAACGGAATGTCCTGGCGAGTTTTTCGCGTTACCGCCAGCTTGACGCCTTGGGATTTTTCCATCTCTCGCATGCGCTTGGCGGAACACCGGTCAGCCACCGCGACGAGATCCTCCTGAGTTACCTTGATCTTGAGAAAGGAGGCAATTCTGGCCAGTTCGCCAGGAGTATCCGATAAGAGATCCTCGTACCGCAGGAGCAAGAACCCCGGACTGTGCTGTCGCGGGGCGAGCCAACCTGCTACGTGTTCGCCCCAGGATCCATAGATGGCTGGTGTTCCTTCCAAAAAGCGGTTGATAAAAAGGTCGAGCGGAAAGTCATCCGCGATCACCATGCGCTTTCTCTGGAAATGATAGAGAGAGACACATACGTCTCTGGGATCCCGAACAATGTAGATAACCCTCTTGATGGCCGGATTAAAGGCCCCATGAGAGTTAATGATCCTCGGTGAGGGCATCTTGGCAAAGTCCCTCCGTGTCATTGGCCCCTCGCAGTGGGGAATTATTCGGTCCATGTCCACCAGCGCCAAGGGCTTATGGCGTTCGATGAGATTCGCGATCAAGAACCGCATCCAGGTATTACCGGATTTTGAGTAGGCAACGATGAAAGTATCCTCCGGGCGCACTATGATCTCGAGGCCGGGAATATCCTTGCCAAGAAGATACTTCACACCGAACCAGAGCTTCCCCAACATGCCCGTAACCTCTTCCAGCCGTGTATTTTCATCATTCGGACTGCCGTACTTGGCAACCCTTCGTCCGCCTGCTACCCGAGGTGCGAGAGCGCGCACTCCGAACTCTAAGTCCTCGTCTCTTCGATCAACTGATTGGTGGTCCGGCGGTTGGCTTCGTCAGACAGTTCATAACCCAGTGCCTTCATCAAAGGCCCCCAAGCCGACTCGATTTGGGCCACCGAGCTTTCTGGCAAGCGTGATTGCCACTGGCCCGCCGAAGCGGACCGCACGAAAGGTATGTCTTTTCTTGTGTTCCTCGTTTCGTGCCACTGATTGCCTTCGACCTTCTCGAGCTTTCGCATGTTCTCTTTTGAACTGCGCTCCGTCGCCTGCGCCAATAGTTCCGGTGTAGCGTCCAAATTCAGGAATGACGCCACTTTAGCCAGTTCCGACGCTGTGTTTGACAGCAAATCCTCATAGCGAAGCAACAGGAAGTTCGGACTGTGACCCCGGGTCGCTAACCAACTCGCGACGTTATCCCCCCAGCTCCCGTAGTCCGCTGTTTCCCCTCTCATAAAGCGGTCCACATAGCGAGGGATGGGATAGCCTTCATCGATTCGTCGAATCCGGAGCCCGTGATAATATCCTGAAATCACCGAATCTCTCGGATCGCGAACGACATAAATCACCCTCTCATACCGTGGATTAAAAGGTCCGTGATATTTGATGACCCGCGGCCTCGGCATCGCCTTAAAGAACCTTTTCGTCCCGCCGTTCCACAAAGGGACTATGCGCTCCATTTCCAGGATCGTCACGGGTTTGTCCGGTCGGAGGAGGTTGGCAATCAGAAACCTCATCCACGTGCTGCCCGCTTTCGGTTGAGAAACGAGGAAAGTGTCATCCGGGTAAACGACCAAGTCGGATCCGGGGACATCCAACTCTAGGATGTGCTTTACCCCATACACCAGCTTGCGGATCATAGCCACCGTGTCCCCAATCTTTGGTTAGCGGCGAAACCTCAAACATCACCATGCACAGCCTTTGGGCTACATTGCCTGTCCCGCGTTGGGCTGGCGGCGCCTTCTACGCGTTCGCCACTGTAATCACGCCTGAATCCTGAAAAGCGCCGGTCGGCTGTTGATGAAAGGCACCCTTTTCGCCGCCTTCTTCGTGGTCGGCGCGTCTTGCTTTCGTTCCGCCCCTCGCGAACTGGGCGTCAATCCGCC
>Ga0187803_10000598_pt1 | contig 14277 bp, 9 predicted proteins | sample NC_wetland_sal_i_2_FD_132425 | JGI IMG/M metagenome (GOLD analysis project Ga0187803, IMG submission 132425) | Wetland sediment microbial communities from Neuse River Estuary, North Carolina, USA - Control_3 | ecosystem: Environmental > Aquatic > Freshwater > Wetlands > Sediment | place: USA...
AAAGCTTGCGGCAGAGACAAGGCCCGCCGAGGAGGCACCCACCCCTCCGGCGACTCCTCCATCGCCAACTAGCTCTCTGGCGGCCCGGCCGACAGACAAAATATTACCGCCACTGGAAGCGGCAAAGGTTAAGCGCGTTACTCCACCCACGCAGACGGACCTCGAATCGCGCATCTTATCGCACTGGCTCAACCGCATTGGCATCACGGCAGTGCTGGTTGGCGTTTCTTATTTCCTCAAGTTCGCTTTCGACAACAACTGGATCGGCGCTGCCGGACGCGTCACCATCGGGCTGTTGGCGGGCATCGCCGTTGTGGTTTGGAGCGAGAGCTTCCGCCGGCGCGGGTACCGGGTCTTTTCTTACTCGCTGAAAGCGGTCGGCATCGGTGTGCTGTATCTTTCGCTTTGGGCCGCCTTTCAGCTCTACCATCTGGTGCCCGCGGGCGTTGCATTCGTTGCCATGCTGGCCGTGACGGCGGCCACCGCGACCCTGGCGCTCGCTCAGGACGCTGAGATTCTCGCCGCGTTTGCTCTCGCCGGCGGCTTTCTCACTCCCGTGCTGCTCTCCACGGGCGAGAACCATGAAATGCAGCTATTTACCTACGTGGCCATTCTCGACGCGGCGACGCTCGTGCTGGTGACGTACAAGGCCTGGCAGCGCCTGCTCATCCTGAGCTTTGCCAGCACCTTGCTGCTTTATATCGCCTGGTACGCCGAGTATTACTCCTCCCCGCAGCTTGGCCCGACGCTCGCCTTTGCCACATTGTTTTTTGCCATTTTTGCTATGGCGCCGCTCATGGCTCGCCCGGGGATTCGAGCGGAAGGCGCGCATAAAGTTTCCGTGATCGCTCTGTTCCTCGCCTTGTTAAACGCCGGGGTTTACTTCCTCGAAGTGTATGCCATGTATGAGGCGGTGGATAAAACGGCGCCTGCGTGGTTCGCGCTTGCGTTAGCCGCCGTCTATATCGGTCTCAGCCGCCAGGCCGCGCCGCGCTACGGACAAGCCAGACAGCAAGCGATCCGTTTCCTGCACCTCGGCCTGGCGATTGCCTTCATCACCATTGCAATCCCGATCCGGCTGGATGCGCATTGGATCACAATCGGATGGCTGGTCGAAGCCGGATTTCTGCTTTGGCTTGGCGATCGCATCCACTCCGATCTGTTGAACGCCTTTGCCGTGGGAGCGCTTGCGCTCGGCGTGGCGCGACTTCTGGCCTTCGATAACTTCTCGACCACCACTCTCATCTTCAACACGCGCATGATGACCTATGCCGTCGCTATTGCCGTGCTCGGTGGAGTGGCTTGGGCGGGCGCCAAGCGCGGCGGCGACACGGGCGAAACCGCCTCCGCCGTGGCCAGCGTTGCTCTGAATGTGCTCGCACTGGTTGCGCTGAGCCGCGAGGTAGCCGATTTCTACGCGCGCCAGATGGCGCAGGCCGAGCCGCATCCGATGCGATGGAACCCAGCCGATTATGCGCGCGTTCGCGGCATTCAGATCGCGCGCGATTTTACTTTCTCCGCGCTCTGGATGGCCTACGGCGCCATGCTCATGATCGCCGGCTTCTGGCGACGGTCCGCCTTTGTACGCTGGCAGGCGCTCGTCCTCATTGCCGTCACCATCGGCAAAGTTTTTGTTTACGATGTGTCGGAACTCGATCGTGGATATCGGATTGTGAGCTTCGTCGTACTCGGTGTGTTGTTGCTCGCCATCTCGTTCGTATATCAGCGAGACTGGCTGAGATTGTCCAAGACTGCTAGGGGAGAACCGGAAGCGGGGTCGCGATGAGGGAGAGAACCGTTTGAAGACGACGGCTGCGCTGATTTTTGCGCTCGTGGCCCTCGCCGCCGCGCCTGAGGCCGACCCGAGGTACTTCAGCTTCGTGCGCGACGTTCAAATTCACCAGCCTGGCCGCCAAAACTTTATTGTTCTCGATGCGGACGTATTTCAACATGCTCGCGACGACCTTGCCGATGTGCGCCTTTACGATGGCGCCAACCAAGTGCCCTACAAATTGAGCGAGGCCCGGGAGGGGTCCAGCAGCGAAGAACACGAGGCGCGAATTCTGAACCTTGCAGCGACCGGCGATCACACCGAGTTCGATCTCGACCTGCAGGGCGTTCCCGAATACGACAACCTCCGGCTGCGCTTAAAGGCGAAGAACTTTGTCATCAAGGCCTGGGCCGCCGGCAGCGACTCGCTGACCGGAAAACCGCCTGCGCCCTGGCCGCCCCCCAGCACCTTGTATGACTTTTCTGCCGAGAAGCTGGGGTCGAACTCTACGATCAAGCTTCCCACCTGGAGCTTCCGCTATGTGCATGTGCAGCTCGGCCGGGGAATAACTCCGCAGCAGGTAGAGGGCGCCGTGGTTTCGAATCGGCAGGAGAAGCGGGCATTCTATACGGCTATGGGATCATGCAGGCCCGCAGAACCTAAGCCGCATCGGAGTGTTTGGCAGTGCGACTTGCCCGCGAATGTTCCGCTCGACCGAATTGCGTTCGACGTGGCTGCGCGGAATGTGAATTTCACCCGCCCCGTCAGCGTTCTGGACGGCAGTGGAGCGCAAGTGAGCAGCGGCGAACTGAGCCGCATCCGAACCCGCCGTGGCGGGACAGACATTGTAGCGGAAGAACTCGCCGTGCGGGTGGGCGGGGACCGCCCGAAACAACTCACGATCATTGTCGAAAATGGCGATGACCCGCCGCTTGGCATCACACAGGTGCAACCGCAATCGTTTGAGCGGCGTCTCTACTTCGAGCCCGGAAAAGCATCAACGCTGCGGTTGTATTTCGGCGACGCAAAACTCGAGGCTCCGGTGTACGACTACGCCAAGATGTTCCGTGAAGACGCCGCAGCGGTCCAGGCAAAACTGGGCGCTCCCACGCCCAACTCCGCTTTCACTCCGCGTCCCGATGATCGCCCGTGGTCGGAACGGCATCCGGCCGTCCTCTGGGCCGCAATGCTGCTCGCGGTGGTGGTGCTGGCGGCGTTGGCGATACGAGGGCTCCTCGCCCAACGCGCATAGGGCCAACGGACGTTCTGCTCTCCTGCATAACTACTGAAGAGGCTGCGGAAAAGGTCGAAATCACCGCGCACTGCGGCTTTCACCCGCGCGCCTGCAACTCTTTGGCCGGCGTGCCTTGGATGGCAGCGTCCATCAGTTCGATCATATGCAGCACCGGGACTTGCTTCCCGGCACGCTTCAGGCCGGAGGAAAGCTGCACCAGGCAGCCGGGATTCGCCGAAGCAACTACGTCCGGGTTGGTCGAGAGGCAGTTCTTCACCTTCAGGTCGCCGATCTCGGCGGCGGTGTCGGGCTGCACCAGGTTGTAGATTCCGGCAGAACCGCAGCAAAGAGCCGCGTCGGGGATCTCGAGGATTTGCAGCTCGGGTATGGTTTTGAGCGCCTGGCGCGGCTGGGCGCTCACGCCCTGTGCGTGCTGGAGGTGGCAGGAATCGTGGTAGGCGACGCGCAGCGGCAGCGGATGCCGCACGGCGCGCGGCTCGAGCTCGGCCAGCACTTCGGAGATGTCTTTGCACTTGGCAGCAAAAGCCTTGGCTCGTTCCGCGTACTGCGGATCGTTTCGCAGGAGGTAACCGTATTCCTTCATGGTCGAGCCGCAACCCGCTGCGTTGATCACGATCGTGTCCACGCCAGCGCCTTCGAAAACGGCGATGAGCTTGCGCGCGAAATCGAGGGCCTGTTCTTCCTGGCCGCCATGGACCGAGATCGCTCCGCAACAGCCCTGGTCGCGCGGGATGATGACCTCGCATCCTTCGGCGGCCAGCACACGCGCCGTGGCCGCGTTGACGCCGGAGAATAGGACGCTCTGCACGCACCCAGTCAGCAGCCCCACTCGTTTGCGCAGCTCGCCTTGCGCGGGAATGCGCTCCGGCAAATCCGAGCGCAGTTCGCGCAGCGTGATGTTCGGGAGCAGGGCTTCGGCCGAGCGCAGCTTGCGGGGAAGCAACTTCACCAGGCCGAGGCCTCGTGCCAGCGCTTGTAGTCCCGACGCTTGGTAGGCCCACGCCGGCCACAAGGCTGCTCGTAGCCGGTCGGGATACGGGAGCAGATTGAAGATCCACCGGCGGTGGATGAGTTCGCCGGGCGAACGCCGGTAATGGCGCTCAAGTTGAGCGCGCGTGGCCTCGATCAGCCGGTCGTACTTCACGCCCGAGGGGCAGGCGGTCATGCAAGCCATGCAGCCCAGGCAGCGGTCAAAATGCTGGGCGAAGCTGTCGGTTAGCCTGCCTTTGCCTTCGGCGCCGAGCTTCATCAGGTAAATGCGGCCGCGCGGGGAATCCATCTCTTCGCCCCACAGCGCGTAGGTAGGGCAGGTGGGCAGGCAGAAACCACAGTGGACGCATTTTTTGTAGAGTTCCGCTGCCGGCGGATTGTGGTCGTCGAAAATGGCGGTGGGATTGGTCGGTTCAGCGGTGGCCATTAGATCCCCCCTACGAAGCGTCCTGGGTTCAGTGTCCCATCTGGATCGAAGCGCTGCTTGATGCGAACCATGAGCGGCTGTGCGTCTGAGGGCGGTCCCCAGACATCGAGGCCGCGCTTGACCGCGACCGGGCAGCCAAGCGCGACAAACGTGCCCCCCAGTTTCGCGACCTCGTCGCGGAGGCTCACGAGCGCGGTGCGCAGCCCTTGCTCGCCGCCGGCTTGCTCGTTTCCTTCAAGGCGCGCGTAACCCGCGCCCACGCTCTGCGCAACTACACTCCACGACAGCGACTGCGCACCGGCCGCGCGCTCGACTGACGCGCATAGCCCTGCAAACTGTGACGGCTGCACGCTGAACTTCGCCACCAGGGCCGGGTTTGCGCCATTCCAGATGGCTTGGTGCGAGGTCCAGACATTTGCGGGTGCATCCGCAGCGGCCACCGAGCCGGCCATCGGCTGAACCTGCTTGACTTGGGCTTCGATGCCAGCCGCGGTGCCATCGAAGCGGATATCGAGCTGCGCGCCTCCCGGCGCCGCCCGAAGTTGCAGGCCAGTAGGAGTCAATTTCGAGGACCGGATCGCGAGCAGCAGTTGGTTCAACGATGCAGGAGTGCCGCTGAAGCTCAGGCTGCGGCTTGCTCTGGGCAAGGGATGAAGGCGGAAAATTACTTGCACGATCACGCCCAGGGTCCCCAGGCCTCCGATGAAGAGTTTTCCGAGATCGTAGCCGGCAACGTTCTTGACCACTTTGCCGCCGCTCTTGGCCAGCGTGCCGTCGGGCAACGCCACGGTGACGCCGATGACCAGGTCGCGCAGCGAGCCGTAACGCGCGCGCAGCGAGCCGCTGTCGTTGGTCGATAGGATGCCGCCAATCGTTGCCTGCTCTGGCCATAGTGGATCGAGGGCCAGCCGTTGCCCGTGCTCGGCGAGCGCCTTCTGCAAGTCCGCGACCCGGCACCCCGCTTCGACGATGACTGTCATGTCGGCCCAGGCGTGCTCGAGAACGCGGTTCATCCGCGCGGTCGAGAGCACCAGATCGCAGGCGGCCGGCGGGTTTCCCCAGCCCATCTTGGTGCCTCCGCCGCGCGGCGCGACCTTCAGGCTGGCGTCGTGGGCCCAGCGCAGAGCGCGCGCCAGGTCTTCGGCAGTTCCAGGTTCGGCGACCATTTGCGGCGTGACGCCATCGACGGCATCGGCCGCAGTGGCCGCGCGCACATGGTCCTTCCCTACGATTTCGGCTAGTTCGGACCAGGAGACTTGCGTCATTACGGCTGGCATGATTGTTTCTCTCGCTACTAAAAGCGTTCCGCCACGCCCGCGACTTCCAGCGGGTGCGGTTCATAGACCCCGGGTCTTTCTCCGCACAATCGGGGGCGGGGAAAGATCTTCTCGGGATTGGAAAGGTTCTCGGGATCGAAGGCGCAGCGCACCAGTTGCATAGTCGCGAGGTCGGGCTCGGCGTACATCTCGGCCATGAACGCCTTTTTTTCTTCTCCTACGCCATGTTCCCCGGTGATGGAGCCGCCGGCCTTGATGCACAGTCGCAGGATGTCGCCGGCCAGCTTCTCGGCCACCTTGACCTGCCCGGGCACAGCGTCGTCGTAGAGGACTAGAGGATGCAGGTTACCGTCGCCGGCATGGAAAACGTTGGCCACTCTCAGGCCAACCTCGGAGCTCAGCCGCACGATCTCGCTCATGACGTGAGGCAATGCCGTGCGCGGGATCACGCCATCCTGAACAATGTATGCGGGCGAGATGCGCCCGACGGCGGCAAAGGCCGCTTTTCGCCCCTTCCAGACACGGGCGCGTTCGGCGTCCGATTGCGCGACACGGATCTCCCAGGCGCCGCACTTCGTGCACACCTCGGCCACCTCATCCATCAGCGTCTCGACCTCGGGTGCGGGGCCGTCCAGTTCCACCAGCAGCAGCCCGCCGCAATTGGGATAGTTGGCATGCACGGCGGCCTCAGCGGCCTGGATGGCCAGGTTGTCCATCATCTCGATGGCCGCGGGCAGCATGCTGGCAGCGATAATGCCGCTCACCGCCGCGCCCGCTTCATTGGTTGAGTTGAAAGCGGCCAGCAGCACTTGGATGACTTCCGGCTTTTTCATAACCCGGAGGATCACTTTGGTGGCGATGCCCAGCGTGCCCTCCGATCCAACGAACACTCCTGACAAGTCGTAGCCCGGAGGGTCCACGGTGCGGCCGCCAAGATGGACCAGCGAGCCGTCGGGCAGCACGACTTCCATCCCCAGAACGTGCATGGTGGTGAAACCGTATTTCAGGCAGTGAGCGCCGCCCGAGTTTTCTGCAACGTTGCCGCCGATGGAGCAGACCTGCTGCGAGGAAGGATCGGGGGCGAAGAAGTATCCGTCGGATGCCACCCGCGCGGTCACGTTCAGGTTCATCACCCCCGGTTCGACGACCACTCTCTGGCTCGCCAGATCCACTTCCAGGATGCGGTTCATGCGCGTCAGGGTAATGACGATGCCGTTGGTCACTGGCAGCGCTCCGCCGCTCAGTCCCGTGCCCGACCCACGCGCGACGAACGGAATCTTCTCGCGATGGCACACCCGCAAGATCGCCTGCACTTGTTCGGTGGAGGTGGGCAGCAGCACCGCTAGCGGCAGCACGCGAAACAGCGTGAGCCCGTCGCATTCGTAGGTGCTGAGTTCTTCGCGTTCGGTGATCAGACCCGCCGCGCCCACGATGGCGCGAAATTCATTGAGGATTCGGTTTTCCATTGCTGCTCTCCTCTCGGCGAGCAAGCGGCGCGGCATGCGGGACGAGGAGCCCACCTGCCAAACTACGCCACGATACGTTACGCGGCCCAGATGGAACCGATATCTTACCCCGGAATTCCATTTGGGTCTTCAGATAAATGGCATTGTACCCTCGGTCAACCTCATTTCATGCAGCCGTCTTTGAACACCATGCTTTCGGGACCACGGGAAAGCTGACTAAAGAGTTGTGCGATGGGTTTGGGCTGTGCTAGGCTTCCCCCCACCTTTCGAGGTGCTACATGCCCGTAACCGCAAGTCCGTCCACTTCTCAAGCGAAACCTGCTTCGCCGCCGGAACGCGCAGGGTGGCTTTTCGGCAGTCTCATGGCCCTGGTCACGCTGGCCATCATCGTCCTTGCCTGGACCGGCGCTGCGCCCACCAAGCCCTGGGCGCAAGGCTACGACCCGCTCGGCCACTGGTGGCTTTCCACCATTTGCGCCGCACTGCCCGTGGTCGTGCTCCTTGGAACACTCGCCGTCTTTCGCATGAAGGCCCATTACTCGGCGTTCCTGGGACTGGTCACGGCGATGTTGATTGCCTCTGGCCTGTTCCACATGCCGATCAAAATGGCCAGCATCACCGCCATCTACGGCGCATGTTTTGGGTTTTTCCCCATCGGATGGATCATCCTGAACGTCATCTTCCTCTACCGGATGACGCTCGAAACCGGCCGATTCAAAGTGCTGCAGGAGAGCATGACCGGCATCACCCAGGACACTCGGTTGCAGTTGCTGCTGATCGCTTTCTCTTTCGGCGCCTTCTTTGAGGGCGCCTCCGGATTCGGAACGCCAGTCGCGGTCACGGCCGCGCTGCTCATCGGGCTTGGCTTCAAGCCGCTGCAGGCATCGGGGTTGTCGCTGATCGCCAACACCGCACCGGTGGCGTATGGCGCGCTGGGCACGCCCATCATCGCTCTCAGCGCGGTCACTGGTTACAGCGAGTTTGTTCTGGGGGCGCAGGTTGGGCGCATCCTGCCCTTCTTCTCCGTGCTGGTGCCGTTCTGGCTGGTGTGGGCGTATGCGGGGTTCAAAGGGATGAAGGAAATCTGGCCCGCCATCACGGTAGCCGGGGTTACTTTCGCCATTCCGCAATACCTGGTTTCCAATTATCACGGGCCGTGGTTGACGGACATCGTTGCAGCGTTGTGCTCGATGGCCTGTCTCGTCGCGTTCCTCAAGATCTGGCACCCGAAACAGATTTGGGGACACGAGGGACACCAAGAAAGTGAGCAGCGCGCGGCGCGCGGCACACACGGTTACACCCGTGGCGAGGTGGCGCGGGCATGGCTGCCATGGCTGGTTCTCAGCGTTTTTGTCTTCTGTTGGGGTACGTATACCGGTAAAAAGGTGATGAATACGCCGGAGAAAGTGTTCACCTCGATGAGCACCTGGTCGACGCCACCGAGTGCCATCACCAACCCGCAGATTCCTGTGTCCGGACTCAATAAACTGGTCCAGCGCGTTCCTCCGGTGGTGCCGAAGCCTACCCCTGAGGCCGCGGTCTTCGGCTTGAACTGGCTCTCGGCAACGGGTTCGGGAATCCTGATCGCGGCGGCCATTTCCGGCCTCATCATGGGATTGTCGCTGCCGAAGATTGTGGTCATGTGGTGGCAGACTCTCTGGCATGTGCGGTTTTCCCTGATGACGATCGCGGCCATGCTCTCTCTTGGCATCATGACTCGTTACTCGGGGCTGGACGCAACCATGGGCCTGGCGTTCGCTCGAACTGGACACTTATACCCATTCTTCGGGACGTTGCTGGGCTGGTTGGGTGTGGCGCTGACCGGCTCGGACACGTCGTCGAACGTGCTGTTCGGCAGCCTGCAGAAAATCTCGGCTCAGCAAACTGGGATTTCTCCAATTCTGATGGCGTCAGCGAACAGCGCTGGCGGCGTCATGGGCAAGATGATCGACGCCCAGAGCATCGTGGTCGCCAGCACCGCGACAGAATGGTACGGACACGAGGGGGATATTTTGCGCTACGTGTTCTGGCACAGTATCGCGTTGGCGTGCCTGGTGGGTGTACTTGTCTTGCTGCAGGCTTACGTTCCGCCGTTTACGCATCTAGTCGGTCACTGATCGCTCAAGGTAGTGAGCGGGAGACCACTACCTTTCGGCAGCTCTCGGGCGACAGAACCAGTGGCTCTTTCACTTCTACGTAACTAGAAGCCATCTCATAAACCCGCTTTGAAGGGGCGCGGCTTCAGCCGCGCCGTCCGACGCCGCTAAACATCGGGGCTTTAGCCCCTGAGGTGATGGCTCGGTTTACCGGTTTGGTTCATTATGAGATAGCTTCTAGTACTCAGACCGCCAGATTATTACCGCAGGCGCATGGAGTGTAGCGCCGGCACCCTGCCGGCGGTTCCGAGAGCCTGCCCTGAGCTTGCCGAAGGGGCGCCTCGCCCTCGGCGCGGCTTTCAAGTAGAAATGAATTCGCGGTCACAGCACTAGCTGTCCACAAAACTCAGCCCACCAGGAAAAGCGCACAGCTGCGGGCGCCGTGGGCTCCAATGACGAGGGCCTGCTCGATGTCGGCAGTCTTGGAGGGCCCGGAGATGAAGAGACCGAAGCCGGGGCGCTCGAAACGGATTCGATCATAGGCCTGATGCATGTTGTGAACAATCTGGTCAGCCGGCACGACTAGCGCAAGGTGCTGGGTAACCACGAAGATCGCTCGCTGCGGACCGAGGGCGCTTCCGGCAACCCATACTGCGCCGTTTTCCGCGACGCCGAACTCGCCGGCGATGATGGCGAAGTCGAGCCCTTCTAACTCGTGCGGATCCTTTAGGGCGGCGAGATCAACATTGGTTCGGCCGACGCCCGCGATCGTTCTGCCAACGCCTGGGATCAGCGAGGCGACCTTACGCGCCTGAGTGTACGGTTCGAGCTTTTCGAGCTTGGCGTCGATGTCTGCCAGGCTGGCGACGCAAACGAATCGGCCGCCAACGGAAGTGAACGTTTCGGCGAATTGTTTTTCGGGGTCGTCGTAGACGATGGCCGCGGGCGCCTCCGGCAGCGGCGACGCGGGAGGCGCGTTGCGACGCAAAGAAGCGAGGATCGCGTCCCGGCCGCTCGCTTCGACTCTGCTGCTCACTTCGGCTCCTCGTTATTGAGATCGTGCTTCATCAGATCACGGAAGCTCTGCCGCGGCATCGGCGGCAGCTCGCGTTGGCGTCCCCACGGGTTCCACGGACCATACACCAGCGCGCGCGGCAGCCGCGGCATGGTCCAGCGCATGAGCCTGCCAGCGAGGCTGTAGGCCCACGTCCTCGCCAGAACGTAGGTCATGACAGCCATCGCCATGCGCTTGAAAAGCGGCACCGTCTTGTTCTCGACCAACTTCTGGCGGAACGCGTACAGCTCGTGGTGCAGATCTATCCTCACCGGGCAAACGTCGGAGCAGGAGCCACACAGGCTCGAAGCAAACGGCAGGCTGGCGAACTGGCTGGGATCGCGCAGCGGCGCCAGTAAAGAACCGATCGGACCGGGAACGATGTACCCATAGCTGTAACCGCCGGAGCGCCGGAACACTGGGCAGGTGTTCATGCAAGCGCCGCAGCGGATGCAGGAGAGCGAGCGGCGGAAGGTTTCTTGCCCGAGGATTGCGCTGCGGCCGTTGTCGACAATAACCACGTGCAGTTCGCCGCCGCGCATGGGGCCGTGGAAGTGCGTAGTGTAGGTGGTCACGGGCTGGCCAGTTGCGCTGCGGGCAAGCAAGCGGAGGAAGACGCCCAGATCTTTTGCCCGGGGCACGATTTTCTCGAACCCCATACAGGCGATGTGCACCGGAGGCAGGCTCGTGCCCATGTCGGCGTTGCCTTCGTTTGTGCACACGACAAAGCCGCCAGTCTCGGCGATGGCGAAGTTGACGCCTGTGAGACCCGCCTGCGCTGCCATGAACTTCTGCCGCAAATGGGCGCGCGCCGCTTCGGTCAGATACTTCGGATCAGAGGCGTCCTTTGCGGTACCCAGCTCTTTATGGAACAGCTCGCCAATGTCCTCCTTCTTCAGATGAATTGCCGGGAGCACGATGTGGCTGGGGGGTTCATGGCGGAGTTGCACAATGCGCTCGCCGAGATCCGTGTCCGTTACTTCAATGCCGCGCGCCTCAAGGTAGGGGTTGAGGTGGCATTCCTCGGTCAGCATCGACTTGGATTTCACCAGGCGGGTGATGCCGCGGTCGGCAAGGATCCGATGCACGATCGCGTTGTGCTCCGCGGCGTCGCGCGCCCAATGGACCTGGATACCGTTGGCGTGCGCGTTGCGCTCGAACTCCTCGAGGTAGTCGGCGATCCGGGATAACGTATGCGCCTTGATGGCTGCGGCGGCTTCGCGCAGAGCCTCCCATTCCGGGATGCTCTCGGCCTGGCGATCGCGCTTCAGCCGCACGAACCAGAGTGCCTGGTCGTGCCAGTGCGCGCGCGGCTCATTGGCAGCAAAAGGCGCGGCTTTCTCGGCATGTCCGATCATGAGAGCCTCGCGCGCTCCAGGATTTCCGCAACGTGCATCACGCGTAGCTGCTTTTTCTCGCGGCGGATAAGGCCCTCAAGATGCATGAGGCACGATGCGTCAAAGCCGGTGATGATTTCTGCCCCGGACTTCTCATGGTCGGCGATCCGGTCACGGCCCATGAGGCAAGAGACGGCCTCTTCGTTCACCGCAAAGGTGCCGCCGAATCCGCAACACTCGTCGGGCCGGGTGAGATCGACCAGTTCTATGCCCTGCAGCTGACTGAGAAGGAATCGCACTTTGTTGAAGGGCTTCACCATGAGTTCGGACGAGCGCGCAAGCCGCAACTCTCTCAGGCCGTGACAGCTCATGTGCAATCCCACTTTGCCAGGGAAGTCGCCTTCAACCTTGGCGACGCGAACGACATCCACCAGGTATTCGCACAGCTCGAACGTGTTCGTGCGCAGATGGTCGAAGTTTGGCCAGCCCTCCAGCCATTGTGCATAGTGGTTGCGCACCATCGAAACGCAGCTTCCCGATGGCGCCACGACCTGATCGTATTTGCCGAAGATCTTGAGAAATTTCTCGGCAAGCGGACGCGCGTATTCGCCGCAACCAGAGTTGGCCATGGGCTGGCCGCAGCATGTCTGCTCTTCGGGAAACTCGACCTCGACGCCGAGGCTTCTCAGCACGCGCAATGTCGCGAGCCCGACTTGCGGGTAGAACTGATCGACGTAGCACGGTATGAAGAGGCCTACTTTGGGCATGGAGTCTTCTTTATTGGGAACAGTAGTGGATCGGAACTTCCATTTTGAATCTCCCAGCAGAGAGCATTGTACAGCCGGTCGGCGCGACCGATGGCGCCCAAGCTCTCCAGCGGACGTTACGGAACTGGGGATATCTCGCGCAGCGCAACACTGCAGCCGCTCCGAGGGCAAGGGCTCCCCCGGAAACTCTGCCAAGGTCCCGGCGCTACGGTCTGGGGCCACCGCTCCGGCGCTTGACCTCGCGTGCTATTCTGGCCTTCATTGTGCGAATCCTCATTGCTCTTGTCGCTCTCGTCGTTGTGTCGCTGATAGTCTTGCTGGCGTTTTCCGCCACACCGGTGGTGAACCTGCCTGCTTCGCTGACGGCCCTCGGCCAGGCGACGCCCATTAGTGTGCAAGTGAGCGACCCGCATGGCGTCCGCAGGATCGTTGCTGCCGTCGAGCAGGACGGAACGCAGTATCCCGTCTGGGAGAAATCGCAGCCGTCGCGGCGTCTCCTCTGGCAGCGACGAGTGCCTGACAGTACTTGGAACTTCACTGCCGGTACCAAGATTACGCCGCAGCTTCACGATGGCCCGGCGCGACTGATTGTCGAAGCCACATCGAACGATTTTCGCGGTTCGACGGCCCGCGCAGAACGCAGTCTGGTCGTAGTGACGCGGCCACCGACTCTCAACGTCGATTCCGAGCAGCATTACCTGTATCTTGGCATGTCTGACCTGGTGACTTTCAACGTTGCCGGATCCTGGACTGCTGCCGGAGTTCGGGTGGGCGAAGAGAGCTTCCGCAGTTGGCCCATGCCTGGCGGCAAGCCGGGCTTTTTTTCTCTCTTCGCCTTTGCTTGGAACATGCCGGCTGGCACGGTTCCCTTGGTCTACGCCACCGATGCTGCGGGCAACGAAGTCACCGGCCAGATGGTGATCCAGTTCCCCAAGAAAGAGCAGCCCCAGTACCGTGTGCGCGATTTGCAACTCGACGACCGCTTTCTGAAAAAAGTTACGGGCGAGCTCGATCCGAATGGCTCGGGAGACTTGGTGGCGAGGTTCCTGAAGATCAATGGCGAGATGCGGCGCGTCAACAATAAGGCTCTATCGGACCTGGGCCTGAAGACCGAAGCTCGGTTCCTGTGGTCGCAGCCCTTCCTGCAGCAACCCAATTCCACGGTGGAGTCGAACTTCGCGGACGTGAGGAACTACATCTACCAGGGAAAGAAGATCGATCAGCAGGTGCATCTCGGCTACGATCTCGCCGTCACTCAGCACGTAGGCGTATTGGCTACGAACGACGGCCGCGTGGTGTACGCGGCGCCGCTCGGCATCTACGGCAACTGCATCGTGGTCGATCATGGGTATGGGCTGCAGTCGATCTATGGCCACCTTAGCGAGATCGCGGTGCACGAGGGCGACATGGTTAAACGCGGCCAGGTCATGGGGAAGAGCGGCCAGACGGGACTGGCCGGAGGCGACCACATCCACTTCAGCATGCAGCTCGACGGCGTGCAGATTGATCCTAAGGAATGGTGGGATGCCCACTGGATCAGGGACCACGTTGCCAAGCGGGTGGAGCTGCCGGGCTTCAGTTACTGACCCCTATGAGCGTGACATTCGGAGGGCCAAACTGCGGAATGAGTTTGAGTCGGCTTTCCAGGTTTTTCATATCCTGGTCTTCCGCCGAACGACACCGCCCAGGTTTCACAATCCCATGCGTCAATCGGGCCGCTCGCATCAACTCCGGCCTGTTGCCGCACGGAGTTCACGCATCGTGGCCAGCAGTCCTATACAACTGGTTTCATAAATAGGTTTTGGGAAGGGCACGGCTTCACAGGCTGCGGACAAAC
>Ga0187803_10000599_pt1 | contig 14272 bp, 11 predicted proteins | sample NC_wetland_sal_i_2_FD_132425 | JGI IMG/M metagenome (GOLD analysis project Ga0187803, IMG submission 132425) | Wetland sediment microbial communities from Neuse River Estuary, North Carolina, USA - Control_3 | ecosystem: Environmental > Aquatic > Freshwater > Wetlands > Sediment | place: USA...
ATTCCCGGTCGTTGCAGCTACCGCGCATCCAACGACCTCCGAGTTAGTCGTCACGGGGACAGTTACCCCGGATGTCTCTCGTAATGTGCCGGTCGTGTCGCTGGCCTCGGGGCGCGTTGTTGCCATTCACGCGCGACTCGGTGACACAGTGAAGAAGGGCCAGTTGTTGCTGACCATTCGGAGCGACGATGTGGCCGGCGGTTTCGACGCCTATCGCAAGGCCGTCGCCGATGAACTTCTCGCGCGAAAGCAGTTAAATCGGGCAGTGGACCTGTATGCACACGGCGCTATCTCAATGCAAGACCTCGAGGTCGCGCAAGATACCGCAGATGATGCCAAGGTCACCCTCGAAACCGCGACTGAGCACCTTCGGCTTCTGGGCAACGATCCCGACAAGCCCATGGGCATCGTGGACATCGTTGCGCCCACCACGGGCGTGATCACTGATCAGCAAGTGACGAACGCAGCGACCGTTCAGGCCTACTCATCGCCAAGCCCGTTCACAATTTCGGATGTCTCGTCGGTGTGGGTTGTCTGCGACGTGTACGAGAATGACCTGGCTACTGTCCGTCTCGGGGACACAGCGGAGATCACCCTGAATGCGTATCCCGACCGCCCGTTCAAGGGAAGGGTCAGCAACATTGGCATGATCCTCGACCCGAGTATTCGCACGGCCAAGGTTCGGATCGAAGTTCAGAATCCAGGAATGATGCGGCTCGGCATGTTCGCGAGGGCGACCTTCCGCGGTCAAACCCAAGAGATGCACACGGTGGTTCCGGCGTCGGCCATTCTGCACATGCACGATCGCGATTTTGTCTTCGTTCCCGCGCCCGACAGGAAGTTTCGCCGCCTGGAGGTTGGCGCCGGAGAACTCTTGCCGGATAACACGAGTCTGCAAGAGATCAAGTCCGGGCTCAAACCGGGGCAGCAAGTAGTTACGAACGCCTTGGTCTTGGACCACGTGCTTGCGCAGTGATGGTTAGGCAGTGGAGAGCCGTGCCCCCCGCCCGGCTGGACGAGCGAGTCGCCCGCCCCTCCACTAGCCTAGCGAAGTGAGAAGGAAAACACTGGACAGGAAATGATTCGCGCCCTCGTAGATTTCGCCCTCAACAACAAGTTCGTAGTATTGGCCATTGCCTTCTTGTTGCTCGGCTGGGGCGTTATCTCGTTTCACAACCTGCCGGTGGAGGCTTATCCCGACATTGGCGACAACTACGTGACCATCATTACGCAATGGGCAGGCCGCTCCGCGGAGGAGGTCGAGCAGCAAGTCACCATCCCAATCGAGATGCAAATGGCCGGAATGCCGCACATGACCTTTCTGCGCTCCGAATCCATTTTCGGCCTGTCGTTTGTGATCATGATCTTCGACGACAGTTCCGTGAACGACTGGAATCGCCAGAAGGTGCTGGAAAGGCTGACACAGGTCAATCTTCCTCCCGGACAAAACCTTCAACCTCAAATCGGCACCGACTGGAGCACCACGGGCCAGATCTATTGGTACACCCTGCGAAGCACCAATCCCCGGTACGACCTGATGGAATTGAGGTCGATCGAAGACTGGGTTCTCCTTAAACAATTCAAATCCGTTACCAATGTGGTGGACGTTTCCGACTTCGGGGGCACGGTACGGGAATATCAGGTGCGGGTTGACCCCAACAAACTGGTGTCGTACGGACTTAGCATCGGCCAGGTCGAGCAGCAGTTGGCCAACAACAACATCAATGCCGGCGGCAGCTTTGTGGAAGTGGGCTTGCAGCAGATGAATGTTCGCGCGCTTGGGCTGTTCGGCAACGTGAACGACATCGAGCAGACCGTCCTGAAAACCCAGACCGGCACTGCACTTCGGGTGAAGGACATCGCGGAGGTGACCCAGGGTCCAAAAATTCGGCTGGGCCACATGGCCAGAGCCAACCACATGGAAAACGGGCGCATTATTGATGAACCGGATGTCATTCAGGGCGTGGTGCTGATGCGCAAAGGCGCGGAAGAGCAAACCACGCTCGATGCCATTCACAAGAAAGTCGACGAGCTCAATAACGGCATTCTGCCTCCCGGCGTGAAGGTCGTTCCTATGCTGGACCGTAATGATCTGCTTCACTTCACGACGCACACGGTGATGCACAACCTGGCGGAAGGGATGATCCTGGTGACCATCATCCTTTTCCTTTTTTTGGGCAATGCGCGCGCCGCTTTCATCGTGGCGCTCACCATTCCGTTCTCTTTGCTTTTCGCCTCCATCTGGCTTGACCTGAGCAAGGTTCCCGCAAATCTGCTGTCGCTGGGCGCGCTGGATTTCGGAATGGTGGTGGACGGCGCAGTAGTCATGGTGGAAAACATTGTTCGCCACATGGGCCGGCTGCAAAGGGGTTCCGGCACCTCCGCTGGCCGCCGCACCACGATGACCATCAAGACCCCGGCCCAAGCTATCCGCGAGGCGGCACACGAAGTGCAGCGGCCAGTGTTCTACGCGATCGCCATCATCATCACCGCCTACCTGCCGATCTTCACGCTGCAACGGGTGGAGGGCCGGTTATTCAGGCCCATGGCCCTGACCGTCGCTTTTGCTCTGCTGGGCGCTCTGACCTTTTCGATTTTGATCGCACCGGTCCTGGCCAGCGTGTTGTTTCGCAGTGGAGTTCGGGAGTGGCATAACCCGGTCATGAATTACCTGACCGAGCGCTATCGCAGTCGGCTGCGCTGGTGCCTCGGGCATCGCGGACTTACCGTCGCCGTCGGTTTGGCGACGCTGGCGGTCAGCCTCTTCCTGTGGTTCAGCGGAATCATCGGTTCGGAGTTCTTGCCCCATCTGGACGAAGGCGCCATCTGGGCGCGTGGCACCCTGGCGAACAGCACGAGTCTTACGGAAGGCGAGAGGTTCACGACCAGCGCCCGCTATGTTTTCGCGTCGTTCCCGGAAGTGACAACCGTCGTATCGCAGGCTGGACGCCCGGATGACGGGACCGACACAGGGGGATTCGGCAACACAGAATATTTCGTGGACCTGAAGCCGCACGACGAATGGCGTCCGGTATTCCATAAGGACAAAGAAGAACTGATCGCCGCTATGGACCGCGAGTTGGAGAAAAAATGCCCAGGGGCAATCTGGAACTTCTCGCAGCCGATCGAAGACAACGTCGGCGAAACCCTTACTGGCACCAAGGGCTCGCTTGCGTTCAAGATTTTCGGGGACGACCTGAAGACTCTCGAGCAGAAGGGCGAAGAAGTCACTGAGGTCATGTCGCACATCCCCGGCATGCATGACGTCAAGCTCTTACGGGATTTCGGCCAGCCCAATCTTGATATAACCATCGACCGCCGGCAGGCAGCGCGTTTTGGAATCAATGTGGCAGACATCCAAGACGCCGTCCAGACGGCCGTGGGCGGAAACGCGGTGAGTCAAGTTCTCCAGGGTGAAGCGCGTTACGACGTGGTGGTGCGCTATCAGGAGCCCTACCGTAAAACCCAAGATGCCATTGCGAGGGTTCGGCTGCTTTCCCCCACCGGAGAGCGTGTGTCCCTGGCGCAGTTGGCTACAGTCGAGGTTAAGGACGGCGCGTATGACATCTTCCGGGAAGGCAACAGCCGCTACGTGGCAATCACCTTCAACGTGAGAGGCCGGGATCTGGGGACGACAGTCGAAGAGGCGATCAAACAGATTAGCGAGAAAGTGAAGATGCCGCCGGGCTATACCGTCGGCTCGTCGGGCGAATATGAGAGCGAAAAACGTGCGGAAGCACGGCTGCTGGTCATCGTGCCCCTAACCATCCTCGTGATCTACATCATCCTCTACACGATGTTCAAGTCGGTGAAGTGGGCGCTTCTCATCCTCACCAATGTGGCCATGGCTCGAATCGGCGGGTTGGTTGCTCTGCTGGTGACGGGTACGCACTTCAGCGTGTCTTCTGGCGTTGGCTTCCTGGCGTTGTTCGGCGTTTCGGTGCAAACCGGCGTCATCATGCTCGAATACATCAATCAGCTGCGCGCGCGCGGCTACACCATCGTGGATGCCGCGATCGAAGGCGCCGTCCTTCGTCTTCGCCCCATCATGATGACCATGCTGGTGGCAACTCTCGGACTGCTGCCGGCCGCTCTTTCGCACGCCATTGGCTCCGATTCGCAACGGCCATTCGCGATTGTGATCGTCGGAGGCCTTATTTCGGACCTGGTCATGAGCATCATTCTATTGCCCACTCTTTATGTCTGGTTCGCGAGCGAACGCGATCAACTCCCCGACACGGAGGCGGCCTTTGAGAGCTAAGACCCCGCATTCCCGGTCGGGCAATGGGACCCTACACGGACTGGTCGCGGTCCTGCTAATCAGTTTCCTGCTCACGCCTCCGGCTGAAGCGCAGACCCAGGGTCCGCAAACCCAGGGTCCGGTCAGAATCACGCTCGACGAAGCCATTCACTTGGCGCTCCAGCACAACCATAATCTGTTGGCGATTCGCACCACGATTCAGCAGAGCCAAGCCGAGGAGATAACGGCCAACCTACGTCCCAACCCCACGCTGTTCAGCGATTGGGAGTATCTGCCGCTCTCGAGTTCTGCTCAAAATACCCAGTATCTCCACGACTCCACCGAGGCCGACTTGGGCCTTGGCTACCTGATCGAGCGCGGCAAAAAGCGGCAACACCGCTTGCAGGCTGCGAAAGATATCACCGCGCAGACACGCTCGCTGGTGGCCGACAACGAGCGTGGCCTTACCTTCAACGTTGCCTCGCTGTTCGTCAACGTACAGCTTGCAGAATCGACGCTCGAACTCGCCGAGCAGGACCTGAAAAGCTTCCAGCAGACCGTGGACCTCAGCGAACTGCGCTACAAAGCAGGCGCGATCAGCGAGGACGATTACTTAAAGATTAAGCTGCAGCTGCTGCAATTCGAAACCGACTTCCAACAGGCGCAACTCGCCAGGGTCCAGGCGCTCTCCGACTTGCGACAGTTGTTCGGATACGAGTCCGTCTCTGCCGACTACGATGTGGCGGGACCGTTCGACTATCAGCCCCTGAAGGGCAATCTCGATGACTTTCAAATGAAGGCCTTGCAAAACCGGCCAGACCTGCGCGCGGCCCAACAAGGTGTCACTGCCGCAAACAGCCAATACGAACTGCAGAAGGCGATCGGCAAGGTCGACGTTAGTGTTCAGGGAAACTACTCCCACGTCAACGGAATCAACGCGGCCACATTCTACGGGAGTATTCCGCTGCCGATCTTTAACCGCAACCAGGGCGAAATTGCACGGACGCGCTTCGCCATTACCCAGGCGCAGGAGCAGGAGAAAGCGACCAACGGTCAGGCCCTCACCGATGTGCGTGACGCGTATGAGGGTCTGCGGACGAACGACAAGGTGGTCGTGCTCTATCGCTCCGGCTATCTCGATGTTGCGAAGAAGGACCGCGACATCAGCGAGTATGCTTACCAGCGTGGTGCCGCTAGCTTACTGGATTTCCTCGACGCCGAGCGCAGCTATCGAGCCACTCAGCTTGCCTACCGGCAAGCGCTGGCCTCGTACTTGCTGGCGCTCGAACAGCTTCGAGAAGCGGTGGGCGTGAGAGATCTGCCGTGATTGGCCAACTTGGTTAACCAGGATAAGGGTAACGTTTCGCCGAAGGAGCCGCAGCGTGAACAAGCAAGAGGTACGGGGCCGGATCGAGGAAGTTGGAGTTATTCCGGCGGTTCGTGTGTCTTCCGCCGAGGACGCTCTTTTCGCCGCGGAGGCAGTGTCCCGAGGCGGCATTCCCATCGTGGAGGTTACGTTGACCGTGCCCGAAGCGCACAAAGTGATCTCTCACCTTGTGCAGAACGCTCCCCAAGTGATCGTTGGCGCGGGTGGCGTCTCGGACGTAGAAACGGCGCGCCGCTGTTTGGATGCCGGGGCCGAGTTTCTGGCCAGCGACGGGCTCGATCTTGAGATCGTGAATTTCGCAGTAAAGGAAAATACAGTCGTGATCCCGGGAACACTTACTCCGAGCGAGATCATGAGCGTGTGGAAGCTGGGTCCCGACTTCGTCAAGGTTGTTCCCTGCGCACAAGTAGGCGGTGAAAGCTACATCCGGGCTTTGAAAGCCATGTTTCCCAAGGTGCCCCTGATCGCCGCCGGCGGAGTAAATCAGCAGACAGCGTCCAGCTTCATTCTGGCGGGCGCGATTGCGCTCGGCATCGGTGCGGAGTTAATCCCCAGGGAGTCTATCCGGATGCGGCAACCAGATCGCATCGCCGAGTTGGCGCGCCGGTTTACCGGTTTTGTCAGCAGCGCCCGCACTCAGTTACCCGGTAGGTAGAGACTCGTCCTGCAGGGTCATGCGGTCTTAGAACTTCGTTCCGGGTGAGTGAAAGGTCGGAAGCAGATCGAGGCAGCTTAAATGGCAAAAAAACGTCAGAAGGAGGATCCAATGCAACCAGATCTAGGGAATGGGCTTTCACAGGCAGGAACGCATGATCCGGCGGAAGACTCTTTGTTTGCGACCGTGGCACGAGTCGAGCACGATCTGAGTGATTTGATTGACGCCTTGGCTTTGCTCGGGGTCAAGCGCTGCTCGCAGTGCAGGAAATTTTTCCGCTGCGCTGATCCCGGTGTGCTCTTCGACTGCGGCCAACTCGTTTGTTACGGATGCATTCCAGATTGGTGGCCTTCGCAGTCGATGCGACTCGGTATTACCGACCGAGAACGGATTGAGGGAAAACTGGCATCGTGGTTGCGAAAGTATCACCGAGCCGAAGTCGTAAAGGCAACTCCGGACACGGTGCCTGATACTACCAACGCCGAATTCCAGCTCGTAGCCAAATGCGTCGAGTGCGCGGGCTCGGGAAAGCTCATGGAGGGCGAGCGCTGCCGGTTTTGCAACGGACTTGGGACGGTGCGGATCGTGGTGCCAAAGTAACATCAGGCGCGGGTCCCTTTGACCACCACGGCGTGTTGATGCTGGCTGCGGACTCCACCACAACCCGTCAACCGTGTGTTTCCTCTGACGTTTACGATACACAGGGGGTCGATCGGGACAAAAGTTCTGAATTTCCAGGGCCGTAGTTCGGCGATCATCAACCTCGGAACGCAAATGGCAGCGATTCTCAACTCATTGCCAGCCACTGTAAAGAGCCAGCTTCAGTGAAGTTCCAAGGCCTTTAAATAGCTGAAGAAAATCTGCCGGCCCAAAGAGCTCGGCGCGTCCGGCGAGGGCGAGCGTTCTTAGTGGTCACTGGATGAGAAAGCACACCCGAAATTACGGTCCATTAACAGTCCACGAATTGTTTCCGAACCTTACTAAAACGTTTCTGTAGCGCCATCCGTGCCGCCTGTCTTCAGTTAGTTACGGTTGAAGATTTCACTGTCACGGCAGAGGTCGCGGGTTCGAGTCCCGTCGTCCCCGCCATTCCTTTCAAGCACTTTGCAACCCTAACCCCAATTTGGGCAAGCCAGGCGTCTTCGACCGCGATTGTCCCGATGGAGCAAGGCCAGAAGGTGATGACCGTCCTCCCAGGTCAAACCAGCGGACGACGTTTGTCGCCGGCCGTTCGGAGGCTGGATACCTCGTCGCCTCCGCTATTCGACTGCAATCTGCTTTTCCCATTGAGCTTGAATTCTGCACCGCTAAGTAATACCTTGTCACCGTCTTTGGAAATGAAACGGAGGGAAGGTGTCATGAAAACTCGACTGCTCCTGCTAGCCACCTGTCTGACAACGCTCTTGGTGTGCCCGCTCTTGAGCGTGTTTGCTGGTCCCCCGGCGCCAGCCAGCGGTGAGCCCATCCTGATCGGGACCATTCAACCTATGACCGGACCCTACGCCGCCTTTGGGGTCAAGTTTTACCAGGCCTATAACATGGCCGCCGATGAGATCAACGCCGCCGGAGGAATCAAGGGACGGCCCATACAGATTGTTTTTGAAGACAGCCAGGACAAACTGGATCTGGCCCAGACCGCAGCTCGCAAGTTGGTCGAGAATCCGAAGATCGTCGCCCTGATGGGAGGACGGCTGAGCGGAGCGGGCATGGCGATCGCCCAGATCGCGGAGCGCGAGCACATTGCCTATCTGGTGGACCATCCCAGCGCCGACATCATTACCAAGAGCGGCTTCCAATGGACCTTGCGGCTCAATCCCGCAAGTTCCTTCAACTCCGTGCCGCTACAGAAATTCATGAAGGAATATGCAAAGGACATCAAGACTGTGGCCCTGCTCTACGAGAACTCGGTGTACGGCAAGGGAGTCACCGAACCCCTTAAGGCATGGCTGCCCCAGAACGGCTATCAGGTGGTGGTCAGTGAACTCTATCCGCCGCTCGCGCTTGACTATCGCGACCTGCTGAACAAAGTGAAGGCACAGAACCCCGACTTGCTGTTTCTGGCTTCCAACATCCCCGACTCGGCGCTGATCATTCGTCAATCTCACGAGCTGGGGTTGACTCCGAAGATGATCTGCGGCGCCGGCGCGGGCTTCAGCATCAACGAGTTCATCGAGCAGGCGGGAGACGCGGCGAACACCGTCTTCTCGACCGGCCCCTGGTCGGGCAACCCCAAAGATCCCAAGGTGCAGGAATTGGCCGAAAAGTTCTACAAGCGATTCGGCCACTATCCTAAAGAGCATGAAGCTGAGGGCTATTCCGCGGTCTACGTCATGGCCGATGCCCTGCGGCGGGCCAAGTCTTTTTCACGCGCCGATATCCACGACGCGCTCCTCGCCACCGACCTGCAGACCGTCTTTGGTCCGGTGAAGTTCGAGACCTTCGAGGGCTACACGAACCAGAACAATGGGCTCAAGAACGGGCAAGTCGTGTTGTCACAATGGCAGAATCGCAGGCTCTACAATGTCTGGCCATCGGACGTTTCTGAGGCCAAGCCCATGTACCCGGGGACTTACAAGTAAGGGCGAATGAAAATCATCCCTTACATTCAGTCGATGGTGAACGGACTGCTGGTGGGCAGTTTGTATTCCGTGATCGCCATGGGGCTGACCATCATCTTCGGGGTCATGCGCGTGATCAACATGGCGCATGGCGAACTGATCATGCTGGGGATGTACGTGGCGTTCTGGGCGTTCACGCTCTTCGGGCTGGGGCAGATGGCGGCTTTGCTGATCTCTCTGCCCCTTTTTCTTGTTCTCGGCGCTGCCATCTACGGCGGCGTGGTCAGCCGGGTGGAGCGCCGCGCCGGAGAGATGGGAACTCTGCTGGTCACCGCGGGTCTCGCCTATCTCGTAGCCAACGCCGCGCAGTTGGTTTGGAAGGCGGACTTCCGCTCCTTGCCCTCGGCCTTGACCACACGCTCTGTGTTTCTGAAAGGAATCTCGCTCAATTACTCGCTGCTCTGGGCGTTCCTGGCGGCGGTCATATTGACGGCGGTCACTTACCTTTTCCTGATTTACACCGACGCCGGTCGCGCCATCCGGGCCACCGCACAGGACCGGGAAGCGGCCGCGCTCATGGGAGTGCAAATCCATCGCGTCAACATGCTGGCTTTCGCACTGGGGACTGCCTTGGCCGGAATGGCCGGAGTTCTGCTCACACCTGTGTTCTATGTCTATCCCTACGTGGGACGGGTTTTTCTGGTCAAGGCTTTCGTGGTGGTGGTGTTGGGCGGGATGGGCTCCATCGTGGGGGCTTGGTTGGGAGGGTTATTGTTCGGCGTCGTCGAGTCTGTGGCCAGCATGTTCATCCCCTCCGGATACCGGGATGCCGTGGGGCTGGTAGTTTTCCTGCTCGTTTTGCTGTTCAAGCCCAGCGGCCTTTTCGGCCGCTCCCGGGTGTAGGAGCCGAATGCGCAAACTTGCCCTGGCGATATTGGCCGCTGTGTTTCTCGTGGTCTATCCGTTGCTGGTGCACAATCGCTTTTTCCTGCACCTCTCCATTATGGTCCTGCTCTACGCCTTGCTGGGCATGAGCTGGAACCTGCTGGGCGGCTACACCGGTCAGATCTCCTTCGGTCACGCCGCATTCTTCGGCACCGGCGCGTATACCTCCACCCTTCTGTTGCTGCGTTTTGGACTCTCGCCCTGGCTAGGCATGTTCGTGGGAGCGGTCCTGGCTTTGCTTCTCTCTCTTCCCTTGGGCTGGCTGACCTTCCGCCTGCGGGGGCCGTATTTTGCCCTGTCCACTCTGGCCTTTGCCGAAATTGTCCGCGTCATCGTCTACAACTGGGACACACTCACCGGCGGAGGCGATGGCTTGAACATCCTGACTGACCTGGGCGGCGTCGTGCGCTTTTACTACATCATCCTTGCGCTGACAGTGGCTGCCGTGCTCGTCATGCGTGCCTGCGTCCGCTCGCGCTGGGGCTATTTCTTGAACGCCATCCGCGAAGATGAGGACGCGGCTGAAGCTCTCGGCGTCCCGGCCACCCGCATGAAGGTGATCGTGCTTGCCGTCAGCGCTTTCTTCGTCGCGCTGGGCGGGAGCTTCTTCGCCGCTTACCAGCTTTACATCAATCCCGATCTGGTCTACGAGTCGCAGATCTCCATCCAGATGATCGTGGTGACAATCGTGGGAGGCATTGGCACGCTGGAAGGGCCGGCGGTCGGCGCCCTGATCATCGTCCCGCTGTCGGAATATTTCCGCGGCATCTCGCCGGTGGCAAACCCGTTGATTTATGGATTGTTCATCGTAATGTTCATGCTGTTCCTGCCGGAGGGCATCGTCAGCCGGGTGCGACGGTTGCTGACACGCCCAACGGGGGCAGTGGTAGAAGAACGCGATCAGGTTAGCGCTCACATCTGAGCGTCGGGCTTTGGGTGGCGCAGCGCTTCAGCGCTGCGATGAGAGCATATTCATTCGCGGCTTTAAGCCGCTGAGGTATTTAATGTCACTTTTGCAGGTCACGGGTCTGACACGCCGCTTTGGCGGCCTGGTGGCCGTGAACCGCCTGGATTTCGCGGTCGACAGCGGCGAGATCGTGGGCCTCATCGGCCCGAACGGCGCAGGCAAGACAACAGTCTTCAGCCTCCTGACCGGATTCCTCCGCCCTGACGATGGTCACGTCCTCTTCGACGGCGCGCCGCTCAGAAGCCTCTCGCCGCACCAGATATGCCTCCGCGGCATGGTACGCACGTTCCAAAACCTGAAGCCGTTTCCGCGCCTGACCATCAGAGAAAACGTCATGGTCGGAGCCTTGGCGCGCACCGCCGACCGCAAATTGTCGGCAAGCTACGTGGCCGAGGCGCTGGAGCTGATGGGGCTTACCGACAAGGCCAACCGCCTGCCCAACGAACTGCCCATTGGGCACCTGAAGCTGCTGGAAATGGCGAAGGCCCTGGCCACGCAGCCTCGCCTGCTGCTGCTCGACGAACCTTACGCCGGCCTGACTCCTTCCGAGGGCGCGCACTTTGGCGATCTGCTGCAGCGGATCCGGAAGAAGGGAGTGACCATCTGTCTGATCGAGCACGTGATGCGCTTCGTCATGGCCGTCTGCGATCGTATTGTTGTGCTGCACCACGGCGAGAAGATCGCCGAGGGCCAGGCTACCGCGGTCGCTAGCGATCCCGCAGTCATCAAAGCTTATCTGGGAAAAGGTCATGCTGGAAGTTAGGAGCATTGACGTTCATTACGGCAGAATCCAGGCCCTGTGGGAGGTTACGTTCACCATCTCCCAGGGAGAAATTGTGGTCCTGCTGGGCTCCAATGGCGCCGGAAAAACTACTAGCCTCCGGGCGCTCTCCGGTTTGTTGCCGGTCAGCGGTGGCCAGGTCCTGTTTCGCGGACGTGAGATCCATCTTCTTGCTCCCGATGAGCGAGTCGGATTGGGACTCGTGCAGGTGCCCGAGGGGCGCCGCATATTCCCCATGATGACGGTGGGGGAGAATCTTCTGATGGGCGGTTTCCATCCTGCCCACCGCCGAGGCCGCCGCGCCGCCATCGAGCGCGTCCTGGAGATGTTTCCCATTCTTCGCGAAAGGCGTCAGCAACTGGGCGGGACCCTGTCGGGGGGCGAACAACAAATGCTGGCCATCGCCCGCGCGCTGACGGGCAACCCTCAACTGCTTATGCTCGACGAACCCTCGCTGGGCTTGGCGCCCTCGGTGGTGGCGGATATCTTCTCTTCCATCCAGCAGATCAACGCCACCGGCACCACCGTGCTCATGGTGGAGCAGAACATCCAAGAGGCCTTTCAGATCGCCCACCGCGGCTACGTATTGGAAAACGGCCGTGTGGTACTGGAAGACACCGCAAAGCGCCTGCTCGCCAATCCCGAGGTGCAGCGCGCCTATCTAGGCATCTAAGCGCAGGTGTGCCTGAGGCCATCGCAAGACCTCCACTTGAGCCGCGTCGTGCGTTTTCTGTTGAGGTGTGTTGCACACCGCAAAGCGCGTTATGTCCCAGACCTCGTAGATTGGGAAGCGTATTTCCCGGCTGTTAGCGCGCGACTGGAAGGAAACGCCAAGCAAGAGCTTACTGGGGTGGGACAGTAAGAACCGACGGCTATTATAAAAGAGCGAGGCGATTTCATCTGCTTTGTGTCTGACTTCGCTAACAAGCTGCCGCACCGCAGTCGGCATCGTGGCAATGTATTCGGTGCGAGATGTTACACTAAACGCAATTCCAAGAGGCGTCGCAATGCCAGCTCTCAGTTACGCTCAGCCCGGACTCACGCTTTCCTCTTCGGCAACACCTTCACCGCTCGTCCGCGACCTGCAGCACGACCTGCGGGCGCTGGGATATAACAAAGGCGGCATTGATGGCGTGTTCGGGGCCGGCACTGCCAACGCCGTACGCGCGCTGCAGTACGATCTGCTATCCAATGCCGGCAACAGTTCAAGTGGAGACGGCTCGGCTCCGGTGGCTGTCAAGAACTACAACCGAGGCCGTGTTACTTCCCCTACCGGAGTGGTGGACCAGAGCCTCGTCGCCTGTATCTCTGACATGCTGGACGACACGGCCTACCCCAAGTTGCCGTTCTCCAATTCGCCCCACAGCGACAACCAACGGGCACTGCAGGCGATTGCTGCCATGGCAAGTACCCAGGTGCCTTTCCCATTTCTTTACGGGATCATGATGCAGGAAAGTGGCTGCCAGCATTTCCACGTTCCCTCGGGCGCCGACCTGGACGCGTTCGTCAGCGTGGGATGCGACACCAACGATCCGAAGAACCCCGCCCGCATCACCTCGCGGGGATTTGGCATGGGGCAGTACACGCTGTTTCATCATCCGCCGACAGCGGAGGAGGTGAGCAATTTCATCTCCGACCCGGTCGGCAATGTCAAATATGCGATCAACGAATTGCGTGGGAAGTTCGATAAATTCTTGATTGGCCCTGCGGATAAGGCTGACGATCGCATTCAGGAGGCGGGGAAGGGTCCGCTGCGGCTCTGCAAGTTCGATTCTACGGACCCGCTTTACATGCGCGATTGTGTCAACTGCCTCCGGCAGGCGGGAACACAGAACATCGTCGCGGGGCAAACGCCTTTGTATGAGGGTTCCTCCAGTACTTACAAACAAACGCAGTACCATAAAGGGAGCTATAACAACGTGCCCGTTCGCAAGAATATCCCGTGCGACTGGCCCTATGCGGCCAGACGCTTTAACGGGTCCGGGCCCGATTCGTACGACTATCAAGCAGAATTGCTGCTGAAGGTTCTGGATGCTCCCCAGGCGGGCTAACCCGATTCACTTGCGGGCGCTGCTTGATGAGCTACGAACCTGGACGACCAGGGAAACTCGGACAATCCCATGCAATCCCGGGCCCTCGAGTTCTCAAGTAGGAAGTAAGGAGACACTATGAATGCAAACAGGATTACTCTTCTCGCCTGCGTTTGTCTGATGTTGGCGGTGACTGTATTCGCTGCCCCGTTGCCGTGCGTGAAACCCGGCAAAGAACGATGGCCGGTAAAGATCACTGTGCCAGCCGACGCCAAGCACCAGACCATGACCCTGGACGATGCTCTCAAGATTCAACGGCTGACGGACGTCAAGAAGGACGATCCGCGATATGCGAGCGAGCGCATCATGGACCAGCCCGTTAAAGAAGATGCGATGGTGACCATCTCCGGATGGCTTTATCTGGTGGCCTTCGAATCCGACGACTGCGACTTCCACATCCAGCTTAGCCCGCAGCCGATCACCGGAACTCCAACAAAGCAAGACAACAGCATGATCGTGGAAGTCCCCTCCGGCGAGTATGCAACCACCATCTCCAGCCAGGTGGAAGTCGTGCGCCAGTGGGTGATCGATAAGCTGCTGAAAGGGAACCCGCCGAAAATCGGCAGCGTTCACGTGATGACACATCCTGTTTATGTGACCGTAACCGGCGCGTTGTTTTACGACGATGCGCACGTGTATGAAGCGGACG
>Ga0187803_10000600_pt1 | contig 14265 bp, 4 predicted proteins | sample NC_wetland_sal_i_2_FD_132425 | JGI IMG/M metagenome (GOLD analysis project Ga0187803, IMG submission 132425) | Wetland sediment microbial communities from Neuse River Estuary, North Carolina, USA - Control_3 | ecosystem: Environmental > Aquatic > Freshwater > Wetlands > Sediment | place: USA...
CGATTGGGACATCGGCGTGGTGCCGAACAACGGCGCCAATACGTACAACGTGACGCTTAATAATGGGGGTGTCGGCGAGACGATATCGCTGGATACCAGCCCCACGATCAATAACCTCACCACAGGGTATAACGATACCCTGAATGTCGGTGCGACCGCACAAACCCTCACCATCGCCAGCGGAGGTTTCCTGTACAACGCAGGGTATGTTCAAATTTTCACCGCCGGAAGCAATTTGGTGGTGAACGGCAGCACGACGAATACCGACATCATGGGGATGGGCAATGGAAGCCAGATGAACCTGAACGGCACGATGGACAACCAGGGCACCTTCTATACTACCTGGTCCGGAGCCGCCGGGAACACCTTGAACGTTACGGGCGCGTTCACCAACGAATATGGCGAATACTTTTATGTGAACGGCAACGGAGACCACGCCAACCTGGCCTCCTTGAACAACCTCGGGAATACCCAAATTTATTCCGGCGCGACGCTGAACTTGACTGGAGCCACGGGAATTACCGACGTGGCGGCCGGTTCGAACTTGACCGTGACTGGCACCTTTACGAGAGGCGCGTCAGACGCTCTGGCTGGCCTGACCAGCGTCGAGGGCATTCTTGTACTGAATAACGGCACCAGCCACGCCGTGACCCCCAGCGGAGGGACGCTGACAACAGGCTATCAATCAACACTCGGCCTGGGAAATGCGACGACCCTTTCGATTACCGGCAACGTAGACAGCCAGGGAGCTGTCTATACCGACTATTCCGGCGCAACCGGGAACACCCTCACCGTATCGGGGACTTACACCAACGAGTACGGTGCGAATCTGTATGTCCATACCGGCGACACGGTCAATGTAAAATCGCTGGTGAATAACGGCTACGTTCAGGTAAACCCGTCGTCGACGCTGCACATTACCGGTACCACTGGGATCACAGCCATCAACCAATATTCCCGACTGGACGTCGGAGGGGCCATCACCTTAGGCGTCGGCAGTACTTACGGCCTTGCCGGCCTCAAGACCGTGGGAGGGGATCTGTTTCTTTATAACGGCGGGACGGACACCATCAGCCAGACCATCACAGTGAATCCGAGTGGCGGCCTCATCGGACTGGGAAATGCCACGACCCTGAGCATCAAGGGGCTGAATGACAACGGAACCTTCGACACGACTTATATCGGCAGCGCGGGAAATACGCTTGACGTGAGCGGTAAAACCACGGTCGGCTACAGCGCAAGCTTCCAGGTAAACGGCACAAGCGACATCGCCAATCTTCACGGTCTTACGCTTGCGAATGGCGCTAACGCCTATGTTAATGGGCCGTCGGCCGCGCTCAATGCGGGAGGCGCGCTCTCCATCGCGAATGGCGCCAGCATGTACGTCAATGGCAGCAGCGCCACCATGACCATCACCACCCTCGCCGATTCGGGCCTGTTACAAATCAATAACGGCGATTCGCTTACCATGACGGGTGCCGCTCTCGCTAGTCTCCCCTATGGGGCGGAGATCAATGACTACGGAACGTTTAAGAAGGGCGCCGGAAGCGCGCTTGCCGGTTTGACAACCTTGGCGGGCAATCTTCAACTGGCCGATGGGACAAGCAACACCATCACTCCACATACCGCCCTGACAGTCATGGACGGCGGGTACCTGTATGTAGGCAACGGGAATTCAACTCCCACCCAACTGACCGTAAGTGGAAACCTCACGAATGATGATTACGTGCAGACGTATAACGGCAGCACGCTCACAGTAACGGGAACTTTGACCAACCGGTACCAGCTTTATACCAACACCGCAGGCGACACGATCGCCGCCAAGGCGCTGGTAAATTACGGAACCATTAACGTAAACCCGGGAACCACGCTGAACATTACCGGAAGCACCGGCCTCAATGACGTTGCGGGAGGCTCGTACTTTAATCTCTACGGTACCTCGAACGCCTTGAATACGTTGGGAAGCATCGAAGGCCAGCTAATTATTAGAAATCCTGGCACAGACTCCATCACGCCGGGCAGCGGAACCTTGAACATCAGCAGAGGGGCCTATCTTTACTATGGGGCTTATAACACCACCCAGCCCACCCTGAACATTACCGGAAACGTGGACAACAACGGCACCTTCTATACCGGATACGGAGGCGCAGCGCACGCCCTTTCCCTTAGCGGCGCATTCACCAATGAGGCCCACGGCTCGTTGAATCTCGAAAGCAGCGGCGACGTGGTCAACGTGGCCAGCCTGAATAACCTGGGCGCTTTGTACATCGCTCCCGGCGCGACCTTGAACATTACCGGAGCGACAGGCCTGGTGAATTCCCTGGGCTCCGTCAACCTGGTGGGGAGCTTTACTGCCGGCGGCGGCGGAGCAACCAGCGCCCTCAATAATCTCACCTCGGTGAAAAACTACTTCTACCTGAACAACGGGCTGACCAACAACGTCACGCCCAACGGTGGAACTCTGGCATTTGGGAGTGGAGCCAACCTCACAGTATACAGCGGCGCAACCCTGGCCGTTACCGGTAATGTTACCAACCAAGGCGATATAACAGTAAACAGCGGCGGAACCATGACTACTACCGGCAACGTGACAAACTCGAATTACTTCAATAACAGCGGGACCACAACCGTAGGCGGCACCTTGGCCAACCAAGCTGGCGCTAGCTTCTACGCCTACCACAGCACCCAGGCGCCTACGTTCTCCAATTGGGGAAACACCTACATCAACAGTGGGTCGCTTCTAACCGTAGGTACCGGGAGTGGCTCGGGCTCCGGCTATGACCAGCTCTCGACCGGCGTCTGGGATGAGTTGATGTCTTCGTCAAACTACGGATACGTCGGCGATTCCGCAAATACCGCCGTATTCAGTGGGACGCTTAGCGTCCTGCTCCAGAATGGCTTCGTTCCGAATATCGGCAACACGTACGACATTATGGACTACTCCAGCCATTCGGGAACGTTCACGACCTTCAACGGCTCGATCAACGGCGGCGAGCACTTCAACTTGATCTACAACTCCACCTTCCTGGAGCTTCAGGTGGCTTCGGGAGCGTCAATGCCTCGCTTGGGAGCCGGCAGTCCGAGCGCAACGCCTGAGCCCGGCAGCTTGCTGCTGCTCGGCAGTGGCCTTGCGACTTTGGTGGGCGTCTACCGGAGGAGAAAGAAGTAAACCGGACTCGACAAAGCAAGAAACGCGAAGCTAGTGGCTAAGGGCTCCGCCCAATCGGGACGGAGCCCTTGGCGTTTTCGGGCTTCGTAGCCGCAAGTTGGTAGCCACGGTCAGCGCTTTTCTGACCGTGGGCTTTTGTCTTGGCCGGAATCTGTTCGGTCTCATTCATCACCCGCGATATCCTTCCGGCAGCCGCACGTAATCAATCCGAATCGGACAGGCAGCGACCACCGTCTTGTCCAGCGAAAAGTTATTATAGCTCGACCACCGCCGGTCCTGTGGCCGTCTCACCAACCCTCTCTTTACCGGGTTCAGGTGCATGTAGTCCAGGCGTTCGCGGTACTCCTTGGTATTGCGCACGAATCGATCCCAAAATTGATGTTGCCAGAAGGGACCATGCGTGCGTCGCGCGCGATGCAGCCTCTGGGCGGAGACCTTTTTGACGTCATGAAGGGCATCGGAAATCGGTAGCGGGGGGATCGGCCAGATCAAGGCGTGCCAGTGATCGGGCATGAGGACATAGCCACAAAGCAGGAACTTAAGCCGGCTTCGCGATTCGTCGATCACCTCCAGAACCAGCGGAAACTCTGAATCGCAAAGGTCCGTGTGGACCCGACGCACGTTCACGTTCACAAAGAACATTCGGTCGGTGATCAGCAGCCGATGTATCCGCGACACCCGGCCACGTTACCACCATTTCCCGTGCCTGCCAACGGCAAGAACCCACGGTCAGAAAGGCGCTGACCGTGGCTACCGGCTGCACAGTCAGCGTCAGTGAGATGTTATGAGTCAGAGTCGTGGAGCCGGACATGAACGTGGCCGTCACGGTCAGCGTGTAGTTCCCGGTCGGCGTGCCCGGATTGGGTGGCGGGGTGTAGCCGCCTCCGCCGCCACACGCGGGCACCCAGAGTGCGGCCATCATGGCCGCGCAGAGAACGGCGGTCGCCCAGGACAATCGCACCGGCCCGCGGCCGCCGATCGCGCGCCGCAAGCCCAGCATGGCGCTCAGCAGGAGCAAGGCCATCGCCAGCCATCGGAGAGGCGCTCCGAACGGCGTCAGCGGAGCAGGCACGCGATGCCGAGGCGCGGCCATACCCGGCGCGGTGGTGGCCACACTCACTGCCACGTTGAGGGCGCCACCAGTTCCAACACCAGAGGAGATGGTCCCGGCGGAGGGATTGACCGTGCACGTGGCCTCCGAAGGCGCGCCCGAGCAGGAGAGCGAAACGGTACCGTTTAGCGGGCCTGTCCACGCGAGGCTTAGGTTGTAGGTGGCGGTCTGTCCCGGTGATACGGTCGCCGACGTCGACCCGCCCGACGGCGGCGCCACGGTGAAGTCCTCGCCGGTGCCCGTCAAGCTCACCGTCTGCGCGCTGCCCGATGCGTTGTCGGTGATGGTGACCGTTCCCGTTCGGGTGCCTCCCGCCGTGGGCGTGAAGGTGACATTGATGGTGCAATTCGCGCCCGCCGCCACACTCGAGCCACAAGTGTTCGTTTCGGCAAAGTCGCCTCCGTTCGTCCCGGAAATGGCGACGCTGCTAACGCTCAGCGCCAGATTTCCAGTGTTGGAGAGTGTCACGGCCTGCGACGGGCTGGTGGAATTTGCCATTTGATTGGTGAAAGTGAGGCTCGTGACGGACAGGCTGACCACCGGCGCGGTTCCCGTGCCGCTCAGCGCCACGGTCTGCGTGCTGCCCGCCGCGCCGTTGCTGTTATCGGTGATGGTCAACGCCCCGGTGCGGCCGCCCTCCGCCGCGGGAGTGAAGGTCACGGTGATGGCGCAATTCGCCTCTGCCGCCAGGGTTGTGCCGCAGGTATTGGTTTCGGCGAAGTCTCCACTTGGCGCGATGCCGGAAATCGAAAGCGGGGCGCTGCCGGAATTGGTCAATGTCACTATCTGCGCTGCGCTGGTGGTGCCGGTCATCTGCGAAGCGAAAGTGACACTGGAAGGCGCAGCTTGGGCGACTGGGACCTGCAATAGCACGGAAGCAGTTTCATCGTATTGGTTCGCGGTCACCAAGTCGAGGCGTCCATCCCAGTTGAAATCACCAACCGCCACCCAAACAGGTGACCTGCCTGTGCTGAAATCGACGTGCGGCTGGAATGTGCCGTCGCCATTGCCCAAGAGCACGCTCACCGAATTGCCCATAAAGTTTGCCGCCACGATATCCAGTTTTCCGTCACCGTTGAAGTCGCCCAATGCGACGGACTGCGGCCAGCTTCCCGCCGCGTAGTCCACGTGGGCCTGAAACGTGCCATCGCCATTGCCGAGGAATACCTCGACGGCCTGCCGGGCAGCCACCGCCAAGTCCAGCTTGCCGTCTCCATTAAGGTCACCTACAAGCACTTGTGTGGGCGCCAGACCGGTGGCGGGGGATGGGTTCACGAGCGTGAACGTCCCGTCGCCGCTTCCGAGCAGAGCCTCTAGTTTGGCGTTGACGGCATCGAGAACAATAAGATCGAGTTTCCCGTCGCCGTCCAGATCACCAGCAGCAAGGAAATCAGCGTTGGTGTTCGGCAGAACCGGCGAGCCGGCGGCGGGGGTGAAAGTGCCGTCTCCATTCCCGAGCAGGACGGCAATGCCATTGTCGCTCCCAACTGCTACGTCCAACTTCCCATCGCCGTCGAAGTCTCCAACTGCGACCGAGCGGGAGTTGTGGCCTGTGGTGATGGGCGAGCCTTGGGCCTGAGCGAACGTACCGTCGCCGTTTCCAAGAAGAATAGTCACAGAGCCTGCGTAATCCACCACGGCGAGATCGATCTTACCGTCGCCGTTAAAGTCACCGAGTGCCGCGATCTTGGGGATGGTGAACCCGCCGATCGGCGAGCCAGACGCGGGGGTGAACGTCCCATCGCCGTTGCCAAGCACGATCTCCACCGAGTTGAGTCCTGTAACCACCAAATCCGGCTTTCCGTCGCCATTGAGGTCTCCGACGGCCGCCCATGATGGCGTCGCGGGCGCGGAAATCGGCGAGCCAGAGGCGCTAGCGAAACTCAGCGAGTTCGTGACGGCGGTGATGGGCAAGCAAACGGAGTTGGACACTCCTCCGCTTGGCACCGGATTGAACACGGTGATTGAGGCTGTGCCGTGCGCCGAAACACGCGAGGCGGGAACCGCAGCCGTCAATTGCGAGCTGTTGACGAAAGTTGTGTCGAGTGACGCGCCGTTCCATTCCACTATCGCGTCCAAGAGGAAGCCGGTCCCGTTCACGGTAAGGGTGAACCCGGGACCACCCGCCATCGCAGCGGCGGGCGAGAGAGGCTGATTTATCCACGGGACGGGATTTCCTTTGGCCGCGCCCGTGAGCGAGATGATTTGCGGACTGCCGCTCACATCGTCCGTAATGGTCAGGGCAGCGGTTCGGGAGCGCGGCCCGGTGGTTGCGGGTGTGAACGTAACATTGATAGCGCAGCTTGCGCCTGGCGCCACGCTGGTGCCGCAGTTGTTAGTTTGGGAGAAATCGCCGGCGTCTGTTCCTGAAATGGCGATGCTTGCGACGGCGACTGCAACCACACCAGGATTAGAAAGCGTCACCGTCTGCGGGGCGCTCGCCGTGCCAACGAATTGAGCCGAGAAGGTGAGGCTTGCGGGAGAAATGTTAGCCACAGGCGCCGAAACTCCTGTGCCTGCGAGCGACACGGTTTGGGTCGACCCGGGGACGCCGTTGGCATCGTCGGCCACAGTGAGCGTTCCCGCGCGGGTCCCAATTGCGGTCGGCGTGAAGGTGACGTTGATGCTACAGCTCGATTGCGAGGCCAACTGAGGTGGGCAGTTGCTGGTTTGCGAGTAGTCTCCACTGACCGCAATGCTGGAAATATTCAAGGGCGTGCTTTGCCCATTGCTGAGCGTCGCCGTCTGTGGCGCGCTCGATGTGCCCGCGATTTGGCTGCCGAAATTCAGTGTTGAGGGCAACAGTGCGGCGTTCGCAAGTTGCAACAGGACGGCAGTATAGCTCAGAACGTAAGCTCCCACCAAATCCGGCCGGCCATCGCCATTGAAATCACCGATTGCCGTCGACACTATCACGCTTCCGCTATACGGCACGGGAGATGCGGCAGGGAAGAATGTGCCGTCGCCATTGCCGAGCAAGAGGGTTCTATAGGCGCTGGTGGTGTTCCCTACCAATAAATCAAGCTTGCCGTCCCCGTTGATATCCTGCGCGCCGATCAGCACCGGCCCCCAGCCTGTCGCCGGCCTCGCGGGCACGGGCGTGAACGTCCCGTCGCCGTTTCCCAGCAAGACCAGGACATCGTCGTCTCCCGTATTCGCGACCGCCAAGTCCAGCTTGCCGTCGCCGTTGAAATCGCCCACAGCCAAGCCATCAGGGCCATTGCCTGTAGCCGGCGATGCCGCGGCAGTAAATGTGCCGTCCCCATTCCCCAGAAGCACCGCGATGGTGTTGTTTCGCCCATCGGCGACGGCCAAATCCAGCTTGCCATCTCCGTTAAAGTCGCCCGCCACAACTGAGTCTGCCCACTGCCCGACATAAGGAGACGGCGCGTACGTGAATGTACCGTCGCCGTTGCCCAGCAGGATAGTTGCTTGAATTTGGCCGGCGCTAACCACGGCCACATCCAGGCGCCCGTCGCCGTTGAAATCGCCTACGGTTATCGAGGACGCACCGTTAAGCGGCGACGACGGAGCGGCAGTGAAGGTCCCGTCACCATTTCCTAAAAAGACCGTCAGTCCGTTGGCGCTCGTGACGGCCAAATCCAGCTTCCCATCCCCGTTGAAGTCGCCGACTGCAAGCGGGCTCGGGTTATCACCCGTGGTGACCATCGGTGCGGCGGTAAAGGTCCCGTCACCATTCCCCAAGAAAATTGCGACATTGTTGTATCCACTGGTGACGGCGAAGTCGAGTTTCCCGTCACTATTGAAGTCACCCACTGCATAGGCGTTGGGGCTGTAACCCGTAGCGAAGGGCGAGCCATTGGCATTGACGAAGTAGGGGGAAACCTCTGGGGTTGTGATTGAAAAATAGGCCACATTTGACGCGGCGCCGCCCGGCCCGCCGTTGAGCACGGATACCGAAGCCGTGCCGGCCGTGGTGATGTCGGACGCGGGAATCGACGCCGTCAGTTGGGAGCCGCTGACAACGGTTGTGGTGAGCGGCATTCCATTCCACTTCACGGTCGCGCCGGAGACGAAACCCGTTCCGTTTACCGTAAGCGTGAAGCCGGGGCCGCCCGGCACGGCTGCGCCAGGGACCAGTGGCAGGTAAACAGTGGGCACCGCATTGGCGAAGCCCGCGCCTGAGAGGGCGACGCTGTGCGGACTGCCATTGGCGTTGTCCGTGAAGACGAGCGAGGCACTGGCCGGCTGTGTGGCGCTGGGTGTGTATGTGACGCTTACGGCGCAGGTGCCCGCGGGCGCCACGCTGGCGCCTGAGCATGTATTCGTCGCAATAATGAATTCTGATGGGTTCGTGCCTCCGAGCGCCACGCTGCCGATCACGAGCGTCGCGGTGCCCGAGTTGGTGACGGTCACTGATTGAGGAGCGCTGGTTGTGCCGACAAACTGACTACCAAAGCTGAGGCCCGCGGCTGAGGCGGAAAAAGCGGGAGCAACGCCCACGCCAGTTAGGCCGATCGTCTGCGGGCTGCCGGCGGCGTTGTCCTTGATACTGACTGACCCGCTGCGAGGCCCTGTGGCGCTTGGCGTAAACGTCATGCTGATCGTACAGGACGCGCCGATGGCCAGCGAATTCCCGCAGTTGTTCGTCTGAGCGAAGTCGCCACTCGCGCTGATCCCCGTGATAGTGAGCGCCAGCACGCCCGTGTTGGAGAGCGTCACGGTTTGCGCCGCGCTCGTAGTGCCCACCACCTGAGTCCCAAAGTCGAGGCTCGTGGCGCTCAGCACTAGAACTGGGCCCGTGCCTGTGCCTTGTAAGTTCACGATCTGGGGCGTGAGGTCGGAGTTGTCGCTGATGGTCAGCGTTCCCGTTATGTTCCCTTCCGTATTAGGCGTAAAGGTCACGCTGATGGTGCAGCTCGCAGACGGAGCGAGTGAACTGCTGCAGGTGTTCGTCTGGCCGAATTGGCTGCTCGCCGTGATGCTGGAAATGGTCAGGGTCATGACGCCCGCGTTGGTCAGGGTGACATCTTGAGGCGCGCTGGCGGTGTACATAATCTGATCGCCGAACGTCAGGCTGGTGGGAGAGACTTCGGCGTGGGCGCCTGTTCCGGTACCGAGTAGAGGCAATGTCTGTGGAACCACCGAACCGTAGTCGGTAAAAGTGAGCGTCCCGGAGAGTGGGCCTGCAGTTGTCGGCGTGAAGGTGACACTGACGGTGCAATTCTTCCCAATGCCAAGACTCGATCCGCAATCGTTAGTTTGCGTGAAGTCCCCGCTCGCCGTGATGTCCGTGATGGTGAGCGGGGCAGCGCCAGGGTTGCTGAGGGTCACGGTCTGCGCAGGGCTACTGGAGCCAATCTCTTGGTTAGGAAAGCTGAGCCCACGCGGACCAAAAGCAGCGACGGGTGTGTTCAGAAAAACGGAAACTGTGTTATCGCCGAAGTTGGTCAGAGCCACGGCGGACGCGCCGTCGCCCGTGAAATCGGCCGCCGTCATGAAGTTGACATTGTTGCTGATCGAGCCGGCGGCGTACTCGATCTGACGGTTGAATGTGCCGTCGCCGTTGCCCAGCAAAACGGTCATCACGTTTGCGCTCTGGCTGGCGAAGGCCACGTCGAGCTTGCCATCGCCGTTAAAGTCTCCTACCGCCGCTGCGCCGACATTCAGGATTGAGGGGAGCTGATAGCCAGCCGCCTGTTGAAATGTGCCGTCTCCGTTGCCGAGGGCGACCTCAATCGTATTGTTCCCGCTAGCCCGTAGGATGTCGAGCTTGCCGTCGCCATTGAAGTCCGCTAGGGCAAGCAACTCGTCCCCAGGCTCGTAGGACAGTAAAGGGGGCACGAGGCTGAAGGGCTGGAAGGTGCCGTCGCCATTTCCCAGCAGAATGGCGATTCCGTTGTCGGTCGCAACAGCCAAATCCAGCTTGCCGTCGCCATTAAAATCGCCGGCCAGTACGTTGTGGACGGGCGGGGAAAGGAACATCGGCCCGGTCGGAAATTGGATTGGAGCAGAGAACTGGCCGTTTCCTTTTCCCAGGAAAATCGAAACCGTATTGGTGTTGTCCCCCGTGGCTGCGACATCGAGCTTGCCGTCCCTGTTAAAATCGCCCACGGCGAAGGATTGCGGTGAGAAGGACAGCGCCTGGCTGATGATGCCTTGGAACGTGCCGTCGCCATTGCCAAGCAGCGTGTCGAGGTAGTTTACGTACGTCGTAGAGTTAAAGCCCAAAACCACGAGGTCGAGCTTGCCGTCTCCATTAAAGTCACCGGCCGCCATGACTGAAGGAGTGTGGACGTTTGGCGGCTGGCCGGTGGGGGAATCGACGTGGGGCTTAAACGTGCCGTCCCCATTTCCCAACAGCACTGAGACGCCGCCGGTTGAAGTGTCGCTCGTGGTGGCAAGGTCCACTTTGCCGTCTCCGTTAAAGTTCCCAGCGACGGCCGAGTAGGGATACTGAAGCACGGGATAGGTGACGCGATCCGGAAAGGTGCCATCACCTCGATTGACCAGGACCGTCAGTGAGCCGGACCCGTAGCCGCCTGCTACCGCCAAATCGGGCTTCCCGTCGCCATTCACATCCATCGCCACCACGGACGAGGGTCCCATTCCGGCGGGGTAGACCTGCGCCGGGCTTTGGAATGTTCCATCCCCGTTCCCCAGCAGAATCGTCACCGCGTTCTCGACACCGCCCGTGTTGTCGTTTAGGGCGACATCCAGCTTACCGTCGCCGTTGAAATCGGCTACGGCGATGGTGGTGGAGTAGGTGGGGAGGAGATTGCTCGAGAAAACGATTGGATTTTGAAAAGAGCCATCGCCATTACCCAGCAGCACCGAAACACTGCTTGAATAGCCGCCGCAAGGCACTACCAGATCGAGTTTGTGATTGCCGGTAAGGTCGGCTGCGGCCAGGGCCTGGACGACTCCTGAGATGGTGTAGAGCACAGGGCCTGCGAACGTCCCATCACCGTTGTTGAGTAGGACCTGGACCTGCGTCTGTTGCCCGTCAGACCATTCGCCCGCCACCGCAATGTCCGGCTTGCCGTCCCCGTTGAAGTCTCCTGCCCCGATGAACGAACCAACCAGGGTTGGATAAGTGACCGGGTTCTGAAATGTTCCGTCACCGTTGCCGAGCACAACCAGAACGGCGGCGCTGTTCCATGCGCCTCCACTGAAGGCCAGGTCCAACTTGCCATCGCCATTGAAGTCCGCCGCGATCATCTTCCACACGTCAGCCTGACCGAAATTCACGCTGATCGGGACGGCCGGCTGGAACGTGCCGTCACCATTGCCGGCCAGAAAGGCGAGCGAGCCCCAGCTGAACCAGCCGAAGGTAATCAAATCCAGCTTGCCATCGCCGTTGAAGTCGCCGACAACCATGGGCGGGTTAATTCCGCCGGCCCCCTTCATGGGAGAATCCACCCGTGTTAAGGTGCCGTCGGGCCTGCCGAGGAAGACGGAGACAACGGCATTGCCCGCGAGGTCCGACTGGCCCACCATGGCAACGTCCGGGATGCAGTCGCCGTTGAAGTCCGCAGTGGTCATTGGGCCGCTTCCGGGCGCGGGATAACTGGCGGTGCCAAATACGTAGGTTTGAGCGTGGGCCTTGAAGCCCGCAAGGCTGAGAGCTACGCAAAGAAAGACGGTGCGAACGATGCGGCGATTAATTGAATTCAACGCGACTCCTTCCGCGACGGATCGGTCCCTTTCAGAATGGCGACTTGTGGCGCAAATGTGCCATCGGGTTTTCCCAGAAGTATCGAGACCGTGTTGTCGCTCCGATTCACAACAGCCAAGTCCAGCAGGCCGTCGCCATTAAAGTCAGCGGTGATCACCGCGACGGGCTCTCCGCCAGAGCCAAATTGGGCTTGGTTGAAAATGTACGTCTGCGCGGCGGCCTTCGGAATAGACAGTGCGAGGCAAACTAACGGCACGATTACAAGAAGGAATAATCGCAAAGTACCTATTCTGCAGGTCGGCTTCATCTTTAGGGCCCCCGGTGAAAGGAAGTCTGGAGTTGCACGCTGCCTGTCTTCGTCTGAGGATGGGGCGCCCAATCGCGAGCAACGCGGCATGACGCAATCGGTTCGCGTAAGTGACTCTAGAATGCAGCGCCAAGGTCGTCAGTAACGGCCATCACACTTGTTGGTGACCGACGACATTATCTTACGGCGCGTGAGCATAGGTATCCGCTCCGGGCCGGAACGTTGCCACACCACTTCCATTTTTCATAGGGCCTACAGATTTTCATATTCTCTGTAGACCGCAAAGCATCTTCTTGCGGGTGGCCACGGTTCTAGTATGATTCCGAGCGTGGACATTTTGCTGGACGACGTTGAGGCTCGCGTGCTTGGATCGCTGATCGAGAAAGAAATCACCACGCCCGACTACTATCCGCTCTCCCTTCATGCGCTCGTGAATGCGTGCAACCAGAAATCCAATCGCGACCCGGTGATGAATCTGGACGAAGAAACTGTCCGGCAGGCGCTGGACGATCTGAATAAGAAAGGATTGGCCGGAACGCGCGGCGAGGCGGGCAGCCGGGTAACCAAGTATGAACATCGATTTCAGGAAGTATTCAACTTAACACGGCCTGAGACGGGCATCCTGTGTGTGCTGCTGTTGCGTGGCCACCAGACTCCGGGCGAGCTGCGCGGCCGTGCAGAACGCATGCACCGTTTCGAAGATTTGGCCCAGGTGGAGTCCACCCTGCATCGACTGATGCAGCACGATCCGCCGCTGGTGAAGATGCTGTCCCGGCAACCTGGCACGAAGGAATCGCGCTACGCCCACTTGTTTTCGAAAGATGTGGCAGAGCCAGTTGGCGCGGCAGAAGATGGCCAGGCCGTAGCGCAGCACCCGCTTTCCGGTGCTGCGGCCCTTCATTCCGCCGACGCCGAACGAGTCGCTCGACTGGAAGAAGAAGTGGCGCGTCTGCGGCAAGAGGTCTCAGAGTTGAAACAACAGCTCGAGAGCTTTCGAAAGCAGTTCGAGTGAAGAATTGTAGGGCCGGGGCAAGCCCCGGCCCTACAACCGCCGGAGTTGGAAATGAACATGTCTGGAAGTCGCGCGAGGATGTCGGAGCGCATTTTGATTCTTCTCTTGGCTCCGGCGCTAATGGTCGCGCTAGCTCCCACATCTATTTCGCACAGCCAGAGCATCAGCCCAAACCTGCTTAACCATCGTTGGAAAGCACAGTGGATTGCATGCCCTGGTGGGCCGAGGCGCGAGTTTGGCGTGTTTCATTTTCGGAGAGCCTTTTCCCTCGATTCCCTGCCCCAACATTTTGTGATTCACGCGAGCGGCGATCAGCGCTATCAGCTCTTCGCCAATGGCGCTCGCGTGCTCGAAGGGCCGGCGCGCGGCGACCTTGACCACTGGCGATACGAGACCACGGACATCGCGCCGCATTTACATCCCGGAAAAAATCTGCTGGCCGCGGTGGTGTGGAACTTCGCGGAGCTGGCGCCCATGGCGCAAATGAGCAACGAAACCGGACTTCTCGTTCAGGGCGATGGCGACGCGGAATCGCTAGTGAACTCGGGAAAGGACTGGAAATGCGCGCGCGATGAAGCAATCGAAATGATTCCCGTGGGCACGAAAACCGACTATGCGTATACCGTCGTTGGACCCGGTGAAAAAGTGGACGGCAGGCGCTTTCCCTGGGGATGGGAGAAACCAGAATTTGACGATTCGGCCTGGCAGCCGGGTGAGCCGATTTCGCCTGGCGGGCCGCGCGGCATTCAGGACAGCCCGTCACGTTGGATGCTGGTGCCGCGAACTATTCCCTCGATGGATGAACAGGCCGAGCGCTTCGCACGCGTGGTTCGCGCTCAAGGCGTCGAAGTCGCTCCCGAGTTTTCGCTCGGCAAGGCACCAGTAACCGTTCCGCCCCATACGCGCGCCGCGATTCTTCTCGACCAGTCTTTTCTCACTACCGGCTATCCCGAACTAGCGACGAGCGGCGGCCGGAATGCGGTAATCACTCTGACCTACGCCGAATCGCTTTGGAAAGGACGCGACA
>Ga0187803_10000601_pt1 | contig 14265 bp, 11 predicted proteins | sample NC_wetland_sal_i_2_FD_132425 | JGI IMG/M metagenome (GOLD analysis project Ga0187803, IMG submission 132425) | Wetland sediment microbial communities from Neuse River Estuary, North Carolina, USA - Control_3 | ecosystem: Environmental > Aquatic > Freshwater > Wetlands > Sediment | place: USA...
AGACCATTGGATAACAACACGCGCACGGCTGCGCTGAACGCGCTAGGCGATCCACACGTCATGGACGCGCATCTTGTAGCCACAATCGTTGCCTCCCTGGACGACCCGAGTTCCGACATTCGGCTCACCGCGGTGCAGGTACTCACGCGGATAGGGCCCCACGCTCTCTTACCGGCGCAACCGGTGCTTCAACGGCTGGCTGACGATCCCAATCAGCCCGCCGAGGTGCGACACGCAGCGAAGACCGCTTTGCAGGACCTCCATCCCCTGAGCAAGTGATCGGATAAGCCGCCCATTCTCCCTACCCGAAACTTCAGCGCGCCCCATTTTCTGCCTCCGTTTTTTTCTTGCCTTTTCCCTTGACCCCTCCTCGCCCGCACGCTAGTCTGCTCTAAGGGGTCCGCATTACAGGAATTTTCCGAGTAGCACCGTCACTCGTTTCCGGTGTCGGAACTCCGCGTGGAGATCTAGGGTGAGTTTTCGCGATGGAGTTAGGGGAGCCCAGAAACCGGAGACCCCACTCAAGCAAGAGTGCCTGGGTTACTGGAGGGCGGGGAATCGGCGGCTGACGGCTGTGTTATCTACAGAGTTATATTCGCTTGATCACAATTGCACATCCAAATCCGATCCCGACCGGCACCGTCATTATTCCGTGAAGGCCAAAGACATGCGCTGGAATAGTATCTGTTTTTCAACAGCTCTAATGCTTTTCTCTTACTCGCCGTCGTTTGTCGGCAGCGCATTTGGACAAACCGGTGCCATACGGGGAACCGTCATCGATGAAACCGACAGGCCCATCCAGCTGGCGCGAGTAAGGGCGTTTGCCCTGTCCGGTCCTCCCCAAAACTCGGCCGCAAATATCGTGGAAACAGACCAAGGAGGGCACTTCGCATTCGAGAGTCTGCCATGGGGCCGATATGGCCTAGTGGCAATGAAGGAGGATGCGGGCTATCCTAACACTTACTGGCAATTCTACGGCAATGGCAATTTCCAGATGGTCGCTTTGACGTCGAAAATCTCGGTCGTTGACGTGCAGATCAAACTTGGCCCCAAGGCCGGTGTGCTTACCGGAGAGGTAACGGACGCAGAGACCGGCGAGGCGTTGAAGGCAGCGTTCAAGTTGGTGCGTGCAGCCACTCCTCACCTTTGGCTTTCTACTTCGCAACCTACACACTATCATGTCCTGCTTCCGCCATCGGTTGAGGTCCTTGTAGAGGTGTCTGCCCCCGGATATCAAACTTGGTTTTACGGTGGACCCTCAGACACTTCGCACAGAATCCCATTGTATCTGGTCCCTGGTGAAGAAAGAACATTCAACATTCAACTCCAACCCGAGAGGAATCGCCCGATCTCAAGGTTTTTGATACCGTCCGGATACACGGGCTGGGTTAAAATTCACTACAACGTAAAGGACGCCCCGGAGGTCCAGACCCAAGGCCTCACCCAGGTATTCAGGCTGCCCGAGAGCGGAATACTCAGAACTTCATCAGCGGGCCCGCACCCGGAAGCACAGCACCAGTATTTTTACTATTCGGAGGACGGCTCCTTGCAGCGGATCCAAGACGATTATCGCGACCAAAGATCGATGATCTGGGGAGACCACACGGTTTCCACGGGCGGAGCTATTAACGAGTTCGATTTCTTCGTAGGAAGCGAAGAACAGTATAAGAAGCATCTTCGCCAATGATCCTCGATTTCCTGGTCGCCGCGACGCCCAGCTTCCGTATTCTCTATGTCTCCAGCCCGACCAGTAGGGCGCGGAGTTATGAAGCCCATATTGAACATGCTGTGGAGCCTGACTATCCGCCTTCACCTGCTCGCACAGATTGGCTTCGTTCCTGGCACTCAGCCGATCGCTCCTGTTTTTGAGAAGTCGGATTTAGTGTGTAATTGTTTTGTAAAATCGCTTAGCCCCCTGCGAGCCCACATAGACGGAAAGTGCCCCGGCCCCGCACGCGTAAGAGCAGTTGTCGAAGTCCGGGACGCGTACCGCTCCCGGAACGCAGTTGAACGATCAATTGCTGTAGAATTTGACCAGGACAAAGCTTGCGTCTCCGGACTACAGCACCCGCTCCGCGAAGGAGAGACGGCGCTCATGTTCCTCGCGGCTTCCTCTTCCGGCATATACATATGGGCCGACCCCTATTTGGCCGTGATCCCTTTCGACTCGTTGCCCGAAATTCCCGGCCCACTTGGGCTGGCGAAGCTGCGATTTGCATTGACGCGCATTCTCCAACAAGGGAAACCCGACGACCAGGTCCGTGCCCTCCAGCTGCTAAACGGGCTCGATACCATCGACCAGCAAGCCCTCACGACCGTAGCACAAGCGTCCGATTCCAAAGACCCCAGGGTCGCCCTTTCAGCCTTAGCCGTGCTCCTGAAGTCGGACACGCCGGAGAGCGTGAAGAGACTAAGAGCTTACCTAGACGGCTACCGTGGCGGCGCCGAACCCGACGCTCTGATGAATATCCAGAGCGACTTGGGCAAAGTGCGCGACCGACGTGCTCTTCGCGACATCGAGGCCCTGTCAGCATCAAGATTTGTGGAGATTCGACGCGGGGCAATGGCTGCGCTGGAGGAAATGAGAAGCACGGAAAGTGCTCCTGTCCTGATCGAACGTCTCGATGACCCTGACTCGATCGTTCAACAGATGGCCATCATCGCCCTGGCGCAGACGTTCCAGAAATATGGCGATTACGCTCCCGGTATAGAACTGTTTAAGAGGAACCCGAAGAAATACATCGACCTTTGGAAAAAGTGGTGGGCTGAGGAAGGTCCAAAACAATAGGCGCGCACGAACAAAATTCAATCGGCTCGGTGACCACGCCTGCGTTCTTGAAGGGCGCGTCCTTTTCCAGATTCCAATTCGAATCTTCTGAGCGCTTCGTTTTTCGCCTCCGTTTTTTCCCGCCTTTTCTCTTGACCCCTCCTCGCCCGCACGCTAACCTGATAAGTAGTTGCCGGGGTGATTCTCGATGCGTTCTTTCTTTGGACCTTACGCCGCTTCTTTGCGCTCTCACCGATTCCGGGGCCAAGGCCCTCGCTTGGCCGGTTTTCGTCCAAGAATGCCCCTAAGTCCTTTAGAGTCTGCAGTTACGTTAAATCGCGCCCGTAAGTCCTTTATAGTCTGCAGTTACAAAACAAAGGACTTAAAGTCCTTTAGAATCCGCAGTTACAAAAACAGGGGGTATACCCCCCGTATCAAATTGGTTAACGCTTGCAGCTTGACGCATGAAAGACCGATTTCAGATTGCCCACGGCCATGAAGCTCAACGACTCCATCAACAGCTATTGCGGTGCTCCCGCGCGGCCTTTTCCCTTGACCCCTTGCCGCGATTGCAAGCGGACGCAGGAGTTTTGCACCAACCTGTTCGACTGGAAGATCGATCCGCACGGGAGTGAAAGCAGCGGCGCCATGAGTGCGACCGGAAAACTCCCCAGGCATCCAATTGATTGTGCCGGGCCAGAGTGAGAGAATAGTCTCCTAGCGCTCAGGAGGTCAGAAAATGAAGTCCAGAATTGCGATTTTGTCGCTGCTGATTGCCGCGCTTGTGGTCCTGCCATCTTACGCCCGCGCGGCGCAGGTCAGCGGGCATGTGAACGGGGAATACATCGAATCGCGCACCGCCGACGTTTATACCGGCCCGTGTTTTGCCAACGCGGAAGTCAATCTGGCCGGCCATGAAGCTGTGCTGGCCTGGCACATTGAGAACGGCGCCTGGGGCAACGTGGATTTGGACGGCTTGACGGTTGTGGCCGTGGTGCGCGCCAGCGGAACCATCGGCGACGTCTATGAGAATCCTCTGCCGGCCAAGGCGGTCATGATCGTGGACCAGCGGGCCAGCGCTGAGCAGCGCGCGGCCCTGATCAACTTCGCGCAGGCCCAAGGCGGAGCGCTGCTCGCCGACGTCGTCGCCGTGCAGTCCGCGCCAATGCGCTTCGAGGTCGATTCGGCGCGCCACGGCTATGCTTCGCTCGAGGCCGGCAATCTGGTGCGCATCTCCACGCGCGCGCTTACAGACAATGACGAAATCTGCCACAACGAAGCGGTGTTTTACGATCCCCTGGCTGCGCACCTGACCCACGCCATGCCCGCGGTGGCTACCCAGGCCTCTTACTCCGGCAATCACCTCGGAGTCACCTGGAACGAGTCGAACCGCCGCAGCGCGTTTGTCGGCACGTTCGGTTTCTAACCTCCGCGCAGATTCCGCGCCCGCAGAGGCCCATCTCCCTTTGGGGATGGGCTTCTTTTTTGTGCCCAGCGTTGCTGCGTCGCGTCCCGCGGCGAAATCATCTAAACTGATACGTTCGATTGCCGCGCGAGTCCGCGCGCGTAACTCCACTCCGATCGAGGTGCGGAGAAATGAGCCTCCTTCCACGGCGTAATGTTCCTCTTGGTTTCCTTCTAGCTTTGCTCGCGGGATGCGCGGGCAGCGCGCGCGCTCAGGGTTACAAAGCGGAGCCGCTCAACGAGCCGCCGCCGCAGGAACTCTCCGCGGCGGTGCGCGACGCTCTCGCCCCCGCGGGAATCCGCGTCACCGGCCCCAACGGTCCGCTCTGCGATCTATGGTTCCGCAAAGCCTTGCCCGCCAATCCCAATCCTGCCCAGGATATCGGCGTGGCTTTCCCGCAGGTGGCCGAAGGCACTCTAGTCGGAGTCATGCGCCTGCCCGCAGCCACGAAGGATTATCGCCGGCAAGAGATCAAGACTGGTGTGTACACGCTGCGCGACGCGCGCACTCCGCAGAACGGCAACCACCTGGGCGTTGCGCCGCAGCGCGACTTCCTGCTCGCCTCTCCGGCGGCTGCCGATCCGGATCCGGCCAGCCTCACCTTTGACCAGACCGTGGCCCTGAGCAAGAAAGCCACCGGCGCAAATCACCCCTCGGTGTGGAGCTTGAGTCCCGCTGAGGATAATCCCAAAGCGTTGCCCTCCGTGTTCCACGTGGACGATGGCGACTTGTGGCTCGTCGAATTCCAGGTGCCGGTGGCCGGGGGCGCGCCGCTGAAGATGGCCCTGGTCGTGGTGGGCTACGCGCCGGAAGCCTGAAGACCGCGCGATGTACACCTGCCGCGAGTGCGAGCGCGAGATCAATCAGGCTACGGAGATTTGCCCGTATTGTGGCGCGGACTTGAGCGCCCCGCCGGAATCGGCCGAAGGCGAATCCCGCAAGCCGCGCACAGCCTTCCAGATCGTTATGCGGTGGACAGTGGTCATCGCTGCGGTCGCTGCTGCGCTGTGGGGATTTCTGTGGTACATCCTTCCCGCGCGCCAGGGCGATCCAGCGTTGGCCGCCGAATCGCAGGCCGGGGCTTCGCTGGCCCAACTCCGGGCGTCCCTGGGCGAATACGCCGGCACGCAGAACGGGGCATATCCCATTTCGCTGGAGCCGCTCGGCGATGCCGCGCGGATGCCATCGCAAAGCGCCCAGAGCGTGGGCTACCAGCTTGAGTACATCCCCGGGCCTGTCGGGGGAGACGGTCTTGTCCACACGTACACGCTGCTCGCCCGCGCCGGAAATTATGGCTATCGCAACTTCTACACCGATGAGACCGGGGTACTCCGCGCCACACGGGAAAACCGCGCGGCCACTGCACAAGACCCGCCCATCGGCAATGTGGGGCCCGCGCAAACTCGGTGAACTCGGATGAAAATGAAGGAAGCATTCAAGGTCAAGCTTGAATTCAAGAACAAGATCGGCGCGGGAGCCAAAGCCGCGCGCATGGGGATGAAGTTCGCGCGGGGAGGCTTGATCGGAATGGGCAAGAAGGATCATGACGAGGATCCGCCCGTAACCATCACGCTGCGCGCGAACAGAACGGCGGTGGTGCAGGCCAAGCAGCATCTGCTGGCCTTCGATACGAAAGGCAAGACGATTCCGTGGTCAGTGGAGTATGCAGCGCCTGCGGTGCCCAACTGGGAGAGGCTGGTCATGTTCGCGATCACCGCGACCGCAAAGATCCGGGGCCCGAAATTACAGGCAAGACCATTCTTTGACAATTGCCCCGATCTTGGCGCCATGCTCGTTGCTGTTGTGCGGGCTGGACCGACAGGGTTAAAGATTGGTGATATACTCCGGCGGTAGCGAACCGTTCGCGTTTGATTGTTCTGCGGAGAGGTGGCCGAGAGGCTGAAGGCGGCGGTTTGCTAAACCGTTGTAGGGGCCAAAACTCCTACCGGGGGTTCGAATCCCCCCCTCTCCGCCATGCCAATTAAGTCTAATAAATACAATAGAATTTACGTCTTGCCTCTAGTATGCTACTACTTTTAGAGCATTTGGAGAGGTCAAAAGCCATGCTCAGCCTGTACACCCGCGTGAAAAACCCGGACGGCCGCTGGCGGTATCGCCGAATCAGGGAAGGTCGTGGCCGAAAGACGGGAGAATTCAGAGCACCCTTCTTTGCGAGACCCTTTGTCAACGGGAAACAGACGTGGAGATCCCTCCTAGCGCAGACCTTCGACGAAGCCAAGGAAGAGGCTGAGCACTTGACTTTCGCACTCGACGCCCAGGCCAAGGGGCTCACCGTGGCTGAGGCAGATCGCATTGCCAACGCGAATCGCACCCCCATCAAAGACGCCGTCGAGACTTACCTGGATCAAAAGAGCGGGAAAGCCAAGAAGACGGTTGCTCAATACCGTCTGACTCTGAATGAATTCATCGGGGCTTTAGGGAGAAAGATTCGGTTTCTCGACGAGGTCAATGAAGCTGTGCTTCGCGCCTACAAAAAATCCATGGAAGCGCAGGGCTATGCGGGCAAGACAATCGATACTCGGCTGAACATCGTCTATTTCCTGCTGAAGAAAAACGGCATTGCCGCACGACTCCCGAAAGACGAAATGCCAATTGTCGAAGAAGAGGCCGCGGTCCCTTACACCCAGGAAGAACTCGATAAGCTGTTTGCTGCCATGAACGAAACGGAAGTAGTGAACGGGAAGGCATATTCAGGCAAAGGATTCGGCGAAGTCATACGGTACAAATTTTTTCTTGGGACTGGATGCCGCGACAAGGAAGTAACGTATTCGGCTTGGGGCGACCTCGATTGGACAAGAGCCGAATATCATATCCGCCGAAAGGAGCACGTCGGATTTACCCCGAAGTCCCATGAGAGCAGGGCCGTGCCGATCCCGGCTAGTCTGCTAGCACTCCTTAAAGCGCGTCGAAAGAATGCACCTGATCCGCAGTGGATTTTTGTGAATGAGGAAGGCCGGCCGGACAATCACTTTCTCCGCAAACTGAAGCGCATCGCTCGACGGGCAGGATTGAACTGTGGACATTGCAAGACGATGGTCACGGAGGGGAAATATGACAAGAAGAAAGAAGTGGAAGTCTCGTGCAAGGATCGGCCGGTCTGCAAACATATTTACTTGCATCGCTTCCGCAAGACATGCGCAACGCGCTGGAACGAGAACGGGATTCCCGTGAGGACAATCCAATCTTGGCTCGGGCATAAGAATTTGGAAACAACCCAAATTTATTTGGGTGTCACCGATAGTATTAAGCTGCGCAGCCAGATCGATCGGGCTTTTGGCGGCTGACGCTGGCGGTATACGGTAAGCTATCGCATCGGGACCGATACAACACACGATGGCCCTCGAGCTGGAATGTGTTGGGGCGGTTCAAATCAGGACCCTGCGGTACAGACGCGCGAGCTGGAGGAATATTGCCGGCGTCGGGGCTGGCAGGTCTTTGACTGCTACGTGGATAAAGGAGTCTCTGGGAAGAAGGATTCCAGACCCCAACTGAACAGAATGATGCAGGACGCCCACGAGCGGCGATTCAGTGTGGTTGTCGTGCAGCGGTTCGATCGCTTCGCTCGTTCCGTGTCGCATCTGCTCCGTGCTCTGGAAACATTCAACGCCCTGGGGATTCAGTTTGTCTCCCTCTCCGAACAGGTGGATACGAGCACGCCGACAGGAAGAATGGTGTTTACCGTGCTGGGCGCCGTCGCCGAAGTCGAAAGAAACCTCATTGTCGAGAGAGTCCGGGCGGGGTTGCGGCACGCTCGGGCGAAAGGAAAGAGGTTGGGGCGGCCCAAGAAGCATGTGGACGCGGCTTCGACACGGGCTTCCTCATCGTCCGCGACAGCAAGAATGGCGAGTCGCATCACGTTCCGATGGACTCGACCGTCGTCGAACGCCTCCGCAACTGGCCACGCACGCCGGGGTCAGAGTTCGTCTTCACCAACGCTTCGGGCGGCCGCATCGGATGGCTGCAGCATGGATTCCGGAAGGCGCTAGGTCGAGCCGGGCTCAGCGATCTCCACTTTTCACGATCTGCGGCATACGTTCGCTTCGCAATGGATGATGGCTGGCGCCGATCTCTATGTGCTTAAGTCCATCCTGGGCCACAAGTCAATTGCAATGACCCAGCGGTACGCCCACCTGCCGCCGGAATACAAGAAGGCCATGGTGGAGCGGATGGAACAAATCTGGGCCAAGCCCTCGACGAAACCAATGGATCGAGTCCTGCATGGCAGGTCTGCTCAACTCGTTTATCGTCACGGTCGTGGCACAAAGACAGCGTTAGCAAGCGACGGCGTAAGCCGACGACCCTCGTCTCGCGTAGGTGGGGGAAGATCGCCAGGTACCATGAAAGCGAAATTAAGTGATCACTGGAATGAAAGACCAAATAATGCTGTCACTCTTTCAGCGAAAGGCGATTCCTCAAACTTGGCGGGGATAGACCTGAGCGCGGCGGCTCCGAACACACTTCCAAAATCTGACAGGACTTCGGACGATGGATTGCAGACTACGATTGATTTCCCCTTACAGGCAGTCTGGAGCTGGCTGCGTGCGAGAGCATCGTATCGAGGTAATGAATACCCGATGAAAACAATGGGCTCGGCCCTGGCAATCAGCTCCCTGACCTCATTCCAAAGTCGACCCTGGTCGGCCGCCGCACCGGGCCGCTGTATCGGGTCAAACAATTCTAGGTCCCCTAGGAACGTAAGACATCGCAGATCATCCGAATCATATTCCAGTAAAGGGTCTTCAAACGGTCGCGCTACCATGTAGGAGAGCGTGGACTGAGGTGCAATCGGAAAAAAGCCCACAGGATTCCCGATTACTCGTCCGGCATCGACCTGCTGCAAATGGTTTGTCCAATTTAGAGACCCGTGCGGCTTGATAACCGCTATCGGCGCAGTCCTTGTTGAATAGCCCCACGGCACTCCGGCATCCTCCAAGACGCGTTCACAAATCAGGTCCCAGTTGAACGAGACTACTCCCAGCCCATGCCAAGCCTGTTGAGCAAAGCCGTAATAGGCATCCGGCAGATTCGCCATGCTGGCTTGTTTTTCCCAGAGCAGTTTTGCACATGCTCGCCGCAGAACATGGTAGGTCTGGACACAAGCTGGAAATGTGTCCGCAGCTTTCATCAAATCCACCCATGTGCACAGAAACACGAGGGTCGCTCGCTGCATTCCTTTCGAGCCAGCCTAATACTTCCTCCCGCAGTTGCTGTACAAGCGGGAGGCCGGCGTGATGGGAAAAACCGGCACCCAATATGAATAGACTCTTACCAAGCATATGATGGTGACAGATTAGCACTTGATCGCCTCAAAGCATGGTCTCGTACTCTGAAATTATCGGGGGCATTCTGACGTTGCTGCCGGATTCTTCCTGCTCAGTCCTGGGCAATTCGACCTGGCTCGGTACAACCATACGAACATCTGGCCTGTGGCCATCGACACGGCATTCATCCGCGCAGTTTCGCTTGACACCACAACCAAAGCGGTTTATCTGGGCGAGGGATGCCGCTGCCTAACGCCAACTTCTACGGATTGTTCGCCAGCGCCGCGGAGCGCTTTGCCACACGCCCGGCCGTCGAGATCCAGCGGCGCGATTCGGTCGAGTGCCACTCCTACGGCGAACTGCTTTCCCTTGCTGGACGGGTGGCCGGTTTCCTGCGCGCGCAAGGGGTGGCTCCAGGCGCGCGAGTCGCCATCCTTGCCGATAACGACGCGCACTGGTGCGCCGTATATTTCGGCGCGATGCGCATGGGTGGCGTGGTCGTGCCACTCGACACCTCCTATAAACCTTCGCAGATCGCTTCGCTTGTCCGGGACTGTTTGCCCCGCATCTTGTTCACGACGCCCAAGTATCTGGCGGCCGTCGAGGAGGCGGCGGCTTTGGCCGCGCATCCTCTGGAGACGGCGCTGCTGCACGGCTCGGCGCCGGGCGCGACATCTTCGGAGGATCTCTTTGCCTGGGCGGAAGACGCGCACCCGCCTTTTCTGGCCGCCGAGGCGGACCCCACCCTATTGCTCTACACTTCCGGCACCACGAGTGATCCGAAGGGAGTGGTGCTGACGCACGGTAACTTGCGCGCGGAGATGAACTGTGCCTTCGAGGTGATCCCCGTAACTGAGCGCGACGCAATCCTTGGCGTACTCCCGCTGTTTCACTCGCTGGCGCAGCTCGCCAACCTGCTCTTGCCGCTGGCCATCGGCGCGCGCGTCATCTTCCTGGAGACGGTTAACACCACCGAATTGCTCCGCGCGCTTCACGCGCGAGACGTGACGATTCTCTGCTGCGTGCCGCAATTTTTTTACCTGATCCACCAGCGCGTGACCCAGGAGGTGGCTGCCGCGGGGCGCCTCCGGCGGACGGTCTTTGGAGCGCTGCTGCGCACCAACGGCTGGCTGCGCAACGCGCTCGGGTTCAACTTCGGCCCGGTCATCTTCCGCCGCGCGCACGACCTCCTGGGGCGCGACATGCGCGTGTTGCTCACGGGCGGTTCGCGGTTCGACCCGGCAGTGAGCCGCGATCTTTATTGCCTAGGCTTTCCCATCCTTCAGGCCTACGGCCTCACGGAGTGTACGGGTGCAGCCACGCTCACTCCGCTCGACGGGAAATTCACCGATTCGGTGGGCCGGCCGCTCCCTGGTGTTGAGCTCATGATCGCACCGCCGGAATCTTCGGCCGAGGAGGGAGCCCGGGACGGTGAAATCCTGGTGCGTGGCCCAACCGTCATGGAGGGTTATTTCCAGCGTCCGGAGGCGAGCGCCCAAGCGCTGGCGGGCGGCTGGCTGCATACGGGGGACCTCGGGTACTTGAGTCCCCGCGGAGAACTCTACATCACCGGGCGTCGCAAGGAAGTGGTCGTGCTGAGTTCGGGAAAGAACATCTACCCGGAAGAAATCGAGGCGCACTACCTGCAATCGCCCTTCATCAAGGAGCTCTGCGTGATGGGCTTGGCGCGGCCCGGCGAACCCGCCGCGGAGCGCCTGCATGCTGTTGTGGTGCCGAACTTCGACGCGCTGCGCGAGCGCAAGGTGCTAAACGCCCGCGAGATCCTGCGCTTCGAGATCGAAGGACTCTCCATCCGCCTACCTCGCCACAAGCGCATCCTCAGTTATGACGTGTGGACTGAGGAGTTGCCGCGTACGAGCACACGCAAGCTGAAGCGTTTTCTGATCGCGCAGCGCGCGGGCGAACGGGCAGCGGCCGGAAGTGAAGCGGCGCGGCCACTGGTCGGGCTCTCGGAAGCCGATCGCGAGTGGGCTGGCCAGCCCGTGGTGGCCCGCGCGCTGGAAGTGATTCGCGGGGCCTCCAAGAACGCCGCCGAAGTGCGCCCAGGCGCGAATATCGAGCTGGATCTGGGAATGGATTCGATGGAACGCGTCGAATTGCTCACGCAACTCGAGCAGCTTCTCGGCGCCAGCGTGCCGGAGGAAGTGGCCCACAGCCTCTATACCGTGCGCGAGTTGGTGGAGGCCTGCCTAACGCACGGCCGCGGAGCTTCAGAAAGCGGCGGCGTCGGCGGAGATACCTGGGCAACCCTTCTCTGTCCGGAGGCGGAAGACCCTGCAAATGCCGCGGAGCTGACACGCCTCCTGAAGGCGCGGCCGGTGTTCACGCTGGCTGTGTTTGTAGTGATGAAACTTCTCTATGCCTTTGCCTGGCTCGTATTCAGGTTCCGCGTAACCGGCTGTGAGAATCTGCCCCAGCAGGGGCCGTGCCTACTTTGTCCCAACCACCAGAGCTACATCGATCCGTTTTTCCTGGTCAGCGCGCTGCCCTACCGGCTCTTCCAGGGTCTCTTCTACGTGGGCGCCAGCGAATATTTCGAGTCGCGGCTGGGGAAGTGGTTTGCGAAACAGATCCATCTGGTGCCTGTTGACCCGGATACCAACCTGCTTCGCGCGATGCAGGCAGGAGCGTTTGGATTGCGTCATGGCAAGGTGCTCGTGCTGTTCCCCGAAGGCGAACGCTCCATCGATGGCGAACCAAAGAGGTTCAAGAAGGGGGCCGCCATCCTTTCGCTCCACCTAGGCGTGCCCATCTTGCCGGTGGCACTCAAGGGAACCTACGAGATCTGGCCGCGGGGCGCCCGGCCACGCTGGCGAACAATTCTGCCCGGCGGCCCGGGCCGAGTGACGATGCGCTTCGGCGCGCCGCTCACCGCCGCAGACGCTCTAGCCACCCAGTCGGAAGGCCTGTCCGGTGAATCGCGCTACGCCGCCGCGACCGAACGCCTCCGAGCCATCGTAGTGGAGATGTGGCAGGGGCTGCGGAGTGTGCCGTCTGCATGAGAAGCGAACGCCGCATTCGCACCCCTCTCCTGCGATTAGCCCGTCAAGACTCCTAGTTGGAGCGATAGGGTCTCCTTTCGACGAACCTTGGGCACTCGGCGGAGGCTCAAGCGTCCGCATCTTAGTCCATGCCGAAAAGGTCCAGCATCTACGCAGTCTCGGATCGAGCCGAAGTCCCAAGCCTTTCTGGCGTCACAACGGCGTCACAAACGTTGTTGCAGCGGCCGATGCATAGTCCAATGCCTTTGTCCCGTTGCGGGCTTGGAAATTAGCGGGGGGGGACCAACGGATTGACCAGGCACTGCATACCTTTGCGCGCAGACCAGGAGGACCCAAGCCTCACTCGCACAAAGGGTCCCATGCGACCGCGAAGCCACAGCCTTGCGGACCAGACGGAATTAGGCGTGCCTCCTCCCGCTCCGGTCTCGATGGCCGCAGCGTGCAGGGTGTAAGGCTGTGTAGCCTTTTCCGACGGCTTTCCGGGGAAGGTCTTCTCCAAGAGCTTTCTGGGGAGAGCCCTACACCACCCTACACCCTACACAATCGTAGGCCACCCTTGCGAGATCCTTCTATCGGCGAGGAAGTGCTGCGCCGAGTGGAGATCTGAGCGTAACTTGGCTAGCCCCAGGAAGCACGGCCTCCGACTGGCTTCACCACCGATCAACCTGCAAGTCCTGAAGGTGTCGGGACTACCAGCATAGTGAAATGTTTTGCACATTCGCGGAACTAGGCCGGACGGTTGCGCGCCGCTTACAGAAACGCGGGGCACGATCACCCTGGTAGCGCCGTGGACCGTTAAGCTTACTGCCAGATTCCTTGCCAACACCTTATCTACTTAAGCGACCATCACTTGCGGACGTTACTGCAGTCATGCACGCCCGCTACGACCCTGAGCTCAGTATTGACTCCCCGACTGCCTCGCCGGGCGCCCAATTATCTCCCAGGATGGTATCCCCCTTGCTGCGTGTGAGATAGAGTGTTGAGCATGACCACTACTACCCAGTCCAGGGTCTGCCAACTCGGCTGCTCGACTCCTGTGCCGCCGGAACTGGAGGCAGAGAGCCTCTGCATTCTCCACTTCACCCTAAACGTTGAGCAGGTTTGTGCCGCCAAGCGTCGAGAGCTCTCGCGGGCAAGACCAAGCCACGAACGCGACGCAGAGATCGCCCGATGCGTTACCGCTTATGCGCTCACTCTTGCTCGAGTAGCGACGGGGAGCTGTCCTATATCTGATGAAATGAAGAAGCGGATCTTGAGCACATTCTTAACGCTCATGGTTCTTAAAGAGAGCCTGGACCGGACTGCGGCCCGCGCCGCGGAACCGGGACTTGCAGGTCCCTTACTGATTCCCCATTTTAGCCGCACCGCCTAGCCGCCGAAGCCAACATCGCATGCCCCTCTGCATACTCAAGTGCAAAGCCTGCGGGCGATGTAAGCCCTTTCTGATGTACGACGATGAGTTTGCGGAGCTCCGGACGGGAACCTCGATCTCAAAGCGCTGTCCCACCTGTCGCACAAAAACAAGTTGGGTCTTCGAATTCGTCGAGCGCCGATCAGGAAGAGATCGCAGAAGCGGCGGTGACCGACGCGCAGCAGACTAGGGATCGAGACGACCTCATCGAGCGAGAACTCGCGTCTGTGCGCGAGCTGGCGTTCTCGAGACCCAGAAGCCGGCAGATGCTGGGCGTCATGAACGACTTCGCCTTCAATGCGCAGATACGCCTCCCT
>Ga0187803_10000602_pt1 | contig 14241 bp, 7 predicted proteins | sample NC_wetland_sal_i_2_FD_132425 | JGI IMG/M metagenome (GOLD analysis project Ga0187803, IMG submission 132425) | Wetland sediment microbial communities from Neuse River Estuary, North Carolina, USA - Control_3 | ecosystem: Environmental > Aquatic > Freshwater > Wetlands > Sediment | place: USA...
CAGCGAATTCGCCAAGGAAATCGCGGCTAGCCGCGATTTCCTTGGGTTACCAACAGCCGAAAACTCACCCTGAAGTTGGTACAAAAAAGCCAGGCCGATCACCGTGATATAAACTCTTTCAATGAAACTGGTACAAAAACCCGGCTCGGTCAGTTTACCTTATTGCTGCTGGCCCTGCCGTTTGCCTGTGCAGTTCCCGTATATCTCCTGCACACGCGACGGAGATGGCTTGCCGCTGCAACTTTAGTGATGCCGGCACTGATTGCGGCAACCCCCCCATCAATGTCGAACATTATTTGATTTGGACCGCGATCGATCGCTGCTCCTGCGGGTAGCGAACCCGGGAAAGCTGTTTATGAACATAAGACTTACAATTCCCTAAATCACGCGCATTCTCGTTGGCACCGTATTGTCATTTTATGGCAGCCTCCTGCTCATCATCCTTTTCCAGACCTCACCATCGTGATTCTCCCACTAATCGGACAGCTTCGCCCCCGTGCTCATGTACAGGTCGCCGGATAAAAAACACACGAGTTTGCCTCTCGGTGCGCGCATTTCGCCGCACATTGTACAGGGGCAAAATCGCCCCTGGAAAATATGGCCCTCCGTTCCGGCCGTCTGCTTTTGTGTTTTTGGTGTCTGTTTAGGCCCGAAATTTGACCCAAAGAGTTGAAAGCATTGAAAAGGTTGAAACAGTAGAGATCGTGGAAATCGCCAGTATTCATGCGGATATCACGCATATTACTCGAAACATGATAGGATGACGAAAGCGGCTGGATGAGTATTCCACCAACCTCAGGCAGACCAAGGCGTTTCACCGAGTAGCCCGTGATCCCAGCGATTGAAGACAGGACTGCGGGATAACTCTACGCTGGGCGCAGGGAGGAGCTATTTCCCAGAACCCCGTTTCTGGATAGTTTCCGGGTTGCCAACTAACCAGGAGTTTTACTGGAACTTCCCAAAATAATCCAAGTCATTCACTGGCAAGGCAGCGAGTCTACTTCTGTCCGTAGTAGGCGGAGCTGCCGTGTTTGCGGAAGAAGTGCTTTTCGTGGAGCGCTTTTAAGATGGGGCGGGCCTTGGGATTGGCGGCCAGGGTCTGCAAAGCCATCGTGGCGATCTCTTCCAAGAGGACCGCGTTGTGAGCAGCCTCCGCGGCGGAATTTCCCCAGCAGAACGGGGCATGCCCCGCGACCAGTACTCCCGGCACATGGAGCGGATCGCGCTTTCCCAAGCAACGGACGATGGCCAAGCCGGTGTTGCGTTCATAATCCTTGCGAATTTCGGCCGGCGTGAGCGGCTTCGTAACCGGCACGGGCCCGTCAAAATAATCGGCATGGGTGGTGCCAAAACAGGGGATGGCGCGCTGCGCCTGGGCCCAGGAGGTGGCGGAACGTGAGTGAGTGTGTGCGACCCCGCCAATCGAGGGAAAGGCCTTGTAAAGCACGAGGTGGGTGGGCAAATCGGAGGAGGGGCGCAGATCGCCCTCTACGGCCTTGCCGTCGAGATCAACGATGACCAGGTCTTCCGGTTTCATGGTTTCGTACGGCACACCGCTGGGCTTAATCACCACCAGCCCGTCTTCACAGGAAATACCACTGGCGTTGCCGAACGTGAACAGAACCAGCCCGCGGCGCACCAGTTCGAGATTGGCTTCCAAAACCTCTTCGCGAAGATCTTTCAGTTTCATGCGTTCCCTCTTGCAGCGGCAGCAATGCGCCTTAAGGTCGGGAGGACTCGGCCGATAGCAACTGCTGGAGCGTCGCTCTTCCCTAAACCAAAATACAGTTCGCGGTACAAAGCATAGAGTTCTTCGTAAACTTTTGCAGCTTTCTTGTCGGGCTCGACGACGCGATACTTCGGGCAGAGCGCATCCTGGGCGGCTTCGATGCTGGGGAATTCGCGGGCAGCAAGAGAGGCAAAAATGGCAGAGCCGAGGCTGGTGACTTCGGATTGCGGGATGAGCACGGGCTTGTTCAGCACGTTGGCATAGATACGGTTGAGGACTTCGTTCTTCTGTGGAATCCCACCTGCGTTGATCACGCGATGGATGGGCACGCCGTTCTGCTGCATGCGCTCGAAGATGACGCGCGTGTGGAAAGCGGTGCCTTCGATGGCGGCAAAAAGTTCGTCCTGGGCGGAGTGGGTGAGATTCCAGCCGAGGGTGACGCCACCCAGTTCAGGGTTGACGAGGACGGTGCGGTCACCATTGTCCCAGGTCAAGCGCAGCAAGCCAGTCTGGCCGGGACGAAATTCACCGAGGCCCGCGGAAAGTTGGGCGATGGATTTTCCAGCACGGCGTGCGATGGCTTCGAAGATGTCGCCGGTGGCGGACAGGCCAGCTTCGACGCCGGTTTTTGCCGGATGAACAGAACCGGAGACGACGCCGCACACTCCGGGGATGAGCCGGGTATCATCGCTCATGGCGATGATGCAGGTGGAAGTGCCGACGACATTGACGACATCGCCGGTGCGCGCTCCGGCGCCGATGGCGTCCCAATGGGCATCGAAGGCGCCAACGGGAATGGGGATGCCGGGACGCAGCCCCAGCTTTTTGGCCCAGTCCGGATGGAGAAAGCCCGCAATTTTATCGCTGGTTTCGTAGCGGCCAACCAGTTTGCCGCGGACTCCTTTGAGAAGCGGGTCGACGGTAGCGAGAAAATCCTCGGGGGGAAGACCGTCAAGAGAGCGATTCCACATCCATTTATGGCCCATGGCGCAGATCGAACGCGGCGCGTGGGAGGGGTCGATGATCCCGCAGAGCACCGCAGCCACCATGTCGCAATGTTCGAAGGCGGTGACAAATTGGGAGCGCTTATCGGGATTGTGGCGCAACCAGTGGAGCAGCTTCGAGAAACCCCACTCGGAGGAATACGTTCCTCCGCACCAATCGATGACCTCCAGTTTTCTTTCGTGGGCGGTTTTGGTGATGAGAGCGGCTTCCTGCCAGGCGCGGTGATCGCACCAGAGATAGTATTCGTTGAGAGGCCGGAGGCTTTCGCCGACGGGAATGACGCTGGAGCCGGTCGTATCGATGGCCAGAGCGGCGACCTGATCGCCAGGCACCTGGGCTGCGGCAAAGGCGCGCTGCATGGCCTCCGCCAGAGCGCGCATGTGATCCTCGTGGCTCTGTGTGGCGTAGTCCGGATCTTCTTTCTTCCGGTGTAGCGGGTATTCGGCGATGCCGGATCCAAGCCTGCCGCGCGCGGTATCCACCAGGGTGACCCGCACGCTCAGAGTGCCGTAATCGACGCCTGCCACAATGGCCATGAGTTTGTTTCCCTCGCTGCGTTGCCTGCTGCCTAGGAGGAGTGCGCGTACATGTCCCAACCGAGGTAGCGGGCGGCGGCTTCGTGGACCGCGGGCGCTACCGAGGAGAAGTTCGCCGCGACGTGGTGCTCGAAGCCGTTTTCGCAGATGTAACGCAGCAGTTTTTGAAGCCCGGGAATTTCGACGACGCCCGCACCACCAAAGGTTTCCAGCGGATCGTCGGTGAACCTGCCACTGCCCGTATAGCCGCGAATTCTGCCGGAAGCGTCGTCCGTGGAAAAGCGGGCGAAGCACATGGGCCCGGACTTCACGCGGCCGACACAGGTGCCGAAGGTGTTTTCCTTGCCAACCGTGCCGGCAATGATGGCCTGGTAGTCCATGGTCACTTCCCGGAAGAAGTGCTTTGGCAGATTGCTGCAGTGGAAGCAGACGGCCTTGTTCGGGTCCGTGCCGTAATTGTTGTTCCAGTCCAGTAAGGCGCTGGGAGTTTCCGACGCGAGCTGCAGCGCATGCATCCCCAGAACGCCACAGACATCGACTTCGCAGGCACTGGAGAGCAGCGCATCGCTCATCATGCTCATAATCGTGCAGGGCACAATGCCGAGGTTCTCTTCCAGCGAGGTCCAGCACTGCACCGCGCTGATCTGAACGTCGGTGGCCTTCATCCATTGATCGACAACCGCGCCCAGCTTGGCCATCTTGAGCAGCGCCGCCTGGGGAATATCGGTCGTCGCGACGTATTTCTGGATGGATTGCAGCTTTTGCAACACTGCGTCATCCGTGTCCTTCATGCGGCCGATGCGGCCAAGGACTTCCGAGAGATCGAGAGTTTCGACGGAGATGCCGCTGGCTTCCAGCAATTTCTCGCTGTAGCGCACGGTGTTGAATGCCGCGGGACGCGCGCCGAGAGCGCCGATGCGCAGATTGCGCAGGCCTTTCACCACGCGGCAAACGGCGGCGAACCATTCGAGGTCCTTCGCGAACTCCAGAGAGTCCGGCGTTTCCGTATGCAGCGTGGTGAGGGAATACGGAATGCCGTACTGCTTGAGATTGTTGCAGGCGGACATTTTGCCGCAAAAGCTGTCGCGGCGATGGGTGATGCCCATTTTTCCCGGCGTGTCCGGCGTCGCCTGAATCAAGATCGGCACAGAAAGGCGGGCCATGCGCAGCGTATCGGCAATGGCGCGTTCATCGCCGAAATTGGGAAGCGTTACGACCACGCCGTCGATGGCGTCGGCTTTGGAACGAAACAGCTCCGCGCAGCGTTTGGCTTCTTCATGGGTCTCGACAGCGCCGTATTTACTCTGTTCCGGGGTGAGCGCAACCACGTCGAAACCCGCTTTTTGCAACACCAGAATCATTTCCTCGCGGCCCGATTTGGCCAGGTGGTCCGGGAAGAAACCTCGATTGCCTACGATCATTCCCATCGTCATTTTTTTCTTGCTTGCCATGTTGAACTCCGCGATTCCCAAAATCCTTCAGCTATCGCTTTTGCCCGGCGCACGACTTTCATAACCTTGGAGGTCTTGTGCGCAAGCCGGCGATTTCATCCTACTTTTCCTCCACGATCGCAGCGTCCCAAGGTTGCAAAAGGAGCGACTGTCCCTGGAGCACCGCTGCGGCTTGTGAAAGGAGATTGGTTCCCGGCGCATAAGTATACGGGACCATTTGTGGCGAACTTGAGTAATTAAAATAAAAATGCAGTGTTTTCCCCTGATGGTTCTGGACATGCTTCACATGAACTGCCGCAGGAAGTTTCTGATCCGGGCTCGTGAGGCCAGCTTCTTTCAGCGCGGCGAGGAGCACCGCCTTTTGCAGGTTTTCGGTTAGTACAGTTCCTTCATACGTGAGCGAGCCCTTGCCGAAGTCGTTCCGGGTGACCGCAGGATATTTCCCGAAGAAGGGATGGTCATAATAAGCGAGCGCTTTGGCCGTATCCGGCACGATCATTTCCGCCCATTCGGAGACTTTGTTGTCGGCGCCCACCTGGAACGGATCATTTTTGAGAGCCAGAGGCTGCTTCAACGAAGAAAATTCCTGGTAATGGAATCCGGCGGCTTCCTTTAGAGGCCCAGGCATCATTTCCCAGCGGACGGTCGAGTACTCGTCGCAGAAGCCGCTCTTGAAGGCCATCACCACGTGCCCACCATTTTTCACGAAATCCACGAGCCGCTTGAGGAGATCGTCGCTGGCGACATAGAGCGGGGGGACGACGATCACTTTGTAGTCCGAAAAATTGGCGCTTTCGGGAAAGACGAAATCAACGCCCACGTTCGCATGATAGAGCGCATCGTACATCTGGCGAAGAACGGTGCTGTAATTTGCGCGATCGCTGAATTTCATGAACTCGATGCCGTAGAGGGAATCACGGCTGTAGAGGATGGCCACCTGATTCTTGATGTGGAGATCGGCGATTTCCGGCCCGATACGCTGGAGTTCGTAGGCCGTGCGGCTGACCTCGTCGTACGTGCGGCCGGGCTGCAGATCGTGCCCGAGCACGCCCTTCCAGTAAGTCTCCTGGCCATAGTGCAACGAGTGCCAGTGCCAATATTCCACCATGTTGGCGCCGGAAGAGATGTGGGTGTAGACGTCCAAGCGCATTTGGCCGTCGTAGGGCGGGAACTGCTCCGCGGAATCCCAACCGATGGCTTCGGCGTTGGTTTCGGTGACGAGATAATTGGTGCGTTTCAGCGAGCGCGAGTAGTCGCCCACATAGGACGAAGTTTCTCCGTCGAAATCATCCTGCGTGCCGTGATACGGATTCGCCGCAACGATATCGAGCGACTTCGCCACATCATGCTCGCTCACTTCGGGCTTTGGCGGCCCGGCAAAATCGTGTGTAATGAACTGATCGGGCCGCTTGTACTCATTGACGATTTTAGCCTGCCAGGCGAGGAAATCCGTGGTCTCCCACTGGGAGTAGCGCTCCCATTCGAGTTTCCAACCGGGATTGAGGATACCGTCCCGGGTCGGAAGCTCGTCCCAATGGTAGAGCCGCTGGCCCCAGTAGTTCAGGCCCCAAACTTTGTCTAGCTGGTCCACGGTCTTGAATTTGGATTTGAGATATTCCTTAAAGCCGGCCTGCACATCGGGATTCGCGGCGTACGCAGAGGAAGTTTCATTGTCGATCTGATAGCCAATGACGGCGGGATTGTCTTTGTAGTGCTCGAGAATCTTGCGGATCACGCGCTCGCAATAAAAGCGATAGGTGGAGTTCATCAGATCGGTGTTCTGGCGCAGCCCATAATAGAGGTGCTGCCCGCCAAGCCGCGTGACCACCATTTCTGGATGCTTCTTGTACATCCAGGCGGGAATGGAATAAGTCGGCGTGCCGAGAATCACGCGAATCCCCGCGGCGTGCAGTTTCTCGATGACGCGGTCCATCCACGCGTATTCGAAGCGGCCGTCTTCCGGTTCCCACAAGCCCCAGGTGGATTCACCCACGCGGACAACATTGATGCCGGCTTTCTTCATCAAGGCGATATCTTCGTCCGTCCGTTCGTACGGCACGTATTCGGGGTAGTAGGCGGCGCCATAAAGAATGGTGTCCATCTGGTCGGGGCGGAAAACACCTTTTGCAGGCTGCGGCGATTGCGCTTTGGCACCGGAGAGCGCGACCGAGAAAAGCAAAAACAGTCCTGCGAGCCTGAGGGTTTTCACATCAGGAAAGAAATCGAAGCGCCTCATCCTACCTCTTTCCGTCTCAGGGCCGCCCATTTCGGGTTAAGCGCCGTGGATTCCCGCAGTACGAGATTTGTCTTCAAAACGTACTCGGTACCCTTCGGGTTGGGCGTCTTGCGTTGAACATCCTCAAGCAGCGCCTGGAAGGCCATGCGGGCAATTTCCCTTTGAGACATTTCGATCGTGGACAGCGGCGGCAACATGTATTGCGAGAGGCGAATGTTATCGAAGCCAATGACGGAAAGATCGCGCGGGATCACGATTCCTTCGGCGTAGCATTTGCGCATGACTCCAATAGCGGTCATATCGTTAGAGCAAAGAATGGCCGTTGGCCGGGAAGGCGCCGCCAGCAGTTTCGCAAAGGCTTCCTCCCCGCCTTCCAGGGTGTGGTTGCCCTCGACTACCAGGTTAGGATCGACGGCCATGCCGATCTCTTTCATCGACTGGAGAAACGCGTCGCGGCGAGCCACCGCGGATTTCAGGGTCAACGGCCCGCTGATGAAGGCAATGCATTCATGCCGCAGGGCCGCCAGATGCTGTACTGCCTGGCGAATGCCGAGAAGGTATTCGATGCGGATGTTGCTGACGTGCGGGCGCTGCGGGCCGACGTCTACAAACACCAGCGGGACTTCCCGCAGTTTCAGGTCGTTGAGCAGGGAGTCTTCCATGCCGAAGGTCATCACGGCGACGCCTTCCACGCGGTGCTCCAGCAAACGCCGCACGGAAGTTTTCATGCGCTCGGTATCGTGGACCGTGGAGGTCAGCAGGACTTCGTAGTTGTGCTGCAGCGCCGTCTCTTCGAAAACGTGCACGATTTCCGGGAAAAAAGGGTTCGTGATTTCCGAAACGATGAGACCGAAGATGCGGCTTTTGCCGGAGACCAGCGCGCGCGCCTGCATGCTTGGGAAATAGCCGAGTTCTTCAACTGCCTTCCAGACGCGCTTGGCGAGCTGGGGCTTCACGGTGGGTATGCGGTTGATGGTGCGCGACACCGTCGCGGTGGAAACTTTTGCGCGCTTCGCGATTTCCCGGATATTCATCGCTCACCGCAGGCCGTGCGTTGCACTGCGCCTCGATCCACGAAACAAATTCTTGGTTGGAAAAACTGGGGCAATCCGCTGCACCGCGAATTGCCCCGCGGGAGTGGCCGGAGTTAGAACGTGAAACGGATGCCGAACTGGCCGGTCCGCGGGTTGTCCTGAACGCCGAGGACCTCGGCGAAATTGGAGCTCCCGATGACCGTGCTGCCGGTTCCGCCGCAACCGAGAACACCGTAATAGTGCCGGTTGAAGAGATTGTAGAACTCTACCCGCATCGCTAACTGGTATCTCCCGTCCTGACCGAAGGACAAGTACTTGAGCAAGCTAGCGTTTTCGTTGGCTGACCCGGGGCAGCGCAGAGCCGAATCGTACGCCCCGCCTGTCCCGAACGTGATCGGAGTGTAGTTAGCGCTAGCAGGACCTATCGGCGAGGTGGCTATGGAAGGTGAGAAATAATTGAATACATAGTTGGGGTTGGTGGCGGCAGCCTGAGCGCTGTAACCACTGGGATTAAATGGGCCGAACACACCGGTGTGGTGGAAATTCGGATAGAAGTTGCCCCAGACTGGCCAGAACGGATTGTTGACACCGATTTGGATTGGTTGGCCAGTATTATAGCGAACCAGAGAAGCGACCTGCCAACCACCCACAACACCGTTGACAAATCCTCGCTTGCCCGAGAGCCAGCGTTTGCCTTTCCCAAACGGGAGTTCGTAGAGGATATAGCCTTTCACGATGTGGGTCAGGTCGTAACCTGTCAGAGAGTTAGCTGCGGCGGACATGTGAGAGAAATCCTGCACTCCTGTGTAATAGCTGCCTTCCTGTTGGGCCGAGAACGTGTCTCCGCGGGTTACCGAGTACGTGTAGTTCAGGTCCATGCTCCAGCCGCGGCCGGTGCGTTTTACGAGGTCCACAACCATGGAATTGTAAGAGGTCTGGGCAAGGGGCAGCCCGACATACGCCAGATCATAGTAAAAGTCTCTTATGGACCATCCAGCCACCTGAGGACTGGGAGCGATGGCCGCGAGCGCCGACGAGTTGAAGCCGGTATAAGGACAGGTAATGCCGACGTAGGGCGGCAACCCGTAATAATTCCCATACCCATAACCACCATACATGGGTCCGCCCTTCGTGCAGCCTTGAAACTGCCAGTTGGAGTAGTCAAACGAGATTAGGCCTGGATTGTCTTGCTCCACCTTCAGGAGTGCCGAGAAAGATGGGTCATTCCACGCCAGTGCGGTATCGGGAAGGTGATGACCACGATTGCCGACGTAGGCGACTTCCAATCGCAAATCTCGTGTCAATTCGTACTGGGCGCCAATGTTGATTGCATCGGTGAAACCCGGCATCAGGGCGTGAGGATCTACATAAGTGAGCCCGAAGAACGAACCGGGGTCAATACTCTTGCTGCCGGGCTGGAAGACTCCCGCATACCCGTTGGGTACAGAGTCCCAATTGAAAGCGTTTGTAACCGTATTGTTTCCAAAAAATCCCGGCGCAAAGTGGTTGGGCACTCCGTCGAAGTACGGCTCGCTAGGCGGCACGAGCGTTAGGCCAAAGGAGCCTCTGAAGACCCACTTTTTCGTCGGAGAATAGGCAAACCCGATCTGAGGCCCAAACCCATCCCAGTACTCCTTCTTCTCGAAGCTGTCCCCGCCGCCGTTGGCAAAAACGAGCTTGCCAGGGAAACCGCCGTAATTCGGGTCAGTCTGAGCCATGTCGTAATTCGACCAGTGACCGTACTTTTCGTGATAGCGCCACGCGTATTGCCAGCGCAGACCTGCGGTGAGAGTGAGCTTGGGCGTAATCTTATAGCTGTCCTGACCAAACAGACTCATGGCCTTGCGCCGGCCATATAAATCGTACGGCGCGGTCTCACTGGCTGTAGCGACGTCCCCTAGCATGTAACTGGCAAAGCCGAAGCCAGCCTGGTCGGTATAGCCACCGTCCGTGGCGTTGGGAACGAAGTTGAAGCTGAGCGCTCCGGAACCGGCATGGCTATTCACTTGATAGGCGCGAAAATCCCCGCCGAAGGAAAAGCTGTGCCGCCCTTTCGTCCACGTCACCGTGTCTTGCGTCAAGACTGTCGCTCCGGCAAAGGATTTCTGATAAGTGTTCCCGATATAGGTCGCACCGTAACCGTTAATGGCCTTGCCGAAGGAGATCGAGGGAAAGGTGTCTGCGCCTGTGTTTGCGAAACCCAGTTGGGCATTCCAGTTGCCGGGGTCAGATGGGCGGTCTGCTTGTGCGTACCAGTTGTACGTCAGATTGAGTATGTTCAAGAGCGTGGTAGAGAAGGTGTGAGATTCACTTATCCGGTATTGATTAGACTTTATGGTTTCATTCCGGACGGTGGCAAGTGGTCCTCCATCATTTGTACCTGCCGCCCAGACTCCGCCGCTGTCCGCCTTGAGGTTGGGCCGGTCATTGAAAATCCAGGAGCCCGAAAGACGGTCGTGGCCCCTGAAGTCATAATCCAGTTTGATAACCGGTTGATTCGCTATCTGAGAAGGCACCCCCTGGATGGGGAATTGATTATTGGAAGTGAGGTTATTCCGCCCCGGCGCATAATACTTCTTGTAAATAGCGTTAATCTTCTGCGCAAAGCCGCTGATTCGGCTCGGGTCGATGGTGTTATTCGTGAACGGCATGTAGCATGTTTGGCCGCCAACGATCTGCTTACTGGCAGGATCAAAAATCTGACCCGAAATCACCTGCTGATTCGTGCAAGGGTTGATGATCGGATTTCCACTGTTATCCACGAGAGGCGCGCCAAGGAGAGCGCTAAAATTGCCGTTGAGCATGTCCGTCGTGGGCACGAATCCGCTGTACCCCCCGAGGGTGAAATCGTTCTGAATGTAGCGCTCATATGTTCCGAAGAAAAAGAGTTTATCCTTCAGAATCGGCCCGCCAATGCTGCCACCGCCGTCCCAGGCGCGCGACTTCGCCTTCGGTGCACCATTGAAATCGTTTGTCCAGGTGTTGGCATTGAGGAATTCGTTCTGCCCATATACGAATGCCGAACCATGGAACTGGTTTGTGCCGGACTTGAGTGTAAACGACATGACTCCGCCGCTAGTGATCGCGCTCGCCGCGTCCAAGCCGCTGGTTTGCGCCTGCAATTCCTCCACTGACTCCATGCTGGGCCCAGTTGCCATTGAATTGCCTCTGATGGATGCAGTCCCCGAAGTGCCGTCGATGGTGTAGTCCTTCGTAAACCACTGCCCGCCGTTTACGACCGCGCCGTAGGGGCTGCTATAGGGGGAATACCCCGGGGTGATGGCTACGGCAAAATTCTCAATAAATCGTCCTCCGTTATAAATAGTCAATGGCAAATCGGTAGCAACTTTGCCGTTCATGTTGGTGCCGACGGACGCACTTTCGGTATCGAGGACCGGAGCTTGCACGGTAACGGTAATCGTCTCCGTAGCCGGGCCCACCTGCATAGTCCTGTTAATCTCTGCCACCTGTGTGGAGATGAGCGTGACGGATGGTTGCACGATCTCCTTGAAACCAGTCTTACGGAAGGTCAGCGCATACGTCCCGGGGGGCAAGTTCGGCACCACATAGATTCCGTCCCCATTGGACACGGCTGTGGTCTCCACGTTTGTATCCACATTGCGGGCCGTAACGTCAACACCCGCGATGACCCCACCGCTCGGGTCGGTCACTGTTCCGGTGATGCTGGCGCGGTTGGCCTGCCCGGCGGCGCTGTACGCGCAAAGAATTAAAATCGAAAGAAACCCGCAGAATCGAGTGAATGTTGAAGCTAACGCGTTCATAGCCATTGCCTCCACTTCCCACGAACAAAGTAAACGTTTACTTGTCATCTCTAAAATAAAAGGGACACCCTGCCCCGTTCTGCCCGACAGAGTAAGCCTGAGAATTGTTCCTGTCAAGGAATTTTGATGCATTCAAGCACTTTTTCCGATGATTGCAGGGGATCCGGGACGAGGCGGCCACAAAAGCTGTGATACGGGTCACAAAATCTTCCATTTTCGGTAAACGTTTACTTTCTTGGAGGAATATTTGGCACACCCATCAAATTCCTCGCCAAAACCGCAAATGGCCCGACGTCAGCGACTTGGGCTCACTTTTTTCAGTTAGTAGGTCACCGCGTAAAGATGAGCTTCCAGTTTTACGGAACCCTGCTCTTCGGAAGAACAGCGAATCGTGATAGGCCCGCTGGCCGCGAAGTCTTTGTGACTCACTTCGCCCGCGCCCCAGGAGAGCCCGCTCCAGATAACTTTGTCGTATGGGATCTCGATAGGCAGACGCTTGCCGTTCTGCTCCGCCGTGATTTTCAGGACGGTGGCAACGGATTTTCCGTTCGGCGGTCCGCCGGGCCAACTGCGCATGATATTTCCTTGCTCGTCGCGCTGCTGAAATAAGATTCGCAAGTCTCCACTAGCGGGCGGCTGGATCACCGCTTCAATCGCATTTTTGCCGCTCGGCTGGAATTTCGCTTCGACTGGCACGATCGATCGCGGGATGATGACGTCTTCCTGCACGCCAAAATCAAAGGAAGCATCCGCGTACCGTCCGAAGCCAATCGCCGCCATTTGGCCGGGGCCCAATGTGATGTGATCTCCGCGCAGCGCCGGAGCAAACCCGGCGTCGCGGAAGATGATCCGTCCCGTTCCCATTGCACCCTGCACACGCGAGAGTTTCGGCAATTCCAGATCCTGCATGGATTGTGCCGGATTCACCACGGTATAAACCGCACCGGTGGCGTCAAACGATCCGAAACCGTACGGTTCCACATTTCCGGGAATGCCGCCAAATGTTTTCGTGCGGCCTTCGGCTTGCAGTTTTTCGTACAGGCGCTGAGCTCGGGCGAACCAGCGTGCTTTTTCCTCGTCCAAAAATTCCAGGTTGCCGTGAATGGTGTTGACCCATCCGCCGCGGGCCATCATTCCCCACAGCATGCCTTTCCACGCATTCGTTTTGCGGTAGTAGATTGTGCCCGTGTTTCCGATCATCATGCCGGTGGAATCGACGCGCTCGAGCGGCATCCCGCTCTGCTCGTATCGCCGCACCATGTGGTCGCTGTAAATATCCATCGAACGCCAGAAATTCGTCTCCGGTACGTCCGAAGGCCGCGGATCGCCGGAATAGATGGAGTCAAATACTTCCAGCCAGCGCAGATCGATGGGGTTGCGGAACGGGAACGGTCCCGCGGTGGATTCCATGTCGCCGCCAAAACCGTTGAACGCCACCAGCATCCCGTCGGGATTTTTTGCGCGAAACTTTTTCAGGGCCTCGCGAAAAGCGACTTGATTGCGTTGGCGGATTTCCTGCTTGGTGTAGGCCTTCTCGCCAGCCGGCGTAGCGGCGTCGAAATCAACAAAATCAAATTTGTACATGCGGATGCCGCGGTCATACCAAAATTGGAGTGCATCCATGAAGTCCGGCAGGAAGCCGCCCTCGGAAAAGGACATCGAGCCCCCTTTGGCAGTAAACGAATCCTTCCACTGGGGTGACGCATTGATTTTCACAAGCGTGTTGGTGCTGAACCACAAGCCGGGCTTCAGTCCGTTCTTTTGGCAAGCGGCGATCCAGCGTTCCGGTCCATCTGGCCAATTGGGCTTCCGCCATGTGCGGTAGCCGCCATCGGGGTCGAACCAGAAGGCGTCCATCATGTAGTAATCGAAGTGCACGCCGTATTTTTTCAGGCGGACGATCTCCTCCAATTCTTTCATCGCCAGTTGTTCGGTGAGGGGAATGTTGTCGGAGAGTTCATCATACGAGGACCAATCGTTGTAGACACACACGGGGTCGCGGAGGAGGTTCTCGCCGAGTTTGCTGGGATCCCAAGTTGAATGCTTGGCGGGTGTAATTGGCGCGGCGGAATTTTGCCCGCGAAGTGGACATGCCATCACAACGGATGTCAGCGCGATCGCCAGAACAATTCGCCACATGGATACCATCGCGCGATTTCTCATTCTCAGTCCTTCCCCGGATGCAAATTCATATGAACGACACCCCAGATATGGCTAGCGATTGGAAAATGTGGCGCCAGGCCAATCATCCGTGCGGAATGGGGAAGCGGGCAAGCCTTCTTTGTTGTAAAGATTGCACTCCGGGCTGTCGCCCCACGCATAACGGACAGACGCGGGCGCTTCGACTTCCGGGCTCGAGACGACCACGGAATCGCCATCGATTCGCGCCGTGGCGCGATGAAACTTCCTGTCCGCACCGGCAATCGTGAAACCTTGCAAGCTTTCACCTTTCACTTGGAGGCCGCTGC
>Ga0187803_10000603_pt1 | contig 14235 bp, 9 predicted proteins | sample NC_wetland_sal_i_2_FD_132425 | JGI IMG/M metagenome (GOLD analysis project Ga0187803, IMG submission 132425) | Wetland sediment microbial communities from Neuse River Estuary, North Carolina, USA - Control_3 | ecosystem: Environmental > Aquatic > Freshwater > Wetlands > Sediment | place: USA...
AGCTTACTGGTGTTCACTCCTCTATACTTCCTTGCGATAGCCCGTGACAGCCCCAGAATGATCAGTCTAGTGCCGAAGGGACTCGCCTGGAACCTACTCAATCTTCGGGGAACCATGGCAAAGAGAAGCCTCGTACAAGGAGGGCTCAGAGTGGTTTCCGATGGCGTGGTGAAGTCGCACATGTTACATCGAACGATAAAACAACGACTACAGTTTTACCTCATTCGCTGGCGCTCCGGCTATGCGCCTGCTTACCGGTGGTACGCCAACCCGGCTGTCAATGACATCCTTGCGTCGATAAACGATCCAATGGAGTCGTCCCGGGCGGTAAGATAGCTATGTCATTCAAGGAGGCCCCCGAGGTCCTTGATCTTGCGCTGGCCCCCTTGTTCGTACGTCCTGCCGAAGCGCCAGTCAGATAGGGCTTCCCAGTCGCGCCCTCAGAAATCGGAAGGCGTGTTCATGTTTTTCGCACAGACTGGAAGGTTTCCAGAGAGAGCATGTGTGCCTGAAAGTGCATGCAGCCTGGAACCTCTCGCGACCCAACATAACATATGCCAGCGCAGTCCTAGGGTGACGCAACGCGAACCCCAGGCGGGACCTCATCGCTTTGGTCCTTCCTCGGCTTCCTTTTCTTCATTTCCGCCTTGTTCTTGGCTGGCGGCCTGGGAATACTTTTCAAGTTGTGACCACTTGCAATGGCGGTCGCGGAGATGGGGAGAGGGGTCGAGTTGAGAATCCTTGTCACGGGCGGCCTTGGCTTCATCGGCAGCAATTTCATTCAGTACATGCTAGTGAAGCATCGGAACGTAGAAATTGTGAATGTCGACAAGATGTCCTACGGTGCTAACCCCGCCAACCTGAAATCTTACGAGACGAACCCGCGCTACACTTTCTATCGTGGGGACATAGCTGAGAAGGCTCCAACAAGAAAGCTCGTCCGAGACGTGGACGTGGTCGTCAACTTCGCTGCGGAATCCCATGTGGACAGGAGCATTGTGGACCCCTGGCCCTTTGTTCACAGCAATATCATCGGCGTTTTGACGATCCTTGAGGCGATACGCCAGGCAGACAACCACGCCAGACTCTTGCAGGTTTCAACGGACGAGGTCTATGGCGAAGTCAGAGAGGGTTCGGCGAATGAGCACGCACCTTTGGCGCCATCGTCGCCTTACGCGGCTTCCAAAGCATCCGCGGACATGCTGGTCGGCGCACACCATCGGACGTACGGAACCGACGTAGTAATCACTAGGTGTACGAACAACTTCGGGCCGTATCAGTTTCCAGAGAAGCTGATTCCCAAGACCGTCATCCGGGCTCGCAACAACCTTGTCGTCCCCATGTATGGGAGTGGCAGCGCCGTCAGAGACTGGATATACGTTGCCGACCACTGTGAAGCGCTCGATGTCGTAATTGCGAACGGAAAGTCTGGTGAAATCTACAACATTGCCGGCCACAATGAACTGGAGAATCTTGAGATTGTCAGGAGAATCCTTGAGATATCGAACAGGCCCCAAAGACTTGTTCGCCATGTTGAGGATCGCCCTGGTCACGACGCTAGGTACAGCCTCGATGATGCCAAAATAAGGAAGAAGCTGGGCTGGAGGCCGCGTCACAGATTCGAGGAGGCACTGAAGCAGACCGTTGAGTGGTACGTGGGGAATGAGGAGTGGTGGAGGCCAATTGCGACCAAGAAACTGCTTGATCCGACGCCTTGGAAGCTCAGGTGGTGAGATTGCGTATTCTGGTGACCGGTGCGGGGGGACTTCTCGGCTCCGCCGTGGTCTCGCTCGCCTCACGTCGGCACGAAGTGTACTCGACCTACAACGTGCACCCCTCTTACTCAGGAACTCCAGTTAGGCTGGACCTCTTGAATCGTAATGAGATTTCTAGAGAGGTCCGGCGAATCGCACCTGAGGCAATCGTCCACCTTGCAGCTCTCACCGATGTCGACGCGTGCGAGAGAAACAAGGCTCTGGCTGAAAGCATCAATCACGAGGCGACCAGGGCGCTTTCCGAATCCGCAAAGGAAGGGGGCACCTTCTTTCTCTACGTGAGCACCGACTATGTCTTTGACGGAAGCAAAGGTATGTACAAGGAAGATGACCCCGCAAATCCCATCAACACATACGGCATGACCAAGCTCAAGGGGGAAGAGGCAGTCAGGTCCTCTGGGGGCGAATTCTGCATCGCCAGAGGGAGCGTAATCTACGGTCCTCGCCCCGCGGCAGGGAAGGTGAACTTTGCCCTCTGGATCCTCGAAAGGCTACGAAGGCGAGAGAACGCGAACATATTGGTGGACCAGTATGTTTCCCCCACCCTGAGCACGAGCATGGCGGCATCGCTCATCGAAATCGTAGAAAGGAGGCTAACCGGCGTATTCCACGTGTCCGGAGCAGAGAGAGTGAGCAGGCTCAATTTCGCCATGGCGCTGGCAAAGACCTTTGATTTGGATCCGTCAGTACTTCGGCCGATTCCCATGAGCGAGATGAAGTGGTTGGCCAAGAGGCCCAGGGACAGCTCATTGGATGTACGAAAAGCCGACAGGACTCTCGATTCGAAGCCTCTATCATTGGGTGAATCGTTGCGCAGGCTCAAGACGGAGGTAGGAGGATAGGTGCCCTTCGGATTCAGGAATCAAGGAATTGAAGACGTGGTATTGGTGGAACCGACCATATCCGTCGACGAGAGAGGGTTCTTCATGGAAGCCTTCAAGCAGAAGGATTTCAGCGAGGCAGGGATAGCGTTCACACCAGTGCAGGAGAATCATTCCAAGTCCCGAAAAGGGGTCTTGAGGGGGCTACATTACCAGACCGACCCGTACGCCCAAGGGAAGCTGGTAAGGGTCGTCAGTGGAAGGGTGTTCGACGTGGCTGTGGACATGAGAAAGAAATCGAGGACTTTTTCCAAGTGGGTGAGCGCGGAACTCTCGCAACAGAACAGGTTGATGCTCTACGTCCCCAGGGGCTTCGCGCACGGCTTCCTTGCGCTGGAAGACGATACAGAGGTGGTGTATCTGACAGACAACGAGTATTCGAAGGAGAACGAACAAGGCGTCATATGGAACGACAACCAGATTGGAGTAGAGTGGCCGGTTAAGAAACCCGTTCTATCGGCAAAAGATGGGGCACTTCCAACGCTGAAGAACGCTCGGCTCTTCCTGTAGACTGTGGTTACTTCAGTGCACGCCCTTTGGTAAGTCGGTTGAAGAATGGCCAGCATCTCGCGAGGACCTACCCAACCCAGGGAACGATTAAGACAACAACTAAACTCAAGCCGAGTATGCCTCCCCCCAACCAGAGAGTGCTTTTGTGCGCATTTCGGAACGATCCCACCGTGGAATTTGGAGGTGTCGAGATACCCTGCTAGTTTTTGACAACTCAACTTCGGTCCTTGGCACGGTGAGGAGTTGCTGGCCGAAGGCGCCCGACCGAAGTGAATCACCGAGGCATGATCATGGCTCGGAATGTCGGGGCTCCGAGAGCTGGCGGAGAAAGGATTCCTTTCAATTTCTTCCGGCGTCGTAGCTTCTAGCTGGACCTGGTAAGCAGAATACGCACTATCCTTCTGGCGGCACGCCCGTCACCATAGGGATTCTCCCAGTCGCGCGCCCTTTCCACCATCGTCTTGACGACCCTAGGCATCCTCCTGGGGTCGAGGCCCGTCAGCATTGTGGCTCCGACGGCCACACCTTCTGGCCTGTCGGTGACCTCTCTGATCACGACTGCAGGCACCCTCAATGTGCACGTCTCCTCCTGCATCCCACCCGAGTCGGTCAGAACCAATCGGGCGCTTGATTCGAGTGCCAGGTGGGGGATATAGCCCCCCGGTTCAACCAGACGCAAGCCATCCACGCGCTTCACCTCGTCCGACAACCCGAATTGTTGTACTCTCTTCCTTGTACGTGGATGGATTGGAAACACTATTGGTACTCTGTGTTCGTTGGATACCCTCTGCAGGCCTTTCAGAATTGCCAACAGTCTTTCCCTATGGTCCACATTTTCCTCCCTGTGTATTGTTAGGTAGAAGTACCCGTTCTTCGCCAAGCCAAGCTTCGAGATCGTCCGAGTTGCGTCAATCCTTTTCATGATTCTGCGTATCGCATCAACAATCGTGTTGCCTGTCAGGTAGATTCTGGGACGCTCGAATCCCCCAAAGTACAGGTAGTGTGTTCCCTTGGATATCCCTTCCTCCCTGAGATTGTTGAGCGTAAGCTTCGACGGAGCGAAAAGATAATCGGAGACGTGATCGGCTACTATCCTGTTGTACTCCTCGGGCATCCTTCGATCATAATTCCTCAGTCCAGCTTCTACGTGTCCGACCAGGATGTGCAGCTTCGCTGCCGCGACCGCGCCAGCCAACGTGGTGTTCGTGTCACCGTTGACGAGCACGACATCCGGACCCATCTCGAGGAGCGTCTTCTCGATGCCAGCCAACATCTTACCAGTCGTTTCTCCGTGGGTACCTGATCCGACCCCCAGGTTTACAGCCGGTTCTTTCACGCCAAGTTCCTGGAAAAAGACCCGGTCCATGTTGAAGTCGTAGTGCTGACCCGTGTGAAGAATGAAGTAGTCGGCCCTTCGCCTATCCAGTTCCCAACAGACCGGCGCCATCTTGATTATTTCCGGTCTGGTGCCAACCACTACTGCAATCCTCACGGGCGACCCTGAATGGAAGATTGTTTAAGAAGTTCAGTATGCTCCCGGAACGGCCTTGAAGGGCTTGATCCTCTCGGGAGGGCATGGGACCAGGCTCCGGCCAATCACGAACACAAGCAACAAGCACCTGGTGCCATTGGCCAACAAGCCGATGCTGTTCTACGGCATAGAGACTCTCAGGGACTCGGGAATAAGGGACATCGGGCTAATTGTAGGCCACACTCCAGAGAGAATAAGGGAAATCAAATCGGCCGTGGGCGATGGATCTAACTTCGGAATCAGGGTCACGTACATAGAACAGGACGCACCAAGGGGGATAGCTCATGCGATAAAGACTGCCCAGGAGTTCCTCACTTCGGCCAATCCGAGCGGTAAGTTCGTCGTCCACCTCGGGGACAACATTGTGAGGGGTGGAATCAAAGAGCTTGTCAAAGAATTCGAAGGGTCTGACGCCGATGCGTTCACACTCTTCAGTCACATCCCCGAGCTCGAAAGGAAGCTGAACACATGGGGGTCGCCGGAGTTCAAGAATGGAAAACTCGTGAAGGTCATCGAGAAGCCAAAGGTTCGAAAGAATGACTTGGCATTCGTCGGAATCTACGGGTTCAACGCTTCCTTCTTCAAGGCCTATGAAAAGCTGAAACTTTCTCCAAGGAATGAGTACGAAATAGCTGACGCAATAACAGCCCTGGTGAGGATGAGGAAGAAGGTCACCTACCATATTCTTGAAGCGAAATGGTGGAAGGACCCCGGAACCGTAGAAGGCGTCTTGGAGGCAAACGCGTTGTTGCTTGACGACTTGGAACCCTTCAACAGGGGGAGAGTGGAAGACGGGGCTGTGGTACTAGGCAAGGTAGGAATCGAAGGTGGCACCCTGGTCAAGAGGGGAGCTCACATAAGAGGTCCGGTAATCATCGGCAGAGACTGCACAATCGGAGGCAGAGCGTTCATTGGGCCGTACACTTCCATCGGAGACAAGACAACGGTCGACAACGTCGAAATCGAATACAGCGTGGTGATTGGTGAGAGCACCATCGACTGCCCTCAAAGGGTCACGAATAGCCTGATCGGCCGGAATGTCCGGATAGGCGCTGCCCAGGGAAAGGTGCCAAGAGCAGTACGGTTGGTAATTGGAGAGAATTCTCTAGTTTCAATTTAGTCTGCACACACTGTCGGGCCCAACCTGGAGTTCCAGGTGATCGAGGTCCTGATTCAGGTCGTAGTGTTGTCAGTTCTCTTGTGGGTCCGCTACCCACAATGCAACCAGTTGTTTAGTTTCTTCATCGTCTTTTTGCTCCTCATCGCCCCAATCGCGACCTCGTACCGGGATGAAAGCAAAAGCATCTCGAACAGCTCACTTTTCAAATCGAATCGGTTTCGGGCCAACGACCGAGCACTCCGCAAGACCTGAGCCTCCTAAGGCGAGCGGCGGAGAGGGTTCGAGGGGAACCATTTGGGGTCTCCACACGGTTGCGCCCTGGATTCTCCTCAAATATGAGAAGGGCAACCCCAGGTGGTAGTCGTAGAGATTCCGTGACCACAGATCCCTCAGCCATCGGGCTTGTAGAGTATCTCCTTGCGATCTTCCTTCCCGGGATCGGCGCCGGGGAGCTGCTAGGTCTCTGGGAAGGCAAGTCGATGATGGAGAGGATCGCTCTCGCCTTCGGAGTGGGGCTGGCCATCGACACGGTGATCTTGGTAGTGAGAACATCCGGGCTCTCTGTCGCCGGCCTAGCCCTCAAAGGGATCGACTCGGATACACTCTACCTCCTCACTGCAGCGGGAGCCATTGCCCTTTTGGGGTCGGTGGCGGCGAGGAGGCGGTTCGCGTTTCCTTCGAAGCCCAACTGGCCCGACGTTGCCCTCGCTTTCATCATTCTTGTGCAGGCATCCATGGTGATTCTGTACTTTCAGAGGTATCCAATCTTCCCCCAGTACGATAGCCCAGACTTCGGGGCCCACGTGCAGCTGGTCCAGAGTCTGATCAGCGGCGGGTCCTCCATCCCGGGCGGCATACTGTACTACGGTGTTCACTTCCAACTTGCTTCCGCTCTGCTTCTGGCCGGGGGAGAAGGGCTCATCACGACGCGGGTGACCATGGGTATCCTTGTTGTCCTCTCCCCCCTCTTGTTCTACCTCGTAAGCTCCCAACTGTTCGGAAACAGGAACGCTGCTCTGGTCTCTACGCTCGTGTACTCGCTCTCGGGGTCGGCCTGGTTCGACATGGTCTTCAACGCCGGGCTCTATGCTAACTTCTTCGGAATCCTCGCAATCCTCACCCTTCTGGCCTCTCTGGTCGAGCTCGACAGACATCCCAAGTCCGTCCCATGTTGGGTGCTCTTCCTCCTTGTGACGGGGATGACCTACTTCTCCCATTATACTGTCGTAACCATCATACCCGCCCTCTTCATCTACCCCTTAACCAGGTTCATCAAAGAGAAGAAGTTCCAATTCGGGTATTTTCTTCCACCAGTGGTATTCGTTGGCGGGGGCCTCGCCGCTCTCCTCGTCTACCCCGGTCTTGTCTCCAGCCTACTCAGCCAGGCCTCGAGCCCTGGAGGGGGGATAGCTGGCGGAACCTCACTCGCCTCCCTCCTTGCGGGATTTCCTTTTGCAGGCTACCTGGCAGTGGCGGTGTCGAACGACCTCTCCCTGGTGGTTCTCTTTCTGCTGAGCCTGGTGTGTATCGCCAAGTGTGTAGCGTCTCGAAATCTCCCTCTGCTGATACCGGTCTACTGGTTCCTCTCGCTAATGGTTGCGGCGCCCTTCAACCTGACCGCCTGGCGCTTCTCCGTTGAGGCACTGGTCCCCCTGCTCCTGATGGCGGGCTACGGCTTCTACACCGCCCTTCCCAAGGCGGGCTTCGAGAGACGCAGGAGCGGGGAGGTGAAGTACGTGAAGCTGGGGCTGGTGTTCTTCATCATTCTAGGCGCCACCGTAATCGGCTCGTGGGGCGGAGAAATGGTAGTCGACTCCACCACAAACACCTCCCTCTACAACGGAGTGCAGCACAACGTCTACTCAGCCATTCTCTGGCTGGGAAGCAACACCACGGCGGGGTCGAGCTACCTCTCGGTCTCAGATTGGAAGTTCAAGTACACAGATCTGATCCTAGGAAGGACGACCGGCTACGCGTACATCGCCGACCAGGCTGTTGCCGTGAAGGCGGCACAGCAGGAGGGCTATAGGTACATCATAGTGACCTACGACGTGACCGCATCTCTCCCCCCCGTGGAATCCTACTACCCCTGGTACACGTACACGGCTGCGTCCAACTTCACACTGGTCTATAGCAACCCGGACGTGAAGATATTCCAACTGGTGCAGTGAGAAGCCCACAGCTCTCGGATGACCTCAGGGGGATTCCTCCAGTGGAGCAGTCGATATTCTCACGGTGCCGGGGCCCGACGAACGGAAGCATCAGACGACAATGGCTTCAGGAGAGTCTATACCGTCCTGCCCGAGCTACAGTTTACACTAGGTTGCTGAAAAACAAAAAGGGGATGGAGAGGGGTTTACCCCTATCCATCGAATTGTACCGATGCTGAAGTGGTAACTTCGATCTTGATTCCGTACCAGTCGAAGTTGGGTGGCGCATTGACCGCGCCAGTGTCACCAATGGGGCCGTAGTATGTGATACCGTCCGGACCGGCTGGCAGAACGTTGTTCTGGCCGGACTGGCTGTAGCCGAAGTTGGACTGGAAGGTGTTCCCTGCCCATGGCGATGGAGTGTGGTCTGGATAGAGCCAGATGGGAGCAGATGTGCCGGAGTCGGTCCAGCCAATGGGTACCTTTTCGGTGAAGGTGTCGAAGTGGCCGTAGGTGGCGATGAACTGGTTAAAGCCCATCTGTGTGATTGTGCCAAGGTCCTGGAGTATGTTGAATCCCTCAGCCTCCCAGGTCCCCGAAGTCTCGCCGTACTTTATCTGCAACATGATTGCAGTGGTGCCCATCGGGAGCCAGTTGAACGGGTTGTTGTTGTTGAGGCTGTTCTCTCCAAGCCACTGAGAGGCCCAGGCTGAAGCCCAGAAGGAGTCCCTTCCGTTCCAGCCGTACACCGAGAGTCCCCTCGTGCCGTTAAGGTCGTGGGCGATGGAGATCACAGCGTATCCAGTGGTGGCGCTCGGACTGCTGTAGCCCTGGACGCCTGCCTGGTATGGAATCATGGAGTTCCAGCTTGAGACTGCGAAGAAGTCGAAGGTCGATATGCTCGGGTTGCTAGTGGGTGCTGTCCCAGTCGCAACTCCGCCGCTGCTTATGACGGCAGCCGAGTCGGTCGACTCCCTGTCGAGTGCGAAGTTGTAGTCGTTGAAGTACCTGGCGATGCCGTTGGCCTTCGGTCCGCCGACTGCTATGATCCCGTTCTCGTTGTCAACGAGACCATTGATCGGCCCTACGAAGGTCCACGACCCAGCGCAGAGGCTCTGGACCCAGTAGCCCTCTGTCATGGGGCTCTTGGACGGATTCCAGTAGCAGTTTACGCCGTCAGTCGAAGCCCCGGCCGCTACGGGCTGGACTTCGGCGCCGCCGGCTGCGTCAGTTGGGTCGTAGAAGCCCTGCAGCGAGGTCCTGTAGTAGCTCGTCGCATCGTTGCCGAGCCCAAGGGCCTGCAGGTTGATGTTCTGGTTGTATACGTTCTTTGAGAACTCCTTCAGGCCGAAGGGTATGGATCCGCCGCCGTTGGTGTTGTTCTTGTCGAACATGCTGAACTGAGATGGGTATGTTCCGCAGTAGTTCTGCAGTGGGGCGGAACTCCAATATGGTGTCGCGTCCGCTACCTGTATGCCTGCGCTGTATATGCAGCTCCTCTGACTCTGGGAGACCAACGCCGCGCCGATGCTGTCGACAGATGCGGCAGTCGACCCAACGTTGTTCCACAGGAAGGGCTGGTTCGTGTAGCAGGGCAGAGCGGTCTGGCTGATTGAGCACCCAGGTGCTTCAGAGATTATGGATGTCTCAAAGGCTCCGTTGACCGTTGAGAGGTCTGTTGGGTTGAACACTTGCTGTAGGAGGTACTGGATTTCGATGTCGACGCGGTTGATGCCGCCTCCGTTCGTTGCGTACAACGGGCTGCTGAGCGGCACATTGGCGTCGTGGCTAGTGCGCGGTGACAGGGTGTCGAGGGCAGTCAGTCCTGCGACCTCGACGAACCTGATCTCACGCTGGTTCAATGCAGTGGGCTGAGCCCTGAGGAAGTCTAGCATGTTCGCGTAGAGCGGAGTGCCGCATGTTAACCCGCCACAGTTTGTTTGGGGTCCACCTAGCGACACGGGTCCGGGCCACAGACATCTGCCTGCACCCCCGACAAGGATTTGGTCGCCTGGAATGTTACAGGCGCCAGCTACGAACTGGGGGACGTTGCGGAGATAGTGCCACTGGGCGATTACCCAGGGCGTGCTAGGTTCGATGGGCATGTCGCGTATGTCGGTCCCAGACTGGAGGATGGCCTCGCAGTCGATGAAGGTGTTGCAGACACCGAGGTTCCCGTTCGAACCAGTTCCAGGAACGCCGCCGCTCCCTGCTGGAATGGTGGGGGAGTTGGGCTGGATCGAGGGCACCAGGCTGCTGAGCACGGTGTGCTCAGTGGTCGGTGGCCAGTAGGCTGCGAAGAAGTTCTCCGTGCCTGCCGAGTCAAAGGCGTTCACCACGTCGAAGTGGTTGTCGCCAGTCAGCGGGTGCTGGTAGACGGTTGTCTGCCATGGAGTATTGCAGTCGCTCTGACTGTATCCCGAAGAGCTGGGCCAGTTAGAGGGTGCAGATGGGAAATTGGCGCATCCTGGGTAGTAGTGGACGAATCCCGAGTCAGCTGGGGCATTGAGGTCGAGCTCGTACCTTTCAGAGAATGAAAGGCCGTAGATCACCGACAGGACCTTCGGTGGGAGAAGTATCTTCACGTCCTTGTAGACAATGAAGTACTTCGTGTCCTTCTGGAAGACTGTGGTGAAGGTCACCTGTGCTACAGGTGTGCCTCCGACTCCGCCGTTGCTGCCTGTTGAGCAGGCAGACAGGAGGCAGTCGTTAATCACCACGCTAGTCCTGAAGACGGACAACCTGGCGCTGTCGTAGAGAACCTGGATACCAGATGGTGTCAGGTACCCTGCCTTCGCAGTGTTGTTGGCTGCTGGTACAGGGGTGTGAGGTGTCGCTTCCCAGGACCACACGCCTCTTCCACCCTCCTCTGCAGCAAGGTTGCTGAACAGAGCGAAGGCGTAGACGTGGTGGAACGCCGGGAGACCCTCACCCGCGTAGGAGAAGTTCATGGAGAAGGTCCACCCTTGGATGTAGTACTGTGGGTTGATTGTTGATGGCGCCCAGACGTCGGTGGATGTCCAGCCCGTTGGGCCGGAACCTACGCCGAGGCCTGCGTTACCAGTGCACGGAGTCGAACCGCACAGGTAGAAGGAGCTTGGTGCGCTCTGCACTGTGGCGAACTCACCGTACTGAGTCATCCCGAACCTCAGCGATTGGGATGTCTCATCCTGGAAGAATATCGAGTCTGGCGACATGAAGGCGTCATAACCAGTCCCCTGAGAAGTCAGGGTGGTCTGGCACGGCGCTGCCGGGTTGATGTCTCCGGGTGAGATAGTGCCGCCGTACAGAGGCGTGGATGTGTATGGGATAGGCTTTATTGGTTGAGGCGTAATTGGATTGTTCGTCCCTGGTACATACGCGGGATTATCGAGCGTCGGGACTCCAGTCGAGCACCCGTACTGGTTGATGTTGTAATTGTACTGTATGTTGCTGTAAAGGTCGCTCGCAGCGGTGCCCTCAGATACGACCTGCTGGGCATTCGCAGGCGACTGTGAAGAAATCGTGTTGTTCGGACTCTGGCTGGGGATAAACGCAAAAGCTGCGCCTGAGAATGTCAATAGAAACGTGAAAGCAATTGATGTAATTATTGCTGTAGTTTTACTAATCGGTAGTTTCATTATGTCTTCAGCAGAGGCTCGTGCGAGAAACCTATTAAGTGTTTGTGGATGAATCGTCCATTTCATCATTCGAGGGCATCATCCGGCCCAAATCAAGCCCTTTGCGGCCCATCAGGCCCGCTTCCTTGCCAATTCCGCGCCGACAGCTGCGCAGATGAGTATCGCCCCGCCAACTGCCACCAGGACGCCAACCCACTCGAAGGACGATAGCAGGGGAAGGCTCAGCGTAATCCCTGACTTTGAGTTTGTTGCACTGAGGCTGCTGGTGCCATTCCCCAGAAGAATCAGGTAAGACGTCCCGTCGGGGATGTTGTTTGTTGAGAATGTCTGGTACCCCTGCCGTGAGACCTTCAAAGTGTCGAGCCGAGTCGATGCGACCACCGACGCCGACCCATTGGGGGCCGTGACCCACGTGCCCAGGGGTACGGTCCCTCCCCCAGGGATCTCTCCGACTACTGAGATGCTCGTCCTGTACAAAGGCATCCGAGTTGAGGAATCTTCTACCAAGAAGGTGTACCTAGTGGGAGGCACCCACGGAAGGGGGCTGAGAAGGTAGAACACGACCCCTCCGAGCAGGAGTAGGAACCCGGCGGCGACCAGGATTATTCGCCTCATCCGCGTCCTCCGCCTCCGCTGTGTCGATGCCTTCACGGCGTCGCCCTGCTCCGACGGCGATTTAATCAGTAGAGGTTGGATTTCTCAGCCCACCGCTCTGGAAACTCAAGGCCACATTCGACGAGACCGAAAGGAAGACGGTCATCAAGCAAAGGCCCGTCCACACTAATCGCCCATCCAGACTCCTCCTGGCCGTGGGATGTCACCCCCTTCCCAGCCGGCTAAGGCTGCGCCGCAATCTACCCGGTGCATCCAAACTGACCAATTTGCGAAATTCCGTTGGCTTGGGAAGAATTGACTTTGGGGCGACAGCACCGCCAAAGTTGATAGGAGTCTTTAAATCCAAAAAGCAAAGCGGGCAAGATGTATGGTGGAAGTCCTAGAATATACCAGCGTGAGTACGACTCAGACGGAAAGTGTACTCCTCCACCAAACCAGCATCGATGTCATCGTGCCTGCTTACAACGAAGAAGAAACTGTGGTCAAGACACTCCAGAAGATCTCCGGAACGCTGGGCAGGACCACCCACGAATTCAGATTAATCGTTGTTGACGACGGCTCCAGGGACGGCACGGCAGGGAGAATCAAGGAGTACGGCAAGACAGCAGAAGGGAGAATGTTGACTTTCGTGAGGAACGGGAGGAACGCTGGCAAGGGGGCGGCAATTCGGCGCGCTTCGGAGTTCGTGAATGGGGACGTGGTCGCCATTCTGGACGCGGACTTGGAGATAGACCCGAAGCAGCTCGAGCTCTACATTGACGCCCTCAAGTCAGCCGACATGTGCATTGCGTCCAAGAGGCACCCTAACTCCGTCTACGGGGCGAGGGCGTGGAGAAAGGTCCTGAGCGTGGGGTTCAACAAGCTAGTTAGGATAGCAACGGGGTTGAAGGAATCTGACACGCAGGCAGGGCTTAAGGTTGTCAAGAGTGAGTTCTTCAGGCAGATGGTTGCTCCCGTCGTGGTGAAGAGGTACGCCTTCGATGTCGAAATGCTTCTCGTTGCGAAACTCCTAAAAATGAACGTAGTGCAGCTACCCGTCAAAGTGGAGCAGGACTCTGGCTTCAGGTTCATTGAGTTGATCAACATGCTTCGGGACTTGGTTGGGATTGCGTACAGGCTAAGGGTGACAAAGTGGTACCAGAGGGCCTTGGTCGAGGGCCTTAGAGAGCAATGAGCCGAACACTGCTGTCTAGCGGCCTGCCCGCAGGCACCGAGACGAGGACGAAGGGTCTCAGGATACTCTGGCTGACCTGGAAGGACATGGCGCACCCGGAAGCGGGAGGCGCAGAGGTCCTAGCGCACGAAGTCACCACGAGACTGGCGGCAGCAGGAAACGACGTCACAGTTTTCACCTCAGCCTTCAAGGGGTGCAAAGCACAGGAGACTGTCGGCGGGGTACGAGTAATCAGGTCAGGTACATACAGATCATCAGTATTCTCAGCTGCCCGCCGATACTACGACAAGAGCGTCGCCGAGCAACGCTACGACATGATAGTCGACACAATAAACACAAGGCCGTTCAACGCGTCCAAGTTTGCGAGGAACGGGGAGAGGATCGTCGCACTCATCTCCCAACTCGCCAGGGAATACTGGTTCTATGAGACACCTTTCCCGCTGAGTTACATCGGCTACCACTACCTCGAAGACAGGTGGCTGCACAACTACATCGACGTCCCCACGATCACGGTCTCCGAGAGCACGTGCAGAGAGCTCCTCGAATTGGGCTTCAGGAAGGTGGGCGTGATTCCTCTCGGACTGAACTTCGAGCCCCTGGAGAATCTCGGCGAGAAGGAGAGCTACCCCGTGATTGCCTACGCAGGAAGAATCAACAGGGCCAAGAGACCCGACCTCCTCGTCAAAGCGTTCAGGAAGGTGAGAGCCCAGCTCCCCAGCAGCGAGCTCTGGATAATGGGGGACGGTTACTTCAGGAAGAACCTTGAGGGGATCGCCGGAGACGGCGTGAAGTTCTTCGTCGGCCTCTCCAGTATCGAAAGGAGAGCACTGCTCAGAAGGGCCTGGGTCCTTGCAAACCC
>Ga0187803_10000604_pt1 | contig 14233 bp, 11 predicted proteins | sample NC_wetland_sal_i_2_FD_132425 | JGI IMG/M metagenome (GOLD analysis project Ga0187803, IMG submission 132425) | Wetland sediment microbial communities from Neuse River Estuary, North Carolina, USA - Control_3 | ecosystem: Environmental > Aquatic > Freshwater > Wetlands > Sediment | place: USA...
AAAACAACCACCGGGGCTAAAGCCCGTGCTGATTCGACGCGACTTACGCGGCCCTGAAGGGCCGCTCTTCCACGGTCGCCCTAACTTTCCTGACTTTTTCCGCAGCCTGTAAAGCCGTGCCCTACCCAAAACCTATTTATGAAACAAAACACGCTCTAAACTGCTCTGAGGCCCACAGCCGCAGAGGAACGAGCTGCCCTGCCGAGCGGCGGTATAATCAGTTAGGTTCCGTGAAGGATGGTGCACATAAGCATGTCTGCGAGTGAGAACAATTCGGCAAACGGTACGAATGGCAGCGGTTTCAACCTGCCTCTAAAGCCGCGGGCGGAGTGGCTGGCGAAGCGAAGGGCCGAAAATAAGGACGGCAATTTCTCCCAGATGCACTATGCCCGCCGGGGCGTAGTCACCGAAGAAATGGAATTTGTCGCCGGGCGTGAAAAGATTACCGCCGAAATGGTCCGCGACGAAATGGCTCGCGGCCGCATGATTATCCCTGCCAACATCAACCATCCAGAACTTGAGCCGATGGCGATTGGCGTGGCCTCGCTATGTAAGATCAACGCCAACATCGGGAACTCGGCGGTGACGTCGAACGTGGACGAGGAACTGAAGAAGCTGCACACGGCGGTTCACTATGGCGCCGACACGGTCATGGATCTATCCACCGGTGGCGGGATTCACGAGATTCGCGAAGCGATCCTGCGGCACTCTCCGGTTCCCATCGGCACTGTGCCCATCTACGAAGCGATTTCGCGCGTGAAGCGCGTGGAAGACCTCAACGCCAGCATCATGCTCGAAGTGATCGAAGAGCAGGCGGCGCAGGGCGTGGACTACATGACCATCCACGCCGGGGTGCTGATCCAGTACGTGCCCATGGTTTCGAAGCGCATCACCGGCATCGTAAGCCGGGGCGGGGCCATCCTGGCGCAGTGGATGACCCACCATCACAAGCAGAACTTCCTCTACGAGTGCTTCGAAGACATTTGCAAAGTTTTCAAGAAGTACGATATCAGCTTCTCGCTCGGCGATGGGCTACGGCCCGGCTGCCTGGCCGATGCCAGCGACGAAGCGCAGTTCGCCGAACTGGAGACTCTGGGTGAATTAACCAAGATCGCCTGGCAGCACGACGTGCAGGTGATGATCGAAGGCCCCGGCCACGTGCCCATGCACAAGATCAAGGAACAGGTGGATCGGGAGGTTGAATGCTGCTACGAGGCTCCGTTCTACACGCTGGGCCCGCTGGTCACCGACATCGCCCCCGGCTATGACCACATCACCTCGGCAATTGGCGCAGCCATGATCGGATGGTATGGCGCTTCGATGCTCTGCTACGTCACGCCTAAAGAGCACCTTGGCTTGCCCAACGAAAAAGACGTGAAGGACGGCATCATCGCCTACAAGATCGCAGCCCACGCCGCCGACGTGGCCCGCCAGCGTATCGGCGCCCGCGATCGCGACGACGCCCTCAGCTACGCCCGCTACAAGTTCGATTGGGAAAAGCAGTTCGAACTCTCTCTCGATCCAGAGACGGCGCGGTCGATGCACGATGAAACTCTGCCCGAAGAGGGATACAAGACGGCGGCGTTCTGCTCGATGTGCGGCCCCAAGTTCTGCTCCATGAACTACTCCAGCAAAGTGGACGAGTACAACAAAGAGGTCCACGGGCTGGAGAAGAAGGATTACTCGGGGCTGGTGGAGAAGCTGGTTACGATTAAATAGCTAGCCCGAATCAAAATGCCCAAGTATGAGGAACTGCTGGAGGAATTTGAAGGATACTGTCGCTCCTCCGATGGAGTGAAGCCTCTCATGCAGCAAATAGCACAGCGGCTCCATGAAGAAATGGCGCGCTACAACTGGGTTGGCTTTTACCTGATGGAAGCCCCCAATCTGGACGCCCTTGTAGTTGGACCTTACGCGGGCAGCTTTATGCCAACTCCGCGCATACCGCTCGACAGAGGATTGTGCGGCGCGGCGGCCACTTCAGGAGAGACCGTAGTCGTCAACAATGTTGGGCTCGATCCTCGATACCTTGGCTCGGATCTCGTCAAATCGAACATTGTGGTTCCGATCTTCGTGAAGAACCACGTGGTCGCAGAGCTATGTATCGAGAGTTACTTTACGGACACCTTCAATACGGCGGAGCAGGGATTCATCGAGTCCTGCGCCACCCTGGTCGGACGGCACATGGAAAAAGAGGCGCTGGCAGCAGCGGAAAACGCGCGCGGGTCGCACTAACGGCCGGGCGCTCATCTGCTCGCCTTAAGAGTAATTTCCCGTCCGAGACGATCTCTGCGCGGGTACCCCACTGCTCGCGGGTTTCGAGAAGAGGGGCTTTTCGTGGCGTTTAAGGAAGATGCTGGGGGCGCATTCCTTCTTGCCCACAGTGATCGCAGTCGTAAGGTTTGGTAGAATTCGCGCATGCCGACTGTGCTCCGGTCCGGCCCTTATCGGTTCTATTTTTTATAGCCACGAACCCAACGAACTGCCCCACATTCATGTCGATCGCGAGGACCTGTCGGCTAAGTTCTGGCTCGAGCCGGTTCAGTTGGCACGCAATTTTGGGTTTCGCGCCAACGAACTGCGCACGATACAATCGGTAGTGACCGAGCACAGGGAAGAATTCCTGGAGGCATGGAATGAGTTTTTCGGAGCGGCGCCAGAAGAGCGATGAGCGCGTGCTCGATGTGCAGTCGACGGACGACACGCTCAGCGTGAGTCTGCGGGATGGTCGCGTCATTACGGTGCCCATGGTATGGTATCCGCGGCTGCTGCATGCCACGTCGGCGCAGCGCCGAAATTGGGAGATTGCCGGCGGCGGCTATGGCATCCATTGGCCCGACCTGGACGAGGACCTGAGCACGGAAGGATTGCTACGCGGCGCGCCCGCCCCCAAAGCATCTGTCCCCGCGAAGTAGAGCCACCTACCCACATTTTGGCATCGCTAATGCGATGCCGTAGTGCGCATCTCGCTTCCTCCACACTCCTATTCAGGATCGCAAATTATAGTGAGGGTTCAGGGCAAAAAGACGTTGGATGCGGCAAAGAAATCGTCGTTCCGAGCGCCCGACTTTGGCTCGAGAAATCTACTTTTCTCGCGGCCCCAGCTGAAGGCAGATTCCTCCCCTTCGGTTTCGCTCGGGGCCGGAATGACAATGCAATTACTTGTCACTATCCGCGCTTAGGGGGCGGTTTTGCCGTTCGGGTCGGTAACGGTTTTGGCTGCGACCACGCCGCCACCGCGTTTGGGCGGAGTTGCCAGATGATGAGTGAACTGCTCGATCCGGACCGGTTTCGCGGCTTCGTCGAAGTAGGTGACTGTGTCGGGTGCGATTACGTCGTCTAGATGACGGCGCGATTTCGCGTGGCGGGATTTGGCCACTGCGGCTTTGACCAGAGGCACTGCGGCGTTCTTCAACGCCGGGGCGGGCTTTGCTGCATCTTTGCCGCCCGGCATGACTGGCGGCGTCGCTTTTTGAGGAGCTGCGCTTGGCATGACTGGCGGCGTCGCTTTTTCAGGAGCCGGCAAACTCGGCATGGGAGCGATGGGCGCGGCGAAGAGCGAAGAGGGTTGATCTTCTCCACCCGTCCCGGCGGTTCCGGAGCCGTCGTGATTTGAAATCGGAGCAGTAGCGTCAGGTCGCATCGTCCCCAACCCCAGGGCGAGCGCCGCCAGCAGGACCGCGGCAGAAGTCAACGCAGCACGCCCGAACCATCCTCCCCGCTTGAACCACTTGCCCGGAGACTTGGACTTGGGAATTATGATTTTAACTGCGAACTTAGAAGCCTCCTCAGCTTTCTTCGGCGCAGTTGGCAGTTGCACAGGCGTCGCAATGGCGCCCGTGACTTCGGCAGGAGCTACCAAGGTGTTGGGCTTGACGGGAACCGGGGCAGGCGGCTCCGCCGCACTCGGGGAGACTTCGACCTTTCCGACGACGTTCTGGTTCGCGCTGGAGACAACGGGAACGGCCGGAATGGGTGCCGCTTCAGGGGCTCTCCCGGGACTCAGCGGGACTTCAACTTTTTCCACCACGTTCTGCATGGCGCCCGCGATGACGGGAACCGGGGCTAATGACGCTGGAGCACCAGATCCGGGAGGCCTCCTCCTGAAGTCCGGCATGGGTGTCTTCAAATGATGGAGAAACTGCAACGCAGCGGAACGCACACCATCGTGCGCTTGCACGCTCCCCGACAATACTTGGGCCGGGTCGGACTCGACGCGCAGCTCGAGATCCGCGACGTCGTCGGGGATTGCGTCGGGAGACACAATTTCGACCGCGTATCCGCGGTCCAACAGACTCACGGCGAGCTCGCGGGCACACTCGCGAGAACTAGAAATGATCCTTGCCAATGCCATAGTCTTTCACCTCATCGGCACTTATAAGACACTAGAACTGGTCTCATAAATCCTCCGCTGAGCCAAACGCCGCTCCCTCAGGGGCTAAAGCCCGCATCATTGACGGCCATTAGCGGCACGGCTGAAGCCGTGCCCTTCCACAAAACCATTTATGAGACCAGTTCTAGTACAGAGACCGCATGATTCTCTCCAGACCGCATGATTCTCTCCACCCTCGCCCGAGGGCGCCCTCGGAACCGCCGGCAAGGTGCCGGCGCTACGCTCTACGACCCGCACGGCACGGCTGGAAGCCGTGCCCTTTCAAAGCGGGATCCAGAAACTCCAGCGCTGCACTAACTGATAAGGTACGAATTGGACCGCAACGGAATCCCACCCCGGCTAGCGGTATTGCTCCAGAACCAGAATGGTTCGGTTCAAGGCCGCTGCCAAGGCAGCGATTTGTTGCTCGGTCCGGCGAAGATCACCCCGATCCATCGCCTCATTCACCCCAGGAATCACCACCGCCGCGTAGCCAGTGTATTGGCCGGGCGCATAGACCGCATGATGATACCACGGGCGGTTGGGTAGCCCCTCGGGAATCAGCAGCGCCCGTTCTGCCGCGCGTAGTGTAGCATTGATTCGACCGGTTTCAGCAGGCATTTTGCGCTGCTTCTGTAACATCTTGATGCCGGCCTCCTGCAGGTGGCGGGCGCCCTCGATGGCGGGGCCAAAATCGGGCGCTTTGTCTCCGAACCTGTCGCGAGCTTTGTTCTTGGCGGCATCGAGATAGACCAGAATTTCTTTTCCGTAATTCTCATAGTCGTAGGGCAGTACGTCGGCGTCAGCCATGCGCAGCACTTCCAGACCGTAGACGCGGGCCATCTGTTGCTCGTAGGCGAAGGTTGGATCGCCGAATTTCTTGAACCAGACAAAATCGTCGAAGGCAGAGTGGTAGACACCGTATTCGCCAGTCGAACCTATATCGGTGGAAGGCACGCCCAGGTGCTGCAGGAAGACGCTGTAGTCGGAACCGCTGCCTAAATCGCCTACGGGCACATCGCCGCGAATGTCCGCCGCGGGCAAGCGGGAATTGGTCGGGCCTGGTTCCTGGGAATGGAAAGATGCGTCTTTCTTAGGCTGGGTCGCCTTTTTCCACGCGTCGTACACCGTCCCGCCTTGCGGTGAGGGCACGGCCTTCGCGATCTCGCGGATAAACTCCTTCAGGCTCGGCACGCCGGAAGCGCCGAATTTCGGGCCCGAGACAGCCACATCCATATTGAAATAGGCGACGGCGTTCGCCAATTCCTGCGCGTGATCTTCGCCCCACTCGGTCGAGCCCATCAGTCCTTCCTCTTCCGCGTCCCAGCTTCCGAAGACGATGGTGCGTTTCGGCTTCCAGCCCGATTTCAGCAGCTCACCCACACCGTGCACCGCTTCGAGCATGGCGGCCGTGCCGCTGTTCGGGTCCACCGCGCCGTAGACCCAGGCGTCACGATGATTGCCCGCCACAACCCACTCGCCCGCATCTGAGGTGCCCGGCACGCGACCGATCACGTCCCAGATGGTGCGAATCTGATAGTCCTGCTTCAGGTGCATCTTCACTCTCGCGGGGCCCGGACCCACGTGGTAGGTAAACGGCAACGCTCCCTGCCATTCGCGCGGCGACTCCGGGCCGCCGAGATTTTCGAGGATGGGCGAAGCGTCGGCGTAGGAAAGCGGCGTAACCGGAATCTTGGGCAGTTGCTCGGAATCGTTCGCAGAAATGCGCTTGGAATCCGGCAAAGATGGCGTCGAGGCTATCCCCGGAGTGGTTGGATCTCCGGGAAACTCGAACATGTATCCGATCGATCCGCGCTGCACACCGCTGGCAGGACGCCATGGGCCCTTGGGATACGCGTCGCCGCGATAATAGCCGTCGTCTTTGGGATCAGAATACATGAGCAGTCCGGAGGCCCCGCGTTCCTGCGCCACAAATGCCTTGACGCCGCGGAAATTCTGGCCATAACGCGCGATGACGATCTTGCCGCGCACGTCAACCTTCATCTGCTTCAGCTTGTCGAAGTCTTCGGGCGAGCCATAGTTGGCATAGACGACATCGGCCTCCGCGTCGCCCGACGGCGACATGCCGCTGTAGGCGGTCACGATGCGGGGATCGTCCTGAAAAGGGTCGTTGCTCACGTGTTCGCGGTGCGGGCCATGCATCTCTGCGTTCGCGGGCGCGGTCAGGTCGACCCGGATCTCCGACGGATAGTTGAACCACACTCTGTATTCCACGATTGTGGTATCGAGCCCGGCTTCGCGAAACTTCGCGGCCACGTACTCGGCGGTGGCCTTGTCTTCCGGCGAACCGGCGATGTGCGGCGCCTGGGTCAGAATGCGCAAATGCTCTTCGGCCAGTTTAGGATCGGGAACCGCCATGAATTTCTTTTCCAGTTCCTGTTCGGCGGCCACATCGCGGAAGCCGCTGATGACCGAGCCTTCGGGCTGCTCTTTGGGCGCGCGATCAAACGCCTGCAGGGTCGAACCGATCACGAACAAGAAAAGTAAAGCACCCGAGAAAACTTTCATGACACTCCTTTGCGAAATTGGCGCTTGCTTCAAAGCCATTTCCAGTCTGCTGCCGGAGCGGCGGACTCAAAGCAAGCCCCGCGTGCGGTCAAACCGAGCGTTCCTGGAATAACCATCGCAAACGCTCCGGCACAAGAGAAAGATTGTACCGTGTGGAAAGTGTGGGCGATGGCACAGGGTACACTTAAAGGTGATGAGCAGAGCGCCGACAGCCCGTTTTTCCGATCGCGTGGAGAACTACGTCCGCTACCGCCCGGGGTATCCACGCGAGGTTCTCGGTCTCCTTCGTGACGAGTGTGGATTGCAGCCCACTCATATCGTCGCCGACATCGCTTCCGGCACAGGGCTGTTTACGCGGTTGCTTCTCGAGAATGGAAATTCCGTTTTCGCCGTCGAACCTAATCTTGAGATGCGCGAAATGGGGGTTCATCTGCTCGAAGCCTATGATCGGCTGGTGTCGGTTGCGGGGATGGCCGAGGAGACAACGCTGCACTCGAACTCGGTTGACTTCGTGACTGCGGCACAGGCGGCACACTGGTTCGATCTGCGCCGCGCGCGCGCCGAGTTTGCGCGCATCCTTAAGCCTGGCGGTTGGTGCGTGCTGATCTGGAACGAGCGCCGCACCGACACAACGCCCTTCCTGCGCGATTACGAGCAGCTCCTGCTGACCTACGGCACCGACTACAAAGAAGTACGGCATGAGCGCACGACTGCCGTTATCCACGAGTTCTTCGCGCCTGCGCCCTGCCGCGAGCGCGTTTTCGACCTGCGCCAACGGTTCGATTACCAGGGCGCAGCCGGACGCCTGCTGTCTTCTTCCTATGCGCCGCTGGCCGATCACCCCAGCTACGGTCCCATGATGAAAGAACTCGAGCGAATTGTTCGCGCCCATGCCTCCAATGGCGTGGTTGAATTCGAATACAACACGCGAGTGTTCTACGGAAAGCTGGACGCGCCGAAGTGAAGAGACTGGAAATTGGTAATTTGTAATTTGTGATTTAACGGCGTCCGGTCTCAAATTACAAATTACAAATTACAAATTTCTATGCCTGACCCAAAGTCTTTCCACATGTCTCCCGAAGAGTTTCGCCGCCACGGCCATGCCGTCGTGGACTGGATCGCCGACTATCAATCCCGAATCGAGAGCTTCCCAGTCTTGTCGCGCGTGCAGCCGGGAGAAATCCGCGCGAAGCTTCCCGCTGACGCGCCCGTGCAGGGCGAGGCCTTCGACCAGATTCTCGGCGACGTCGAGCGCGTCATTCTTCCCGGCGTTACCCACTGGCAGTCGCCTAATTTCTTCGCTTATTTCCCCGCCAACGCGTCGGGGCCGGGCATTCTCGGCGACCTGCTTTCCTCCGGGCTGGGCGTGCAGGGCATGCTCTGGTCCACCAGTCCCGCCTGCACCGAACTCGAAACCCACGTGCTCGATTGGCTGGTTCCTATGCTCGGCCTGCCGGAAAAGTTTCTCTCCACGGGTCCCGGCGGCGGCGTGATTCAGGACACCGCGTCCAGCGCCTCGCTGTGCGCGCTGCTGGCGGCGCGCGAGCGGGCCACACAGTTCGCCAGCAACCGCAAAGGCTGCGATGGACGCCTGATCGCTTACTGCTCCACGCAAACTCACTCTTCGGTCGAGAAGGCGATGAAGATTGCCGGCATGGGGTCCGATAACTTGCGGCAGATTCCCGTGGACGAGGATTTCGCCATGCGCGCCGACGCGCTCGAGCAGCAGATCGCAGCCGACGTCAAAGTCGGGCTGGTTCCTTGCTTCGTCTGCGCGACGGTGGGCACGACTTCTTCGACTGCTATTGATCCCGTCCGCGAAATCGCCCGCGTTTGCCGTGACCGCAATCTCTGGCTGCACGTGGACGGCGCCATGAGCGGGACGGCCGCGCTCTGTCCGGAGTTCCGCTTCATTCACGATGGAGTCGAATTTGCCGACAGCTACACCTTCAACCCGCACAAGTGGATGTTTACCAACTTCGATTGCAACTGCTTCTACGTTGCCGACCGCAAGCATCTGATCCAGACGCTCTCTATCCTGCCCGAGTACCTGCGCAACCAGGCGACCGAATCCGGCGCCGTGATTGATTACCGCGACTGGCACATTCAGCTGGGCCGGCGTTTTCGCTCGCTCAAGCTTTGGTTTGTAATCCGGCATTACGGGATCGAGGGCCTGCAGTATCACGTCCGCGAGCACGTCCGCCTGGCACAGCAGTTTGTCGGGTGGGTACGAAGCGATTCGCGGTTTGAACTGGCTGCGCCCGCAAAACTCAATCTCGTCTGCTTCCGCTTGCGCTCCGGTGATCAGGCTAATCAACTCCTGATGGACCGGTTGAACGCAAGCGGCGATCTCTACCTCACCCACACCAAGCTCGACGGCAAGCTCACGTTGCGATTCTGCGTCGGCCAGACCAACACGCAGGAGCGGCACGTGGAACGGGCGTGGCGGTGCATCCAGGAAGAAACGGCAAAGATCGAGAAATCTTAGAATGGGCGCAATGATGCGGGAAATTTCAGCGGGCGGCGTTGTCTTGCGGCAGATTGCCGGAGCCTGGCACGTTGCGCTCATCGAGCCCCAGAGAGAAGCTTCCGAATCCGCAGCAACGTCCCGCAAGCGTGGCCGAGCCGCGTTGGCGCTGCCCAAGGGACTGGTGGATCCGGGCGAGAAGCCCGCGGCCACGGCGGTGCGCGAGGTGTACGAGGAGACCGGGATCAAGGCCGAGGCAGTGGTGAAACTCGCGGATGTCAGGTACGTTTACACCCGAACCTGGAGCGGCGGCGAACGCGTGTTCAAGATCGTGAGCTTTTATTTGATGCGTTACGTTTCTGGAGAAATAGGCGCTATCGCTCCCGAGATGCAAATCGAAATCAAGCGCGCCCTCTGGGTTCCGCTGGCCGATGCCAGCCAGCAGATGGCCTACGGCAACGAGCGCAAGGTGCTGCTGCAGGCGGAGGGATATCTGAAAACCCACGGCCTCGAGAGGAACGCAACAGGACCGGCGCAAGTACGCCTTTAGAAGGCTGCGGAAAAAGTCGCGATGGCAACGCGACTTGCGGTATCGCTAAACTCACCCCATCGCGCCAACACAGGCGCGCTGGGGACCCCGGTGCGATATCCTGATACGAAACGAGTTTTTCCGCAGCCTGTTTAGAGCTTGTCACACGAATATGTGATCTGTGCACTTGCGAGAAAATTGAGAAAGTGCTTAACCAAGCCACGCTAACTTATAGCAGGCCAAAGATTTAACTTGACACTTTGTCCCCGGGGCCATAGTCTTGATTCAACTTAATAGGGCGCATGCCGTTGCCATCCTCACCCCACATCTTACGGCATGCGCCCGTTGTCTTTTTGGGGTCCTTTTCGTGCCGGCGCATGGGCGACCGCCCCACAGGGGCCCGCGGGGGAAATGCCTTGATGCTTTATTTCAAGCGTCGGAGGTGTAGGGGTTCCCTCGGCTGCACTCGGGGCAGGCTCTTCGACTCCTTAGCGGCTTCGCTTCGCGAAGCTGCTACTCCGCTCCGTCGAAAATCCCCACCCTAACGTCGCAAAGAACGCGACGTTAGGATGGGGCACCCTCGATTTTCATGATCTTCGTTGGGCGAAGCCATGGGCACCCCAGGATGACTCAGCACGAAAAGTCATGTGGTCAAAGCACTAGTCCGCGTGGAGCGCGGCTGCGGCGTTCGCGCGAGCGCGCCATTAATGGCTCGCTTTTCCTGTGGCGCTAGCTCGCGCACGGCACCTTTCTTCAACGACCCCAGCTCCAGCGGGCCGATCGAGACACGCACCAGGCGCAAGACTTGAACTCCCAGCGTTTCCAGCAGGCGCCGAATGTGACGGTTCTTGCCTTCGTCCAGCGTAACCTCCAGCCAGCTGTTTTTGCCGCCCTGCCGCAGCAGGCTTGCTCGCTTGGCACGGAGAAGGTCGCCATCCACCGCGCAGCCCTGAATGATCTTCTGCAGCAGATCGGCGTTGGCCACACAGTCCACCTGCACGTGGTAGACCTTATCCAAATGACTCGCCGGGTCGGTGATCCTGGCCGCCCAGTCAGAATCGTTGGTGAGCAGTAGCAGCCCTTCGCTGGCCTTGTCCAACCGGCCCACGGGAGCGACCCATGCTTTTGCTTCGTCCAGGAGGTCGTAGACGGTTTCTCTTCCCTTCTCATCCGACGCCGTAGTCACAATGCCGCGCGGCTTATTCAAAACCAGGTAAGTGGCTGAGTGCCTCTCAACCGGCGCGCCATCAAGTTCGATCCGGTCCTGCGCAATTCGCACCTGCGTCTCAGGATCGCGGATGAGGCGTCCATTCACGCGAACCCGCTGGCCCTGAATGAGGGCGGCGGCCTGGGACCGCGAACAAAAGCCCATCTTGGACATGGCCCGCGCCAGTCCGAAACGTTTTGGGGTCCTCACACGTCTATGTTAAATGGCTTCGGAGGAAGGCAGTCCGGTGGCGACCATTCAACCCATGCCGACGCAAACAACGGCGCCGCGTCATGTTAGGCTGGCTCCGGGCAGCAATGGGGACGCTCGATTGATTGGCCGGGTCTTCAAAGCATTTCAATATCGCGATTTTCGCCTGATGTGGATTGGCGCCTGCACCTCCAGCATCGGCACCTGGATGCAGATCGTCGCGCAGGGCTGGCTGATCTACCGCCTCAGCCATTCGGCGTTTCTCTTGGCCCTCGATCAGTTTCTGGGCGGTATTCCCATCTTTCTGTTTTCGCTGATCGGCGGCGTTGTGGCCGATCGCGTGGAGCGGCACCGAATTCTGCTCGTCTCGCAGTATGTGCAGATGGCGAGCGCTAGCTTGCTGACCGTTTTGGTGGCAACGGGCCATGTTCACGTCTGGCATATCCTGTGTCTTTCGTTCGTCTCGGGCTTCGCGCAGGCCTTTGGCGGCCCGGCCTATCAGGCGTTGATTCCCACGCTGGTCGAGCGCGAAGACATGCCCAACGCCATCGCCCTGAACTCGATCCAGTTCAACGTTGCGGTCATGGTTGGACCCGCGCTTGCCGGCCAAGCCCTGGCCAAGTTCGGCGAGACGTGGTGCTTCGGCCTGAACGCGCTTTCTTTTGTTGCCCCCATCATCTCGCTCTCCATCATCACTGCCCGATTCCTGCCGCAGAAGACCGCGGACTCCATCTTCACCAGCCTGAAAGAAGGCATCAAGTTCGTCCGCAGCCAGCACTCGATGGAAGCGCTCATCATCCTGGCCTTCTGCATGACCGGCCTGAGCATGCCGGTGCGCACCTATATTCCGGTATTCGTGAAGGACATTTTCCACCGGGGCCCGGAGACCTACGGCAACCTGCTCGCGCTCATGGGACTGGGCTCGATCTGCGGCTCGCTGAGCATCGCCGGCATGGGCAATATCAAAAAGAAAGGGCGCCTCGCCCTAGGAGCGCTCATGTGCCTGGGCCTGGTGATTTCCGGCTTCGGCCTTTCGCGGTCGCTGCCGTTCAGCGGAGTCATGCTGGTGCTCGCTGGAGCGTCCATGATGACGGTATTCGCCAACGTGAATTCCCTGGTGCAGTTGATCACGACCAACGAAATGCGCGGCCGGGTCATGAGCGTCTACACCTTCGCCTTCCGCGGCGGCATGCCCATGGGAAATCTGCTGTCGGGATGGCTGGTGCCCATGTTTACGGTGCCGGTTGTGTTGGGCGTCAACGGCCTGCTGCTGGTGGCGCTGGCTCTCTACTTCCTGCTCGTGCAACGGCGCGTGGCTGCGTTGTGAGCGCGGCGAATACCGAATCATTTCATCTTTGCGGTCGGAAGGTGCGTCCCTCAGGGGCTAAAGCCCGCATCTTTGACGGCCTTAGATGGCACGGCTGAAGCCGTGCCCTTCCCAAAACCTATTTATGAAACCAGTTTTTATTGCGGCTACAGTAATCCTGAAAATCGTCTAGGGTAACCGGTGAAGAGCGTGGGGCTGGGGAAACCAGCGCAAAGCAGTGATACGAATCTCCCTGTCTGGTAGAGTAATCGCATACGGAAGCTTGCCCGCCGCACCTGCCGGCGAAGCGCGGATAGCAAAAGGGGGATGTCATGGCAACACAGACCGTGGGAACACTCGCCACCTACCAGAACGTGAAATTCGAACGCGAAGGAACGCTGGCGGTGGTAACGCTCAATCGTCCCAACCGGCGCAACGCTCTCTCGCTCGATCTCATGGTCGAGTTGACCGAATGTCTCTCGGCCATCGGTCGGGATCGCGAGATTCACGCCGTCATCCTGGCTGCGGTGGGAAACGTCTTCTGCGCGGGCCACGACCTCGCCGAGATGGTGGGCAAGAACATCAACGATTACCGCCAGACCTTCGATACATGCGTCGATTTGATGATGAAGATCCAGTCCATCCCGCAGCCCGTTATTGCCGAAGTGCAAGGGACGGCGACCGCGGCCGGTTGCCAACTGGTTGCGACCTGCGATCTGGCGGTTGCGTCCGAAAAAGCGGCCTTCGCCACACCGGGCGTCAAGATCGGACTGTTTTGCACAACGCCCATGGTGGCGCTGAGCCGCGCTGTTGGCCGCAAACGAGCCCTGCAAATGCTGCTTACGGGAGAGATGATCGACGCTGCCACAGCTGCGGATTGGGGACTGGTCAACCTGGTCGTCCCACCCGACGCGCTGACGCGCGAAACCAGGAAATTGGCGGAGAAGGTGGCTAGCGCCAGCACGCTCACGATCGGACTCGGGAAAAATGCGTTCTACGCGCAAATCGACCTCGACCAGCCCAAAGCCTATGCCTACGCGAAAGAAGTGATGAGCATGAACTCGCTGGCTTTGGATGCTCAGGAAGGCATGACCGCCTTTCTGGAGAAAAGACCGGCGTGCTGGGTGGGCCGCTGAGGATTCGCGTGAGATGCGAAGGCCTTTCAGAACTGCTGTGACCAGGGCGCGGATTCAGGGGCTGCGGAAAAAGTCATTGAGCATGCCCAAAGAGACCACCGGGGCTAAAGCCCGCGCTCAATCGAAGCGACTTACGCGGCCCTGAAGGGCCGCCCTTCCACACCAATTCAAGCGTTCGTGACTTTTTCGGCAGCCTGTCAGCCGCGCCGAGAGCGGCCGATTGCCTTTTCCGGCACGCCTGAAGGCGTGCCCCTTCAAAGCAGCCACACCTACTGAGGAACCACTCTAAAACGGTGGTCCGCACCTGCCGACTCACGGTGCGGTTGCGGGTCCAGCAGCCGCTAGCTCTAAGTCCCCAATGAAATCCGTCATCCGCCGGAGGACTTTTTCCGGCTCATCGCGGTCCGGAGAGTGACCGCAATCCGGGAGCAACAGCAATTCGCTCTGCGGCACGCGCGCCCGAATGGCGTCGAGTTG
>Ga0187803_10000605_pt1 | contig 14220 bp, 15 predicted proteins | sample NC_wetland_sal_i_2_FD_132425 | JGI IMG/M metagenome (GOLD analysis project Ga0187803, IMG submission 132425) | Wetland sediment microbial communities from Neuse River Estuary, North Carolina, USA - Control_3 | ecosystem: Environmental > Aquatic > Freshwater > Wetlands > Sediment | place: USA...
CCTCGCGGTGGGGTATCTGGTGCGGCAGATACTCCTGCAGGAGTATGGTCTCGTCCCGGAAGACCGAGCGCGCCATGAGAGAGCTGGGCGATTCCGCCTCTTCGTCTTATAACTTTGATACCCATAATGGTACTGATTGTATAAGGGGGATGAGTGAAAGTAATACCGGTAACTCGGGTGGAGGTCCCGGCGACCGCACCAACAGTTCTGAGGGGCTCACCAGAACATCAGAATTGGGTGGCGTCGGCCGGATTCCTTGCAGGACAACTATGATAATGGAATTACCTAGGCAGAAGGCACGGCTGGAGAAGTCGAACTCTGGGGACCGACTTCTTCGCTGCTTTACATTCCCTTGTAGACCAGGAGGTCACTTTGCGGTCGAAGAATAAGAGTGGGTGCGGGTTCATTCATCAGAAGCTTCACAATTTCTCTGGAGAGTTTTTCATCCAACGGGTCCTTGAACGTCCCACGGGATGTATCGATGTCAGCGTATTTGGAAATCTCATACATGAAACAGCCATCAGCTCTGACTGGTGCTCCTGTTCCCAAGGCATAGTAGTATACCCCTAGAAACTTCGATCCAGACTTCTTCGAAAGCTTGACCATGTTCGCCTTGTTCCTTGCGACCCAATCTTGGAATTCCTTGTATTTGCCTTCCTTCACCCTGAAATTGTCTATTAGAAGTAGTGGCAATTCTCTCACTTCGACATTCCCGTCCGGTGTGATTAAAGCGTTGTTTGTTTCGAGCACGAGGTTCGTCACATGTAGAACTGGAGCACATCACACACTTGAGGTTCAGAACTCCAGTCCGAGTCGTGGCTGGCAGTCCTGATAGCGTCGTTACACATCAGCAGGAAGTCTTCGAACAAAGAATCGAGTTCTTTGGACGCCGAATATCTGAAAGAAACCGATTTGGCAGCCATGCCGCCCGCAGTTTCCTGGGATTCGCTTGCGAGGGTCAACATCCGTTCACGATTGACTCGCCCTTTGGATATAACGCGAGAGGACTTCCCACCAAGATTGTCTAGGGAGGTGACCGAAAATAATCAATCGGCCAGCGACTTGGGCCGGTCTCCTCACCACCCAGCTGACCAGCGAGCCATTCAAGCAAAGGAAAAAAGACGAGTCAGATGCCGGGTGGACCATGAAGGCCGTCCGATTCCACAGGCACGGCGGACCAGAGGTCCTGCGGTACGAGGAAGCCCCTGACCCGGCGCCGAACTCCGACGAAGCCCTCGTCAGAGTCAGGGCGTGCGCCCTGAACCACCTCGACCTCTGGGCGAGAAACGGGCTCCCGAACGTGGCGATCCCGATGCCCCACATATCCGGGAGCGACATCGCCGGAGTAGTGGAGTGGGTGCCTCCAGAGGAGAAGTTGTTCACCAAGGGAGACGAAGTGATAGTCAACCCCGGAATCGGGTGCGGTCGGTGCAACAGGTGCCTGTCCGGCAGGGACAACCAGTGCCGCGAATACACCATAATCGGATACGGCGTGGATGGAGGATACGCGGAGCTCGTCAAGGTCAGGAGGACGCATCTAATCGGGAAGCCCCAGGGGATGACATTTGAGGAGGCAGCGTCGTTCCCCCTCGTTTTCGAGACGGCCTACCACATGCTCGTCACGAAGGCGAGGGCGGGACCCGGGGACACAGTGCTGGTGCTCGCCGCAAACTCAGGCGTAGGCTCGGCTGCGGTCCAGCTGGCCAAGCTGCTGGGGGCGCATGTCATCGCCACGGCGGGGGATCCCGAGAAGATGGCGAAGGCGGAGGAGCTGGGCGCGGACAGCACCATCGACCACTACAAGCAGGACGTCCTAGAGGAGGTAAAGAAGCTCACTGAGAAGCGCGGGGTGGATGTGGTGATCGAGCACGTGGGGAAGGCGACCTGGCAGGGGAGCCTCAGGGCGCTGGCCAAGGGAGGGAGGCTTGTAACGTGCGGCGCCACGACAGGGTCGGACGTTTCCACAGACCTGCGCTACATTTTCAACAGGGAGCTGACGGTGTACGGCAGCTACATGGCCGGGATGGGGGAGCTCCTGGAAGTCGTCAGACTATTCGAGATGGGGCGTTTGAGGACGGTCGTTGACTCTGTGTTCCCGCTGGAGAAGGCGGCCGAAGCGCAGTCGCGGATGGAAGGGAGTAAGCACTTCGGAAAGGTAGTTCTGGCAGTCTAGGGTACTATCTCGTAGGAGTGCGTGATTTTAGCGGCAGGCTGCAGTGTGGCCCCAACGCTGCAGAACTTCTCCGTGCTTTCCCTGATAGCCTCCTCAACGAACTTCGTCTCCAGCGAGTCGCCGGAGAGCACGTATTTGACGTGGATCGACTTCCAGGGCTTGGGAAGGCCGTGCTCGGGCCTCTCCCCCGATAGCAGTATCTTCAGTGACCTGAGCTTCTGCTTCCTCTTATGCAGTATGGCCACGACATCCATGCCCGTGCACGCCCCCAGTGAGGTGAGGAGGGCCCGCATCGGGCTAATGCCCTTCATGGTCCCTTCGGCCGAATCGTAGACAAGCGTGTGCCCCGAGGTATCTGTCCCCAGGAACACGTTCTCCCCGCTCCACGTAACCTCGGCGAGCCAGTTGGACTCACTCAACTTGTATCACCAGCGGCTTCGATTTCGAGGCCACCTCCCCCTTCTCAATGAAGCTTCGCCGGCCCCAACGCGCCTTTGCGACCGCCACGAGCTTGTGGTTCCCTGGGCCGAGTTCGGATGCGGGTATCTGGAACTCCTTCTCCACATTGAGCATCTTTGACTTCGCGTCTTCGACGCTCCTCGGAATCTTTGGGGGACCGCCGTCCTCTGGCACTATCATGACCCATATTCTGTAGGGGAGATCAGGGTCCCGGCTCCAGTAGAAGCTCGCCTTCCTGACTTCCTTCCTGACCTTGGTCAAACCGCGCGGCCGGATGGCTCCCTGGACTGCGAGGGAGACATTGAAGGTGAGTCTCATGATTTTGTCAAAATCTTCCCACGCAACCGTCCAAACATCAGGTTGGAATGCTTCTCTCAAACCACCTACGATTCTGAAGGTCGCGTTTGCGTGTATGGTGTCTGAAGTAGGGTAGGATTTCTTGTCTGTCAGGAGTTGGACTGGACCCATCCTCGTCGCGGGCCAGGAGTATTCCTGCCTCCTGTTCTTCAAAGGCAATCTACTTTTTCGGCCTTCTGCTGTCGGTTAAAAGTATGATTGGGCCGTTTTCGGGGCGCCGGATATGAAGCACCGATTGGTGCTTCATCCCCTCTCAGGGGGAAAACCCGGTCCTTGGGAGTCGCAAGTCAGCAATTGTCATCGGAGAATGCATAGAATATGGCAAAAATGCTTATTACGAAATCTGAACCACGTGAGGGGTTGATGAAAAGACCGGATTCTGGACGAGCATATTCGTTTGAATCTTCCGGCGCGAAATCATGGATTTGGGATGAGCATGGCTTAAAAGCGAACTTCGGAACTATCGCAGCGGGGTTTGTGGGGACGGCGCCTTGACTTTGGTTCAGCGCGAGCCGGAGAGCAATGTGAACTCAAGGACCGTTCAGCTGGTGGAGCTGCTCACAGAGTTCGGCCCTGACATTCCGGAAATCGCTCGACGACTAGGCCAATTCAAGGAGTCTGTGAGGTACAGGTACAAGGAGAAGATCATGAGCAAGGGCATGGCCGTTCAGGCGGCTGTGGACCACGAGCGGCTTGGACTGAAGAGGATTATGCTCATTGTGGACTTTCCCCCAACCTACAGGAATTACGCCCCGGCAATCCTGACCGCAATGAGCGAAGTCAGTTACGTTGTGGGCTTTGCAAAGTCCTTGATAGGAGGGGAGTATGTCGTCAATCTTAGTATCCCAGTTGAGCTCGTCGGAGAAGTCCGAGAATTCCTCCTGGCTCTGAAGGAAAGAGAGATGTTTTCGAAGATGGAGATGTTGGAGTTCGATTGGCATCGTAACGCGCCCATGAAACCCGAGTTTTACGATTTCGACACTGGCCGATGGGATTTCGAATGGCAAAACCAAAGTTCGGAGGACTATGAGGCAGCCGCCTACGTCCCCTCAAAAAGGGGGAGATTCGACTACGTTGATTTGTTAATCATCAAGGAACTCCAGATGGACGCTAACAGGTCTCTGAAGAAGATCTCCGAGAAACTGAACATCAATTACAAGAAGCTTGCCTGGCATCACGCTGCGCACGTCTGCTCCCAGAAACTACTGAGAGGGTACACGGTGAATTGGATGGGCACCAGATATGACTACAATCTTGAGAAGGTGCTGCACAGAAAACATCGATACTTCGCCGTGGATCTGATGGTTAGGGATGTCAACGAAATGGAGACCATGACTTTGAGACATCAATTAGATCGCCTGCCCTTCCTTTGGGGTGAAGCAGCCGGCCGGAATTACTATGCGGGGCTCGCCATCCCTGTGGATTATGTGGTGGAGGGGTTGCAGTATCTTGGAAACGCCTCGACCGCGGTGAAGGAAAGGATGAGCATGTACGCCATAGACCAGACCGAGGCAGCTCGATTCACACTGCCGTACAGCATGTACGACCCGGCAAGCAGGAAGTGGATGTTCGACAAAGAAGAGCTAATCAAGAAGTTCGAGAAACTAATCGTTCAGATAAAGATAGGAGCCAGCTAGGTGTTTTCTAGCTGGTCCCATAACCGCCGATTATTTCGAGCGGTCCGATCTTAAGGCCGAGAGTTGCAAAAACAAGGCTTGCACCAGTCACGGCCAACATCCCATATCGGATTTTCTCGTCTAGGGTCATGCCGCCGTAGGTAGGGGGGAGTCCATTTTTAAGGAATGAGCCTACGCATAGGAGTGACACAACATCACTACGCAAAATCTAAGAAAGGCCAGATTCGTGGCGAAAACGTCCCTATGACCCTAAGTATCGTCTTGCGTGGTGCCAAGTCCTAAATATGGACTCACAATCTAGATTCCGGGGGCTCCCAAGCGTGACGCAGCTAGAGAAGCACCCCCACATCCCCGCCCGGAACATCCTAGACAGAATTGTCCTCGGGGGGAGCGACGGGGCCATAGAAGGACTTGCCATCACATCTGCCTTGAACGGCGCAGGTCTCAATTTCGGGACGATTGCCCTTGCCGGCCTGGCCTTCGCGTTGGCCGGGGCTCTTTCGATGTTCTTCAGCAATTACCTTTCGAGGAGGTCAGAACTCCGGTCACTGAAGATCGATATCACGAGGGAGAAGATGGAAATCGAGACCGAACCCGACGAGGAGAAGTCTGAGATGCGCGAGCTGCTGACGAAAGACGGGTACGAGGCGCAGGAAGTGGACGTGATACTGCAGAGGCTTACCAGGGACAAGGAATTGTGGCTCAAGGAGATGCTGCGTCGTGAGCTCGGGGTCAACATCGAAGATGCAAGATCGGACACGTTCGTCTGGCCACTCTTCGCTGGAATCGCATTCCTGCTGCTCGCCCTGCTTGCAGTTTCTCCCTACGCCTTCCAGATTCCTCGCACGGACGCGCTTGTCGCCTCTGTTACCTTCTCCCTGGGTGCACTTTTTGCACTCGGGTCCAGGGCGTTCGTCCCCAAGAATTTCAATCCGTCAGCGGGAATCGAATTTGTGATCATCGGGGCAGTAGCGGGAGGGTTGCTATACGTCGTCGGGCTCGCGATTTCGATTGTCTGACACCCTCCAGATTCATTAACACGCTGGCAGGCACGTGGCATGTGAAATACAGGTATCTCACATTCGACTGTTACGGCACCCTGATCGACTGGAGAACCGGAATCGAAGAGGGGCTGAGGGCTGCCCTGGGAAATCTGAAACTGAGTGGAAATGAACTCCTGGCCGCCTACATAACCGCAGAAAAGAAAGAAGAGCCCGCGTACAAGAAGTACAGGGAAGTGCTGCGCAGCTCAGCCCGATCTTTGTCAGAAGCACTGGGTGCGAATGTCCCGGATTCGGCAGCCCGGGTCTTCGCCGCCTCGGTGCCCGACTGGCCGGCCTTCACGGACACGGCGAACTTCCTGCACGAAATGGGGTCGAGGGGGTACAAGAGATACATCCTGTCAAACGTCGACAACGATCTGCTCGAGGAGACCATCGGCAGAAACCATCTGGAGGTGGACGGATTCGTTACGGCGGAGGAGGTAGGGAGTTACAAACCCGAGGCCGGCCATTGGCTGGAGTTTCTGCGGAGGAGCGGGGCCGCCAGGGGAGAGGTCCTTCATGTGGCCCAGAGCGTCTACCACGACATCATCCCTGCTCGGCAACTCGGCATCGCATCCGCCTGGGTCAACAGATATGGCGAACGTCTTCCTCTCGGGGCCGAGCCTTCGATCATCACTGAAGACCTCGCTGGCCTTGCTGAAGCTCTAGGGACATGACGCCCAACGCTGATTTCGTCGCTCACCTCGGCTGCACTCGGCCAGCGCGCTCCAGCCTACCGGCGATTCTCAAGAAGTCGCTCCCCCTTCTCGTCAGCTCGTAGAGGACCCTCTCCCTCCCCTTGTACAGTATTGTGCCCTTCCTTCTGACCATTGCAAAATTCTCGAGCTCGGTGAGGTGTTGATACACGCTCGCTGTCGACATGCTTTTTTCGGGGCCGAGCTGACGCCGCAGGTCATATCCATAGCCCGGTTGCCTCTGAAGGAGACGGAGCAGGGCGAACTTGGTCTCCCCGATCTGGGGGGAAGGCGACGTGTATGGCTCTCTCAGCCTCACTCGTCTGGCCTCCTTCGCCAACCGCGAAACTGCCTTGGGGTCTTTGAGTCCAGCGCCTGTGATGACACACACGACTGTCTCGGTTCGGCGAATGTAGCCATTGCCGATGGCTTCGGAGAGCGCTGCCACGACCGAGGCAGAAGAGGGTTCCGCGAAGATTCCCTCGGTCTTGGCGAGGAGTCCCGTCGCCTCCAGGATGTCATCGGAAGTCGTCGTTAGGGTCGCTCCTCCTGAATCGGCAATTGCTTCCGCCGCCTTCGTCCTGAAGAAGGGTTCTGATTCCTCCAATTCCACCAGGGGAAGGGGCCGCAAGCGGTTGGGCCCCTGACCGCGAACGCCTGTCCCCCTAGAATGTGTCCCGCGGGCCTGGACCCCGAGGAGTCTGCATCCGGACCCGTCCACAAGGCCAGCTTGCCTGAGCTGAAGGATTGCTTGCCATATCATCAGGAGATGCCCGCCGGTTCCCATGGGTACCACTATCACGTCGGGCGATTTCCAGCCGAGCTCTTGGATCAGCTCGAAACCTGTTGTCTTCTCTCCCTCCAGAAGGTATGGGTTCCCCGCGGTCACGGCGAGGGCATGGCCGGGGCGACTGCTGAGGACAGGCTGTGGAGCAGAAAGCTGTACCTCGGCCCCGTAAGCAAGCATCTGGTACAGCTTCCCCTGGTCCGTGTTAGGATGGATCGATACACTCGCCTTGATGTCCGCCTTGGCGCAGTATGCTGCCAGGGAAGCTCCGAGGTTCCCCGTCGTGACGCACGAGCACTCCTTTACCCGGCGCCTCTTGGCCATGCTCAGGAGGACAGTGGAACCCCTGTCCATGAAGGAACCGGTCGGGTTTCGGCTCTCGTCCTTGATTAGAAGATTGCTAAGGCCCAGTTCGCCCCCCAGTCTCTCGGCGCGCAGGAGAGGGGTCCCCCCTTCACCGAGTGTCACGATTTCTTCCGACGCGATATCGGGGAGAAAGGCCCTGTACCTCCAGACCCCCGCTGGGAGGTTCTCCAACTGGCCCCTGGTCACCGAAGGTACCGACCTGTATGTGACCAAGACGGCGGAACCACAGCGTTCGCATGATGCGTCCAAGTCCTCGGTCTCCATCACGGACGAACAGCGGACGCACCTCAGCGGGTTCATCTTCTTCCGCGACCACTGAGCTGATATATAGGTTGGAGCTTATATGTAATTGCAATCGGGTCTTCCTTGGATCCTCTTGGTGAACACGAGAGAGGTGGCAAGCACCGCTGTGTTTACCGCCTTCGTAGCGGCAGCGACATCCGTCTTCTCTGTCTACATTCCTGCCACTACGGGCTACTTCAACGTAGGTGAAATAATGGTATACACATGTGCTCTACTGATGGGCCCATATGTGGGGGCGTTCGCTGGAGGAGTGGGCTCGATGATTTCAGACATCTCGCTCGGGTACCCGTACTACGCGCCCGGGACATTGATGATCAAGGGGATCGAGGGCTTCGTTGTCGGCTATCTCGGAACGAGGACCTTCCCGAGGATCACAAGATTGCAATGGCGCGCCATCGCCATCGCGTTTGGGCTGGTCTTCTCTGCGACCCTCGCCTACATAGGGTCGACATTTTTCACGGGAGCCACCGCAGTCACTCTTGGAGGGCAATGGGACCTTCCCGCCGTGACGCTCAATATCCAGGTTCCCGGCCCGTTCTGGGTCACACTTGCGGGGATTGCATTCGCAATAGTCGCTCTTGGGGCGTGGAGGGTCAAGGCCAGGTCCGGGCAGAGCGTGATGTCAGTGCTAGGTGGTGGAGCTGAGATGGTGACAGGATACTACCTCTACGAGTCCTTCGTGCTCAAACTGATCGCACCCGCGTCGGCCGTGGCGGGATTGGCCCCTGCAGTGGAGGTGCCGTTCAACATAGCCCAGGCACTTGTCGGCCTACTGGTAGCAATTCCACTCGTGAGAAGCATAAGGGGCGTCACGAGGGGAAGACGCCTGGGCATGGCTAGCGAGCGGACCCCGAGCGGCAGCCTGGAACAATGAGGCGCCTTTCGACAGGCAAGATTCCGATCGACGTGCTCAATTCTACCTTCCTCAGGCTAACGGGAGCGGGCTCCCCAGACATCGTGACCCCGCCGCTCGCAGGGCTCGACTTCGCTGCAGTCAAGGTTGGGCGGAGGTTCATGATCGTGTCCGCTGACCCGGTAACTGGAGTGGTCGAGAACATTGGCCGCTACGCGATAAGCGTCAACGCTAACGACGTTGCGACAAGCGGGAACAGGCCCCAGTTCGCCGAATCTGTCGTTCTTCTCCCTGAGGGAGCAGACGCGCGGTACGCGAGGAAGATAGCGCAGCAGATGGATGCCGAAGCGAGGAGGCTGGGAATCAGCATTCTCGGAGGGCATACCGAAGTGACTCCGGGCCTTGCCCGCCCTATCATAGCGGTGACAGCGTTCAGCTTTGTCGACAGATACGTCTCGTCCCGGGACGCGAGAGAGGGAGACACCATCATGATGACGAAGTCCGCTGGGCTCGAGGGGACCGCGGTCCTTGCAGGGTCCCCGAAGTTCCTCGAACACATCAGCGTGGTGGACGAGGCAGTGACGGCGTGCGACACCGGCTTCGTGCACGCGATGCATGACTGCACCGAAGGGGGGGTGCTTGGTGCCGTTTTCGAGATGTCAGTGGCGTCCAGACTCGGTTTCGAGCTCCAGGAGAAAGCGGTACCGGTGGCGCCCGAGACCCAGGCGATATGCAGAAAACTTTCCATTGACCCGCTCAGGCTGATCGGTTCGGGGTCGCTGCTCCTCAGCGTGGGGAAGGGGGCGGAATCAGAGGTCGTGAGGGCTCTGCGTCCGTTTTGCCGCGTCACACGGATAGGTGAGTTCCACCGTGGTCGAAGAGTGATGTTGACCAGAGAAGGGGGCGAGAAGGTGGTGAAGGAGGCGCCGGAAGACGAGCTATGGCGAGTGCTCGCGCGGTCTGCTGGCCGTGGCCACGGGCTTTAGCGCGGGCGTCTGTTCCGGCTCCCATTTGGGTGAAGCCTGGACGACCCAGGAGAACTTCTTCTGCAGTGACATGGTGTAGACCTTTGCCCAGTCCAGGCCGACATAGTCGCACCAGGACTTGAAAACGCGAGGGTCGATGTAGTTTTTCATGGCAGTGTTCAGATTGTAGTTCTTCGTCCGCTCATAGAACTTGACCTCGCGCTGGAGCTTGGCGATCCGCTTTGGGTCCCCCTTAGCCCTGGCCTCTTCCAGCCTCTGCTTCTTCTTCAGCAGAGATTCCTCCCAGGTCTTCGGGGGGGTTCGCTGGTGGTTGCAGAAGATCGCAGCCTGCAGGTTTGCTTCCTTCGCGTGGTAGAGCTTGTCCAGGTCGTCGGCGGCTCTAAGGTCCTTTGACCCGAGCACCTCCTTCGCTCTGGCGGTCGCGTGGTACGTCCTGAACACCTTGGCAGTTGCTCCACGAACAACGGACGAGAGGAACTGGTTGACAGCGCTCGAACTCACGTTGTGGAATATGTCTTCGTCAGGCTTCTTGCCAGAGATGAACTCACTCAGGTTCCTGACGACGGAGAGAGGGAGCTCCTCCGACTTGTGCCAAGCGACGCTGTCTTTGCCCAGGAATTTGAACTCGGCGAGGTTCCCCTTCAGCTTGACGTGCTCGACCCTCAGGGTGCTGGCGCCAACAGTATCGGCCTCGTCCTCGTCCTTCTCGTCCCCCACCCTCATGCCCAAAGTGTCGATCAGATAGCAGACTGTCGCAACCTGTCTTGTTCGCTCGTCCTTGGAGTCGAGCTCCTTGAAGATCCTTGCCCTTATCTTCTGGAGGTTGGTGCCGACCTTCCTGGCGTTGTCGTACTTTGCCTTGCTTCTCGACTGCTGAATCGGAGAGCTTTCGTGGAGCCACACGTACTTCTCTCTGTCCGTGAGCTTGTCGATCCACTTCGCCATCCACATTGAGTTGTGGTCGTTGACGATTTCCTTCCAACTGCCGGGGGGGACAGGTGCCGTCTCGCCGAGGTTCAAGATCACGTCGGATGCCTGAATCCTCGGCTTCCACTTTCCTCTCAGCGGGTGCTGCCCGCGCCCCATGAACAGGCCCGGGGGCTCGACCATCCAGTTTGCTATGTCGACTTCCTTTCCGTCCAGTACCGCCTTCCCGAACTTCAACTTGAGCGCCTCTCTCCTCTCCTTCCTCGAGGCCGCCAGAGCCTTCTTCTGTTCCTTCGACATGCTCTCCTTCGCGGCTTTCTCCCTTTCTACCTTTCTGTAGAGCTCGCCGAAGTCCACATCTCTGAACCCGGCGCCCCTACACCAGGGAGGGAGCTCCTTCACGAAGTCGCCCATGAAGTTGGAAGTGAACACTGGGTCCTGGACGTAGGGAGTGTCCTTCTTCTTCGCAAGGGTATACGCCATCTCCTCTGCGAGGAGGGTGAGCTCGACCTGCTTCCCCTTCACCATGATGCGCAGCCCGTCGGGCTGGTAGATATCGGGAAAGTTCACCCCACTGTGAGAAAGGGTCTTCCAGTATGCCTTCATGAATCGGTGTTCAAGATTCCGACCCGCCGTGTATTTAAAATCAATCCGGGCGGGTCCGCTTTTCCAGACGACGGTTAAATACGTGGGAGGGCCCACTGCCGAGGTTTCTGAGATGTGGATCGACTTCGAGGTCGACGGCGTTCCCTCTTTGAAGAATCCTGTGTTGATAGTTGCTGTCTCCACCTCCATGCCCCAGTACAGGGCCCTCTACTCCCAGGCCAGGGAGCTGGCGGAGTACATGCTGAAGAAGATGGATTTCAAAAGGATCGGGACCGTCCGCACCTCTGCATTCCCCCCGGAAGTCCTCGTGAGGGATGACGGTCTGTCGACCCTCCCAGAATGCAGCTTCTACCTGAGCCGGGGGAAGCGGGACGCTATCCTTTTCGCTGGGGACACGAGCCCCGCTGACGAGCAGTACGAGTTCGCAGAGTTCCTCCTGGGAGAGGCCAAGAAGATGGGCGTAGAGGAGCTATACTCCGTGGGGGCGAGGTGGGCCGAGAACCCGGTCTCTCCTGAGGCAGAGCCCCAGGCGTCTGGATTCGCGACCGATTCTGTCGGAGTGGAGAAGCTGAAGAAATACGGCGTCCGCATTCTTAGTGAAGAACCCGCCCCCTTCTTCGCATCCATGGTGGTAGCGATGGCGAAGGATGTCGCCATAAGGGGGTACAAGCTATCGGTGGACCACGGCGAACCGAGCCCGCATGTTCGCTCCGTGGCAAAGCTCCTCGACATCCTGAACTCCATGGCGGCGCTCGACGTCGACTTGGGAGAAATACGGTCCAAGATCACCCCAGCTTCGCCTGGAAGGCAACCCGGTAACAGCACCATCTACCATTAGCGGCGATCCTACTCGGAGGGCACCGTCTCCGCTTCCCTGTCGAGGGCGTCGAGCTCGGCGCCGAACCCCCACTTCCTCGCCAGAGCGTCCGCCTCGCGCTCCCGTTCCTTCGATTCCTCAGGCCTGACGTGCTCGTTGAGCCAGGCGTGAGCCAGCTCGTGCGCAATCACAGCCATGGCGGCGGGGTCAGAAAGTGCGCCCAGGAGAGGTGCGTAGAACGTGATTGTTTGCCGCGGGCGGGAGAGGACAAGGAAGTACCTTACCCTTGAGTATCTCGTGAGCCCCACAGTCGTCCTTGTGGGCCTCCTCGAGAGGGTGACTGAGCTGACTGTGGTTATCCGGGGCCCCTCACGGGGGGGCCGCCTCGTCGCTTCGCCGAAGAGCCGGCTGAACCTGTGGTCTCTGGAGGTGAACGCGTATCTGCCGACAAGTATGCTTGGGTTCTTCCCGCTCAAGGACACACCCTTGCGCTAGTTAGGCGCCCCTCGCTAGCCATCGGCCGGAAATCGCAAGGGCAAGCCCCACCCAGTAGGGGATGTAGGCCAAGGCCGGGTCTATCCCGCCGAGTTTGTACGCCGAGTATCCGAACGAAACGAGGAGACCCAGAAATCCCGCCCCTCCTCCCAAGTAGACAAGCGATCTCCCCGTGGTTGTGTGGCGGGTGAGCAGAGTCAAGCCCCCGATGATGACAGTCAGTCCTCCGAGGGCTATCACAAGCTCCAGGATGGTTACTGCGAGAACGGCCGCGCTCGCTGCCGTCCCGCTGAGGAAGTCTGAGATGTGGGGCTCTGCTAGGTTCAGAGCAGTGTAGAGGAACCCCCTCGACGTGTACCCGCTGACAAGCATCAGGGACCCCCCTGCGATGGCGAGTGCGCCTGCAACGTAGTGCTTGGAGCCCATTTGCAATGGAGTAGGGGGTCCGCTAGAATAGCCTTGCGTCAGATTGTTCGACTCCGGGCGACCGAGATGTTTATCCGTGCGTCGAAAAACGAGGCCGGAGACTCATGCGGGCAGCCAGCACAGACAACACGCTACAGACCACGCTCCAATGGGCTCTGGACCGGATGAAACGGAAGGGGTACGTCGTGACCTCGAGGGTGACACTCAATGTCGAACCGAACCTCGCCATAATGGGGTATGCGCGGAAGGAGGGGGGTGTCCACAAGATAATGATCTCCGAGTGGGCACTCGATTCGGAGATGCTCGGCGGACTGGTGCTCCATGAGCTCGCCCATGTGTATTTCGCCGAGCGGGATGCATGCTCGCACGACAGCGCGGCACTGGAGGAGGTGCTGGACGAGCTCAAAGAGAGGGACGGATTGAGGGCGAAGGAGACGGAGTTTCTGATTGACGCTTTCAATCACCTTCAAAACGTTCTTGTGGACGACATCGTATTCGCAGTGATGGAGGACAAGGAGCGCGAGATGGCGAAGAGATTCTTCTCTGAATGGGTCTCGGACAGGCAGTCGGGGGATCCGGTTACGGACGCCGGGTTGCTTTCGAGGAACGCATTCGCCATCGCGTCCCTCAAGCGCCGGAACCTCTTCGAAAATGAGAGCGAAATGTACTACAGAAATCAGGCCCTGATTTCGGCCCTCGGGCCGAAGGCCGAGGAGGAGTTCGAATGGATGGAGAGGTTCCTCGAAGGGGCAAAAGCGGAGTGGGGCAAGGCGAAGTTCAGGGACGAACTTGAGGGGTACTTCGACCGGATCCTCTCTATAATGAGGGCATCTTCCAAGCTCGACGACCTCAGGTAGGGGAGGGCAGAACCGTGTCGACAGCGAGGCTACTGGTCGTTGCGGCAATCGTCGGAGCGGCTGCCTTCGGGCTCTATCTGGGGTACCTGGCGTACACGAGCGACAGCTTCCCGTCTCAGCAGAGGCCCTTCGGAGGCTACGCTAGCGTCGTCTCCTCGTCGTTCAACGGAACCGAGTACGCTTTCCGCGTCCAGTGGAACAACCAGAACTACGTTCCCATGTTCACCCAGCTGACATCAACGGCGACGGACGCGGCCAACACCCCCGTGTGCGACCTTGGGCTTTCGAGCGTGAAGGGGGGGCAGATCATCTTCCTGCCCTTCACGATCAGCCCAGCCGAAGCCACCCTGTCGAACGTGGACCTTGCCATAGCAGTGCAATCCGCGACGAACAGCACGCAGTTCACCATTGTCTACAACGTGCCTTCCGTCTC
>Ga0187803_10000606_pt1 | contig 14220 bp, 9 predicted proteins | sample NC_wetland_sal_i_2_FD_132425 | JGI IMG/M metagenome (GOLD analysis project Ga0187803, IMG submission 132425) | Wetland sediment microbial communities from Neuse River Estuary, North Carolina, USA - Control_3 | ecosystem: Environmental > Aquatic > Freshwater > Wetlands > Sediment | place: USA...
GCCGATCGAGACAGGAAAAGCATGCCAACCCTGTGCGCGGCATGAGCAACCTGGCGCTGCTTTACCTCTACGACGCCAGGTAAACACAAGCTGAACCTCTGTTCAAGCGAGCGCTGGAGGTGCAGCGCCGCAAGGCGGCTAGTTTTGACTTCTCGCGCTGCGCAGCTTCTTTTGCACGGAACCTCGCGATACGTTCGATCAACTTGACTGGAACCGGCTCTTCCCTCCCTCGGACTTTCCACCAATACATCCCTGTGCCATCCCGCGTAGTGAGATTTAGCGCCACGCCTTTCCTGAGTAGAGGGCATGTCGATCCATACGTTTGTCCCAACAGCGCTGGATCTCCAGCAACCATTCAGGCGGCAAACGCCGGGAATTGCCCTCCACTCAGACGGTTTGGCCCGTTTCTTGTTCGGAGTCACTCTCGGGCAGCAGTTGGCACGCTGGCGACCGCAGCCGATACAGACGAAGTCGGCTTGACCTTCAGATCCAAGGCTATGGTGCCCCGCTCACGGTCGGGCGTGACGGCCGGCTGGAAACCGTAATAGGCCTCACCACTTCCCGTGCTTACCATACTGTTGTTGAGGGTTGCGATCACGGTTCCGCTGCAAGTTGCTCCAGAGTAGTCCTCGCCGATTGTCGATGGTACGTGGCACTTCTCACCGTTCACCAATATCGTCGGCCAGTCGGCTCGCGTGAGTGCATCCATCAACTGCGGAAAAGCCTCGCGACTAAAAGACGAGGAACCCGACAATCGCTTTGTATTGCTCCCAGTCGCGGGCCAACGGGGGTCAGAGATCACCAGCCTGACCTCCTCAGTGGTGGTCTGAACTACCGGCTCGCCGTACTCCGGTCCGTGATAGGCTTCGTTCGGCTCTATGGTCACGCTTCGCTCGACGCGAGTAACAGAGAGGTCGCCGGTAACTACCACCTTCCCATCGCTTGTGGTCGCAGAACGTTTGGATGTGAAGCTCAGTTCCGCATAACTCGGTTGCGGACCGTTGTCTGGCTTTATGACCAGGTGAACGAGCGGATCGGCGGAATCACTCGACTTGAAAACCACCTCACCACTGACGCGAGCGAGACCGATTTCCAAGGCATTGGATTCCGATCCCAACGACAATCGAGCGATGGAAAGCTGCGGATCAACCTGCCAGGTCTCCTGGGCGTATGCCAACATTGACGCGCTAATGGTAACGAGCACCAACACGAGGATGGGGCGCAACCCTGTTTGAAGGAAGGACGCTGCCAAACTGAACCTGTGCAATTTGTTACGGAAGCTCAACGTGTTCTCAGACTGTTTCGTGTGCATGATTTCCTGCCTTTCTTGTTACTGCTCTCAGGCCAAATAGATGTTCGTCCGTTTGCGAGGTGTGGAGGAAACTTCCGATCCTTGGTTCTTTTCTCCGATTAAAGTGAAAAACGAGGCACAGAGAAAGTTGGAGCGGTGCGGCCGCACCGCATTTCCTGCACAGCATCAATCCGGGGAAAAGCGAGAGATCAAACTCACAAAAGCGCGCGATATCTTGTCGGCGTCACACCCACGATGCGACGAAAGATTTTCGTGAAGTGGCTCTGATCAGAGAAACCGCTTCGCACGGCGGCTTCAAAGACACTGAGGCCGGGATCGTTGAGCAGATTCCGGGCGCGCTCGATCCTTCTTCGGAGCACGTATTGGAGGGGAGAGAAGGCCGTTGACAGTTTGAACATTTCGGAGAAATAGTGCGGACTCATCCCGGCTATGTCGGCGAGTGCGGGCAGTGCGATCTCTCGGTCTAGGTTGGCTTCAACATATTCGATCACTCGGTTAAGGCGGGTTCTGGGAAGCCCGTGTCGCGGTTCTATGCCTTTAGGCGGCGTCACCCCGTAACGGCGCTGAAGATGGACTGCAAGGGCACTGAGCAGTGAATCTCCAAAGAGCCTGCCTGCGGGGAGCCCGGCTTCCAGATCGGCTTCGAGCGCGCGCAGAACGTATTCGATCTGGGGGTCCTGCACACCCCACTGGTCGACAAGCTCCGCGTCGCGGCCCGAGTCATTTTCTGGGATAGCCCGCTGAAAGACGCTGGGTTCCAGATTCAGAAGAATCCGTTTCACGGGTTGGCGAAAGGACACCGCGTCTTCAGTGCCGCGCGACAGCAGGACGACCGATCCCGGTCCGACGATTGTCTGTCCCGCCTTGCCTCGCGATTGCCACACGAGCGGAGCCGGCTCACTGAGGTGAAGACACAAAAAGTGACTAAGATGCTGATGCTTTTCGGCGCTGTGTGGTCCGTGCGCATGACGCTCCAGCAGCGCTCCTTCCCAGGGTGAAAGCGCGCTGGAGAGCGTCGGGGCGCCGGGCGCCAGAGGTACGCACTTTTGAGCTTGCCGGACACGGATCCTGACAGGAGTTTTTTCCTCCGGGGAGAACATCTCGGAACCTCCCACATCCTTATTGATGTTCGATGCCGGTCAAATCTCACAGTCACATTAATTCTTTACGAATCCTCGCCGGGTCTGTGACCGCGTGATGTCGTTCCTTTTTTCAGCGGCGCTGGCCGAGGGCGAGTTGCCCTCGGAACTGCCGGCAGGGTGCCGGCGGTACGTTCAGCACTTGCGGTAATCTTCATACGGTCAGAGCACTAGCAGACCGACCAGGTATGTCGCGGGGCCGCACTTATTGCACAACTACTATGACCTTGGCGTTGTGAATGATGCCGTTCGCCGTCGCGCTCACAACCACGCTGTAAGTCCCCGCATTCGCCGGGGGCGGTGGCTTCTGACCGCCTTGGCCGCCTCCGCAGCCGGCCGCCGCGAAGAGCGCCGCGAAGAGTCCAAGGCTCATCAGCATGGCCAGCCGGCGCTTGCGATTCGTGAATCCACTCAGAACGACAGACGCGAGCACGAACCCGCCTCCAGCGCCCAGCCAGCCAAGCCGTCCCGGATAAGGAGGATGAGCAGGCAGTGCGGCGATCTGTGCAAAAGCGTTGACGGTCAGCGTGGCCGTCGCGGTTGGATTCACCGTCGGCGCGGACGGGCTCACGCCGCATGTAATCTGGCTCGAAGACGGCGTGCACGTCAGCGTTACAACCCCGTTGAACACAACCCCGTTAAAACTGGTCGAGGCCAAATTCAGTCCAGCCGTCCCCGAGCTTCCGGACTTGACCGCAATCTGCGGGAGTTGCGGCGTCAGCGTGAAATCCGGACCGCTTTGCGTGACCGTAAGGTTCACCACGTTGCTAAAGGAGGGCAGGTAGTTGCTGTCTCCCTGATAAATTACCGTGATTTGGTTGGAGCCATTGGTCCAGAAATATGACGGATCGAGCTGGAAAGTAAACGAACTGGTGACGCCTGTATTCTCAGGGATCAGCCCGGAGCCGATGAAGAAGATGCCGTTGTCCCAGTACTGTACATTCCCTGTAGGAGCGACCCCTACGCTTGCCGTTCCAGTGACGGTGTGGGTGAAGGTCGCGAGTTCTGTGCCGGAAATGCTGTTTGGCGTAATGGTAAGTGTCGTCGTCGACGGGGCTAGCAAGGGGGCTGCGGTCACATCAACCGTGATCCCAGCATTGTAATAATCCCACTCTGCGGGCAGCCAGGTTGCGTCGCCGCTGTAGGTGAATGAGGGGAAATAGATCCCTGCAGCGAGATTTGTAAATGTCACAGTAGCTTTAGAAAGTGCGCTATAGATCCCACTCGGCGAAGCCAGGTTAGCAGTCTGAGAATAGACTGGGTTTACGCACACCCCATCGACGAGTGACAGGCATACCGTGACCGTGCCTGTCGGAGCCACCGTGCCCAAAGGAAGATGGCCCTGGAGCGGGGGGTAATAGCTTGGGCCCACCACCGCTGTTGCATTCAGACTGCTTCCGACCGGTGTATAGAAGTACCTCAGCCCTCCCCCAGGGGGGAACAATTGCGGCGCTTCTATTAAATAGTTGATATACGGAGTTCCTCGCGTAACGGTGAACGTGACAGGGCTCCCGGAAGAAGCGTTGAAACTGGCATCACCCGAGTAGGTCGCGCTCGCCGTGTGCGTTCCGACGGCAAGCGCTGGAGGCGTTGTCCAACTCGCCACACCGGCCGCATTCAGCGGGAGGGTTGTGGTGATCGAATCCAACTTGAATGTTGCAGTGCCTGTCGCCTTGCCGTTTGTCGTTCCGGCGGGAGCGCTGACCCCAACCGGCTGGATATTGAACGATAGCTGCGAATTGTACGGGACGGTGCTGCCATTAACGACTACGGTGCCGGCCGAAGCGCTGCCATTCAAAACCTGAAAGTTAATGTTCGAATTCTCCGGGGTCACCGTAAGCGGTACCGGCGACGAGGTGCTGCCGCCAAAGACTCCATCCCCATGATAGGCGGCAAACACCTGGTAGGTTCCGCCCGGGAAAAAATCAAAGCTGCCGCTGGCCGTGCCACCGCCCAAAGTAAGAAATGCTTGCGCCTGGCTAGACGGCAATGACGAACTCGTCAGAATTGCCACATCGCCAGTCGGCGTTCCCGAGCCAGAAGTTGGAGCGACTGACGTGGTTACAGTAGTCGGAGTCCCGTGCGTGATTTTCGTGGAGGAAAGACCAAGCGTGGTGGTGGTGGGAAGGAAGGTGATGGAGTTCCAGTTGTTCACCAGCACGTTGGCGTCAACCGATCCGAGGCCGGTGGCCTGATCGTAGTTGGGGCCTGCCGAGTACACCGTCGTGGAATAGTATCCGTTGGAGTTCTGGATGCAATCGACCGGAGGACCAGGACAGGAAACTTCATTGTTGCCCAAGGTGACGTCGTGAAAGGCTGTCGCCTTTTGTTGTGCCAACGGGTACAGCGTAAAGTTCGCTTGGCCTTGCCGTCCATACTTCTGATTGACCAGCGCCATGATCCCGGCCATTGCCGGAGACGACGCTGATGTGCCGCCAACGAGAAAGATTTCCGACATGCTGTCCGTCCCGAGTGCGCACTCTCCCTCTACCGCGCAAATCGGAGTGGCGCTAAGGTTGGCGCCATTGGAGGCAAACAGGGAGACATCGGGCAAGTCGCGCACGCCATCGGCGGGCACTCCGGGACCGGTCTGCCAGACTGGCTTTGCATATCCGCTGCTGCACGCTGATCCGAAAGGGTCGATAGATTGGACAACGCAATTGCTCGCGCCGCCGCCGCCAGCGACGAACATGTCGTACGGTGAGATTACAACGTCCAAGCCAAACCCGTCGCTCCACCCTTGTTCGGGCAAAGGAGCTTTCAGCGATCCCAGGTTGGAATCGTTTGTCTGGTTCCACAGCGTGGCCGCGCTGGGAGCGCCGCTGGCATAGTCGGAGTAGTAGAAGTCGGTTCCTCCCACTGATACGTTCCACGGAGTGGAAGTGAGCCCACTTACACCGATACCAAAGACGAAGCCCGGTCCCGAGGGGACGTAGCAGAGCGGTCCGCTGTCTCCCGAGGAAACAAACACGGTTTGACCTTGCGCCGCTGCTTGCTCCCACAGTCCCGACCAGAACTGGTTACCGACGTTCCCGAGTTCAGCTTCGCACGCGCCAAAGCTCACGCTCAACACCGAAGCCTCATTATCTTCAATGGCGCGTATCGCCGCCAAGGCGAGCGGATCCTGAAGGGGCGAGCCACTTGCGATGTACAGGTTCACTGTGGCCTTCGGCGCGACCGCTCCGCTCACTTCCACATCAAGATACGCTTCGACGGCAACTTCGTTGTCAATTCCGTTGTTCAGCACGCCGGGATCGCTGCCATCAATCACTACCTGCGTGGGATTGCTGGGAAGGCCGAACAGCTGTTGATAGGCATTCACCAAACTGACATCGATATTCGACTCGTTAATGATGCCGATGGTCTGCCCGGCTCCGCTTACCCCGGCCTGGTAAAGCGGCGTCAGATCGTACTGGGTGGCAAAATCCTCAGGAGCAAGCGCGTAAAAATTCGTGTTGCCGTTAGGAAGGGTCCACTGCGGTGTGGTTTTCTTTGTGGCTCGTGAGTACGCAGCTGAGCCGAGGGCCTGCAACTGAGGCTTGGCGCGAAAATCGTTCAACGGCGAAACTCCGCGCACCAGGGACGCCAGAGCCGCCGGGATGCTGATCTCGCTGGCGTTGGCGTAATGCTTCTCACCCTCAACGTCGTACTGGTGGATCTCCGTATGAAAGGCGTTGCGCAGCTGGCCCGCGGTGCCGGAGAACTCGATGAGTTGCTTACTCTTCGTGACCCTGGCGACGTTGAACCCCTGAGACTTCAGCCAGTTCTCCGCCGTTTGAATATCGGAGTCGGAGGGGCCGAACCGCCGCCCATACTCCTGCGGCGTCAGCCATTTATGATAGCGAGCAGAGCCGCGCAGATGAACATCATTCATAAACTCCCGCAGCGCGGTTTCGCGTTCCGCCGGGCGATTCAACAACAACAGCACGCGGCCGGCGGGAAAAGAATCGGGAACGACTCCGCGGTCGTAACGAGCCTGCGCCAGTGGATGCACGTTCCCGTGCAGCGTAACCAGTTTCATCTCGTCTAGGCGCTTGGTAACAAGCGGCGAAGGCGCTGTCTGCGGGTACATGGGAACGGGGTCCGCGAGGATAAGCAAAAGAGCGGTAAGAAACAGAACGCAGTTCTTTGGCTGCATACCAGAAACTCCATGGATCTTTTTGCGAACTTGGTCCGTACCCTCGAGCGGAACGCCCACGCCTGCGCTGATATGAACCCTTGATAATGACATGGAGTGAGTCGGAAGTCAGTGCGAAAGACCAAGGCCAAGGAATGGCCCCGTCGGGACTGTCGCGGGCGAGACTGACGCCCAGGTTTCATGTAATCCAAGTGCTTCTCTTGGGCTCTGCAAACAATTAGACTATCTTGCTTGGGCAAAAGAGGTCTCTGTGAATAATTCGCGGGTACTTTGGTTTTTAACTCTTCTCCCCCTTTTTCCACTCGGATTGTGCGCCCAACAGCTAGGTCCTGATTCCGTGCTTATGACCATGCAGCAGGAGTTGGGCCGCTCGCTGCAAAATCTCAAGAAGACGCCGACGCCGCCCTATTTTTTGTCCTATCAGCTGACCGACAACCGGGCCATCGAGATTTCTGCCTCCTTCGGCGCGCTCACCGGCAGCTCGGATCAGACCACTCGTTATCTTGATCTCGATCTCCGTGTCGGCGACTACGCGCTCGACAATACCCACACTCTCCGGGAGTCGGGCGGCTTCGGAGACATGAGCGAGCAGTTCGAACGTCAGAGGATCCCGCTCGACGACAATCCCGATGCCCTGCGGGTTGCGCTCTGGCATGAAACCGAGCGCAAGTACCGCAACGCGACTCAGCGCCTACAGCAGGTCAAGGCCAACGTGGAGGTAAAAGTCGCTCCCGAAGGTCGCTCCGGCGATTTTTCTCGCGAGAACGCCGAAACTTATTCCGAAACCATCGCTCCATTCTCCTTCGACACCTTGGTATGGGAACAGAAGATGCGCAAGTTCACCGCTTCCTTCGCCGAGCACAAAGAGATCATCGAGAACAGCGCCGAAGTCATTGCCGAGATCGAAACCCGCCGCTACGTGAACAGCGATGGCAGCCGCATTCGCATTTCCTCTCCCTTCTACCGCATTATCATTTCTGCAACCGCCAAGGCTGACGACGGTATGGAGCTCCCGCTGCACCAGACTTATATGTCGTTCCGTCCCCAAGGGTTCCCCAGCGACGAAGCGATTCTCAAGGACGTAAACCACATGGTCGAGGTTCTGCTGGCCCTGGTGAAAGCCCCGCTGGCGGAGCCATACACCGGACCCGCCATTCTCTCCGGGCGCGCCAGTGCCGTTTTCTTCCATGAAATTTTCGGCCATCGCATCGAAGGCCAGCGCCAGAAGAACGAAGACGAGGCCCAAACCTTCAAGAAAAAAGTCAATCAGCCCGTCTTGCCTGAGTTTCTCAGCGTCTATTTCCGATCCCAGCCTAAAGACTTACGCGGGAACGGAACTTGTCGGCTACTATCCCTACGATGACGAAGGCGTGAAGGCGCGCCGCGTGACCGTCGTTGACAAAGGCATTCTCAAGAACTTCCTCATGTCGCGCGCTCCCATCGAGGGCTTCGCCCACTCGAACGGCCACGGACGCCGCCAGCAGGGCTACAAGGTTGTGGCCCGCCAATCGAACCTGGTGGTGGAGTCCTCCAAACAGGTTTCGCGGGCCGAACTGAAGAAGCTCCTCCTCGAGCAAATCAAAGCGGCGAACAAGCCCTATGGACTCTTCTTCGACGATATCGAGGGAGGTTTCACGTTCACGCAGCGCATCATACCCAACGCCTTCAACGTCCGGCCCACGCTGGTATATCGCATCTATCCCGACGGCAAAGAAGAGCTGGTGCGCGGCGTGGACCTGATCGGCACTCCCCTCATCGCCTTCAGCAAAATCAGCGCGGCGGACGATCAAATCGCTGTCTTCAACGGAGTCTGCGGCGCCGAGTCCGGGTGGGTTCCGGTCTCCGCATCCTCTCCCGGCTTGCTGGTTTCACAAATCGAAGTACAACGCAAGGAGAAGTCGCAGGAGCGCGTCCCGATTCTGCCCCCTCCTCCGGCGATGGGATCGAAATGATGCGACCGGGCAGCAGCCGCGAAGCGGCGAAAGAGGAGTCCCGACAAGGGGCGCAAGAATTGTCGGGCACAGACTCGCAACCAACATGAGGAAATCCATGCGGCCTTCAAAAGCACTCGCGTTATCGCTATTCGTGCTGCTGGGAGTACTCGCCCGCGCTCAGGACGACGTTCCCATGCGCGCCATGAAAGACGAGCTCTCGCGTTCCATCACTGAACTACAGCTGCAGAAGATGGAGAAACCGTATTTTCTCGCTTACCGCATGGACGAAACCAATCAGAGCACGGTCTCGGCCATGCTCGGCAGCATCACCCAGGAGCAGCCGTCGCACACGCGCATGATCGGTGTCGAGGTCCGTGTCGGCGACTACGCCCTCGACAATAGCAATTACGTTTCTCTGCCTAGTCTTGGCGCCGGGGGAGCCGGGCTGTTGAGCGCCGTCTCCCAAGCTCCCCTCGATAACGACTACCGGCAGATTCGCCGCGATTTCTGGCTCGCCACCGACCGCCAGTACAAGAAAGCCCTAGAGGACCTTTCGGCCAAGCGCGCCGCCCTGGAAATGCGCAAGCGCACAGAGGATATTCCGGACTTTAGCAAGGAGCCTTCCCTTGTCGAGACCGAGCCGCCGGAAAAAAGTCAGCCACGATTGGACGAACTAAAAGCTCTCGCTCGAGATATCTCCGCCGTCTTCCTGAACACGCCGGAGATCCACAACTCTTCCGTCGAGCTCCAGTACCGCAACAACTACACTCGCTATGTGAACAGCGAAGGCTCGGCCTTCACGCGTTCGCAGTCGGTTTTCAAGTTACAGATCAACGCTCAAACCCAGGTGGCGGACGGCCTGCCCATATCCGATTCGCTCCAATTCTTCGGCTGCGTCATGAGCGACCTTCCCGCCAAAGATGTGCTGATTGCTCGAACCCGTGCCATGGCGGAACGCATTTTGAAGCTCCGCTCCGCTGCCTCGCTCGAACGTTACAACGGCCCTGTGTTGTTCGAGGGCAATGCCGCCGGTGAGGTCTTTTCGCAGCAGTTTGCCAACGGGCTTATGGCGGTCCGCACTCCTCTGAGCGACGACCCGCGCTTCGAGCTGTTCTTCAATCAAATGATGACTCAGTTGGGCGGTGGCTCATCCTTCGCCGACAAGATCGGAGGCCGCGTTCTGCCGGAGTTTCTCAGCGTCTCCGACAATCCACTGCCCTCCAACTACAAAGGCGTGAGGCTGCTGGGAACGAGCAAGATTGACGACGATGCTGTCCAGACCCGCGAAACCAAACTGATCGAACACGGCGTTTTGAAAACTCTTCTGGCTACCCGCGTCCCCGTGCGCACCGTCCCTCACAGCACCGGCAGCCGGCGCGGCTGGGGACCGGCGCCCAGCAACCTTTTCCTGACTTCGGACCAGTCCATGAGCGCCGAGGAGTTGCACCAGGAACTCATTCGTCGTGCCAAAGATCGCGGCCTCGACTACGCCATCGTCGTGCGTCGCATCGGCGGAGGCGCAGCTGTCTCTTTCATGAAAACGGCCATGCGAATGGCCCAGCAGGGTGCACAGGAGGGAGGTTCCCTGGCCGAGGTTTATAAACTCTACCCCGACGGCCGCGAAGTGTTAGTGCAGGGGATTGAGATTGCCGAGATGACTCCTGCCGCTTTCAAAGACATCGTCGCCGTTGGCGACACGCCCGTAGTCTTCACCGACGAGTTCATCCCCCGCCTGGGCGCCCTGTTTTCGTTGGGCCTTTCCCCGTCTTCGGAAATGCCCGTCGTTTCCTGCGTCGTTCCCTCTCTGCTTTTCGATGATGTTTCGCTTGTCAAAAGCCAGGGACCCTTCCCCAACCCGCCGATTTCTCCCTCGCCGCTGGCAAAACAATAAATGGCCGATTTTGCGTACGAGCTCGTCGTTCATTTCGTTAGCAACGATAGCGAATCGTCAGTGCCTTGTGAACCCGCAATTCCGAGGCTGCGATAACAGACGCAGTGACGCCGAAGTGACTAAATGGAATTGGAAGGGGCGCCTTGGTGGCACTTGGCCCGAACCTTTGCCTCTGATAGGAGCTGTCGACCCGTAGCGGATTCCGTAGCGCGCCAAAACTGCTACCGCCGCAAGTCACTGAAAGTATTGGCGTCCCCGACGGGATTTGAACCCGTGTTACCGCCGTGAAAGGGCGATGTCCTAGGCCGGGCTAGACGACGGGGACCTTTCCGAATCAGGTAGTTGCAAGTATACCTGATTCAGCCGCGGTACGGGATGGACGACTGAGTCTTCTTCAGTTTTCCAAAGGCGCAGATTGGGGTAATGTAAGGTCTCCTCCCCTTCAGGACAAGTAAGCCAGCCTGTCATGGGTCGATCAGTTGGGGAACCAAAGAATCGGGGGCGCCTACGGCGTCAGCCCAACCTGGCGCAGGAGGTCAATGAATCGCGGATCGGGGCGAATTGGCGCATACACCGCGTCGGTCTTCAGTCCATTCATGGCCGGGGAGTGTTGTTTGTAGGCTCTATGCGACTTCACAGAACGGCGGGGGCCCGGACGGCTCCGGCTTTCAAGGAACGCTCGCGGTGCTGAGCGCGGGTCTGACGCCGCCAAAGCCTTCCATCTCAGGTTTCCGTCCGGCCGAAGGGAGAGTTGGACAAAAAATAACCGTGAGTGGCACTGCGTTGGTTGGAGCAACGGCAGTGACCTTCAATGGAACTTCTGCGAACTTTGTGGGGAATGCTTCCGGCTTTGTGACCGCAACTGTGCCGGCGGGAGCCACCAGCGGGCCTATTTCAGTGATCACGGGGGGAAGCACAGCGACCAGCAAGAACAGCTTTACAGTGCTCCCCTAAGCCTGGCCAACCACGGAAGAGCAGGACGACAACAAGCACCTGACACTCACGGCTTATATGGAATCTGCACTGCGTTCGTACGGTACGTACACCGGTTCCCAAATATTTGCCTGCAGTTCGCGATCCAGACTCTCCTCGCCCGAAAGCTGCGACTGGCCCTCTTGAATCGCCTGTCTCCCTACGGCCTGCGCGATCAAGCGGCTGAGCTGACGCGAATCCGAAAGTGATGGCAGAAGGCTTGCCTTCTTATCCGTTTGTGTGGGGGCCAGACGGACCAATTCCTTAGCCGCGGCTATCACCATCGTATCAGTGACGCGTTTAGCTTTGGAGGCAACGATCCCGAGAGCCAGCCCAGGAAATATGTACGAGTTATTGGTCTGGTCGACGCGAAACTTCTTCCCCCAAATACGCACCGGTTCGAACGGACTTCCGGTACCGATCAGCGCTCGTCCTTCGGTCCAATCCACCAAGTCCTGGGGCGCCGCTTCGCTTTGTGAGGTGGGGTTCGAAAGCGGGAAAATGACGGGTCGAATCGTGTGCTTCGCCATTTCGCGCACCGCCTCTTCGGTGAAGGCTCCAGCTTGACCAGACACGCCGATCAGGACCGAAGGCTTGGCATGGCGGATCGCATCCAGCAATGCGATCTCTCCATTCGGTTGTCTCCAACCCTGCACCTCCTGTTCTTTGCGGGCGTAGGGTAGCTGCCCGGGCCGCACATCTTTGCCATTTTCTGTAATCAGACCGTAGCGATCGATGGCGTAGAAGCGATTGCGGGCTTCCTGTTCCGAGAGGCCCTTCTCACGCATGAACTGCGCTAACAGGGTGGTGATGCCGATGCCCGCGGTTCCGAAGCCAAATACAACGATCTTCTGCTGCTCCAGGGGCACGCCCGTAACGTTGATGGCGGAGAGCAGCGTCGCGGTTGCTACCGCCGCGGTGCCTTGAATATCGTCGTTAAAAGTGCATAGTTGATTCTTGTAACGAGCCAGAAGTCGGGCCGCATTCGAACCGGCAAAGTCCTCCCATTGCAAAAGAACGTGCGGCCAGCGCTTCTTCACGCTGTTTACAAAAACATCTACGAAAGCGTCGTACTCTTCGCCGCGAACCCGATGGTGTCTCCATCCGATGTAGATCGGACTCTTCAACCTGTCTTCGTTGTCCGTCCCCACGTCGAGCAGGATCGGAAGACAATGTTCCGGATGAATTCCGCCGAGCGCTGTGTAAAGGGCCATTTTTCCAATCGGGATGCCCATGCCTCCTGCACCTTGGTCGCCGAGCCCCAGGATGCGCTCACCATCGCTGACCACGATGCATTTCACACCATCGTAGCGGGAGTGGCTCAGGATCTGACTGATTCGATCTTTATTCGAATAGCTAAGGAACAAACCGCGTGGCTTTCTCCATATCTCACTGAAGCGCTGGCAGCCCTCACCCACCGTTGGGGTGTACACCACGGGGAGCATCTCTTCGATATTGCGCAGCAAGAGCGCATAGAATAGCGTCTCGTTGGTATTTTGCAGTTCGCGGAGAAAGGCGTATTTATGGAAGGCGTTCGGCTGCTCCCGGAATGCTTGCATCCGGCGCTCCATCTGTTCCTCCATGGTGCCCACATGCGGCGGCAATAGACCGTGCAGGCCAAATACATCGCGTTCGCGGTCCGAGAAAGCGGTGCCCTTATTGAGGCGCGGTGAATTAAGCAGGCCAAATCCCGAAAGAGAAACCTGGTAGGCCTGGTTGCTTGCTGTCTGCCGAAATTGCTCGTCCATTTCCATCCCCTTCTAGGCGGTTGTGCTGATTCACCACATGTCACTGCCAGTTTACTTTACCTGACTCTGCCCGAGTCACTGACACCCGGACGTGGCAGCGGAAGCTAAGCGAGAGACAGTAGTAAGCGCAGGTCTCGATGTCGCGCAGGCTCTCGCGATAGGTAAGTTGGGCGAAGGCCATCGCCAGATACAGATCCCAGCATGAGAAGTTCTTTGCGTAGTGGTCCCCACGATCACGAGCGATTCACTTGTGAAATTCCTTGTGGGGCGGATGCTTGATCAGTCGTACGCGAGGTGAAATTAGTTGCATACTCCGCGGTTGGACTGCTTTTTCCCCTTGCGCATGTCGGTGACCCCGGCGGCCAGATGGTTCCGGGTGGCTTTATGCTCCAACCTACTTAGTTCTTCGGATCGCGTTGACTATAGGTGTACAATGGCGCGTTGTGACGGAGGTCCAGCCATGAGCAATCTTCTTCGCCAACTCTGGTGGCAGGACGAAGAGGGCCAAGACATTGCCGAATATGCGGTAATGCTGGCCGTTATCCTGGTATTGGTGATTGGTACGGTTCGACTGATCGGAAGCAATGCCAACAACGTATTCTCGAACGTAGCCAGTTCAATACAATGACCCTGCCCAAACGAGCGGCAGAAACGCTCATGGTCGTTCGGCGCTGTATTGCATTGCGGGAATAGATTTCAGGCCGACGATCGCCACAAGGACGGGCGGTTCGTCTGACTGCGACTCTGCCCACACGGTACGCCCCGCGCGACCGCAACGACGGGGTATCTGCCGCCGCAGCCGCCTGATGCAGTGGTAAGCGGGAGGGGGCCCGCGCCCGATGGACACGATTGTGATGATCTCGTTTGGATCCGTGCTGTGTGCGATGACCGCATTGAGCTTCATGGAACTGCGGCGCATCCGTAAGAAGTTGGAACCCAAAACAGCGGAACCTAGTTCAAAATGATTTCGGCTGAGCGAGTTGTTTTTTCGCATCGCTCGAATTGGGGTTGATCTTCAACACCCGCTCGAACTGCTGCCGGGCCAGCGCCGGCTGCTCCGTTTTCTCGTACGCCATGCCCAGGTGA
>Ga0187803_10000607_pt1 | contig 14195 bp, 9 predicted proteins | sample NC_wetland_sal_i_2_FD_132425 | JGI IMG/M metagenome (GOLD analysis project Ga0187803, IMG submission 132425) | Wetland sediment microbial communities from Neuse River Estuary, North Carolina, USA - Control_3 | ecosystem: Environmental > Aquatic > Freshwater > Wetlands > Sediment | place: USA...
CGGAGAGTGCTCGATCGACGTAACAGGCAACCTTTTCTGCACGGGTACGCTCGCCGCCGCAGTAAAAGCGGGCGCCAAGCGCAGCCTCGGAGTCTTCAGTGTGCAGTCACCGGAAAACTGGATTGAGGACTTCGGCTCTGGCTCACTGTTCGGTGGCGTAGCCACAATCAATCTGGAACCAAGCTTCGTCAAGACGATCAGCAGCAAAGCCGACTACCACGTGTTTCTGACACCCGCCGGCGAATGTGAGGGTCTTTATGTCGCTGGTCGAACCGCCACCTCATTCGAGGTGCGTGAGCTTAAGCGCGGAACCTCTAATGTTCAATTCGATTACCGGATCGTTGCTCATCGCAAGGGACTCGAGACCGCACGCTTGCCTGAACTCAACATGGGGACCGCGAAGCCTGTAACGCAACAGGCCGCTGGCCAAGTAGTTGGTTCGAGATAGGTTCGACATCTGAAATGTGCGAAGACAAGGAGATTAAGATTATGAATATGAAGAAGAGCAGAAAGAACAGGTTTGTTTTCTGGGTAGGCGTTTCGGCGGGCTGTCTGTTTACGCTGATCAGCTTCGCCGCGTTGTCGCCGGAGGAGGCCCAGGCGCAGAAGGCAGTCGCAGCTGAATCCGCCCCACCCCGGACGCAAGGCGGATTCATGAGCAGTAGCAACAAGCCGCCTCTTGAGGTGGATCTCAGCTCCTTACCGCAGGTAACCGCGCAGGAACTTGCCGCGCATCCTCAAAGAAAGCTTCGTCCGCTGGACGGCCTCACCGATGCCGAATACTGGACTAAGAAGAAACTGGCTCGGGAACAAGCCATGGCGGGACTGACCGGGGCAAAGAGCTCCGCTCTCGGCGCCAAGTATGCGCCGTCACTGGGGACACCCATGATCGACACTGGAGCGAACGGTCTTCGCCCGCTTTCGGTTGGGGCATTTGCAGGCTTTTTCGCTCAACAAGAGCTCTGTTTCGGCTGCAATTGGCCGTCAGATATGGCGCTGGCCGTGGGCACCAACTTTGTAGTCCAGGTGGTGAACACCCAAATTGCTGTCTACAACAAGGTGGGGAACCTCCAGCCAGGCTTTCCGAAGAGCGCTGACACGTTTTTTGGCCTGGCGTCGGGGACCTACACGACTGATCCACGCGCGTTCTACGATTGGGCGAACCATCGTTTTGTGGTCGTGATGCTCACCGAGAGTAACCCCTTCAATGCCAAAGGGCCGGCGAATGTCGGAGGTTTGCTCATCGCGGCGAGCGAGACTCAGGATCCCCGAGGGGTATGGCGGGTGTTCAGTCCGGCCTTCAATATCGGAAACGCGGGCGAGTGCCCCGACTTTCCTACCCTGGGCCACGATTCCAACAACTGGGCAGCTGGGGCCACCAAAGGCGGGTTCTATGTCGGAATCAACCAGTTCGGCGGCACCGGCATCTGCCAGGGCTCCGGTTTCATTGGCAACTACTTTTTCATGATTGCCAATGATGGTATCTACAACGGCGGAACCTACAACTGGTGGACTCAGTCCGGGTTCACAGACGGTCCCCTCGTCGACACCCTGGCGCCGGCTAATATGACCGATTGGGCCGACAGACCGAGTTCGGTCCTGTTTGCCAACACCCTCAACATATCATTCGGTGGCGGTCAGAATAGACTCGTGGTCTGGTCTGTTTCCAACCCTTTCGGCTGGATCAGCGGTGGCGCTAACCCCGTATTCACGGGCGTCAACATGACTACGGCCCATACCTATGATCTTCCCCCTGGGGCGGACGAGCCGGGCGCCGCGGCCGGGACCATCTGTTCGCAATGTCTTGACACGGGTGATAAGCGTATCTCCGGTCAACTCAAGTACCACGCCGGCCACCTGTTTGGCTCTTTCGAGACATCCGTCTCCGGTAGTTCAGAAGCGGGGCCCATCTGGTTCGATGTGCACCCGATCCTTGACACGAATGGGAATATCACATCCGCAGAGGAGCCGCAGGAGGACTGCTTCGTATGCGGCGGATGGGCGAGCAATGGCTCCGCCTACTACGCCACACTGCAGCCAGACCCTGAGAACAACCTGGTGATGGCATTCTCATTCTCGTCGGACACCTCCTTCCCGGGCTTGGTCTTCACCTCTCGGCGCGTAAATTATGGTGACAGTCTAATGAATGGTGTCGGGACCTTCCTGGTCGGCGGCTCGGCATTTTACAGCCAAGGCTGCAACGGCAGCGGACAATTCTGCCGTTGGGGAGACTATACCGCCACTGCACCCGATCTGACGGTTGCCACTCGACCATCAATGTGGTTTGCCGGCCAATACGCTAACTCGTCCGGAAACTGGGGGACGGCCATCGGCGCAGCGCGGTACCTGTCGCCGACGGATCAGTAGTCGGTGGTTTCCGGTTCCATTCCGCGCGGCCCCAGACACTGTGCCAGTGCCTGGGGCCGTCACCGTATCCAAAAGATCGATGCTTGTGACGGACCTCTCTCCAGGCCTTCAGGGCAGAACGGGCCTGATACCTGTGAGTTCGCAAAAGTCGACCAGCGCGGAATACAGCTCCGTCCCATAGCCTAGACAGGCGTACTCGTTCGTCCAACTGTCGAGCATGACGTCGATATCGCAATGAGCAGTCACAAAACCGTGCGGCCAAAACGGAATGCCACACTCGTGAAGGCGCTGCTCGACTTGATCTTTGGGCGGCTCAAATATCGTGGCACGAGTAATCACCATTTGGAATTCGCCCCTGACACGGCCGAGGCGGGCCAAGACTCCTTCCCCCACCTTGCAAAGCAGTTTGACGGAAAGCCCGCCAGCCTCGCCTTCCGTGGGGATTCCATGTTCGGAGAAGCCCGCTGGTCCCAACTTGCCGGCGAGAGAAGGCGGACAGGCTCCGTCTCCGATGATCTTGATTTCTTTTTTCTTCTTGTCAATGTGCTGAAGGTCGCCGTAGTAGACACGTTCCTTGCTCAGCTTCGTGAGAAGCCATACGGTCAGCGCGGTATTGAAATCTCCCAGTGTGGAAGTGCCGTAACCATCTTCCAGCATCATGCTCTGCGCGAAGCAAGTGGCGGAATAACTGTCGCCCAGGCCGGGGAAAGACTGGATCGTGTAGAAATCAAAGTTCTCCTTTTCGACCAGCTTCTTCAGCGCGAGGTAAAGACGGATAGAACGTTCATTGACAATGTTTTTCTCCGGCGCCGCACCGAACAGCCTCTTCAGCCGCGGCCGCAATCCGGAAATTTCTTTCGCGGAAACCGCTTCGGCGGTGCGGATGAGTTCCGTCGTATCCCGCGAGTCGATGTCGACGCCAAACATCCGCATCCATTGCGAAGGATCGGCCGCGCCGCAGGTCTGACCCATACCACGTCCCCCAAACGCACCAATCGTGGACATGTTCAGCATGTTCTTGAGGTGAGCGGCGCGGGCGTAGCTGATGATCTTCAGGATCGTGGCAGAGTCATCGGCCTCGCCATAAACGAACTTGTGCGGCACGCCGATTTCGAGCAGGCCGCCATGCATCACCAATCCGCCCACTGGCCGCCAGCCTTGCGAGCCAGGGTGCGTCCACAGCAATACAGCTTTGCCGCTGGAAACGAAATCGCGGATGGCCGCAGCCAGGTGTGCCGCCCAAACCCACGTACCGGAAAAAAGTACGACCATGTCGATGCGATCATCAGACTTCATCTTCTTAAGAGCGCTGCGAGCTTCTTCTTTTGTGGCGATTACGGTGTCATGCTCCACAACTTTCAAACCTGCTTGGACGAGAGCCCGCTTGGATCGTTTAACGATGGCGTTATCGATGAAGGGCACTCCCATGGGATCTTTGAGTCCGTCTTTGTGAACCCCGTACACAATGAAACCGGCTACTGGTTGGATCAAGCTCCCTCCTCGCGTGCCACTAAGAAACAAAAATCGCAACGTTCAGACTTGCACAGCGGCTGACCTCAGGCGTTCGTACTGCTTGATTTGGTCCCGATAACTCGCGGCCATTACGTCGTCTGGAGCCAGCACGCTGCTCTCGCGGACCAGAGCGGCAACCGCCTCGGCAATGCTTGCGTACTCACCAATGGCGACACCTGCCAGAATCGCGGTCCCGAGGCAGACGGATTCCTGCTGACTCATAACGTGCAAACGGCAGCCGGTAACAGCCGCACGCAACTGCAAGCCGAGGGCCGAGCGCGTGCCACCGCCTGTAACGTAAATGTCCTCGAAGTGTCCAACGGCTTCTGCCAGCGCCTCGACCACCACCAAAAGCTCGCAGGCCAATCCTTCCAGGATCCCCTTATATATGTGAGCACGGCCAGTTCCGGGATTGAGGCCATTGATCACGCCGCGAGTACGCGGGTTGAACTCAGGATTGCAGGTCCCAATCAAGTGTGGAGTGATGCAGAGGCCGGTTGGCCCATCCGGAGAGTGCGCCTCAAGAAACCTATAGTGGCTGGCTTCAAGCTCTTGAGTAAGCCCACCAGAGCGGGCCCCTCCTGACCCGTTCGCATAGAGCAAATCATGAAACCACTTGACCATGATTCCGGACGGGAAGTAAGCCAGGGTGACAAACTTGCCGGGAACAACGTGACAGTAGGAATTCAGCGAGGCGTCGAGCGCCTTGTCATTCAAGCTGGGCGCGTCAGACGCGGCAAGTAGACATTCATAAGTGCCGATCGTGTCTGCAACCCGGCCGCGACCAACTACCCCAGTACCAAGTGCGCCGCAAGGCTGATCGTGACCTCCCAGAACAACTGGTGTTCCTGCGGAAACACCCAGCTGACTTGCCGCTTCCGCGTTCAGCTTTCCAGCAATCGTGCCAGCAGGAACTGGGACGGGCAGGCGCGCTTTGTCCAGTTCTGTCGCGCTGAGAATCTCGTCCGACCAGGAAAGTTTTTGAACATCAAACGCAAGGAAGCGCGATGCCAGTGAATAATCCACGTAAGGCGGGAGTCCCATCTTCTGCAGCAGATATCCAATTAGAGTAAGAAAGGACGCGGTCGAGTTGAAAATCTCTGGCTCGTGCTCTCGCAGCCAGAGAATCTTAGGAACGGGATACATGGGATGCGCCAAAAGCCCCGTGATTTGAAACAGGCGTTGGCGCCCCATGATTTCCTGGCATCGCGAAGATTCGCGAATGGCGCGGCTGTCTTGGTTCAGAATTGCGTTGCCAAGAGGCTTGCCATGCGAATCGACGGCAACAAAGGTTTCGCCGTGTGAGCTGAGACACAGGGCCTGCACAGGATCTGTCAGATCCTTAGCGACCGCCCTACAGGAAGAGCAAACCGCATCCCAGAACGTTTGAGGGTCCATTTCTGCAAACGAAGGGCGGGGAACTCGGGTACGTAGCCGCAACAGTGCTGCGCCAGGATATCTCCGCTGGCGGTGATCGCCACGGCTTTACAAGCGCTCGATCCAATATCTACGGCCAGCAGGCTCATGTTTCGGACGCCCTTTACACCTTCCGGGGAAGGGATCTTCCATCAAGTCGTATGCAGAAAAGTTCCTACCGCGACGCTAAGTTGACGATCGCGAAGTCCGTCTTCCAACACGCGGACTTGCCCTCGCTCAATCGAAACCTGCTTCACCCCTGCAAAGTCTTCGGGAATTGCGAACAACATGATCAGGAAGCGGACCGACAACGTAGACCTAGCGGGAAGCCAGCGATAAGTCTGCTCGCCAAACAGACGGCCTCCGTCGATCGTGTCCCGGCGGGGAATCGCGAACGGTGTGGTGCTGAATTCAATCCCGCGACAGAAAGTCCTTCCTTTCCAAGGAGCCGAGGTGCGGTTGTTTCGCTCCTCCCAGTTGCCAACCCACGGAAAGTCCGTACGCCGGAAGGCGTAAACAACGAGCAGCCGCTGGCGTGGGTTGCAGGCGCTAATGAAGGCGATCTCAAGGCGCGGATCGAGCAATTGAGCCGTGTAGTGTCCGAACCGCTCCTCCGGCATAGTGCGAAGGTTGCTGTGACCTCCGTCTTTTCTCGGAGCTTCAGGCCAAAGGAACTCGGCGTCTGGTTGGAGAAAGATTCTTTCGCTGTACGTCGGCGGACAAACCTTTGCCCGTGTTGCAGGCATGTCGAAAATCGTGGTCCCACACTCCAGGAACGGAGGGCCGAATGTGACGTGCTGATTCCAGGAAATAGGCCGATCACAACGGCTCAGGTTTTCCGCGTGCTCTTCGCAGTAAATGACAGACTGGGTGCCATCGATTGCAACGCTCCGGCTGAAATCGATCTGCGCCTCGCGCAGAGTGCTGCCATACTGTAGCGTGTTCCGGGTCGATGCAGAGTTTTTCAACCGTCGCCACTTCATCGACGGCGCCTCGCCGTGAGTCGAGAGCCCGGCCGCAGTCTCTTCTTTCGATGGCGGGCCAAAAAGGTCGAAGCTCAGGCTGTGGCCTACGATGCCCGCCAGCAATTTACCGTCCGGCGGAACGCCATAGACCCGCCGATGCTTGCCCGACGAGTAACTGTCGGGGTCGATCGTCGTCCAAGGCGGCCTCCACAGAGGATTGACGCCGGGAGCGCTGTTGAGACTGAGCTCGCAAATGTGTCCCCCACCTTCGAGTACGGCCACGCTCCCCCATTCCGCGCGGATATAATAACCGGCGCGCCCGTCCAGTACATTTGACGATCGTTGGACCGCGGTATGACTGTGCTGAGGCATTTATCTCTTCGAGCGAAGCCCTTGGGTACCATCGAGGACGGAACGTGCTTGCTGCAGGAACGATTCCATGTCGGCCGCCTGAAACACATTTCGTCCGAAGAAAACACCCGCCGCACCGGCGAGCACAGCATCGCGGATCATCTGCAAGGCTTCTTCATCCGAGCCCTGGCGGGTTCCGCCCAACACCAGAATGGGGATGGGGCAACCCTCGATAACTGACCGCATGGAGATCGGATCGCCGCTGTAGTCCGTCTTTATGGCGTCGGCTCCCAGTTCGGCCGCCATTCGGGTGTGCAGATTCAGCCATTTCGGGTCCCCCGGATTCTGCACGTTTTTGCCGCGAGCTACGGACTCGACGATCAGAGGGATGCCAACACGCTCGCATTCGCGCGCTACCTCAGCCGTTCGCGCGACTTCTTTGCTCTCGAAATCGGCGTCGCCTGTACCCACGACCATGTAAGTCAAAACTGCATCGGCTCCGTGACGCAAAGCGTCTTCCGGACGGGCCAGCAAGGAACTGCGCAACTCTCCACTTCCGTTGTTGCTAATCGCGGACCACACCGTGGTCCAATCAATTCGAGCAATGAGTGCGGGCAGGGGAGACTCCAGGGTGGAATCCGCAAATTGACGGATGAGGCCGAGATTCAGAAGCACGGCATCAACTTTAGCGCCAGCAAAGCGTCGAATCTGGCCAAGAGGATCTTCAGTTCCTGGAATCGGCCCCAAAACTAGCGCGTGGTCAAACGCCACTACCAGCGCGCGGTGTTTGGAGCCACCCAGCACCCGGCACAGTCTGATTTTTTTTCCACAATCGCTCAAACGAGGCCCTCACGGCAACTGCCCGGCGACCAAGGTAGTTCGTATGTGAGCGATTGTCAATGCTTTCTGTTCGTAATTTTGTGATCTCTTGCTCGCGGAGCGCCCCCGTCCGCCTCCGCAACGAGCACTTGAAGGCCGGCATCGCGAAGTTCTTTGATGTACCGCGGATCGGTGCCGGAATCGGTGACCAGAGTGTTGATATCGGTGACCGGGCCAACGTATGCGAAGCATTGCTTCCCGAACTTTCCGTGATCTGCCAGGGCGATTCGCGTTTTGGCAGCTTTCGTCAACATCTTCTTGATCTGCGCTTCCGCATGGCTGGCGGTCGAGACTCCGTACTCCGGATCGATTGCGCTCACACCGAGTACAGCCTTGTCCAGTCGTATCTCCGACAAAGCTCGGTGTGCCCACTCTCCGGAGAGATAGAAAGTGTCTTTCTGCAAATCCCCCCCGGTACACAGTACCTTAATACCAGGACCGCGCTGCAGCTCACAAACGATGCTGGGAGAATTGGTCACCACCGTCAGGCGATGTCGGTGAATTAAGTGGCGTGCCAACTCCAGGACCGTCGTGCTGCCTTCAAGAAAAACTGTGTCTCCATCCAGAATCAACTGCTCGGCAGCGCGTGCGATCTGTCTCTTTTCTTCACTATTGCTACGAAGCAGGGCATCGTACGAGGGTTGAAAATTCGTGCTGGACATGCGGGAAACCGCCCCACCATGGGATCGGACCAACACCCCCTCGCGCTGTAACGCCGCCAGGTCGCGCCTGATAGTCGCAGCCGTTACCTTCAGCTTCTCGCAAAGATCGGACGCGGTTACCGTCCGCTGCGCCGTAAGGATTTCGCGGATTTTGAAGCGCCGTTCCTCAGCAAGCATATAAGGACGAAAGACTGCATTCTAACCGAAACAAGGCCAGTGGGGTCCGTGGAAAGGAGAAAAGCGATAGTGAGCGAACAAAATAGTTGACAAACGAGCACAATGTTATTAAAGTCGCGCCGAATTGGACTTTCAAGGATTGTTCGCGCTTCTTTTATGGGGGTAGGAACTGCAGGCACTGTCATCTTCCAACTTGACAACTTGCCAAAGAAAAGTAAAAGTAATGAGTCGTAAGATAACGAAAATGATTTCCCCACCATTCAGGACGGAGGGCCGGAGCGGGCGTCCACCCGCTTGAAGACCCGTCGTTGACAGAGAAAGGAGCCCTGAAATGACGCAATTCCTCACGCTTCGTCAAGTTGCGCTCTTGATTCTGTTGGTGAGCTTCGCAGGATTGGCATCGGCTCAAAAAGACACCGGTGCCATCGCGGGCACTGTTAAGGACTCGAGCGGTGCTGTAGTTTCCGACGCCAAAGTGACAATCACAGACGCCGACCGCGGGATCAGCCTGGTCACGCGCACCAATACTCAAGGAGAGTATGTGGCTAGCCCGCTGAAAATCGGGCGCTACAACGTGATCGTCGAGAAGGTTGGTTTCAAGAAGGCGGTTGCGGGTCCAATTGTCGTCAACGTGCAGGAGCGCCCAGAGGTCGACGTCACCTTGCAGGTGGGCAGCATCAGCGAAACCATGACGGTTAGCACCGAAGGTCCGCAACTGGAAACGGAGACCTCCGAACTGGGGCAGGTGGTTGACAGTCAGCGTGCCACCACGCTTCCGTTGAATGGCAGGAACTACGCTCAACTGGCGCAGCTCGGAGCGGGAGTCGCTCCCAGTGAACCGGGGTCTCGTGTTTCGGCCAGTTACGGATTTAGCGCGAATGGGGCGCGAGCGCTGCAAAATAACTTTTTGCTCGACGGCGTCGATAACAACGCGAACCTGGGCGACGTGCTGAATGAGGCAGTTTTCGTCATCCAGCCTTCAGTGGACGCCATTGCCGAGTTCAAAGTGCAAACCAACTCCTATAGCGCGGAATTTGGGCGTGGCAATGGTGCGATTCTCAATGCGGTGATCAAGTCGGGAACAAACCAGTTCCATGGCGACGCCTATGAATTCCTGAGGAACGAGAAGTTGGATGCGCGAAATGCGTTCGATCAGTTCGGCCGGCAACCATACAAGCAAAATCAATTCGGCTTCACCCTGGGTGGACCGATCATTAAGAACCGCACCTTCTTCTTTGGCGACTACGAGGGACTGCGAATCCGGCAGGCGATACCCTTCGTGGGCATAATTCCCACACAGGCGATGGTAGGCGGAGATTTTTCCAGCAACCTGAATTTGACATCACCCGTGACTTTTCAGGATATGACCGGCCAGTTCGGGCCAAAGAACGCTGTTTACAACGTGCTGGATTGCAACGGAAATCAGACTTTCACGGGCGAGATTTTCAATACCCGCCAGACTCTGCAGCGCGCGATGAGCGGGAACTACCCGACGGGGCTCTGCGGGATACCGATCGCGATTAACGGGGCTGGTGTTCCTACCAACAAGTTTCCTACCGGCGCAGGCGGCTTGATCGATCCCCTGGCGGCGCGCCTCGCTGCGTATTTGCCCATACCCAACGCGAATATTAACGGCAGCAACTTTCTTTCCGATCCGCACTTGAGAAAAACACGAAACAATTTCGACATCCGTATCGATCACAAAATAAGCGACAAGGACAATGCCTTCGGACGATTCAGCTATGAAGACCAGCCGAGTTTTATTCCCCCGCCCTTTACTGGCGCAAGCAGCATTCTGGATGGCGGAGGGTTCTTCGATGGCGTTGAGGACGATTCCTATCGCAGCGTGGCCTTGAGCGAAACCCACCTTTTCAATGCCAATCTGGTAAATGAATTTCGCATCGGCTACAACCGGATCAATGCGCACCGATTTCAACTCAATTCCGACAAGAACATTGCCGCCCAGGTGGGCTTTCCGGGCGTGCCTTTTACTCCGATCAACGGCGGCCTGCCGAGCATCACCTTTAGCGATGGCACCGCGCCAGTGGGAAGCTCTGGCTTCCTGCCTTCGGTTGAGAAGCAGAACAGTTTTGTTTTCACAGATAACCTGACCTGGATTCGTGGACGTCACTCCCTGAAGTTCGGCACCGAGGTCCGTCTGGAACAGTTCACGATTTTCCAGCCGGCCGCCTCTCGCGGCACCATGGATTTTGGCAGCCAGTTTACTGACAATCCAGCGGCGCCTGCTACCGGTGGGGGCTCTTTCGCGAGCTTCCTGTTGGGGATACCCGACACCGGCAGCATTACCAGCTTGCATAACATTGATTATCGCCGTCAAATCTACGCGTTTTACGGACAAGACGACTGGAAGGCCAGCGAGCGGTTGACGGTCAATCTTGGGCTGCGCTATGAAATCTTCACCACCATCAAAGAGCACTCGAATGAAGAGGGAACGTTTGTTCTCAGCTCCGCCTCTCTGCTTGTTCCCGAAGGTCAGAATATGCCGCTCACTTCAACCCTCGGAGTCAGCATCCCAATAATGCACGGCTCCCGCGGGCTGATCAGTCCGGACTTGAACAATTTCGCGCCGCGTATCGGATTCGCTTTCCGGGTCACCGACAAGCTGGTACTGCGCAGTGGTTACGGCATTTTTTATGGCGGCCAGGAGAACGGTCCTTTCTCGAATCCCAGTCCGGGGTTCAATCCTCCGTTCTTCTCGGCCGAGTCACTTGCTGTGCCGTGTTCAGCTCCTGCCGCCAACGCGAAGCAACTTGATTGCTCTATTTCCGGCGTCTTACCTCTGAACGTTTTGGCGAACGGCTTTCCGGCGGGCTCATTGTCGGATCCCAACAGTCCTGCACTCTATTCCGTCGATCCTCACCTGCGGACTCCATATAACCAGCAGTGGCACCTTGGGTTGCAATATCAACTGCCTGCCCAGACGGTGCTGGACGTTTCCTACGCCGGCTCGCATGGGCTGAAGCTCTTTGGTTTTTATAACGGCAATCAGGCGGTTCCGATCGCCGACCAGGCTGCGCCGACCGCGCCGAGACGGACCGTCCACAAGCCTTTTCCCGGTGCGCCCGGTCCTTGCGATCTGAATCCGCCCACCTACTCCGACGCCGGCAACTGCGATCCCGTGTTTGATGTTGCCATCGCCACATTTCGCTCCAATGACATCTCGAACTACAACTCTCTTCAAGTTCGCTTCGAGAAGCGCCCCACCCGCGGCCTTCAATTTGAGGCGTCATACACTTATAGCCATGCTCTCGATGACGCTTCCAGCGCCAACTTGGGATCGCAAAATCAGGGCGATTTCCGCTTCCAGAACGACCCGCGTTTGGAATACGGAAATGCCGATTTCGATGTGCGTCACCGCTTTGTTTTCAGCTATTCCTACGAGTTGCCTTTTGGGAAGGATAAAGCGATCGCTGGCAACGCCACCGGTATTTTGAACCAGATTATCGGAAATTGGCAGGTTGCTGGAATTACGACCGCGTCCACGGGAAACTGGTTTACGCCCACCGACACTGCCACGAATCTCTCCAACTCTGATGGCGGCGGATTCGTTTTCACCGTATCGCGGCCCAACGTCGTCGGTAACCCTAACGGACACCCGTGCGTGCCGGGAGCATTGTTTAACACCTGCGCATTTGCTACCAACACCGTCCTGGGCTCGTTTGGCGATGCCAATAGAAACATTATTCGGGGACCAGGCTTCCAGAACTGGGATATCTCACTGTTAAAGATCTTTCCCATCGGCGAACAAAAGCGCTTCGAATTCCGGGCAGAATTCTTCAATGCCTTCAATCATCTGAATCCGGAATTCGCCAATCCCAACAACATTTCGGCAAGTATAGCTACCCAGCACGGCTTCGACGAGACGGCGGCGCAGACCGGATGCTCGAACGGCAACCCAAATTCCAACTGCGCATTTGGCTTCGCCCAGGCCGCGCGTGATCCGCGATTCATTCAGTTTGCTTTGAAGTTCTATTTCTAGTCTCAACGCATCCTCCCGCCGAGTGATCAGCAGACTATGGAGACCGATTGGAAACTGTGACCACCGCAGCCTCTGACGTTACTCCAAAGCTGCGCCGTGCCTTGGGGCTTTGGGACCTCATTCTCTACGGTATTGTTGTCATCCAGCCGACTGCTCCCATGCCGGTCTACGGTGTCGTAAGCGAAAGAGCGCACGGTCATGTCGTCACCGCAGTTCTCATTGCGATGCTTGCGATGTTATTTACTGCGATCGCCTACGGTCGCATGGCCAGAGCCTATCCCAGCGCAGGCTCTGCCTTCACCTATGTCGGACGGGAAATACATCCCGCTCTCGGTTACGTGACTGGATGGGGAATGGTAATGGATTACCTGCTGAACCCGCTGATTTGCACCATCCTTTGCGCGCAACTGGCCCGCAACTTCGCTCCCGGCGTGCCCTATGTGGTTTGGGCGCTCTTTTTTGCCGGTTTGTTCACCGGCCTGAATCTCTTTGGTATTCGCACGTCGGCGCGGATCAATGACAGTTTGGCCATCGGCATGGGCATCGTGATCGCAATCTTCTTTGTGGTGGCTGCTCACTATGTTTTCCAGCATCCTCACGCGGAAGCCGGATTCTTCTGGCGGCCCTTTTACGATCCGAAAACATTCCAGTTGAAATCAGTGTTGGGGGGAACTTCGCTGGCAGTCCTTACCTACATCGGCTTCGATGGAATTTCGACGCTGTCAGAAGAAGCTAAGAATCCGAAGCGCGACATACTGCTGGCCACCGTTCTCGTATGCCTGATCACGGGCTTGCTTGCGGGCTGCGAAGTCTATGTTGCACAGTTGATTTGGCCTGCCTCCCGGCCGTTTCCGGATGTTACGACGGCCTTCGTGCATGTCACCGGGATGGCGGGTGGTCCCTGGCTGCTGCAGCTGGTGAATGGAACGCTGTTGGTAGCTACGATCGGCTCTGGAATGGGATCTCAGCTGGGAGCAGCTCGGCTCCTGTATGCCATGGGCAGGAGCAACGCCATTCCCAGATCCTTTTTTGGCGCGCTGGACCCAGTCCGCCAAACCCCGCGCAACAATGTTCTGTTTGCCGGTGCCCTTGCTCTGTCGGGTGCGCTTACCATCAGTTTCGAACGTGGGGTTGAGCTACTTAACTTCGGTGCACTGATTGCCTTTATGGGGGTGAACGCGTCGTCATTGGTTCGCTATTACGTTCGGGCTGAGGAGCGCGGATTCAGCGATCTATTGCCGCCGGTCTGCGGATTAGTGATCTGCCTTCTGCTATGGTGGAATCTGAATCCATACGCCAAGATCGCGGGCACAATCTGGATGCTGCTGGGACTTGCTTACGGCGCATTTCGTACAAGAGGCTTTCGCGAGGATCTCATCAACTTCGACATCCCCTCCGAGCACTAATCTCTCAGTCGGGTTTGTAGCGGCTCGGAGGCGAGAGGTTTACGCTGCCGCTCACTGAGACCGATGTCTTCTTCTCCGCCGGGACGCCGTCAACGCCATCCACCATTAATTGAACTGTGTAATTCCCGGTTTTCGTGTAAGCGTGGCTTACCTCTCTGCCCTCTTCCGTCGTACCGTCGCCGAAATCCCAGTGATATGCGAGAGCCGGCACTCCGCCGGCGTCGACGCTGCATGACAGTTTGAGACTCTCGTCAACTTTTGCATGATCCGGGACTTCAATCGTGATCGAAGGAGCCTGCGGGGCAAGAGAAGTATCGATGATCTTTACCAACTTCACCGAGTGGGCGGGTTGTTCCAACTGGATGAACTCACCCTGTGCTGACAGGTGATGTCCGGGCTCAAAGATGTCTTCGAAACCATAAATCCGTCCGCCAGAAAGCTTCAGCTCGGAAAGCGATAG
>Ga0187803_10000608_pt1 | contig 14171 bp, 9 predicted proteins | sample NC_wetland_sal_i_2_FD_132425 | JGI IMG/M metagenome (GOLD analysis project Ga0187803, IMG submission 132425) | Wetland sediment microbial communities from Neuse River Estuary, North Carolina, USA - Control_3 | ecosystem: Environmental > Aquatic > Freshwater > Wetlands > Sediment | place: USA...
AGAAAATCTTCGGCGCTGATGTTGGTGACCAGATTGCCGAAGGGGCCGTCGAGGGCGATGACCGCGCCGGTGAGGCCGCTGGCATCGAGGGTGGCTGGGTGGAGGTCGAGGCGGACAAAATCTTTTAGTTCGGGGCCGACTTGATTCCAGTCGTCGCCACGGGCGAGGTGGGCGCCGACGGGGGAGAAGATGTCGCGGCCATGGAAGGTGGAGGAAACTTTGGCGCCGATCATCCAGTCGGGATTTGTGATTTCGCGAATGCTTTCGACGCCATCGCGGTCGGCGACCATGGTGATGAGTCCGTTATCGGGAAGCACGAAGAATTGTCCGCGTTTGGTTTTCACGACTATGGCTTTGCGGGTGCTGCCTACGCCGGGGTCCACAACGGCGACGAAGGCTGTGCCGGCAGAAAAATAGGGAGAGGCTCCGAAGAGGAAGCGGGCGCCATCGGCAATAGAGAAAGCCGTGACTTGGTGGGTGAGGTCCACGATGCGGAGGTTCGGGGCGATGCCATACATGACGCCCTTGCAGAGGGCGACGGAGTCGTCCACGGTGCCGAAGTCGGTCATGAAGACGACGGTCGGGGGCGGAGCGGGCTGCGGGGCTGACTTCTGCGCGAGGAGTGACGACGCGAGTAGAAGGAAAACGGCGAGCCCGAGACGGGCCGGGTGAGAAGCTTTGCGGATGCAGACTAGGGTAGTCGCCATGGATTCAGCATTGTAGTGGAAGCACGAGCCCCGAGTCTGGATGGGACGGTGAAGACAGGGTGGCGCTGGGCTTGGAAGAGGCGACCAGCCCACCCCATCGCGCCAAATCCGGGCGTGATGGGGACCCCGAGGAGACGGGGCAAGCCCCGTCTCTACGCAACGGGGCGGGCGCAGCTATAATCGTCGCTGCGAATTCATCGTCGAGGAGAGCATAGCGATGTCGAACGTGATTCCTGAGAAGTACCGCGACCTTTTTCAGAAGCCTGCCTTTGCCAGTCTGGGGACGCTGATGCCGGATGGGCGTCCGCAGGTGACGCCGGTGTGGTGTGACTTCGACGGCGAGCATGTGATGTTCAACTCCGCGAAGGGGCGGCAGAAAGATAAGAACGTGCGGCGCGATCCGCGCGTGGCGCTGGCCATTGTGGACCCGCAGAATCCGTATCGGTACCTGGAGATTCGGGGTAAGGTGGTGGAGATCACCGAAGAGGGCGCGGCCCAGCATATTGACAAGATGGCGAAGAAATATTTGGGAGTGGATAAGTATCCGTACGCGCAGCCGGGCGAGGTGCGCGTGACGTACAAGATCAAGCCTGAGCACACGACTGTGATGGGGTGAAGTCAGTAAGCCAGTGCCCAGAAACCGCTGTTCGTCGTTCGCTGTTCGCTATTCGCGGGTCGCCTGTCGCCCCCTGGCTCGCTTGTCAGTCCTTGGAGAGCGTAGCCAGCGGTCGCTTTCGTCGTTTTCTAACAGGTCCTGGCAGCTCATATCATTGAACCCGAACACTGCGCCCGAAAGGCGAGCCGCGAAGCGCGAATAGCGAACGACGAACAGCTTTCGGCTTCCCTTTTCTGTCCCTGCCCGTCTAACGATAAGAAACCAGTGTGCTGGTTTCGCGACGCAAGAGTCCGCGAAATGGGTGTGGGCAGTTCGCCGGCAGTGCGGTGGAACTTACGGAGCCGCCGCCTCGTATCTAGACGAGTAGGAAGAAGCTGGTTGGTCTGTTGCTGCCTGGAGGTTTTATGGAGGTCGGAAAGAACGGTCGTGATGGGTTGCATGCGGTGGATGCGCAGGTCAACGTGCAGCAGGTGGCGAAAGCGGCGCATGAGGAACTGCTTCAGTTGCTGGAGCAGCGCGCCGAGATCATGAAGCGGATCGGCACGGTGAAGCAGACGATCGCGGGGCTGGCTGGGCTTTTTGGCGAGAACGTTTTAAGCGAAGAATTATTGGAACTGATTGACCGCAAGCCGAACGGACGCCAGCCGGGGTTTACGAAGGCGTGCCGGAGGGTGCTGATGGAAGTGCATCGGTCCTTGGGAGCGCGCGAGGTGTGCGCTGAATTGGAGCGGCAGGCGCCTGCGATTCTTGCGCGGCACAAGGATCCGCTGGCCTCGGTGACCACGGTTTTGAACCGACTGGTGGATTACGGCGAAGCGCGCAGCTTGACCAACGAGCGCGGCCGGCGGGTTTGGGAGTGGGTGAGCGAAGCGGAGCAGGCTCGGGATACGATGAGCGTGCGGGTCCCGGCGTAGTTTGTGGAGACGGGGCTCCGCCCCGTCTGGACGGGCCAAAGGCCTGTCCCCACACTTTTGCCGCCGGTCCCCACAGTTTGGAAGAGCAGATTCCTCGCTCAGGGTCGAATCCCCTTGTTCGACCGACAATCCTATTGCCCCACTGATAACCAATTGCGCCAATCTAGGCCGGCAAGAGCTGGCCTTTCTCCAAATGCCGGGTTAGGTGGGCGTAGCTCGCGGCGTGCGGATCGTGGGTCACCATGATGATGGTCTTGTGGAAGCCTTCGTTTAGTTTCTTCAAAATTTCCAAAATTTCTGTGGCGGAGTGACTGTCAAGGTCGCCGGTGGGCTCGTCGGCCAGGATCAGCGTGGGATCGCTTACGATGGCGCGGGCGATGGCGACGCGCTGCTCCTGCCCGCCGGAGAGCTGCTTGGGCAGGTGATTGACGCGGTCCTCGAGGCCAACCAGTTTGAGCGCGGTCATGACGTGATCGCGGCGCTGCTGCGGGGTCATCTTGGTAAGGAGCAGAGGCAGTTCGACGTTTTCGAACGCAGTGAGCACGGGGATGAGATTGAAGGTCTGAAAGACATAGCCGACGTGCGTATTGCGCCAGCGCGCGGACTGGCTGTCGTCGAGCTTGAAGACGTTTTCGCCCATGACGAGCAAATCGCCCGCACTGGGGCGGTCAATGGCGGCGATCAAGTTGAGCAAGGTAGTCTTGCCGGAGCCCGAGGGGCCCATCAGGGCGAGGAATTCACCGCTCGCAATGTCCAGCGAGACATTATCGAGGGCGGTGACTTCGAAGGCGTCGCGCTTGAAAATTTTGCTGACGCCGCGGGCCTCAACGACCTTGCTGTTGACCGCCGGCTGCTTGGGAAGAGTTGGTGCTGCACTCATGATTGCCCCTTGATACGAATCTTTTGCCCGTCCTCTAAGTTCGAGGGCGCAGTGGTAATGACGTTTTCTCCGCCGACGAGCGAGTCCACAAGATAGCCTCCCGAACGCTGGCCCTGAACGTGAACGTTGCGGCGCAGGGCCTTGCCCTTGAATTCAAGGAAGACAAATTTCGTGCCGTCCTTATCGCGCAACGCGGCCGTGGGCACGAAGACGAAGGATTGTTTGGCGGCGTTCTTGTCGTCTTTCTTTGCCGAAGCCTTGAACTGCACGGTCGCGTTCATTTCGGGGCGCAGGTAGGAATCGGGCTGGAGGATCTGCACCTTCACCTGTACCGTCGCCTTTTGGCGATTGGCCTCGGGCGACATTTCCGCGATCTCGCCTTTGTAGGAGCGGTCTTTGAAGGCGTCGAGAGTGACAATGCCTTCCTGATGAGGCGAGAGCTTGGCGAAGTCGTCCTGGGCGATGTCGAGCTCGACCTGAATATCGTTGAGGTCGGCAAGCGCGACGACGGAGCCCCGCGGGCCGCCTTCGGCGCCGCTGGCGAACTGAGCCGTGACGAGTTCGCCCTTTTCGGCAGTGCGTTCCAGAATCGTTCCGGTGACCGGCGCGCGAATGACGGTTGCGTCGAGTTGGGACTTGGCGTAATCCATTTGGCCCTTGGCGGTATCGACGTCGGCGCGGGCGCGGTCAATTTCTTCGACGCGCGGGCCGAGTTGGGAAAGGCGGAGGGACTGAGCGAGCGAATTGGCGCGCTGCTGGTCCGCGTCATAGCGAGCCTGAGCATCGTCGAGGTTCTGCTTCGATACCACGCCTTGGGCGAAGAGATCGCGGGTGCGGTCGAGAGTGATCTTGTCGTTGGCGGCGGTGGCGCGGGCCTCGGCAAGATTGTGATCGGCCTGCTGGATTTCTTCGGGGCGGGAGCCATGTTGCGCCTCTGCTAGGCGAGCCTTGGCGCTTTCCCATGCGCCGCGCGCCTGTTCGTACATGGCACGGAACTCCTCATCTTCCAGGCGGACTAAGATCTGACCTTCTTTCACCTTGTCGCCTTTTTCGACGCCAATCCAGGCGACGCGGCCGGTGACCTTGGAGTTCACGCTGATTTTGTGGTGGGCGACGATATAACCGCTGGCGGACAGGACCGTGGTGCCGGCGACATCGCTGCCCTCAGCAGTGGCGCGGGCGACTTCGACCTCAGGTGCGCTGGAAGCGAGGACACGATAAGCGAGGGCGATAATTCCGAGCACGACGACGACCGAAATCCCCCCGATGATGAAACGGCGCGACCAGGCCGGAGGTTCTCCGCCGCCGTCGCGGAGCGAGTGGTCAATGCGAAGGCTCTGGAGGTCGTCGTGTTTGGTATCCGTGGGCATTCAATCTATCCGATGTTACCGGTACGGCTGCGATACAAATTGTAGGCCATTGCCGTTAGCGGAGTGTGAATTCCACTCATTGCAAGAAACGCGATGAGTGGGGTACCCCCGCAAAGCAGATTCTAGTGGCAACTCCTCGCGGGCGGGGGCCCCTTCGGCCACGCTCAGGGCAGGTCCGCGCCACACTCAAGCGCGCAGTGACGTCAGAATATCCTGCCTGGCGGCGTGCCAAGCAGGGGCGAAGCCGCCGGCTAAGCCCATAACGAGGGCGAAGACTACGGCTGTGATCATGACTCGTGCAGTGAGGTGCAGGCTGAAAACGGTTTCGCTGAACGTCAGCGAGTTGCCGATGCCGGTGGTCATGCCGTTGAAAGGCAGAATGAGCACGATGCCGACGAGGGCTCCGAGCAAGGAAAGCAGCAGCGCTTCCAGAACGAAAGACGTGAGGATGCTGGGGCGCGAGAAACCGATAATGCGAAGAGTGGCAATCTCACGCGTGCGATAAGCGACCGCGGCATACATGGTGTTCATGGCGGCGAAGCTGGAGCCGATGGCCATGATGATGGCAACGACGGTTCCGATGAATTTGATGGCTCCGCCCGAGCTGGTTTGCTTCTCGTAGTACTCGGTCTCGAGGGTGCCTTCGAGCTTGAGGCGCTGGTCGTCGCTGACGCGGTTCTTGAGGGCATCGGCGGAGACGGGGTCGGTGGCGCGAAGGTAAACGGACGCGTATCCGCCCTGCCGGTCGAAATCCACGGCGATCTGATTGACGTCGCCCCAGATTTCGGAATCATAGGCGGTGCCGCCGGAATCGAAGACGCCAACGACTTTCCACTGTCCTTTGGCGAAATCCATCGTGTCGCCGACGTTGGCGCCGGAGAAGCGATCGTGGATCGACTTGCCTACGACGACTTCTCGCTGCCCAGTCGAGAACCAGCGGCCTTCCAGCAACTTCATCCTCGGCCGGCCCTTCGAGTCTTTCTCTTCTTCACGGAGGGCGAGGCCGCCGGGCATGAGCCCGCGCACGGAGACGTTGACTTCGCCGGTTCCATCTTTGCGCGGAAGCACGACGACGACCACCCATTCGCCGGAGGCTAGGGGATCTCCCTGCGCGTCTTGGGCGATGCCGGGAAGGGTTTTGAGAGTGGGAAATAGGTTCGCGTCGAAGCCGCCGGAGAGTTCGGCAGTAGAGCCCTTGCGCATGACAAGGATGTTGAGGGGGTCGCCGCTGGTCATGAAGGCTTTGTCGAGGCCGGCAAGAAGAGCCATGAGAAAGACGGCCGTAGTCACGGTGAGCGCGATGCCGAGAGCGGTCATCACCGTGAGACCCTTGCGCAGTTTGAGATTGCGGACGTTATAGCTGATAGGGATCACCATAGTCTATGTTCGCTAGTCTTTTTTCTGTCAACCCAGGTAGCGCAAGCCCTCCACAATATCAAGTTTAGCTGCGTGATAGGCCGGGATGACGGCGCTCAAGAAACCGACGGCAGCAGCGACGAAGATGGCAAGAACAAAGGTCGAAAACGTGACCTTCATGCCAAGAAAAAAGAATCCCATGCCCGGGGCATGCGCCATCCCCGACACTAATCCGACGGCCAGCAGGCATCCGAGAAGGCCGCCGAGGAGGGCGACAATGACGGCTTCGCCAACGTAGAAGCCCAGAATGGTTTGACGGGTGAAGCCGATCGTCTTTAGAACGGCGACTTCGCGGGTACGCTCGCGGATGGACATCGCCATAGTATTGGCGGAAACCAGCAGCGTGGCGAAGACCACGGCGAGGCAGATGCTGAGGATGAATGCTTTGACATTGCCAATGCTATTGATGAAGTCGAGCTGGAAAGCTTTCTCGCTCTCGGTCTTTGTGGGCTCGGGAGAGTTGTGGAACAGGGCATCCACAGCGGCGGCGATCTTGGGCACATCGTTAGGCGAATCGGCCAGAATGCCAAACGTTCCCGTCTTGCCCTTGGCGAACGAGACTGCTTCTTCGACGTACTTCCAGTTGAAGTAGACGGAGAGGCTGGGCTGGGGCGCGGTGAAAATTCCGCGAATCGTGAGTTCCAGGTTCATGGGGAAAATCGTTCCCTTAACCACAATGCGGTCGCCGATCTTCCAGCCGAACTTCTTGGCCAGTTCGCTGTCGACCACGGCTCCGGCCTGATCGTGTTGCCAGGCTTCCAGTTGGTCGGGCGGAATCTTGACATCGGTCATGACCTTGAAGATCTCTTCCGGGTCGGTCCCGAACTGCGCAAAGAAATTCTCCGGCTTTTCGTCCTTGTACAATCCTCCGAACCACTGCGTGGGCGCAACCGCCACAACTCCGGGAACCGCGCGGATCTTTTCCCGGTAGTAGGCGGGGAGAAAATTGGTCAACGACACGCGATGGCGGGCGATGAGGCGCGAGGCCGACTGGGCGCTGCCCGTGTCAACGTAGAAGCTGTGCCAGACCGTCATCATCACCGTGAGCAACAACAGCGAGAACATGATGCTGAGCACGGTCAGCAGGCTTCGCCGCCGGTTGCGGAAGGCGCTCTTAGTGACGAAACGGGTTAAAGTCATGTCTCGAAGACCCCAGCGAGGCAGAACGTAGCAAGACCAAAATTCCAGAGAGACTGCAACCCCACGGCCAAAGTTTGAGAATAAAGCACTCAGCCCCGGCTGGACAACTGGACTTCAGCGGAATTCTCGTCAACATCACACAGTGACGGCGTCTTGTATCGTTAATCAGAGCCGCCGAATCACGCCGCTGAGACAGTCAGAAAAGAAAGTTGCTGATTCTATTGCTACGACAGAAAAACATTTGGGCACATCTTGACGTACTCGATGCGGTGCGCAGAAAGCGCGAAGGCGCAAAAGTTCGGCACCTAATCGAAGCGTGGCTAAGGTCGGATAAAACTGGCGGTTCTGCAGGTTGTGATAAAAGAACTCTCCAGCGGCGAACCCAGGATGATCGAGCGTCGACGAAAAGGTCAACCCAACAACAACCGCCGTAGGGCGCGGGCGGAACTCCACTGTCTTTCACCCATCTCGTGCATTGCGGGCTGAATTGCAGGAGGGTAAGATATAGAAGATGAACATAGATGAGCGGCTGGAAGCGTTAACGCAGACGGCGGAACTGTTGGCGCATTCTGCAACCAAACATGACGAGGTTCTGGCAAGGCACGAAAGAATCTTGGCCGGACAACAAACCTTAATGAACGATATCATGGAGGCGATCAGTCGTTTGGCAAACACAGCCGGCGCACACCAAGACCGTCTTGACCAGCACGGCCAGCGCCTTGGTAGGCTAGAAGGACAGTAGATTCCTCCCCAGCCTAAAACCCACCCCACCGCGACGTATCGAAGCCTTCCTAAGTACTTTCGTAACTCTCACTTAGAGGCCTTAGGGCGATATTCTAGATCGGAACTCTCCCCCGGTCGCAGCCAATCAACCCAAGGGGTGTAGTGCGGCTGTCCCCGCGAGGCAACTGCAATGGCGACGATGTTTGGACGATTTGAAATCCAGAGCGAGATCTCGAAATCCAAAACCGCCTTGATTTATAAGGCGTTGGACACGGAAACCAACCAGATGGTGGCGCTCAAGACGCAGAGTCTGGAGCCGCTGGGCGATCGTGCGGCGGCGTTCGTGGAGACGCTGATCGCCGAAGGCGAGAGTACGCGCGATCTGACCAGCCAGAACATTGTTGTGTTGTATGGGGCGGGAGCGATCGAGGGACAGTTCTGTGCGGCGATGGAGTACATCCAGGGCAACAGCATCGCGACCATGGTGGCGCGCAAAGAAGGGTTCTCGATCTGGGATTTGCTGGACATAACGCGGCAGGTGGGCGCGGCGCTGGAAAAGGCGGCGGCGCTCGGCGTGGTGCACTCGTCGCTTGAACCGGCGAAGGTGATGGTGCAGTGGGACGGACTGGTGAAGGTGCTTGGTTACGGCATCTCGAATATGAGCCTCATCGAGGCGGAGATGGGGAACGGATTGGGCCGGCTGATGCCCTACTGTTCGCCGGAACAGATTCGTGGCGAAGCGACGGACCAGCGTTCGAATGTGTACACGCTGGGGACCATTCTGTACGAAATGGTTGCGGGGCGGAAGACTTTCGATGCCGAGGATCCAGTAGCCCTGGTGGGGCAGATTGAGAACGAAATGCCGGCGGAGCCGGCGAAGGTAAATCCGAAGATTCAGCCCGCGGTGAGCGCGCTGATCATGAAGGCGCTGGCGAAAGATCCAGGAGAACGGTATCAGACGGCGCGCGAACTGGTGGAGGATCTGGAGAAGTGCAAGGACAACGGCCGCAAGGCAGCAGCGGAACCGAAAAAGACTGCATCGGCTCCGGCAATCAAAGTAGACGCGGCGGCACGAGCGGCGGCGGCAGCCAAGTTCACGTCGGCGGTGGCGGCCTCGGGGGATGGCGGGGATAAGCGGCCGAGCGCACCTAAGAGCGTTGCATCTCCATCGGTGTTATCGCAGCGAGTTTCAGTTCCACTTGTTCCGGCAAAAGCTGCTCCGGCGAAAAGCGCTCCCCAGCAACCAACGGCGCGCTCGTGGCAGCAGGCGGAGAAGCCGGCCGAAGCGGCGATGGCGGCCGCGGCCGGTGCGAGTGTCAACGCGAATTCAGGGACACGGATGATTGAGGAAGCCGAACTCTTTTCGGCGCCCACCCCGGAAGCGAGCTACGCGGCCCCAATGCCGCTGTCGTCGTCGGCAGCGCTGGAGGAAGCACCGGAGACGCAATCTCCCGAAGTGGCCGCAGATCCGATGATGGCGGAAGTGGCGTCGGTCCAACCGGGGAGAAGTTTCTCGGATATAGACGAACTGCCTCCAATGAAGGAGCCTGCTTTCACGTCACCAGCGACAGAACCGGAAAAACCTGAGCCTCCTGTCGTGCCGCCAGTTTTTTCGCGGCAGATCTATCCGAAGGAGGAAAGGGAAGAGAAGCCGAAAGTACAGCCGCGGGAAATTGCGGAAAAGGTAATCAAGCAGATCGCCACCGTCCCGCCGCGACTGATGCTGTTTTCGATTTTGGGCGCGGTGGCAGTGATCCTGGTCGTTGCCCTGGCGATGTTTATACACGTGCGCTCAGAAGACGACGGTTCGACAGCAGCCCCCAAGCCGATCAAAGCTGAGAGCGCAGGGCAGCCTGTTGCTTCACCCAGGGCTACGCCATCAGCCGCGAAGGCGACTCGCCCGGTTGCCGAAGCGGAGCCGACCGTGACGGTCCGCCAGATCGAACGGCGCCGGCAGAAGACCCCCCAGCAGCCCGCCGTGGCGCCGGCGCCGGTGGTGATCCCTGGGCAGGCGTTGATCGATTCCAACCCGCAGGGAGCTCAGTTTCAATTGGACGGGAAAAGCGATCCCTCGTGGGTGACGCCATTCGACGTGACCGCGCTCAGTCCGGGAAAGCACATTGTGTCGGTGAGCAAGGCGGGCTATACGACAGAGGTGCGGTCCGTAGACGTGGTTTCGGGAGGGAAGTCCTCGCTTGTTCTCCATTTGGCGCCTCTCAATGCTCTGCTGGTGGTGAACAGCACTCCGGCGGGCGCCGATATTACTTTGGATGGAAGGCCGAGCGGACGGGTGACGCCGGCGCAGTTTGCGGTGGAAAAGGGAAGCCACACCGTTCTGCTTAAGAAGCAGGGATTCCTGGATGAGACCACGACGGCCGACCTGGGGCCGGGACAGAATTTCCTATTCGCACCCGCGCTGAAGACACTGGGCAACGCCGAAGAGATCCGCACCGTGGGCAAGTTCAGGAGGCTGTTCGGAAACGGGGGCGAAAGCACGGCGGGCATGGGTACGGTCAGCATTCGCACCCGGCCGAGAGGCGCGCAGATAGCGATCAACCAGCACATGCTGGACAAGATGTCGCCGGTGGACGTAATGATGGGGCCGGGAAACTACGTCGTGGATATTACTCTCAACGGATTCAGACCAGTGCATAAGGTGGTCAGCGTGGAAAAGGGCGGCAAGGTCGCCATCGACGAGATACTCGATCGCGAGTAAGACAGAATATCTAATTCACGGGTCATTTGTCACCATTGACCGTGACTGCCATCACTGCCCAGGGGTTCCAGCCGACGCACGATAAGTCGATAGAAGCCAGGAGGCGGAACGTGTCGGGATTTCCCCAGACATGGTTGAGTGAGGAACTGGAGCAGGCTCTTCGAGCGATGAAGACGCGGCGCTCTTTTTCCAAGGGCGTCGCTCTGTATCAGCAGGGAGCAGAGGCCACGGGCTTTTACCTGGTGGAGAAGGGTGCAGTCCGGGTGCTGCTGCCAACGAGCGAAAATCAGAACCAGCTTCTGGAAGTGGTTGGGGCGGGCGCCATTCTGGGTCTGAGCGAAAGCATGTGCGGGGATAAGTACCGCGTGACCGCGGAGGCGGACGAGCAGACAACGGCCGCCTTCATCGCACGCGACAGTTTTGTGCAGTTTCTTGGCGCCCACCATGAGTGCTGCATGCAAGTGGTGCGCCTTCTAAGCGAGAATCTGCACGGCCTTTATCACAAGTTCCGCAGCGTCAGTGCGCATCCGGGGCGTCCGAGGCGCCGGACGCTGAACGAAGAGCTGAACTAGGGCCGAGACCGCAGATCACTTCCATGGAGGCACGGGCGTCCACGCCCGTCTGGTACTCAGCACACCCGGTTGCCCGTTAAACTAATTGAGCTTGAAGTTGATGGTGATCTGGGTCTGTATCTCGACGGGTTCGCCATCCAAGTAATAGGGTTTGTATCTCCACTGCCGGACCGCCTCGAGGGCTGCGGCGGCAAGCATGGGATCTCCACTAAGCACTTTCGGATTGACGACTTTGCCTTCCTTGTTCACCGTGGCTTCAATCTGAACCGCGCCCTGAGCACGAGCCGCGAGCGCATTCGAAGGATACTTGGGTTGCACGCGCTTGATGAGCAGTCCCTGGGACACGCCTTGCGAAACCTTAATCCGAGCCAGAACTGGTTGGGTGCCGGACGCCGGAGAAGCGACGAGGCCGCTGAGCCCGGTGTCGCCTGCTGAGGCAACCGTCAGTGGGCTTGGCGGCTGCGAACTGGTGTCTTCGATTGGGGTCTGGCCTTTGGCCCCGGCAGGCGCCGACTTCACTCGGATTGGAGCCGAGGCCGTGTTCTTCACCTCCGGCTCTGGGGTGACAGCAATCTGGGTTATCGGAGAAGCGCCCGCCGCCGACGGGCCGGTCTGACTGGTGGAGGCTTTAGGGCCAATCGCCGGGGTTGCCACGCTCACACGGCTGATGGTACCGTCCGAAGGGGACGGGGCGGAAAACGACGTCGGAGCGAACCCGGGCGCGGTTTTCTGCTGGGGAGCCGGCGTTGTCGGTTGAACTCTGTTCGAGTGAGCTGCGCCAAACTTGGCCCAACCGAAGTAGCCGGCTGCAGCCAGCGCAAGGACGGCGACGGCAACGATGAAGAGCTTCTTGGTGGTTGCGGATGCGCCGGCATCTTCGACATCGAGAGCGGCAAAGCTTGGGCCGTCTGAGTAGCTTGATGTGCTGGTCGAAGCAGCCGCTTGCGGAACCCCAGGCGCGATTTCCGCCACCTTTTCGTTCTTCGGCGTCTCTGCTTCGGTCTTTGGCTTAACTTCCTGGTTCTTAACTTCCTTGACTTCCCTGCTGGCGGGAGCCGTGACCTCTTTCGCCGGGGCCGGGGCCGCAGCTGCGCCCTGAGATGTGGACGTGGCGCTTGGAACTGGCGCCGCGACGGTGGGCGGCTTGGCCGCATCCGTTTTTGCTGGTTCTTGACTGACGAGTTTGGCAGCGGCCGGTGCGCTTTCCGCACGCGACTGGGCAACAATGGGCGTGCTGGCGACAGCGGCGGGCGGGGGAACCGCTGCTGGTTTTTCTTCGGCTTCCGCCGACGCAGCCATGGCCGGAATAGGAGACTCGGTGGCGGCAGCTTCGGCGTGGCTGGCAGCAGAGACCATGGATTCGGCTATCCGATTGGCAGGTTGGACAGGCCACGCGGCGGGCGTGGGCGCTGCCGGTGCGGGCGCTGCCGTAGCGGACTCGGCGGGAGTCGCGTGGCTGGCCGCCGCGGGAGCAGCGTGGCTGGCCGCGGTGCCGGCGTCGAACGTTTTCCGTAGCAGTCCGCGCGCCACGCGCAGAGTCCCCTTGGCCTGCTCGACATTGATGGGTTTCGTAAGCACGAGGTTGGCGCCGATGCGGTAGGCCTTGGCCACGCCGGCTTGTCCCTCGACCAGAGCGATGGCAAGGGAGCCTTGATTGAAGCTGGAATTACGGGCGCTCTTAAAGAGCAATGAGGCATTTTGCTCGTCGGCCGAATCCACGACGATCGCGTCATAATGCTGCGCCATCATCTTTTTAACCACCACGAAGGGCTCGCTGACCGGTTCCACGGCGAATTCGAGTTCGCCGAAAACCTGGCTTACAACTCGAGCTAGTTTCTCATCGGGGCAGAAAAGGAGAGCTTGGTAACCCATAATGAGGCCATCGTAGGCAGTATGCTAGGTACCGGCAAGTTACGGGGGTAATTAGGATTGCCCCGCATTTCACGCGGCCGGAGCACTCGCTGGTTAATCAGGGCCGCTGAAAATCCACCAACACAATCGTCTGAAAAGATTGTGCCTTTCCATCGCGAACGTAGGGCCGGTAACGCCATTGCTTCACCGCGCTGATCGCGGCTTTTGCCAGCCTGGCATCGCCTTCGACGACTCTGGCTCCCGCGACCTTGCCGGTCTCGTCAATGACAGCTTTGAGAACGATCGTACCTTCGGCACCGGTGGAGCGGGCCTCGGCCGGGTAGGTGGGCTGCACGGAATGAGCTAGCCTCTTTTCCGCGCCTTTGGAAGAAAGAAGGATCGCGGTCTGTTCACCCGGCAATTCGGCGCTAGAAACACCGACTGCCGTGGAATTGCCGGTCGCAGCGCTGTTCTGGTTGGCCGTGTTCGAATTGGCTCCCAATTTGTTGGCGTCGGTTGCAGGCGCTCCGGACTTGTCCACTCCAAATGTGGCCGTGTTGGTCACCGGCGAAGCGAGCTGCGCTGAGGATGTGGCCGGGCCGGACGAGGGCGGCGTCGCCGAGGCTGTAGTCGCGGGCGCGCCAGGAGTTGTCACAGGCGGGTTGGCTGCTGCCGTGCCAGCAGTTGGTTTGGAAAACTGAGTGGAATCGGTCGCGGCTGCCGACGGACGCGTAGCGGGACCAACTGAAGCTGGCGCCGGAGCCGGCTCATGCGACTGCCGCAAGCTCCCAACCAGAGCTAGGACGCTATCAATCTGCGGTTGCACCAAAGCCCGGAACCCGGGCGCATACATCCATGCGGCATAGAAACCGCCCGCCACGAGCGCGAGCACAAGAAGAGAGACGAGTGAGCCACGCGCTTTGCGTTGCTTTTGCGGATAGGAAGAAAAGATCGGAGCCTGAGGAGCCGCGTCTTTTTCCGCCTCGGCAAGGACCGGATCGTCTGACGGCTTTATGATCGGCGCAGTTTTCGGCTCTGCCGGCGTGGATGCAGTGTTCGCAGCAGGCGAGGCATCGAACGCGGGCGTGGCAGAAGGCGCGCTCGCCGCAGGCCCGGCGGAAGAAGACTGGGAAACCGGCAGAACCGGAGAAGGAACTGCCGCGGCCGTGGCGGCCAGCGCGCGTGGCTCCGGCGTGGCGTTGTCCGCAGACTCCGTGGAAGTCTCGTAGTGGGTGAGGAGCGTTTCGGTCTGATCGGCGCGGGTCG
>Ga0187803_10000609_pt1 | contig 14171 bp, 17 predicted proteins | sample NC_wetland_sal_i_2_FD_132425 | JGI IMG/M metagenome (GOLD analysis project Ga0187803, IMG submission 132425) | Wetland sediment microbial communities from Neuse River Estuary, North Carolina, USA - Control_3 | ecosystem: Environmental > Aquatic > Freshwater > Wetlands > Sediment | place: USA...
AGCTGGACGAGCGCGCCTACCCGCATGTTTGTGTATACAGCCTTTCGTTCGGAGGTGGCTTCCTCCGACAATTCGGGCTTGGATTCCACGAAGACCGTGGCATAGTAGCCGCCCGAGACGTTTTGCGGTGGAGTGACCAGAACAGACACTTTGGCCGTTCCTCCTGCCGGGACGGTCAACTGACGTGGCACAAACTCGATCCAATTGGCTGCGGACCGGGGCGAAGTGCCGGGCGCAGGGAAGACCTTCTCATTCTTTTCGTTGTACCAGAGGTCAGTGACCGACACCCGCAAGAACGTCGGTGAGCCGCCCTTATTTGAAACGGCCACCTCAAATTGAAAGGGCTGTCCAGGCCTGAAGGTCGACATCACGCGACCCGGGGCCAAAGCCAGTGACTGCGCATCGGCCAAAGGCGCCAGGATTCCCGCCAGGCCTGCGGTTGCGAAAAGCGTCATGGCCCAACGCGAGGTTCCCGATTTCCTACCGTCAGTTTGTTGTCTCATCATGGCACCGTCATCGTGAACGTCAGCGTGGCATTGTCCGCGCCGGTAAAAGTCCCCGCCCCGTTCGCGCCCGACACGAATAGCCCGAGGTAGCGCGTCACGTTGGATCCATTCGTCGCGGTCGTGGTGATGGAAGTCGGAGTTCCGGGGAGTTTGGAAATCGCGTTATACGGCCCGCCAGAGACGGCAGCGTCATCCAGGTGGAGAATGGCGGGGTGGACGAAGTCCGAGCTTACGTAAACTTCGATCGACGAGGTCGTCGAAGAAAACGTGGAAAACGATGGTTGGAGGAGGTAGGGCGTGCTGTAAATCACCCCTCCTGCTGCTCCCACAATGGTGAGCCCAGCGGGAGGATTGATGCCTAGCCCATTCACATTACCAAAATTCGCGGCAAAGTCGGAAGCTGGGGAGATGGTCAGGCCGCCTGCTGCGGTCGCCAGCGTGAACTGCACTGCTGTCTGGAGATTCGCGGTGATTGCGATCAAAGGCGCCGTGGCCGTTTGCTGAGTTGTCGTGTCCTTGGCTACCCACACCGGCGTGACCGCGTCGCTGCCCGGTGAGACTCCTGCGCCATCCTTATTGGAAACAAATAGCCCGAGATTCGCGATGTAGGTGCCGTTGCCGACCGCGGTGGTGATAATCCCCGTCGGCGTCGCTGAATTGGTTGAAATCGGAGTGAATGCGCCACCGTTTGTACAACCCGCGCTGGGATAGCAGCTCTCCGCCACGAGGAGTGTGGACTTGGCAAAATTGGGATTAACGTATACGGTGACCGTCGCCTTGTCGCCCAAGGGAAGTCCGGAAATGATGAGTTCATAGGGGGTCGAGTACAGAACGCCACCCGAAACGCCGGTGGTAATCACCGTGAGTCCCGCGGTCGGGACGCCAATTCCCAATCCATTCACGTTGCCGAAATCAGGCGATTGGATTCCGCCGGGGGCAACGTAAGCGCCGAGCGTCACCGCAGCTTCGACGCTTCGAGGCCACGCGCAAACGCTGAGTAGCGCCAAGCACAGAATCTGGAACAGGCGCGGCGGAAATGGGATTCTGGTGTCAATCGGGGCCCGGTGTTCTGCGCCGGACAGGGCGGGAGACGAGGTGTCCGCTTGAATCGTTTCGGCCTTAGCCGCCGAATCGGCTGACGGCCGCACTACCACCCAAATTGTACATCGGTTCGCCATCATAAGGTAATTTCGGTAGTTCCTGTTCTCTTCTGGAACTCATCGTCCGAAATCCTCCACGCCTACAAGCCACGATCACCGCGCTCCAGTGGGTTTTTTCACCAAGGGTTGCGCGGTGAGAGGGCTTTTTCGGGCCATCGCTTACTGCACCGTAAGTGTGTAGGTTATGACGGCAGAATCTGCGCCGGTTAACGATGCGCCGTTTGTCGGAGCAATTTCCACGCCGACGTATTGAGTCAACGCGGTGCCGCTCGCGGCGTTGGTCGCCAGGGTGTTGGCCGTGGCCGGGGTTGTGCCCATTGCTGAGAGGGCGCCGATTCCACCCGGAAGGGACGTCGAATACACGACTGAGAGATTTGCCTTGGCGAAATTGGTCGAGACATACGCCTTTAGCGTGTTGGTGGCAACACCCTGGCTGGTGAACACAGGCGTCAGCTTATAGTCGCTGTAGTACGCTGCGTTCGTCACGCCAGGAGTGGTTGGGGCAAACTGGCTGCCGCACGTTGGAGCGGTGATGCCTAACGCATCCACATTTCCGAAACTCATGTTGTAATCAGCGCCGCCGCCGGCGGTGACCGCGCAGCCTGTATTTTGGCCTAAGGTCAACTGGATCGCGGACAGGACTGTAACATTTACCTTGAGTGTTGGCGCAATTGTGTTGGTGCCGGTTGCCGAGGTGCCCGCGAAGGCCGGCACCGCTGCCACGATCAGAATTCCTGCTGCAAGAGTTGCTAAACGGTTTCTCATGTTCTGTTCTCCTTTTGAGAAGTTCTCTGTTCTCATACGTGGCTTTAGCAAGCGACATGCCACAGGTTCGCATGTCTGTAAGTCTCAGAAATTTCAAGGCTTGAAATCAAGTCGTGAGTCAAATCGCCTGTCGTTAGCCGTCTCAGAGCGATACGAGTGTAACGGCAGCGGACGGTTCGCGGTGGCGTGAGTGAACTCAACTTGTAACGCGCGCGCACGATGCGGTCTTCCGGTTCTGGAGTTGCTTGGTCAAATCGTTCCAATCCGAAAAGTGACAGCATGGCGCTTCGTCCGATAAATCGACCCAGTGCCGATCAATTCCTCGTCGAATCTCCCCTCCATGCTTGAACGCGGCTCGCAATTCGCGGTTAATTCCCCGCAAGGTAGGTTATCGGCCAAATGCCCGCAGTACTCTAGGTCGTAGGGGAATGTGACATAAATCACAAAGATGTCGATTTCGCTCCTGAAACTCCGCTTTATTGCCGATATTGACTAGGGGGCCGAATGGGATGGCTACGCTGTGGCCAGTAAAGAAGGGAGGTTTGCGGGATCTCCAGGCAGAGTCTTATTGCCGCCAGATCGTTCAAAACGTTACAAGTGTAACACAGGAGGACAGTTAGAAGTGAGCCAAAACCCGAGCTCGGCTAAGCATGCCATAGAAAAAAAAGAAGTTATCGTGATGCAGGAGTCTGGAGCCTTGAGTGCATATGGTTCTATGATTCGACACATGCAGCAGAAAGGAACATTACGGCCGTGCTTAGCTTCCTGCGAGTCTTTCTTAAAGCGATATTTTGGCCGTGGCAAAGTCCATACTGATCTGAGCCACAGAGAGTGTTCGATGCTTGGCATTTCCTGAAAGCCAGGCCCATCAATCACTCTGAAGCGATCTGGAATTCAGAACAGACGGAACGACGGACAAGCCACAAGATTTTGGTTTTCATTCGCTGTCCCTAACTGACGATTTTATTGCAAGAAATCCCGGCCAGAAAACAGTGCCGGGACAGTAGACGAAGCGGCTGGGCAGTGCCATGGTGTGATCACTTTACCTCCCGCACTAGCCCGCGGAAAGCTGGTTGTTATGGCGGCGCGTTTTGCGTTTGATTTGCGGGCGATGCAGCGCGCAGGGAAAACCGCTGAGACTAAACCGGAAGAAGGGTTCTCGTTTCTTGAACTCATGGCCGTGATTGCGATCATGGGAATCGTTTCCGCGATGTCGTTTGTGGCATTCGTCAATGTGCTGCCCACCATTCGAGCAGACTCTGCCATGCAGTTCTTGGAGGCCCAGATCCGGCAGGCGCGCTAGGCGTCTGTGGACCAACGGCGAAATATCTTGGTGACGTTTCAGGGGACTAGCGAAATCGTAACCAGCCGGGTGAACCTGGATGGCAGCACGACCCAGTTGACCGACATCTTCCTTCCTTACGGAATGGTTTACACGCTTTTCGCCGGCGTTCCGGACACGCCCGACAGCTACGGCAACGGTCAAGCCGTAACCTTCGGTTGCCTCAGTCTCCCTTGCAGCATTCTTTTCCAAAGCGACGGGTCAGTGTTGAACAACGCCACAGAAACGTACGCGAACGGGTCGGTATTCATCGGCAAAACCGGCCAGACCGTTACCGCTCGAGCGGTTACTGCGTTGGCGACGACCGGTAGGATCAAAGGTTATCGCTGGAGCGGCGGCGTCTGGCATTGAGACGATCATCATGGAACCCAAAAGCTTACGGCAACCGAGCGAGAGCGGCTTCACCCTAGTCGAGGTGATGATCGCAACGGTGATTATGGTGGTGGGCCTGCTCTCGGTGGCCTATGGCGTGGGTTGCGGACTCGCCGTGGTATTAACCTCCGGCGAGGATACCATCGCGCGCCAGAAGGCTCGCGAAGCCATGGAGGACGTGTTTACGGCTCGCGACGACGCCCTTGTCACTTTCGACCAGGTTTGCAACGTCGGGAACGGCGCCAACTGTATTTTTGTCAATGGCCTCACTCCCCTGACCACTGCGGGGCCAGACGAGATTGTGAACACGGCTGACGACGGGGGCGTTGAGACCGTCGACACACCCGGGCCGGACGGGATTCTAGGCACGGCAGATGACATTCAAGTGCCTCTCACCGGATATCAACGGTCGATTCAGGTCACTCAGCTTAGTCCGATCTTGAAGCAGATCACCGTAACCATCCAGTACACCACTTCGAGGGGCCTGACGAGAACCGTCACCCTCGTCGCCCTAATGTCGCCCTATGTTTAAGCCATTTTCCAAATCGTCGAGGCAGTGCGTCTCCAAGGGCTACACTCTCGTTGAGCTGATGGTGGCCGTGGTTCTGTCGCTCCTGTTTCTGGGCCTGACTTTCACGCTCACTGGCCAGCTCAATAACACTGGCGACCTTGCCGGCACCATGGCCGACGTCAACGAGAACCTTCGCGCCGGTGTGAACATGGTGGCACGCGACATGTCGAATTCCGGGGCAGAAATCCCCTTTGGCGGCATTCCCATCCCCAACGGCGGCACGGCCACTGCCATCAACAGGCCGGGGCCTGGGGTGAACAACTTGGTGGGCACGTTTCCCGCCAGTTACACCACCTTGCCGGTCATCACTCCGGGTGACGGCCTGGGGCCGACGCAGGGAAGCGGCGGCACTCAATTCTCAACCGACATCGTTAACATCATCACCGTGAACCCGCTTTCGCAGTTGGATCAGAAAGCGCTGAAGTCGGTCAGTTACACCAACGCCGCTGGCACCATCACGGTGGACCCGACGACCTGCGGGTGGGGAAGCCCCGCAGCCGCGTGCCCCGCGGGATTCTTGGCGGCCAACGCGGTGGTGACTCCCGGGCAATTGATCATGCTCGTCCAGGGAAATAGTTCATGCTTGCTTACCGCGACTGCCGTCAACACGACCACCGGCGTGGTCACGTTTACGAAGGGCGATGCCGCTGACACTTTGGGACTCAATCAATTCGCTGGGCCGACCGGCGGAACGCTGGCGCAACTACTGAGCGGTTCTCCCCCAGCTACGGTCACCTATGCCTACCATCTCAGCATGGTCACCTATTTCCTGGATACGTCAACACCCCGAAGACTTATGAGGCTGGTCGGCACGGGCTGTACCAACCCTCCAGTCGCTACTTGTCCGGCCGCAAGCACCGGAGGTCCGCAGGCAGTGGCCTTGGGGATCAACGTGTTGCAATTCGCATACAGCACATCGCCTCTTTCGAACCCCGATCCCACGGATAAAGTACCCGCTGTGGGTCCCTGCACCCCGAGTCCCTGTCCCGGTCCCGCCCAGATTCGCAAAGTGAATCTGTGGATGATCGCCGAGGCCGACCACAGGAATAGAGGAACGGGGCAATATTATTCCAAGTCGATCGCAACGTCAGTGACGATTCAAAATCTGGCCTACTTCAACAAGTATTGATACGGAGGAGCCGAAGGAAGTGAGCGTTCGACGAGAGCCTGGCATGAGGCCAGCCAAAAAGGGAGAGGGCATGAAATACCGCGCAACCAGGGAATCGGGTGTGGCTCTTATTGTGGTCATGCTGTTGATGCTGGTGTTCACGGTAATGTTGCTGGGGTTTTACTTTGTCACCACGGGCGAGCAAAAGGTGGGAGCCAGCGACAGGGACAATACCGTGGCCATGTATGGGGCGATCGGCGGGATCGAGAAGATGAGTTCCGACGTGGCGGCATTTTTCGTCTCCCACACGTCGCCCTCGCCCACCCAGATTGATGCTCTGACCGGCTCCACCTACGTGCCCAGCACTACCGGCATCACGTATCCCGCCGGAGGCTATACCATCTCTTGCCAGAACGCGGCCAACCCACCCGTGTACGTCACGCCTTGCTCGTCAGTCGGCGCCAGCTTAAATTCGAACACCGGTCCCATTCTCGGGAATGGGCCCTTGGCGGGTCTCGAGGGCATAATCACCAACTTCCAACTCGCGGTGACTGCCGACGGACCAAACAATACTGAGGTGAAGATGACTCGCACGGTGCAGGAAGTGGCGGTGCCCGTGTTCCAGTTTGGAATCTTCTCCGACACCGACCTCTCGTTCTTTGCCGGCAAAAACTTCGGTTTTGGGGGCCGAGTTCACACTAATGGGAACCTGTTTCTGGCTGAGGATGCGCCGCCGAACACCACCCTGACCATCGACGACAAAACGACCGCCTATCTGGACGTCATCCGGGGACAGCTATCTAATGGGTTTGTCATCAACAACGGTGGCGCTTACAGCTCGGTCGTCGACGTGCTGACCGCCAACAATGGGTGCCCGGGGGCCAACTGCCGGGGGCTTGGCATAAATGAGGGCAGCGTGACGGGCGGGCCAGGAAGCGGCGTCAACGGCAACTGGACCAACCTCTCGCTGACTACTTATAACGGATGGATCCTGAACGGGAAAACAGGAGCGAAAAAGCTCAATCTGGCGTTAGCGCTGGCGGGCGGCACGCCGATCGCCATGATTCAGCGGCCACCGGCAACTTGTCCGGGCACCTGCGAAGATCCGCTCAGCACCATCGGCAGCGCCCGCTTTTACAATCAGGCCAGCCTGCGCATTCTGCTGTCAGATCAGCCAACTGCCATCACGAACCTGCCCGGCATCGATGCCTCGGTTAAGCCTTATCCGCTGGCGGAATTCGGAAGTTCACAGGGGGGCAGTACCATCCAACATACCAACGCCACCGGCGACTATTACCTTCCGACCCCCGATGCGTGCCATCCTCCTCTGGCTGAGTCACCTGGTTATGCGGCCGACAACGACCATATGCTGAAGCTGAATTCAACGCTGCTCGGCGGTAACATCAAAATTGAGATGCAACTACAGGCCACCCCCGGAACGTGGAAAGATGTGACGCAGGAAATACTGGGCCTTGGAGTCTCGCGCGACGCACTGGAGATGTCGGCGCCCACGCTGGCCGGTCAGGGCGGCGGGACCTTATCTAACAATACGAATTACTATTATTTTGTTACCGCGGTGGGCAACTGGGGTGGCATTACGGAAACCGGGGGTACGGAGGCGACCATCAACACGGGTGGGAACACAGCAGTCAAGCTCACTTGGGCAGCCTTTGCGGGCGCGACTGGTTACAGAGTTTACCGCGGAGCGTCCGACGATCACGAGACTGGGTATATCGCGGTAGCCGGGGGCGGGACGACATCTTATACCGACAACAACGCAGCCCTCACAGCGAGCGGCCTTCCCTGCGGCATGAACTCCGTCGTCCACTTTGAAGAGGCGGCGCCCGGCGTGGCGCTGACCTCGACGGCCGCCGCCACTGCGGCAACGAATTTTATCCCCATCAATTTGTACGACCCGCGAGAGGGGCAAGTTCGCTTAGCTGCCAATGCCGGCCAGACTCAAGGATCGGTGAACGGCATCATGAATTTGGTTGAAATCGATGTACGCAACCTTCAGAAGTGGTTTGCCGGAAGCATCGGAACCAGCGGGCCTCAGGCATTGTCCAATTCGGGATACATTCTTTACGTTTCCGATCGGCGGATGAATAGTAATGGAGGCGCTGAGACCGGCGAGTTCGGGAACGAGGACATCATTAATCCCTCTTCGGCGACCGGCGCTCCGAATGGCGCCCTGGATGCTCCTGAGGATGTAAATGGGAACGGCGTTCTGGACACCTACGGCGCCACACCGCGGCCCATCGGAGGGACGGGTAACGTTGCCGGCGGCAATTGGAATGCGACTATCACCGCTATGCCTGTTACCAACCCAGCCTTCCAGTACTACCCCACGGCCACCTCAGAACTGAAGAACAGCGTGGTGATCTTTCGACGCGCACTGCGGCTGATCAACGGCGCAGCAGGCAACTTGCCGCCCTTGGCCGCCGCCACCGCTGGCGCATGCTCGGGAGGTACGGCGGGGGGATTCACGGCGGTGAGCGAGAATCCCATTTACGTTCAAGGCGATTACAACGCCAGCGTGGCTAACGGATTTGTCGATGCAGCCAACCAGTGCCATGTGCCCGCAGCGGTGATTGGGGACGCCGTGACCTTGCTCTCCAACAACTGGACGCCCGGGGCGCAGCCGGGGGCTCCGAGTGGAGACGCAAACAGTTTCCTATACCCTACTAAGGTAGACTGCAACAACAACAAACGGTGCGCTACCACGACCTTCTATAGAACGGCGATACTGGGGGGGAAAACGATTTCTTTCCCACACCCCGCTTGGGGCGGGAACGATACCGGGACCGACGGTGGGACCCACAACTTCCTGCGTTACATTGAGGACTGGAGCGCAAACAATACGAGTTTGAATTATTACGGTTCACTGGCTAGCTTCTATTACAGTCGCCAGGCGACCGGGATTTACAAATACACAGGCAACAATTTGGTCTACGCCCCGCCTATCCGCAATTACAAGTTCGACACAGACTTCCAAAATATCGGGAAGCTGCCGCCGGGCACGCCGCGCTTTACCGATGTGAACGCCCTCTCCTATCAGCAGTCGATTCTGGCCAGCCAGTAGCAAGCTGGCGTGGCGCTTCGTTTTGAGCGTGTGCTGTAAAGCCGGGGCTTGCTCCGACCCAGGCCGGTCCCGCCCAGCGGGATCGGCCCTACAGCGCCCGCAAAATCCACGCGAAGATTTTTCCCGCTCGCCACTTGCCACTTCGAGAAAACTGGCTGCGGCCGTGCCACGCCGGGTTGACACGCGTCATTTGCTTTTCTTCCCGCGCTTGGTATAGTTTGTACTCAACCGATGCTACAAATCTGCTGAGCTTTGCCCATAGAAGCATGACTGTCTTGGCGATTGACGATGATTCCGAGGCTCTGGAGGCGTACCGCGCGACTCTCAGTGAAATGGGCGTCAGCTTTGAGTCCACCAGCGATCCGGGACGCGGTATCGATCTAGTGCGAGACCTCGGCCCCGAGCTTGTTCTTCTGCAATGGCATATGCCCAACGTGCAAGGGGTGGAAGTTCTCCGCTCCATTCATAACCTCGACATGAGAGCCCAGGTGGCGGTGATTTACGACCAGGAAAGTGTGGAGTCGGTCGCCGAAGCTATCCAGGAAGGCGCCGCCAAGTGCATTTCGAAACCCGTCAGCCCCCAGAAGCTTCGCGCCTTGGTGGAACAGGTCCGGGAATTGGCCCAGCGGCGCGCGCAGTCCGCGAAATTGGAAAAAGAGCTGATCCAGCTTTTCAACCTGGAAGGCATGATCGGGCGGTCGCCACGAATGCTCGAGCTCTTTGATTTGGTGCGGCGGGTATCGCCGCATTTTCGCACCGCGCTGATCCTGGGCGAGACCGGCAGCGGCAAGGAATTGGTGGCCAGAGCCCTGCACAAGATGAGCCCCCGGCAAAATCGCGCCTTTGCCGTGTGCAATTGCGCGGCAGTGATGGAGACGCTCTTCGAGAGCGAGCTGTTTGGCCACCGCAAGGGCGCCTTCACCGGCGCCCACGAGGATCGAGCGGGGATCATTGAAACCGCCGACGGAGGCATCGTTTTCCTTGATGAAGTGGGCGAACTGAACCCCGCGGTGCAAAGCAAGCTCCTGCGAGTAATTCAGAATCAGGAGATCCAAAGAGTCGGCTCCTCGAAGCCCCAGCACGTCGATGTGTTGTTGATCGCCGCTACCAGCCGAAATCTGGAACGCGAAGTGAAGCGCGGGCAATTCCGGGCAGACCTGTTCTTCCGGCTCAATATGATCGAGATTCCCGTGCCGGCGTTGCGCGAACGAGTGGAGGACATTCCTCTGCTCTACCGCTATTTCCTGGAGAAGTTCAATCAACAGTACGGCAAAGAAATTCAAGGCATTTCGCGCCGTGCTCAAGACCTGATGCTCACCTACCCGTGGCCCGGCAATGTTCGAGAACTCGAAAACACCATGGGCCGGGCGTGTATGCTGGCGCAGGGCAGCTTTCTGGACGTGCACGATTTTACGACTATCTCGGAGCGGATTGCCGGCGTGCCCGGAGGAAATGCTCCGTGCTCGCTGGAGGAAGCCGAGAGAGCGGCGGTTATTCGGGCGCTCGACTCTACTCCGAATAAATCGCAAGTGGCTCGCGTACTGGGCGTGAGCCGACCAAGACTCTACCGCCTGATCGAAAAGCATGGCCTCACCGCCAAAGCCGGACGCGATGATGATCGTGAAACGGTTCCGGAGGGTTGAAATGACGAGGTGCCGCTTCTACTGATGTAGCGCCGGGCTTTAGCCCGGCACCTGCCGCCCTAAAGGGCGGCGCTACTTCCAAAATGATCCCACTTTCAGCCTTCCCCGCCATCGACGCGACGCTGAATGCTACCAGCGCGGTGCTACTGGGGCTGGGTTACGTCTTCATCCGCGGCAAGCGTGTGGGCGCGCATAAAGCCTGCATGATTTCGGCCTGCGCCACGTCCACGCTTTTCCTCATCTGCTATCTGTGGTATCACGCGCACCATGGTGTTACTCGTTTTACGGGGCACGGCTTGGTTCGCCCCGCCTACTTTGCTTTGCTCGGAACGCACACCATTCTCGCGGCCGCGATCGTTCCTCTCATCCTGGTGACGCTCTATCGCGCGTGGCGCCGGCGCTTCGGCTCGCACAAACGCATCGCGCGCTGGACCTTGCCGCTCTGGATGTACGTCTCAATCACCGGCGTGGTGGTTTACTGGATGCTCTACCATCTGTATGCCTAGGGCTGCCCGTTTCCGCGGATGTGATAGTGTTATAGAGGCGCCGACGCGGAGTTGAGTGGCGTCCGGCTTGACGGAGGAGGAAGTCTCGATGAGCACGGGACCCGGATCTGTGGCCTCAATTCACATCGCGCGCTTCGCTACTGCGCCCACGGAAAGCATCACGGAAGTTCAGGCCGTGCCGGGCAAAGGGCTTGCAGGCGATCGCTATTTCATGCGCGCCGGAACTTTTGGGAAGAATTTTGGGCCCGATAACGAGTTGACTCTGATCGAGCTCGAAGCGATCGAGGCTCTGGAGCGCGATTATCACGTCGCGTTGAAGCCAGGCGAGGCTCGCCGCAACCTGGTGATTCGCGGCGTAGCGCTGAACCACCTGGTGGGGCGGGAATTCCAGGTCGGAGCAGTTACTTTGAGAGGGCTGAGCCTCTGCGAGCCGTGTTCGCACCTAGAGAAACTGACGAGTCACGGAGTGATTTCAGGCTTGATTCATCGCGGAGGGCTCCGCGCACAGATTTTGACGGAAGGAATAATTCGCGTAAGCGACGCGGTTCTTGAGCACTCTCCTCAGGAAACCACAGCCGGTCTGACTCCGGCATCGCTCTCCGCCGCGACATACTGAAGGACCGCCACGAATGAAAGGCAATCCGAAGCACTTCATGGAAGCAGATTCTGTCGCGCTGCCCGATGGCCGCACGAGCGGAGGGGAGAAAAAATCGGCGGTCAGCCCGCCCCGGTCGGGCCGGGGAGACCGCCGCTACAACCGCAGCGAGCGGCGCACGAGTGGCACGATCATGGTCGGTGTCCCAATCACGTTGGTGGTGGTTACATTTCTTTTCTGGTATCAAACTTGGTTTGGGCGGCGGCTAAGTGAATCTGAATTGCGGGAATATCTGGTTGACACTTCAGTGCCCCACAAGACCCAGCACGCACTGACGCAAGTGGTAACCGATATCGTGCGGCACGATCCGGCCGTAAAGCGCGTGTATCCCGAGGTCGTCGCGCTGGCGGATAACAAGAAAGCTGGAATTCGTTCGATGGCGGCCTGGGCGATGGGACAAGACACGGCTTCGCCGGAATTTCACCAGGCTTTGCTGAAGCTGGACTCCGACCCGGATACAATGGTGCGTTGGAATGCCGCGCTCGGGCTGGCGCGATTTGGCGACGCATCGGGAGAGCCTCAGCTCAGGGACATGCTTCATACGCAAGATGAACAACAAGTCTGGGAAGCTCTTGTGGCGCTTTATATGGTTGGGAAGCCGGACGCTCTGGCGGAGATTGATCCCTTTGCGCGGCCCTCGAACGGAATGTCCGACCGCGTGCGCGAGCAGGCGGCGCTGACGGCTGCCGCGATTCGAAAGCGAATGTGAGATCTCAAATTTGAAATTTGAGATTTCAGATGATCTCAGATCTGGAATTTGATGCCCAGGGCGCGCTCGACATCCTCGATCGGTACCATGTCGATGGCGTCCCACGGGCAGCCATCCAGGAATGCGCCATCGGGGCCTTTGCTGGTGCATTTTTTGCAGCCAATGCAGAGGTAAGGATCAACTTCGATGCGGCCAAACGGAGGATGGTCTTCGTCGGGAACCCAATACATGCAATCCTCGACGGGGCAATACGGCACGCACGCGGGAGAGCCGGCACAACCGGTGCAACATTCCGTAATCACGGCGAGTTCGCGCGGCTTCTTCTTGCGCGGCGTATCAATGCCTTCAGACTTGGGTTCAGACTTGACGACTTCGCCGACTGGAATAAAGTAGTGGGCCAAACTTTTCTCCCTTCGCTATTGTGTAAGTCGATTTTCGCAAACGTCGAAGGCCAAGTCAAGGAACAGGAACTAGTGCAGAGAGGATGTATGTGGTGGGACGGTCAGAATTTGAACAAGCCACGAAGAGACAAGAACGGGAAGAGATGGAACTTTCGCGTATGGGGAGATTTCTTACACGGACGGAATGTTGAGCGGGTATTTTTCTGGGATGACAGGAGAGCGTATTGCGGGGTTGTTCTAATTTCTCAGGCCATACATGTATCCAAATTGCGCCACCTTATTGAAAACCTCGTCGCTGATCCTCGCTTGCGAGCAAGACACAGAAGAGAATTGCTCTTTCCGCTCGAACGACACTACTCAGAATTTGGAGCCTTCCCGGAGGAGACATGAGACTGAGACATCACAGTATTGGGAGCCGCGAATGAACAGTCCCGTTGCCTGGGCGCTAGTATTCCACATTTTGGGCATCGTGTTCTGGATCGGCGGACTGCTGATTGTGACGCAGGTATTGGCGATGCACGCCACCGAAGAATCGCCTGAGGGTCGCAGGGCCTTTGAGCGGCTGGAGGTGAAGTTGTTGAGAGGCGCCGCGCATCCCGGGGCTGCGATCACGGTGATCGCGGGCATCGTGGTGCTCGTGCTTCAACCCAACTTTCTTCGCGAACACTGGCTCCACGCCAAGCTCTTGCTGGTGTTGGTCATGATTGTGTTGGACCTGATGGTATATTTCCGCGCCAAGCATCTTAACATGGGAGAGAGAATTCCGCGCGGCCAGTTCATGATGCTGCACGGCGCTGTTTCGCTCGTCTTTCTTGGTATTCTGGTGTTGGTGATGATCAAGCCATTCTAGAAGAACAGGAATTAGGAATTAGGATTTAGGAATTAGGGAGGAAGAACAATTGGCTACGACAAAAATAACGGTGAAGAGTAATGGCTCTATTCGTATCGAAGGCGATTTCGAGATTTGTGATTTGGAAGGACGCGTCTTTGGCCTGGGCGGCCGCACGGGTGTGAGCCTGTGCCGCTGCGGCCACTCTAAAGACAAACCTTTCTGTGATGGGAGCCACAAGTTGGTCGGGTTCCAGTCAGACATCGTGGCGCGCGAATTGCCACCGCCCGCGCCGCCGGCGCCGCCTGTGCCAATCAAGCCTCCGGTCGGCTGACCCTAGCCTCTTCTGCCGCCCGGGAAGAAAGCAGCAGGCAGAAGGCAGTAAGCAGAAAGCGGAAGGCAGACACCTCCGATGGATTCAACTGACAAACCTCATCCCTCGCTTCGCAGTCGCGACTGGTTCGGCAAGAATGACCGCTGGGGTATGGCCCACCGAGCCTGGCTGCGCGCCGAAGGCTTCAG
>Ga0187803_10000610_pt1 | contig 14168 bp, 11 predicted proteins | sample NC_wetland_sal_i_2_FD_132425 | JGI IMG/M metagenome (GOLD analysis project Ga0187803, IMG submission 132425) | Wetland sediment microbial communities from Neuse River Estuary, North Carolina, USA - Control_3 | ecosystem: Environmental > Aquatic > Freshwater > Wetlands > Sediment | place: USA...
CAAACTCCGCCGTGGCCTCGCCTTCCTGGTTGGCCGCATCGAGGACTTCGCCGAGTAGCATGTGAACGGGCGCGGAATCCGGGTTTTTGGTCAGCAGAAACCGGAACTCGCTGGTGGCAAGCTGGTATTGCCCGGACCATAAGTAACTCTGAGCCAATTTGTAACGCATCTATACGTCGCGGAAATTGACTCGAGCCTTCTCAATCGGCGGACCGATGACTTCAATTCGTTTCAAATCGCAAGTGCCAATGCCCGCTCGTTCGGCCAAGCGAAGTGTGCTGTCGCAATTCTCAAACGGAGCTGCGCCGTGATCGGCCATCGGATCAAAGCCCATGAGCGCGGTGGCCACGGCATCGGTAGTGACGCAGTTCGTGCCAGCAATCAGCAGGCCAGCGCGGACGGGCCGCAGTCCTTTGATCCACGGGCCCTCGCCGCCCGCCACGGTCTCGATGCCATCGATCACCGCCAGGTGGATGGGGCGCGCCGACACGAGGTCGACGGTGACGCGCGGAACGCGATAGCCCGGATCGCGTGACGAGCGCGGATCGAGTTCGGCGACGGCGGTCCTGGGAGGTTGCCGGTGGCCCGTATGAAGCATCAGCCGCGCGCCGTTGGCGACTGGGCTCGGCGCGTCAAAGCCGGCTCCTTCACCGTAGATGGTGGTGGGCGGAATGCCGAAGCAGTTCTTCATGGATAGGGTCACGCCGGCCGTGCCGTGCTCCTTCAGCTTGGCGAGCGAGACAAACACGTCGCATTCTTCATAAGCCCGGCTCACATCGTAAGCCTTGAATATCATCCCGCCGCCCGGCACCGGAAGCCGCGTATATTGGCCCGACGGACCTGCGTAATTCGTATTCTCAAATTCCACGCCCGCCGCGGCGCTGGTGAAATCGCCCAACGGCCAGTTGGCTGGCTGCACGAACTCCTGAAACGTTCTCACCGACGACACGGTGGGGCTTTCGAGGAGGCGAACGCGCCGCGCTCCTGCTTGGCCGAGCAGGTGAACTAGAGCACCCACCACCTGCGGATGGACCCAGTAGGTCTGCCCTGCCGACAAGCCGTCGAATCCGGTGGGGCGGCCCGTCAGATTCAGCTTCACGGCCACCGTCTTGCCCTTCACCAGCTTCTCGAGTCCACCCAACTCATCGAACATTTCAGCGAGCGTGGTGGTCACTTCCCGGCCATAGCCCGTACACCGGGCGACAGCCACCGGAGCTGTGGGCGTAGCGCTCGCAAGGAGCCTCGACGGGGCGAGGTAAAATCCCGCCGCTGCCACGCTCAATCCCTGGATGAATTCCCGGCGATTCAGATCCGTTTTCATGACGAGAACCACCTTTCCGTTAGGGCGGTCGCAAGATGTGACCACCGTCTGGCACGTTTCTGCAGGCAAGCTTGATCGTGAGTGTATCATGAAAAGCTTCGGCCATTCACTCGTCCGCATGAGGTGCAGAAATTGAAACGACAATCCCGTGTCACCAGAATTCCCATCATCATCCTGGCAAGCGCTCTGGCGCTCGCTGCCGGACAGGGAGTTGAAAAAACAATCGTCTGGCTTTCCACCAGCAAGGCGATTCTGAATCCCGTCCCCGGCCAGCCGCAGAGAACTAACAGCTTTCCTGTGACGCTTGCCTTGAGTCCTGACGGGCGATACCTTGCCGCACTCAACGACGGTTATGGAACGGCGGAGTCTCACGATGAGCAGTCGATTGCCATTCTCGATTTGAAAACCAATCAGCTTTCGGATTATCCCGATTCGCGATTGGGCCCGCATGCGCAGCAGACCTATTTTCTTGGCCTGGCATTTAGCGGCGACGGCCAGCGCCTCTACGCCTCGGTGGCTTCGCTCACTGATCCGGAAGGCGACCGCGCAGAAAGTACTGGCAACGGCATCGCGGTGTATAGTTTCGTCGATGGACGCCCGGCTCCGGAGCAGTTCATCAAAATTGCGCCACAACCGCTGCCGTGGGGCACGCACTACGAACGGCTGTGGAACTCGCCGCGGCCGGGCCTGGGCATTCCTTATCCGGCGGGTTTGGCCGTGATTACACCCGTTCAGCCGAACGACCACGAGAAGCTTCTGGTGGCGGACAATCTGTCTGACGACGCGTTGTTGTTGGACACCGTCACGGGAGCGGTCATTCATCGCTACGACCTGAGCACCATGGACGTGATCCCGGCAGCCTACCCGTACACGGTGGTCGCAACACGTGATGGGAAACAGGGCTACTGCAGCCTGTGGAACGCTTCTGAGGTTGCGGAGCTTAATCTCGAAAGCGGCGCGGTCACGCGGCGAATTTCATTGCTGCCTTCTCGAATACCTACAACAGTCGGTTCGCATCCCACGGCGATGCTCCTGAGTCCTGACGAAAAATTGTTGTACGTTGCGCTGGCCAACCAAGACAGCGTGGCGGTGATAAAATCCGAAACGGGCGAAGTGATGCAGATTTTTTCGACCCTCCTTCCAGGCGGACAACGAGGCACCTATCCCAACGCGTTGGCGCAAACTCCTGATGGGAAGCGTCTGTTTGTTGCGGATGCCGCAGCCAACGCGGTGGCAGTGTTCGATCCAGCATCAAGGGCGTTGGCCGATGTGCATGCGCCACTCCGCGCGTTGGGTTTCATTCCCACCGAGTGGTATCCGGCGGCGCTTGCCGTACAGGATGACGAGCTGTTCGTCGCCAGCGGCAAAGGCCAGGGCCCCGGGCCGACTTCGGCCATGTTGCCCGCCGATCCCAATGTGCCCGACAGCCATCCGCATCACGCCTACATCGCTTCGCTCATTCACGGCTCAATTGCGCGCGTCAGCATCCCCAAGTCCGAAGCCGCACTAAGGGATTTGACTTTTGAGGTCCAGCGGAGCAATCAGATGGGGGGACGGCCGCGTGAAATCGAGTTTCGAGGCCGAACCAATCCCATCCGCCACGTGATTTACATTATCAAGGAGAATCGAACCTACGACCAAATCCTGGGCGACTTGAGACCCGGCGATGGCGACGCGTCGCTGGTGATGTACGGCGAAGACATCACGCCCAATGAACACGAGCTGGCGCGGCAGTTCGGAATCCTCGACAATTTCTATTGCAGCGGCGAGGTTTCGGGCGATGGGCATCCGTGGTCCATGGCCGGAATCGCCAGCGACTACAACGAGAAGACCTGGGAAATAGGCTATCGCGGCGGTGAGCGCGAGTACGATTACGAAGGCGTGGTCTCCAAAGGCTTTCCGCTCCAAGAAGGCGAACCGGATGTGAACGAGCCGGGCACGGGATACATTTGGGGTGACGTAGCACAGCATGGACTCACTCACCGAAATTACGGCGAGTATGTCGCCACGGAATGGTGCGAGGCACATCCGTCGGCGACAGCTCCTCCAACAGCAGGAACGCCGCCGCCCCCGGGGAGATATTGCGCGAAGGCCGCCATCCACAAGGGCGAGGAACTGCCCGACTACTTGGGCCAGCCGCACGGTTCGGCCAGTCCGTGGCCGTGGGCGGTTCCATTGATCGCGCGCAATGTGGCCACCAAGCCGGAACTCGACGGACACTTTGATCCGCGCTTTGCGGATTTCGAGCTCCTTTACCCCGATCAGTTGCGCGCCGACGAATTTCTGAATGAGTTTGCAGAATTCGTGAAAGCGCGGACGGAGCACCACGGGACGGAGTTGCCGCAATTCGTGATTCTGCGCTTGCCCAATGACCACACCGCGGGAACGCGGCCGGGTTCGCCGCAACCGGCGGCCTCAATCGCGGACAATGACTTGGCCGTGGGCCGCGTGGTGGAGGCGGTGTCGAAGAGCCCTTATTGGGATGACACCGTCATTTTCATCCTTGAAGACGACGCGCAGGATGGCCCCGATCACGTGGATGGCCACCGCAGCATCGCGTTCGTCATCAGCAAATATGCGCCTGGATCGGCTGAAAGCCCGGCAGTGATTCACGACTTCTATACCACCGTCAGCATGGTTCGCACCATGGAATCGCTGCTGGGGTTGCCGCCCATGAATAACAACGATGCCTGGGCGCCCGTCATGGCGCCGAGCTTCGCGGGCCCCGGGAACCAGCCCGCCTTTATTGCCGACTATCGCAACCGCGACAATGGACTGATTTATCGCGTCAACCCGCCGCACGCGCCGGGCGCTCACGAGTCCGCGTCGATGGATTTCTCCCACGCCGACGCCGCCGACGCTACCACGCTGAATGCCATTCTCTGGCGCGACCGCAAAGGTAATCAGCCGTTGCCCGCGGCTCGGCACACGGTGATTCACGCATCCGACGAATAGACTTTGTGTCTGTAAGAGCAACGTGATATTAGAAATGTATCGATGTACGTCTTTGGTTATATAGCTGACTTTGCAAGCGTCCTTGGATTGTTCTTCAGCCTTGGCGCCTTTATCCAGGCCAGACGAGCTTCAAAAGCCGCGAACCGCGCGCTCGAAATGATTTTGATTCGCACCTTGGCAGACGAAGTGGAACTTGCGTGCGTGAGAATGGACTAGATCCTAGACCTACTTCAGCACGATCGCTTTCCGGAAGCGGGTATGAAGGCTCATGAACTCACGTCGACGCTTAGCGAAATTCCTTATAGAAGGGGAAGTTATCTAAGTGAAGAACGCAAGAATCTTTTGCTAGACGTTAGGACGCAGGTTCAGATTATCGAACAGCAGGTTTCACTTGAGAGAGGACATGGGCTCGGACCCGCCAAGAAAGACAGGCTCATCCAACCCTGCAGAAAGAGCTCGGTGACTTTGAGGGAGAACCTCGGTACAATTAAAGGCAGACTCGACGTCGGAGGCAAACAATGAGTGAACACCCCGTAGGGAAAGAGCTTGATCCTGCGCCGTTAGTGAGGACGATTACAGAGACCTCCCAGGCGGGAAAATTGAAATGGCAGGCCACCGCTGATGAGCAGGCTTTCATCGCAAGTGTCGGGGGAGATACCACATTCAAGATTACTTTGGAAGCCGATATGGAAATAGATTACGACGGCAATCCGGGCACGGTAGACAAGCCCGTGCTTTGCATGCTCGACGCCAAAGGCCGCACGCTTTGGGAGATTCATTCATCCGAGGTAAATGGCGGACTGTGGCCGCTTTACAAGCTAGCGCAGAGAATCGGCAACAACCTGGATGAGAAAATGGCGAACCTGATCGAAGTGCTGCAAAAGATCTGACCAGACTGCCGGGAAACCCGCCTTCAGCCGACCCCAAGCATTTTACGATCACTGGAGTGCCAGGCGAAAACTTCCAATCAGTGTAGGGCCTATCCGCTCCTCCCGAGGTGGCTCACCTTCTCCCACTGTCGGAATCCGGTAAGGAACCGCACCACTCCCTGGCATCGATAAAACAAAATGATTTGCCGATATCCCAAGTTTTCCAGCAGCGCATAGAGAAGCAGCAACAGCAGGTCGCGAAAGTCTGCATAGCGATGGTAGGTGAAGTCTTCCAGCATCACCGCGCTGGCGGAAAGGAAGCAGCCATAGAGCCAGGCGAGGGCGATGAAAAGAAGCATCAGGGGGGAGTGAACCAGGCCGAGGAGAAAAGCAACAGGCAGCAGCACGTAGCCGAGCAGCTCCGCCACCGCGCCTGCAGCTTCGACGCAGAGGTAGAAAGGAAAGGTGACCAGTCCGACCAGGCCGAACTCGCGATTCAGGCATATGTCCAGGTTTTTCCACAGGGTCTGGCACAGTCCCAGTTCCCACCGCCGCCGCTGGCGTCCGAGGTTGGCGAGGGTGGCTGGGCACTCGGTCCAGCAGACCGGATCCGAGGTGAAGGTCGTTCTCGCGTGACGTTTGTTCTTTCGCGCCCAGCGATGGAGTTGGGCGATCAGGTCTATGTCCTCCGTGACCGTGTCGCCGGGCACGCCCCCTGCTTCAATTACGCTCTCGCGGTGATACACCGCAAACGCGCCGGACACGATGAGAGTGCCGTCCAGAGTGTCCCAGCCGGTCCGGCCGAAAAGAAACCCGCGCAGATATTCCACCACCTGGAATCGCTCGAGTGATGTCCGCGGCAGGCGCGAATGGACCACTTGTCCGTCTTTCACCTGGCTTCCGTTCATCACGCGCACCATGCCGCCGCTCGCCACCGTGTCGATCGGTGAACTGACGATCGGGCGCATCAGCCGCAGAAGCGCATCCCTCTCCAGCATGCAGTCGCTGTCAAGGGTGCAGTAGTAAGGTGTGCGGCACATGTTGATGCCCACGTTCAGTGCGTCGAATTTGCCCCCGTGTTCCTTGCTGATCACCAGAAGGTTCGGAATTTCGGAGCTGGTGTAGAAGCCGCGCACGGCGCCAGTCGCAATCTCAGGCCGATAGACCAGTTCGGCCCTTTCCAATTCGAAGGCATCCAACAGCCGCGGAAGGGATTCATCGGTCGAGCCGTCATCCACCAGGATGACTCTCAAGCCCGGATAGTCCGTCTTGAGAGCTGAGCGCACCGTCTCCACCACAACTTGCTGCTCGTTCCACGCCGGCATGATCAAGGTGACCGGCGGAGTGGCAGGCGAATGGCGAGTTTCATCCAGATTCAGGTAAACGATCCGCCGCACGTGGATCCAGACGCGGCGAAGGGAAAGCGCCATCAGCGCCGTGTAGGCGGCGTTGGCGAGGAGAAAATAAGAAAAAACGACGGCGCTCAGAAGGGTCTCGCCGCCTCTGACCAGGCCGTGCCAGTTCATAACTCCAGAGCCGTTATTTCAGCAACCCGGTTGTGGTGGCGAAAGCACCTTGCGCCCGCTCGCCCAGCCGCGAAGCACCCGGCTGCGCGGGCCGGAGGCTCCGCAGATAACCTATCAAACGCGCGTCGATCTGGGCGAGCTGAGAGAGTTGGTCCTTCACCGTGAGGGCCTCGCCATCTCGGCTACCAGAGAACTCTGCCAGGAGCAGCGGCAACAAGCCGGCTCTTTGGATTTCCTCAGCGATCTGCTCCTGGCAATATTTGTCACTGCCGAGCAGAAATTGCCTGAAGAGGAGGTGCAAGCCCTCTGTTCCCAGAATCACCAGGCACTTCGCCGCCGCCTCGCGAACCCTCCAATGCGAATCGGTGAGGCGGCGCGCCACCGATGTTGCCTCGGCGGAATACATGGGTTGAGCAAGGGCACGCACAGCGTGCAACCGCACAGGCCATTCGGCGTCTTCCAGAAGTTCGACGAGCGCGGCGGTGGCGCGCGAGTCGGGCAGATGCGCGATCACATCTGTGGCGCAGGCTCGCACGTCCGGGCTCTCGTCTGAAGCCAGCCGGCCCAGGAACAAATTCGTCAATTGTGGCGAACAGAACTCGATGTCGAGGCCAAAGTGTGAGGAGTCTTGCGCCCGGCGTTCCACCATCCCACGAATGACCTCGACGGCCAGGAATCGTATCCGGGCGTTGGTGTGTTCCAAAGAGGGCAAAAGCATTTCCGCGCACTCCAGCGGAAAGGTGATGAGCGCAGACCTGATGGTTCGCAATGAAAGCGCGGTCCGCGGGTCTAGAGCCGCCGATTGAAGTTGGCCCACGAGCGCCGGGAAACTCTCGCTTTCGCCGATGGCGGCCAGTGACCCCGCTGAGACCTCCGCAACATCGCGACTCGGATCTTTCAATCCTTGAACCAGGAGCGGCCAACTCGATTGATGGCGGATCGCGCCCAGATTCCGCGCGGCTGTTGCGCGACGCAAGAAGCTGAGCCCCGAGTTGTTGAGTTGGCGCTGCCAGATTTCCACCAGGCCCAGGTCCTCACACAGACGCCGCAGAATATGCACCTGTGCTAATTTCGGGCAGGTCGCGAGCAAGATGCGTTCCAATGCCTGCTTGCGATGGTCGCCCTCCCCGATGCGGGTCAGGGCGTCGCGACCCTCCTCGTAGGCGATTTGGCCCGTCAGCAGACCCTCAACGAGGGGCCTATAGCACTCCATCAACTTCTTCGTGCGCGCCATGCGGCGGTCGCGCCAACTATGGCCAATGAGCGTGACGGCAATGGCGGAAGCCGTGCCCGCCAATAAGAAGAGCAACGCGGCGATGACCAGTTGCGTGATGGCGGGAGAGTGCATCCCTCTTGTCCCCAGGGACGTGCGCCCGGCGCAACGCGGGCTTACACGCTAATTGATAACGGCGGCCTTAAATATGTCTGCTTCTTGTGTCGCGAATGCTATTGTAGGAATAAGAAAAAGTCAAGGAGATTTTTAAGGTTGGAGTCTTCTCGCGCAAGTCGCGATCGGAGGCCGGCTCGAAACCGGCGCAGCGTGTCTCTCAGGTGTTGGGCAGCAAGGCGGGGAACCATCCTCGCAATCATGCCATGTCGCGGCAACTTTGCAAGGTTAACTGAGAAGGTAAATGTGTTAGGAGTTGCCGTAATTACGGCTCAGTGCTGGACGGGAAGTCCGGCCTTCTCCCAGTCGGCAAGGCCGTCCTGGTAGACCTTCACATGCGGGCGGGGGAAGCCGTGCTTCAGCAGGATTCGGCCCGCGGCCCGGCCTGCGGCGCAAGTATCATCGCCCCGCCCACGGCCGCTTTCATACAACACAAGCGTTCGGTCTTTCGGCAAAGTGCTCCAGCGATTTGGGAAACCGTCAATGGGAAGGTTGAGGGCGCCCTTAATGTGTCCGGCTGAAAATTCATTGCCGGAGCGGACGTCCACGAAGAGTGGATTGGAACCGCTTTCCAACAGTCGGCGGGCTTCGGGGGTGCGGATAAGGTCGGCCTGCTGCTGTTGGGCCTCGTTCGCCGTGCAGGCTGTGTCAGAGTCCTGGAGACTTGAAAAAGGATTGCTGCCCACCGCCAGAAGCGGGGACGGGGAAGAACCTCCGCCGCTGGTCGCGGACGATGCTGACGTTCCGGCCGCCTTTCCGCCTGGCGCGGCCGCTTGGGCGAGCGCGCTATCAATCGCATCGAAGAATATCGAGATTTCAATTGGCCCCGTCATTTCCTTCTGGCCTATGAAGAATGTTGGTGTGGCGTTCAAGCCCAGCGCGTGGGCGTCAGCCTCGTCCTGCCGGACGCGCGCCCTGGTCGCACCGCTCGACAAACATTCCCGGAATTTGAGTTGATCGAGCCCCAACTCGCTCGCGTATTTTTCCAGCGCCGGTTCGCTGAGGTCAAACTGGTTTTCGTACAGCTTCCGCTCCGCCTCCCAGAACTTCCCCTGATCGGCCGCGCATTCGCTGGCTTCGGCGGCGCGCAAGGCGTCCTCATGAATGTTCTCGAGCGGGAATTGGCGAAAGACGAAGCGAATTTGCGAACCGTATTTCTGGAGAACTTCCTCCACCACCGGCTCTTCGCGTCCACAAGATGGGCACTCGAAATCTCCAAACTCGACCACGGTCACCCGCGCCTCGGGATTTCCGGTGACGTGACTGTCCGGCCGGACGAGGTGTTCCCGCAGAGCGTCATCGGAAGCTCGAACGATGTTGGGCATCTCGCCATGATGCGACAAATACCAGAACGCCGGAGCGCCGACGATCGCCGCGGCGAGCAGCAGGGCGACATGCCGGCGTAGCATGAAGAGTGCCTCCGCCGGCCTTCCGGATGGCCGAAATAATTCGACACAGGCGAGTACAAAGAATAGGGTCACCGTGATCGCGGAGGTCACGCACCACTCGCACCATCCGTGAATGACAAAACCTTCCAGGTAAGTCAGATACAATGAGAAGAGGAAGCCTGCGCCAGCGATGGCAGCCAGTGCAAATCTAATCAGTTGGGCGAGTGGCGCGCTGACCAACGCCTCGCCAAAAATCAGGATGACCAGCGTCGCGTACATCAAGATCCCGTACGCCGGCATGGGCACGCCCCATAAGTGGGCGTAGCGGCTGCCACGCACCGCATCGCATCCTGCACCCATGCAAACCAGCGGCCGCGAGGGCGAGGTGTAAACCCACAAGAGGTACGTTGAGATGAAGACGCCTAGCAGGCCAAGCGCAAGGAGAAGTGATTTACGCATTCACGTCTATTCTACAACGGATGTCCGTTGGTAGTGGTGGGTTGCCCGCTGTCCGTTGTACGACGACAAAGGACCACTAACAGTCACCCTGTCTCCACCAATTTGCCGTCGGAAAGAAAAATGATTCGATCCGCGAAGTGCTCGGCCAGCGCGCGCTCATGGGTGATCATCACCACCGTCGTCCCGGAAGAGCGGTTGATCTCGCGCAGGAGGTGGAGGATTTTGTCTCCCGTCTTGCTGTCGAGATTGCCCGTGGGTTCGTCGGCGAGAAGAAGAGAAGGCCGATTCACCAGGGCGCGGGCAATAGCCACGCGCTGTTGCTCGCCACCTGAAAGCTCGCTGGGCCGATGACTGATACGTGCTTCCAGGCCAACCCTGGCCAGCGCATCTCTGACGCGCGATTGCCGCTCGGCCCGATCGATTTCGGCGAATCGCATAGGCAACTCGACGTTCTCCGCCACTGTCATGGTCGGAATCAAGTTGAAGGATTGGAAAACAATGCCCACGGTGTGCCGGCGATATTGCGCCAATTCTTCCGACGTCATCGCGCCGAGATTGCGGTTGTGAACGAAAATGGCGCCCGCCGTGGGGCGGTCCAGTCCCGCGATTAAGTTCAGCAACGTCGACTTGCCCGAGCCAGAGCTCCCCAGGAGCGCCAGGAACTCTCCCGCGCGCACTTCAAGGGACACTCCATCTACGGCCCGGATCAGTCCCTCACCCGCCGAGTAAAATCGCGCGAGGTTCTCCGCGCGCACCGCCAAGCCATCCACTTTCGAAAATTCCATGCTCGCTCTATCTTACGATTATTTTGGATTTTAGACTTTGGATTTTGGATTAAGAGAAAGGACAAATGACCAACCTGCAATTCCTTGCACTGGAGCGCAAGCAGGTTCGTGCTCTTGCGGCATCAGAATCGCCGGAAGGCGTGAAATTTCTACATTCGCGCTGAAAAAATTGCGGTGCGGTGAAGAAATCCGCCGACGAAAGCTCGTCACAAGAAATTGACCTGAAATTACTTATGCTCGGGTCTGACCGTGGAATTCTTCGTGCTGAGCAGTGACCTCAGCGATGGAATCGCCGCTGACATGCGTCACGAGTTTTGGAGCGCTAATTGCCACAGAATTGACGAAACGATGGGGAAAGGACTCTTCAATGGTCACGGTTGACGAAAGGCGCCGATCGGATCGGCTATGGTTAACCATTCCTCTGCGCGTGGAGGGGGTTGATTCCGGCGACCACGCTTTCGAGTACAGCGGGCACGCCAGAACCCTGAGCCGCCACGGCGCGCGCATTCATATTCCCAGGCTGCTGGACGAAGGTCAGATAGTTCGGCTGAAAAGCCCGATGGGCCATTTCGAGTCGGAATTCATAGTGGTGAACTGCGCCGCGACTGCGGGCGATGATGGCGGTGAGTACGGTTTAGAATGCGTCGACGAAAATGAGAATTTCTGGGGCATTGAGTTCCCTTCCATCGGCGAAAGCATGATCGCGGAGGCGTCGGGCCTTTTGGAGTGCCGCATCTGCCACAAGCTGGCGCTTCTGGCTCTCACGTTGTCGGAAGTCGAGGCTCTGCGGACCATCGGTCTTGTCGGGAAATTCTGCCACAATTGCATGGCCATCAGTCCGTGGCGGTATGCGGAAGTGCGGGTCCCCATCAGTCGAGTCTCGCGACCGCCGGCGCCGGATGCGGGCGATCCCCGCGCGCCGTGGTTTGTAACCGCCGCCGAATCGGTGGAGCGAGGCCATCGCCGCGCTTACATGCAGTTGCCACTCAGCATTCGCGACTCGCAGGGCGCGGTGGAAGCGAGCCGAACGGAAAACGTCTCGCGATGCGGTTTTTGTTTCTTGAGCGAGCGGAAATATCTGCCCGGCGAAATCGTAACCGTGGGGTGGCCTCTTGACTCGGCCACTCAGCACATCGATTTGGCGGCACGCATTGTCCGCGAGGAAGACATCGAAGGATCCAGGCACAAACTTTACGGCGCCACGTTCGAACCACCCAAGTGCTCAGCGGTGGCGGCGTGAACGGTAAGCGATCGACTTCCGGTGCCACCGAAGTATACCGGAGAGCGCGGCGCTCAGACGCCTCCCTTAGATCCACGTGCGCGCCCTGTAGCTGCGATACTCATCCCCGAACGCTGCCTCAAGAACAGCGTCCTCCTTCCTTACGCGCAGGTACTGGAACAACGAGTATAACGGAAGAAACACAATCAGGAAGGTGGGCGCCACGGCGAGCCATAGACCCGCGTAGGCTACTCCTCCGAAAAGATAGACCGGATTGCGAAATTTGGAGTAGAGACCGGTGGTCACCAGCTTCCTGGCTTCGGCTCGGACACTAAATGACTTGCCAAGCTGGAGCCGCGCCGTCAACCACAGCGCGAATCCGACCGCGGCCATGCTCATGCCGACCATGTGCCGCGCATCCCACGCCCAGCGACTCAGAACATAAACAGCAAAGGCGAGGAACATCGGCAGGTCGATCCAGCGCAGCCAGTCCATAGACCACCGGGTTGGCGAGGTGCGGCCCACGCGTACACGGGACCTTTCATCGTCGTGCCAGATTAGTCGCCGCTACCGCCTTGCTTGCGACGCGGAGAGGAGCGACCACGGCGGGTGCGGCGCCGCGCGGGATTCCCTGCATCTGAAGGAAGCCGGTCGGTTTCTTCGGGCTCGATGTCGGGCACCTTGGCCAGGACCTCCTCGAATTGCGATCGATTGCCACGTCGCGCCCGGTCGCGGAGATAATCAAGGGTCTTCAGTGACGCTATCTTTTCCCCCACCCTGGGATTCTAAGTGATTCCTCAATCTCTGACAATTGACCCCATCAAGGCATCCCGGCCAATTTCCCACCGAGCTAGTCTCAGCTATGCCGGCGGCATTAGGGAAAAAGCGAGTTATAATTCGTCCCCACAGGGGGTGTGTTCATGTCTCAAGAATCTGAAGTCAGTCGCCGGGAGTTTCTGAAGTCAAGCGCGAAGGTGGGAGCGGGTTTGGCCACCTTTAGCGGCATTACATTTCTCGCTCATCCGGAGAGAGTGTTTGGGGCCAACGATCGCGTTCGAGTCGCGATCTGCGGGCTACACGGCCAAGGCTTCGAGCATGTCAAGGAGTACGCGAAGATACCCCACGCCGAAATCGCCGCAGTGTGCGACGTCGACGAAAACGTGATGAACCAACGTCTGGCGGAAATGGAAAAGATGGGTCTGCCCAAACCGAAAACCTACGTCGACGTTCGCAAGCTGGTGGACGATAAATCGGTCGACGCCATTTCCATCGCTGTGCCCAATCACTGGCATTCGCTGATGGCCATTTGGGCGCTCCAGGCCGGCAAAGACGTTTACTGCGAAAAACCCTGCTCACACAACTGGTGGGAGGGCCGCCAGCTCGTTCGCGCCGCCCAGAAATACGATCGAATCGTTCAGCACGGAACTAACAGCCGCTCCGGCGACGCGATCCGGGAAGCCATGCAGAAAATGCGCGACGGTCTGATTGGCGACATCTATCTCTCCCGCGGCCTGTGCTTCAAGTGGCGCGACACCATTGGGCGCGCGAAGGAAGAGCCCGTGCCCGCAGGCGTCCATTACGATCTTTGGACCGGCCCTGCTCCGATGAAGCCTTTCACCAGAAACCGCTTCCACTACAACTGGCACTGGATTTGGGATACCGGCAACGGCGACATCGGCAACCAGGGCATCCACGAAATGGACGTGGCGCGCTGGGGATTGGGCGTGGGATTTCCCACCAAAGCTTCGGCGATCGGCGGGCACTTCATGTTTGACGACGATCAGCAGACTCCCAACACCCTCAATTGCGCTTTCGAGTTCGAGACTCCGGACGGAAAGCCAAAGATGCTGGAATTCGAGGTGCGGCACTGGATCACCAATCACGAAGCAGAAATCGGCAGCGGCGCATTTAAGAGCGCTGGAGTTCCCCCCGCAGGGTTAACGCCCGCGGCCCCGAAGCCGGCCGGAAGCGCGCCGGCGCGACGTCGGCTGGGTCCTTCGGCCGGAACGCACAATACGATTGGCAACATCTTCTACGGCTCGAAGGGCTACCTGGCGATGGACGGCTATGATTCCTACAAGTCATGGCTGGGCGACGATCAGGAACCGGGACCGGAAGGCAAAGGCGCGGGAAATAACTGGGCCAACTTCATTGAGTGCGTGCGAAGCCGCAAGAAAGAGGACCTGCACGCGCCCATCGAGGAAGGCCATATCTCCTGCACGCTGGTCCACCTGGCCAACGCTTCGTACCGTCTGGGCC
>Ga0187803_10000611_pt1 | contig 14160 bp, 15 predicted proteins | sample NC_wetland_sal_i_2_FD_132425 | JGI IMG/M metagenome (GOLD analysis project Ga0187803, IMG submission 132425) | Wetland sediment microbial communities from Neuse River Estuary, North Carolina, USA - Control_3 | ecosystem: Environmental > Aquatic > Freshwater > Wetlands > Sediment | place: USA...
AGGGTCAGACCCAGGATCAGGGGAAGGAAACATGCAGCCAGGCGTGGCGTTAGCTGTACTTTGGGCATGAGCGTTTTTATCCCGAGGCTTTGCTAGTCTATCCTGTAGGGGTTAGATGCACCAAAGGTGGCAGCGCGGGCATCTCAATTGTTGGCGGAACATAAGTCGCGGGTCGCCTGGGGCGAACGGCAGACAGGAAAGGCAAGGGATTCCGTGATGGCTAAGAAAACCAGTGGGTTGATGGCTCTGGCGCTGATTTTCCTGCTGGCGGAAGCGGGTTGGGCCCAGCAGAAGCCGGAGGACATCCCGGACGCACCGTCGGCTACGCGGCCGGTGCCGCCGCCGGCACCGCCCAGCCCGCGGCCCGGAGCGGCCGGTTCAGCCCCCGATACGGCGCCATCCGATGAGTCCAGTTCGGTTCCTGCATCGCAGCCCGTGCCCACGTCCAGCGAACTTTCGCGCCCCACACCCGCCCAGCCCACCGCGCCTCCCAAGATGCCGCCGGTCGTGACCGTGCCCGAGGGCGCCGTACCGCGGGATCTGGAAACCGGGCAAGACTTGTACAAGATTTCAGTGCCCGTTAACTTCGTGCTCGTCCCTGTTACCGTCAAGGACAGCAATGGCCGTCCGGTCAATGGATTGCTGCCCAAAGACTTCTCGGTTTTGGAGAATGGCCTAAGGCAGCAGCTGAAATTCTTTACCAGTGACCCCTTCTCGCTTTCGGCAGCGGTACTTTTTGATCTCGGTATGCCCGATATTGGCGTGAAGCGTGTGCAGGAGACTTTGCCTGCTTTGCAGGGTGCGTTCAGCCCGTTCGACGAGGTCGCGATCTACACCTACAGCAGCACGGTGAGCCAGGCCGCCGATTTCGGAGCCGTCGGGCAAAGGCTGACCGTCGTATTGAACCAGATCAAAGGTTACAACGGCGCCAATAATGGTCCGCCAGTCACCGACGGGCCGCTTGGTCCGCAGGGTCCGATCGTGAACGGTCGTTCCATCGACTCTCCCGTGCTCCCGGTGAGTACCCCGCCCAAGCAGTCACGCGTGATCAACGATGCTCTCCTCCAGGCAGCCCGCGATCTTTCCAAGCGCGATCGCACCCGGCGGAAGATCATCTTCGTGATCAGCGACGGGCGGGAGCGCGGCAGCATCGCCAGCTATGCCGATACCCTGAAAGTCCTGCTGACCCAGAACGTCATTGTCTATGCCGTTGGCGTGGACGGGGCGGCACTCCCGGGCTACGGGAAACTGCAGAAGATCCACCTGCCTGGCCTGGGATTGGACAAGTTGGGGTTCGAGCCGATCGGCTATGGCAACATCCTGTCGAAATACGTGAGCGCAACCGGCGGCGGTACGGTTTATGCCGAATCCGCCCGGGCCGGAATCGAGCAGGCCTACAGCCGCGCCATGGGCGACGCCCGCAACCAGTACACCCTGGGCTACACGCCCAAGTCCGCTGCCGGAGGCTATCGCCAGATCGAGGTGCGAGTGCGACGCCCGGACGTGAAGGTGTACGCCAAGGATGGCTACTACCCCCTGCCGACGGTGAGATAGCAGTTCTCAGTTCTCAGTTCTCGGTTCTCAGTTTTCGATCCCCAGTTTCGGCGGTCCCTTTTCCTCCCACGAGATCTGCACTGAGAACTGAGAACTGAGAACTGAGAACTGGGAACTGATTGAGCCCGTGGCCCTTTAGTAACGTGGGTAACCTGCGTCCCGCCCCCCCCTTGTGATATAAAAACTGGCAGTATCCGATAGTGCACTTATGGCGAGACGGCTCCCGCATTGACGGACCAGTTTGCCTGATTTCTCTGAGGAAGCCTTTTGAGTTTCATCAACTTCGCAGCTCGCGAGATCAACTGCAAGATCGTCTACTACGGCGCCGGGTTGGGCGGCAAAACGACGAATCTGCAATTCATCTTCCAGAAAACGGCCGAACAGCAGAAGGGCAAGATGATTTCGCTCGCCACCGAGACTGATCGCACCCTGTTTTTCGACTTTCTGCCCCTGGATCTGGGCACGGTGCGCGGTTTCAAGACTCGAATCCACCTCTATACCGTTCCCGGCCAGGTGTTCTACGACGCCAGCCGCAAACTGATCCTGCGCGGCGTCGATGGCATTGTGTTCGTCGCCGATTCCCAGCAGGAGCGCATGGACGCCAACATCGAGGCGCTCGACAACCTGATGGCCAACCTCCACGAGCACGGATACGACTTCCACAAGATTCCCTACGTCCTGCAGCTGAACAAGCGCGACCTGCCCAATATCTTGCCGGCCGACACCCTTTCCAAGGAATTGTGCAAAAAGAACGAGCCCGTGGTGGAAGCGGTGGCCTTCCAGGGTGTGGGAGTGTTCGAGACCCTGAAGGAAATTGCCAGACAGGTGCTGACGGAGCTAAAGCAAGGCGGGTAGGGCAGTTCTAGGTTCTCAGTTGCACCCCCGAACACAATCGCTTGCCGAGACGCAGGGTGCGGCGCCTGGGTTTCGCTCGTGTGGGGACGGGCGCCCCCGCCTGTCCGAGCCGAGCGCAGCTCGGCAGTTTGCGTCCTCCGCTACTTCCGATCGCGCAAAAAACTAGCAACTAGCAACTAGCGACCAGCGACTCTTATAATTCCCTCCATCACCAGTTCCGCGAAAACCCGGCGGCTGCCCTCGGTCCACAAAGCCACGGATGTCCGGCTGGGCCGCATTGTGCGCCTGCTGATGGACCACGCTACGGTGGTGGTCAGCGGCACAAAAATTGCCCAGGAGATCGGCACCAGCCGCTCGGAAGTATGGCGGCTGATTCAGCAACTGCGCGGACTGGGCGTGGACGTAGCCGGGCATCCGGCAACCGGATATCGGCTCCGGGCCGTGCCGGATCTGCTGCTGCCCGAGATGGTCGCTCCGCTGGTGAAAGGCACCGTCTTCGCGAAGCAGATTCACCACTACTACAAAATTGGGTCGACCAACACCGAAGCCATGCGATCGGCTGCGGAGGGCGCGCCCGAGGGCAGCGTGTTTCTCGCCGAGGAGCAGCTCGCCGGGCGCGGACGCGGGGCGCACACCTGGCATTCGGCGCGGTCGGCGGGGATCTATTGCTCGATCGTTTTACGTCCCGCGATGCCGCCTTCGGAAGCGCTGATTTTTTCGCTGGCCGCGGGCTTGGCGGTGCGCTCGGCGGTGCTCGAGATTGCGCCCCAGCTTGAACCTGATCTGAAGTGGCCGAACGACTTGCTTCTGGGCGGCAAAAAGTTCTGCGGCATTCTGACCGAGATGAACGCCGAGGCGACTCAAGTCCGATACTTGGCGGTGGGGATCGGGATCAACGTCAACCAATCGAAATTCCCCGCAGAACTGCGGGAGCTTGCGACTTCTCTGCGCATCGAGACAGGGACCGAGTGGTCGCGGGTCGAGCTCTGTGGCGCTTTGCTAAAATCGTTCGACCGCGCCTATCACGCCCTCAAGAACGATGCGGGTGCGCAGCCGTCGATCCTGCGGCGGTTTGAGGAAAGTTCGTCGTCGGTGCGTGGGCGAAGAGTGCGCGTCGAAGAGAACGGCGGAATCGAGGGCGTTACCGAGGGCCTGGATGCGCGCGGGTTTTTGCAAGTGCGGACGGCCGAAGGGTTGCGCACGGTGCTGAGCGGCACGGTGAGAACCATGTAGGGACAGCCGCCCTCGGCTGTCCAGTCGAGCGAAGCTCGACAGGCTTTTCCAGAAACCGTGGCTCTTCGAGCCGCCGGACAGCCGAGGGCGGCTGTCCCTACGTGAGCTTGGACGAGCGAGACGCCCGCGCCACACAATCGGTTTTATGCTGCTGGTCATTGATGTCGGCAATACCAATACGGTGCTCGGCGTGTTCGCGCGGGTGCTGCACGTGCATCCGGGCGACGTTGCGTCGTCGCCGGAGGTGGTGCGCTATGAGCGGCTGGTGGCAAACTGGCGCGTAGGCTCTCACCTGACACGCACGGTGGATGAGTACGGCGTCATCTTCCGCAACCTGTTTTCGATGGACAACCTGGAAGTTTCCGCCGTGCGCGGGATCGTGATCTCATCGGTGGTTCCGCCGCTGGATGCTGTGTTGCGGCAGGTTTGTGAGCGCTATTTCAACGTGAAGCCGCTGTTCATCGAACCGGGGGTGAAGACGGGCATGCCGGTGCTGTATGACAATCCAGCGGAAGTGGGGGCGGATCGAATTGTCAACGCGGTAGCCGCGTTTGAAAAATTCGGCGGGCCGTGCGTGATCGTGGACTTTGGGACAGCCACGACCTTCGACTGTATTTCGAAGAAGGGCGAATACCTGGGGGGCGTGATCAGTCCGGGGATTGGCATTTCCGCCGACGCGCTGTTTCAACGCACCGCGCGGCTGCCGCGCGTGGAGATCCGCAAGCCGGCGCGCGTGATTGGGTCGAATACGGTCGGCAGCCTGCAGTCCGGGCTCTACTACGGCAATCTTGGACTGGTGGACGGAATTCTGGAGCGCCTGGTGGATGAACTGGGCCGCGAGACGCGCGTGGTGGCGACGGGGGGGCTGGGATCGCTGATTGGCACGGCTTCGCGGTTCATAAAAGATGTGGATGAGTTTCTAACCCTGGAAGGACTGCGCATCGTCTGGGAGCGCAATCAGTCGTTGCGGCGGGAGGCGGCGCCCAAAGCGGCGAAGGCAGCTCAGCCCGCGGCACCGGATGGCGAGGCCAAACCGAGGCCGGCACCGAAGTCCTCAAAATCCCGCTGATCCGTCGTGGAAAACTACTTCAACTACTTCACCGAGATCGAGGAGCACTATCAGCGGCGCCGGGGGACGATCCTGCTGCTTTCGACGCTCGATTGGGCGCTCATTGAAACTTGGAAGAATGCGGGCATTCCGCTGGAGGCGGTGCAGCGCGGGATTGATGAGGCCTTTGATAAATATGATCGGCGTCCCTCGAAATCGAAGAAGGTGAACAGCCTGGCATACTGTTCTCAGGCTGTGCTGGCGGCTGCCGAGGACATGAAAGAAGCGGCGGTGGGAGCAGCGGGCGCTTCGCCGCCGAAGGCGCCAGGGTTTGAAGTCGCTGAGATTGCCGCGTTTCTGCGGGGCAATGCCGAGAAGCTCGAGAAAGCAAAGCTGCCGGAGCGGTCAGGATTGGCCACAGCAACATTGGCGCGGGAGAGTACAGCGTCGCTGCGGGAGATCGCCGAGGAGATTGAGCGCGGCGGAACACTCCTGCGACTGGAAGATCTGGAGCGGCGGCTGACCGTCCTGGAAGAAAAGCTAATCGCCGTGATGATGGCAACGACTCCCGATGACGATCTGGTGAAGGTGCGAGCGGAAGCGGATCGGGATCTGGCGCCTTATCGACGGAACATGACCGCGGCGCAGATCGAGCAACTACATAAGCAGTATGTACGCAAGCGGCTGCTGGAGCGCTGCGGAGTACCAAGGCTAAGCTTGTTCTATATGCACTAGATCGTGTAGGGCGGACACTCTTGTCCGCCCAAAGCCGACTGCTGAGCCACCGTCTGTGAAGTGCAGGACGATGAGTGCAACGTTCAGGCCGTCCTGCATATCACTTGAGTAAGGTGAAGGTGGTCGAAGCCTTCAAACCAGTTCTTCTCCCGGTTGCGGTGATGGTATTCGAGTAAGCGGCAAACCACTGGACCGGGTGCTGGGCGCTCACAAAGTTGCCATTAGCATCGGTCTGCGCAGCCCAAAACGGATGGACTCCCCAGTAGAAGGCAACTTGCTCATTGGCACCAAAGCCCTGTCCCGTAAAGTACACCAGATCATGAATATGTCCCTGGTTGGGAATGATCTGGACAGCGGGCGCCGTGGCGGTAGCTGTAGCAGAGTTCGGATTGTAAGGCGCACCAATACTGGCCGCCGCCACCACGAACATCAGCCCCGCCAGGAGCGAGATCCGCAAAGCTAGTTTTCCCGAGATCATTTGGCGCATTGAAGCCTCTTTCTATAACAGTTGTCGTTGTGTCCTTACGAACGCGCTACCTATAGCAGGGTCGGCGATGGATACAATGCGGTGGGACAATCCGGCAGGCATTTTTACAGATATTTTACATGCCACAGCTATGACGGGGTCCGGCCCGCGCCGATGGCAGGGCAGGCTTTCTACAGCCGACTTGCGGTAGTCTCGTAGTCGGTTGGGGCGGACAAAACCGTCCCTGATGGTTACGTGTAACCAAGTGCTGCTTTCGATCGAAAAACTAATCTACGGTGGTGACGGATTGGCTCGGGCTCCGGCGGCCCCGGACGGGCGCAGCCTGGCCGTGTTTGTGCCGTTTGTGCTCCCCGGGGAACGGATCGAGGCCGAGATCGCGCAGCAAAAGACGGGTTTCGCGCAGGGCTCGGTGACACAGCTGGTGGAAGCTTCCGCGGAGCGGGTTGCCGCACGCTGCCCCTATTTTCGGCAGTGCGGAGGATGCCACTACCAGCACATTCCCTACCCGCGACAGTTGGAATTCAAGGCGGGAATCCTGCGCGAGACTCTCCGCCGCGTGGCCAAGATCGAGTTGCGGGACGAAATCATTCTGCATGCTTCCCCGCCCTGGCATTACCGAAATCGTACGCGGCTGCAGGTGGAGACGGTGCCGGAGTTTGCCCTCGGATATTTCCGGTTTGGATCGCATGAACTTCTCCCCGTGCGGGAGTGTCCGATCAGTTCCCCGCTCATCAATCGGGCGCTTGCTCGGTTGGTCGAGTCGCGGGGATGCGACTGCCCGGCCTCAGTGGAAGAATGTGAGTTCTTCGCCGATGCGGCGGATGCGCATTTGCTGGCGTGGGCATTCTGCGAACGTGGAGCCGGCAAAAAAGAGCTTTTGCGCTGGGCGGAGACCCTGCGGCGCGAGTTTCCAGCGCTTGCGGGAGTTTCGTTCTTCCCGTCGCGGTGGCGCTCGGAGGATGAGGCGCCCGCCAATCTGAAGCCGCTGGCGCAGTTGGGCGATCACGCAACCCGATATCGGGTAGGGGAGACGGACTATCGTGTCAGCGCCGGAGCCTTCTTCCAGGTGAATCGGCATCTGGTGGACGAACTGGTTTCGGTGGTGACTGCGAATGCCAGCGGGGAGACGGCGCTCGACCTCTACGCTGGAGTCGGGCTGTTCTCGGCCGGGCTGGCGCCGGGTTTTCATCACATATTTGCTGTAGAGGCGTCACAGATTTCCCATTCTGATCTTGTGCAGAATGGGCCTGCGAACGTGAAAGCGGTCGGCACGCGAACCGAGGACTACCTGAGAAATCCTCCGGTGCGCAAAAGGCCTGACTTGGTCGTCATGGATCCTCCCCGCACCGGCGCTGGCAAGTTCGTGACGCGCTCACTGGTGGAACTCGGAGCGCCTCGGCTCCGATACGTTTCGTGCGATCCCGCGACGCTGGCCAGGGACCTCGCCCCCTTGCTGGCGTCCGGGTATCGTATTGAGGAGGCACACCTTTTCGACCTCTTCCCCCAGACGTTTCACATCGAAACGGTGATGCTGCTAGCGCGCTGACTGCTTTCCCGTTCGTCCATAGCGTTCTACGAAGGCGGGCTTCTCTGTCCGGCTTGATGGCACGCCTGGAAGTCGTGATCTTTCCCTTTCCGTGGCGTCGTTCGAACTCTTCCGCCTTCCATCGAGTTGAAGAACCGTGACGCATCACCCCAAACCGCCGCGGCAGCCGCTCTTCTGGGCCGCCGTGGCATTTTCGATGGGGCTGTGGGTCGGGGTGCGGGCCTGGCGCCCTCCTTCGTGGTGGGTAATCGCAATGCTGGCTTTCATCGCGGCGGCGTGGTGGTTTGTGCCGAGGCGGGCCTGGATGGCGAAATCGCTCTCCTTGGGCACTTGGCTCCTGCTGGGCGCCTTTCTGATTCAGGTTCGAGGTGGACAGGTAGGCGATCCGCAAATTCTTGGCCTGGCGGATGGGCGCGAAGTCACGCTTACGGCGCATGTCATGCGGGAAGGATATGCGCGGTCGGCCGGGCCGCGGGCAGTACGAGAGTCGATCGACGTGGAGACGGAGGAGATTGAGAGCGAAGGCTGGCACCGCCCCGTGCGAGCCGGCGTGCGGCTAACGATCTACGAACACGTCGAGAATTCCGAAGGAGTGGAGCGCCGGATGTCCTCGCCTGGCCGGGATGCTGGCGGCGTCGAAAAGGTGGGCGAGGCGCCGCTCCCTCCCCTCACCTACGGCACGCGGCTGCGTATCCACGCCAAACTGCATCCTGCGCGCAACTTCCGCAATCCCGGCACCTTCGATTATGAAGGCTACCTGCAGGACCACGGCATCAGCGTGCTGGGCTCGGCACAGGCTGAGCAGATCGAGCCACTGGCGGGCTTTTCGGGCAGCCGGATCGAACTCTGGCGCAACCGAGTTCACGCTAGCATCGTGGCCAAGATTCACCACCTGTGGCCGGCCAGCGAGGCGTCGCTGATGGACGCAATGGTCCTGGGCGAGGACTCCTTCCTGCGCAACGCCACCCGCACCGAGTTCCAGCGCTCGGGCACCTATCATGTGCTGGTCGTTTCCGGGATGAACCTCAGCATCCTGGCGTTTGCCATCTTCTGGACGCTTCGTCAGTTCCGGCTCGATCCGGCGCTGGCTGCGCTTACCACCGTAGTGGTGTCGTTCGCGTATGCGTTTGTGGTCGGAGTGGGACCACCGGTGTGGCGAGCGGCCCTCATGCTGGCGATTTATCTGGGAGCGCGCCTGCTGTACCGCGAACGCAACATGCTCAACGCCATCGGCGCGGCGGCGCTGGGCGTGCTGATTGCCGACCCCCATGCGCTGTTCGGCGCCAGCTTTCAGCTGACCTTTCTGGCGGTATTCATCATCGCGGCGATTGGCGAGCCTATTCTGGAACAGACGACGCTGCCCTATGCGCGCGGCTTGCGGCTGTTGCGCGCCACGAGCTACGACCTGCACGTCGCTCCGCAGGTGGCGCAATTCCGTTTGGATCTGCGCCTGATCGGAGGCAGGCTCGCCAGATTTGCAGGCAACCGCGCCGGCATAGCGCTGCCGGCGATCTTCATGCGCATCACAATCGGGCTCGGCGCACTGGTGTTCATGTCGGCGTTGATGCAGGCCGGACTTGCGCTGTTGATGGCCTACCACTTTCATCGCGCAACCACCATGGGAATGCCCGCAAACCTGGCGGTGATTCCGCTGACAGAATTGCTGATGCCAGCCGCGGGCGCAGCCGTCGGACTGGGGTACATTTCTACAACGCTCGCCAAGCCGGCGGTCTGGGTTTCGAGTTTCGCGCTGGAGGGAATTGCGGGAACCGTGCACTGGCTCGGAGCCGCGCGGGTGGCCGATCTGCGCGTGGCCATGCCATCGCTCACCCTGATTCTGATTGCGCTGACAGTGCTGGCACTGGCAATGATGGCGGCCCGGCGCGGGCGTGTGATCGCTCTTGGCGCGGTGGCCGCTCTCGCCTGCGTGGCTGTGTGGATTGCGCTGGTTCCATCTCAGCCACACCTTCGGGCCGGCGTGATGGAGATGACCGCCATCGACGTGGGGCAGGGCGATTCCATTCTGCTGGTAACGCCTGCGGGGCAAACGCTGCTGGTCGATGCCGGAGGCCTGCCGCAGTGGATGCATTCCGACTTTGATATCGGCGAGCAGGTCGTCTCGTCGTATCTCTGGAATCGAGGGATCGATCACATCGATACCGTGGTGATCTCCCACCCGCATGCCGATCACCTGGGGGGGATGCCCGCCGTCATCGCCAATTTCCATCCCCGCGAACTCTGGATCAGCATCGATCATCCGGCAGGGGAACTGCTGCCGGTTGTGGCGCAAGCGCAGAAAGCGGGCCTGAAGATTTCCGTGAAGAAACAAGGCGACGAATTTGATTACGGCGGCGCGCATTTTCGCGTGCTCGCTCCGGGGCGCGACCAAGACACGGGAGCCATGCGGCCCAACGACGATTGCCTCGTTCTTACAGCCAGTTTCGGCGCGACGGCCACGCTGCTCGAAGGGGACGCGGAGCCCGTCGCGGAACGGCGTATCGTGGCCGAGCATCCCGAGGCGATACTTCTGAAAGTCGCGCATCATGGCAGTGCACGCGCGACTTCAGCCGATCTGCTGGCTGCGGTTCATCCGCGCTACGCCGTCATTTCCGTGGGGGTGCGGAATGTGTATGGCCATCCGCGCCGGGAAGTGCTGGCGCGGCTCGAACACGCTGGGGTGCGAACCTACCGCACCGATGAAGAGGGTGCGGTGAGTTTCTATCTGGATGGCAAGTCGGTGACTCCCGAGGTGGCGCTCATCCAGTGATTTCCGCTGTCTCGTCGTCATCGAGGGGCGGCGACTGCCGGTACGATTCGATAATTTTCCCGGCCTCGTCCGCATCCTCTTCGCGCACCAGAATCACGCTGCCCCCGACGCCGGGGAACGCGTCCTGAACCGCGTCGATGGACTTCAGGTCGGAGTCGATGCCGGCCGATTCCAGCAATCCCTGGACCATCATGGCCTCGGTTTCCCGTTCCGTATCGAAAATCTTCACCAGTTTTTCGTTGGGCTCGGGCTGCGGCGTGGTGTTGCTCGGTTCGGGCATGCGTCCTCCAAGAAACTGTCCGCTAACAGATTACGGCAGTCACTATAGCCTTGTCTTGCCGGTCACAAAAGGGCTAAGCCGGAGTGAAGTTTCAATCGTGCCGCGAAACTGGCACAATGGCAATAGTGAGGATAACGGTGGCGCCCGCGCCTTCATCCAAGTCTGGGGTGGAATCGCCTGGTGGGTGGCGCTCATCAACGGTGACATATGGAAGTTCAATGGCCCGGGCAAGCGGGTGGGGAGCATCAGGAACGTCTGGAGGAGGCTCGCAAGATCCGCCGCCTGCAGATGATGATGAGTATGGTCATGTCGGTGATCGGCCAGGATCCCGATCTCACCGTGGAACAGGCTTCCGAGATGGCAGCCAATGCCCGACGAGCGGCCCTGAGCATGTTCCCGGACAAGGAACTCGCCTTCGACATCCTCTACAAGCCGCGATTGCAGCGGCTGATGAACGAACGCTTCCGGCTGCAGTAACGGCTTCCGGGGCGTCCTTCCCCCGAACGGTAATGAAACCAACGCCCGCTTTTTTGCGGGTCAGGAGGAACCGATGTCTGCGAAACTCTGGATAGCCGCGCTGCTTGCCCTTTTCACGTTCAACTTGGCGGTCGCACAGGATCCCATCAAGGTCGAGCCATCGCACTACAAGTTGGCGTTTGAGAATGAATCGGTGCAAGTGGTGAACGTCCATTATGGGCCGGGCGAGAAGTCAGGGCTGCATTCGCACCCAGGCGGGGTGGTGGTCGTGGTAACGGCCGGACATCTCCGCTTCACCGACGAGCATGGGAAAACGCGGGAGGTCTTCGCCAAACCCGGCGAGTCTCGCTGGTTCCCACCCCTCAAGCACAAAGTGGAGAACTTGGGCAAGACAGACTACAACGCGGTTTACATTGGAATCAAAACCAAGGCAAAAACCGACTGAGTCAATGCCCTGGGTGCCTGGGTGCCCCTCTCAGCGCGTTCTTTGCGATGAGTGGGGCGCTGCGAGAGCATAGCCCACTTTGTCTTTTGAGTGTTGCCAGAATGGAAACGAAGGCTATCTAGCGCGACGGTTCGCCTTCTTGGTCGCCTTCCGTTGCGCCTTCTCGTACTTCTTCATTGCTTTCCGCTGCTTCTTGGTTGACTTCTTCAGCATTTTTTGCTGCTTCTTGGCCGCCGCCCGCGATTGGCGCGCATTTTCCTCGACACTGGTACGTTGAGCGTGAGCCGGTATCGACCCTGCAACACTCAAGGCGGTCAGCAACATGAAAGCGGCAATTCGTTTCATAACGTCTCCGAACAGAAGATCCTGCAGCGATCTTACACCGAAGCGGCACCCAGGTTGGCACGCAAGGTGTTACTTCTGTAATCCGATCTCTGAAGGTATCTTTGCGATGAGTGGGTTCCAAAATCGGGAAGGGCACGACTTCACAGGTTGCGGAGAAAACTCTTGTCTCGTATCAGGGCATCGCCTTAGCGATGCCACACGTCATTCATTTCTCAACCGCCCTTTAGGATTTCCCGCAGCCTGTTCACTCGTGCCGCCAAAGCCGCGAACCACGCGCCGCTCAGCGGTTGAGGGCGACATCGCAAGGCCGCTCGCAGAAGCTACCGGCTAGTAGCTGCAGCGAAAAAGCGAACGACGATAAGCTTGCCGTGAGTCCTCGGTGGCTCGCAGCTCGGCGCGAGAAAACCTACCTCCGCAGCAGCGCCATCACCCATCCCGCCAGGAATACTCCGCCCACGAAGAGGGCAAAGCAATAGAGACCGTAGCGGACCTGCTCCATCGGCGTCTCCTTCTGGGTGATGCCGAACACGGTCGAGGCGAACACCGCGAACACCACGGCTGCGGCAAAGTGGGAGAGGTTGAGGCTCACGGCTTCTTCCCCAGCGCAATGTGATGGGCATCGGCAGCGGCGATGAAGTTCAGCAGTCCGGCCACAATCAGGAAGGTCTTGCCGTAATCTGCGGCGGCATTCGCGGCCAGAGTGTCGCCCCATTCCATGATGCGCGCCAAGAAATACAGCGCGCCCGAGCCAACATCGCCCACAAAGCCGAGAATGTCGAGGATGTCCCCGCCGTTCGGCTTATATATCCGCCCGTGCATGCCGAGGCCGATCACAAACATCGTGACCACCGAAACCAGCAGCAGAATGCCGCGCAAGTAGCGCTTCAGCAGGATGTGCCCGCCGCCGGGAATCAGCCAGCCCACAATCGGCGCGACCACCGCGATGGTTGTCAGGGGATATTCCGGCTCGGCGGCCGCGTTTTTCACTTTGTCTGTCGTGGGTTTGGCCATTCAGATCGTCACGATCTCGCGTTGGATTTTACCGGTGACCTCGGCGCTGCCTTTGCGCACCAGTACGTTCACTTCACTGCGCACGCCGAACTCGGGCAAGTACACACCCGGCTCGATCGAGAAACAGGAATTGGGCAGAATACGCCTTTCGTCGTGAATTTCGAGATCGTCCATGTTTGCGCCATTCGCATGCACGTCCGTGCCGATCGAGTGGCCGGTGCGATGGATGAAAAAATCTCCGTACTTCGCTTTCTTGATGTGGCCGCGAACCGCGCGATCCACTTCCCATCCGGCAATCGGCTTGCCCGCCGCAACGGCATCGACGACGGTCTTCACGCCGATGTCGCGCGCCTCGCTGACGACTTTGAAAACCTCGCGCTGACGCTCCGAAGGCGCCTTCCCAACGCATCCCGTCCAGGTAATGTCGTAGTACACCGCGCCCGGCGTGCTCTTCTTCGCCCACACATCGAGCAGAACAAAATCGCCTTCGCGAATCGGCACCGGACGATCGGCCCGCGGTTCATAATGCGGATTGCCGCTGTTCGCGTTGACCGCCACGATGGGCGGATCGTCAGTCACCATGTTCTCGCGCCGAAACGCTTCCATGAACCACTGCTGAATCTCGTGCTCATGCGCGCCCCCTGAGCGCACCCGGCGCCCAATTTCTTTGAAAGCCTCAGCGGTGACCGCATCAATCACATCGCGCGCCGCAAAGTGCGTCTGGATCTGCTCCTCGCTCCAGGTCGCTTCGAATTGCGCAACCAAGTCGGCGGAGCTGACAATGTTCTTGCCCAACCCGCGAATCATGTCCGCCGTGCCCGCATCGACCAGCGAGACGGTGAACACAATGTTATTGGGCGAGTACTGCATCGCAATGTTGCGATGCGCGGCCAGCAACCCCTTCAGGCTGTCGAACAGCTCCTGCCAACCCGCGTACTGGCGCTTCGTGCCGGGCAGAGTGTCGAGGTGTCCCGCTTCAATTTTGTGGACCAGTTTGATGGGCTCGCCTTTGGCCGGTATCAGGTAATACCAGCGCCGCGTCACCATGAGCCCATCCGGCAGCCCAAGCAAGCGATAGCCGATAGGATCGCGATGATGGTGGTCGTAAAACAGCCAGGCGTCGATGTGGCGCTCGCGCAGGGCTTGCTGGATTGCGGAGAGATCCATAGACAAAAGGTTATTCTACACGAGCGACGGAACATCCCCGCTGGCACGGTACAAAAGGGTGATGCCACGCAGCTTGTGTAAAAACCAGAGGGTGCGTTGTCCACGGGGTGGCGACTCTAGGATGAGCCACCACCAGCACCGTATTGGAATGCGGCGAAGCGCAGGGCTTGACGGGCCCCTGGTGGGATGGCCCGCTTCCTTTAATCGAGC
>Ga0187803_10000612_pt1 | contig 14141 bp, 10 predicted proteins | sample NC_wetland_sal_i_2_FD_132425 | JGI IMG/M metagenome (GOLD analysis project Ga0187803, IMG submission 132425) | Wetland sediment microbial communities from Neuse River Estuary, North Carolina, USA - Control_3 | ecosystem: Environmental > Aquatic > Freshwater > Wetlands > Sediment | place: USA...
AAGGCGGCGAAGGCCGGAGCCAATCCGCAAACGACGCCGGTCAACACTGAAAGCACGATCGCGAACAGCACCACCCGTCCGTCGAGGCCGATTTCCTGAATACGCGGCAGCGTCTCGGGCAGCAGGCTCACGCCCACTCGCAGCGCGATGGCCGCCAGACCCAGACCGAGCACGCCTCCGGTAACACTCAACACCAAACTTTCGAGTACGGCCTCGCGCAGAAGCGCACCTGAGGGTGCTCCCAACGCCATCTGCACCGCGATCTGGCGTCGGCGACGGATGGCGCCAACCAGCAGCAGCCCGGCGAGATTGGCGCACGCGATCAGCAACACAACCATAGTGGCCAGAAAAAGCGTGTGGACCAGTTGACGAGCCTGCTCAACGGTCTCCTCATGGAGCGAACGCACCACCGCCCGAATGTGCAGGCTCGACATGAAAGCAGGATAGCTGTGCATCGTTGCCTTGGCCACGCGCTCCGCATCGCTCTCTGCCTGAGCTGGAGTAATTCCCGGCTTAAGCCGTCCCACCATGTTGAAGTTCCATGATGCCGCTCCGGTGGTGAGTTCCTGTTGGGCGAAGCTCATTGGAACCCATAGCTCACTGTTGTTCAGGTGTCCTGGCACTAGGGGGAACTCGAAATCTCGCGGCATTACGCCGATCACTACGTAGGGCTTGCGATCGAGGAGAATTTTGCTTCCTAAGACGTGCGCATCGCCGTGCAGGCGGTTCTGCCACAGCCCGTAGCTGACTACGGTTACCTGCTCGTTTCGGTCATCCTCCTGCTGCGTAAAGAATCGGCCCATCAGAGGCGCGACCGCAAGGGCTGGTAACACTCCGCCCGACAGCCGAGCGGCATTCACCTGGGCGGGCTCTCCAATGCCGGACAGCTCGTAACTTAGCTGCGAATACCCGCCAAGATTCTCGAAGCTGTGCGTATCCCTCGTGTAGGCGCGGATATCGGGAGCCGTGACACCGGCCTCGCTAGTGCCTCCCAGGTCAGCTCCTTCCAAAATGTCAGCAAGAACTACCAGCCTTTCGGAATGCGGGAATGGCAACGGACGCAGCAATACACCTTCAACGATGGAGAAGATGGCGGTCGTGGCCCCGATTCCCAGCGCGGGCATCAGCACGGCCGTGGTCGTGAAGCCGGGCGACTTCAGCAATTGGCGAAGCGCAATTCGTAGTCCCTGGATAGGCATCTGCGACAGCTCCTTACCGGTCGGGCAGGCCGGACTGGACAGCCTCTAGGCTAATTACGGGAGAGGTTAAGCAATTGTTCCGAAATGATTCCACCGGATCAGGGTGTTGGGCGGGTCGGGGATGGTGTTCGTTCTTGAAAGAAACTCTGTTTGGCCGGATGTATGTTCTCCGTTACGTTAAGGTTCACAGGCAATAGGTGCGAGCAATGACCTGGCTTCTTTTCTTAGTTGGGTAGAGGCACGCCTGGGGCACTCCCGTCCCCTGGGTGACGGGCACTCGGACGGAGTCCCTCGCTAAGTTAGCGCTTATGGGGTGGAACCCTGGCAGATGGCCGTGAGACCTTGTTTGACATTCACGAACCGACGGTCGTCTGGGAGGGCCAGGCGCGCCTCGTTCCAGTGTATTCGGTAGACTCGGAACCCCTCCTCGGCATGGACTTCTTCTACCGGCGCGAGTTGACCATTCAGGTGGTGGAGGGCGGCAGCGTCGCGATCAGGACGCTGTCCTAAGCAGTTGGTAGCTGCTTTTCATCAGCCGGTTAGGGATTAGGGCGCGTCCGCGGCGAAAAAACCAGCCCACAGACCCGGTCCGGAATCACGCTCGCACTAATTGCCTGCCCGCTACCAAATTCTCCGCAAGGCAAAGCCGAAGCCGATCGCCACCAGGGAAACGCCCGCCAGAATCGCGGCGCTGGGCTCGTCGACGGTCGAGAGCGACCCGGTATAGGATGCGTTGCTAATCGTCAAGCTGGTCGGGCTGGTCCGGGTGAGCGTTCCCGTCAGGGTGGCTTTCCCTGTATCGCCGGCAAAATTCCCGGTTCCACCGGTGATCACCAAGTCCAGCGAAAAGGTGGCGGAGCCCTTCCCATTGGCCGTGCCGCTGCCAGAGGCGGTTCCAAACAGTGTCCCGTAACGGAACGTCTCGGTGAACATGGCATCCGAAATCATGATGTTCGGCGGGTTGCTGAAATCGATGGTCGAGGTCGATGAAGGCGTGAACGCACCAAATAAGGTGTCCTCTCCGTCGCCTGTAAAATCCTGCGTGTATATGCCCGGCGAACCCGTGGGGGTCAGTGTGGAGTCTCCCTCGAAAGTCCCGCTAATGTTGATGGTTTTCGCCACGGCCGACACCGCACCCCAGGACAGTGCGAGCGCGACTAAGCAAAGTGTCCAGGCAAGTCTCCTCTTCATAGTAATTCCCTCTTTGCGACATGCTCGGTCGCATGTCAGCGCAGTGAATCAGTTGGGCCCGCTTTCCCTCGGAAAAGGCAGTACGCCCGTGCGCCAGACATGGTCGCGCTTTGCAAGAGTCATGTCAACAGCTTTCTCTGGGGAGATTAGCAGCGTGCGGCGTTATCACCGGCTGTTGAAAATCGCACGAAGGGCCGAAAACATGAGCCTCGAACGCATCCGCCACCCTTGGTTTCTCGCCCTGGTGAATTCTCTCCATCCCCGCAGCAGAGCCGGTAGCACAAAGTATTCGAGTTCCGAAAACTCCGTGTAATCAGCAGGCTCATTCGTACGCAATTCCGGACGCCTTCATGATGCCTTTCATGTAACCGAAGGCGAATAGTCTTCCCGTCATGGCGTAACCCGGATGATCGTTGGATTCGCCTTCCATGGTTGGAGCGTGGTCGGGCCGCATGGGTCCGCTGAATCCGCAGTCCCCGTAAACCCGAAGCATCTGGACCATGTCGGTGGGGCCATCGTCGTGAAAGGTCTCACGGAAGTGCTCGCGAGTGCCGTTGACATCGCGGAAATGAACAAAGAAAATCTTTTTCTCGGCGCACCATTCGCGCGCCAGGGCTGCGATGTCTTCGCCCATCAATTTGAAATTTGCCTGACAGAAGGTGATACCGTTCACGGGGCTCGGCACCGTGTTGAGTACGCGCCGGAAATTTGCGGCACTCGTCAGGATGCGCCCGATGCCGCGCAAAGGCGAGATGGGCGGATCGTCAGGGTGAAGCGCCATCTGCACGCCCGCCTTTTCCGCCACGGGAATCACGGCCTTCAGAAAATACTCGAGGTTGCTCCAGACTTTCTCCTCGCTCACCTCGCCCCATTGCGTCAGCCCTTGCCGGATCGCGGCTTGATTGTCGAATTCGCTGACCAGCGCACCACCACGCTCGGGAACATCCACGCGCGTGCGATACCACCCGAGGCCCGCCATAAAGTTGTAGCAGACCATAGGGATTCCAACCTTGGCCAGGGCCTCGACGGCAGCAACATAGTTTTCAATCTCTTCATCGCGGCCCGGCAAGCCCAGCTTGATTTTTTCCGCCGGGACAGGATGGCTCTCGACACCAGCGATCGTCATTCCGGCGGCGCGAAAGTCAGCGTCGATTTTCTTCAGGGTCTCCACATAACGGTCACGGGGCACATGGCTGAGCGCGCTGTCCACGCCCACAATCGCGTGGTTGACGCCGGCTTGACGAGCCAGCTTGATTTTGCTCCCTTCCCCAGGCATGAATAACTCGGCCAGCTTGATAGAGCCTCGACTAGAGTTGACTTTTACAGGGCTCATCGATTCGGCGCGTACGCTTCGTGTCCCACCAATTCCCGCTGCCGCCAAGCCGGTCAGCGCGCCCTGGAGATATGTCCGCCGAGTCGTCTTGGTCATCTGGCTCACCTCTTCGCAACGCCATGTTATCAGGTTTTGTTGATCGGAGTCTGCGCATCAGCGCTTTGCTGCCGCCCAATCCTGGCTGCCAGGATCTCGCCGTCATGAGAGACCAACAAGCTCTATTCTCCCGGGTGAACTCGATCCCGCAGGACCCGAAGGTCGCCCGCAACCAGCCTATTGGCGCTATATATCTGTCGCTGCTGGCATTAGCGCACAGGAATAAAAATACTAATCCGCGAAGATTGACTTATATCAGCTCTGTTTCTGCGTTCTGACATTGATATGGCAGCCATCGATGTGGCGTATTACCCGCAACGCTCGGTGCTGTGCGCTTGCGGGAAGCCCGGTTTTTAGTCGTTTTCCCAACGGCGTGATTCCTCTGTTTCCTTTGAAGTATTGCGACGGGTCGAAGGGTCAGTAACCGCTGGACTGGAGCGGAGAGCTTCCATCGGCGTATGCTGCGTCTCAAGAAAACACTGCCGCCACTCGCAATCGTAGCTCTGTGTGGTGCGCTCGCGACCTGGAAAGTACCGCAGGCGGCTTCCGAAACCCGACTCGACCAGACCCTGCCAGCGCTCGTCTTCGTCGAGGCGCCCAAAGTTGTCTCAGGCAACCTAACCGGACGGTTTCCGCAGGGGAGCCGTCTGGTCAGATTGGCGCAAACTGCGCCGGCCAGCAGTCCTGCCAACTTAACCCCGGACTTTTTTGCAGTTGCAGACCCCAGAGTCTCCGGTGACAGCTCGAAGGTATTGTTCTCAGGCCAAATCAAACCGGGGTCTGCTTGGCAGATTTGGGAAATGAATGCGGATGGGTCCGAGAAGCACCAAGTCACAGACTGCTTGGGAGACTGCTTTCAACCGGCCTACCTGCCCCGTGGCGAGATCGTGTTTACTGTGGTCACCGGCAAGATGCCGCACGCATCCTCGGCCATTTATGTTTCCAAGAACACCGGCGCTGAAGCGCATGCCATCACTTTCGGCCCTGGCAACTTCCAAGCTGAGACTGTTTTGCATGATGGGCGAATCCTGGTATCGGCGAACAGCCCTCTCGTTCTCGAGCATGGCAACGGAGGCAATCGCGCACTTTTCGTCATCAATCCCGATGGCACGGGTTTGAGCGAATTCCGCCGAGAGCCGTTCCCCAATCGCGTGCGGACCGGAGCCGAGGAGTTGAATGACGGCACAGTGATTTTTGTAGAGCGAGAAGTCTTGGCTCACCCAGGAGCTGGAGGCGAGCTTGCCAGCATCACGCCCGGCGCGCTGCACAATTCGGTGATCACGCCGTTGCACGCCGAGTTTTGGTCGGCACACCAACTGGACGGTAACACACTGGTGGTCGCAAAGCCGGAGCGGCTTTCGCCCGCTGCGAATGCAAAATTCAACCTCTACACTTTCGACCTGGAGCGAAAGATCGTTGGTCGGCTGGTTTATCGACATCCCAGTTATTCGAGCGTGCAGGCTGTCCCGCTGGAGCCTCGTCCTGACCCGAAATATTATTGGAGCATCCTCCACCCGGATTCGAAAACAGGCCGCACGATCTGCCTGAATGCCTACTTGTCATCCGATGCGCAGCGCGAACGCTTTGCAGGCCACCTCGCGCGAGTGCGCGTGCTCTCGCTTGACGAAGGGCAGGATAAGCAGCAGATCCTGGGCGAGTCTCCGGTCGAATCCGACGGCTCATTCTATCTGGCTGCGCCCGCGGACCGTCCGATTCGTTTCGAGCTGTTGGATCCGGGCGGGAAGGTAATTCACGCTCAACAAAGTTGGATTTGGGTCCGGCCGGGAGAAGACCACGCCTGCCTGGGCTGCCATGCAAATCCCGCCCTCACAGCGCCAAATCACTGGGCGCTGGCGCTGAAACGAGCTAGCGGGCCCACGTCCGTGGGAGCAACGCCCGCGCATTAGGTGGCACGGCCATCTTGGCCGTGAACTTCACGGGCGGGACGCCCGTGCCACGATGTGAGGCACTGAGGAACTCATGAGAATTTCTCGACAACAATTCGTGACGATAGTTGCAGCGGCAGGTCTGCTGCTGGCGATCCGCGGAATCTCGCAGCAGCCTAATTCCCCTCACCGCGCTCCGGTCGGGCTGCTGCCTCAATTCGAGGACGTGACTGAGAAAGCCGGCATTCAGTTCAAGCACTCGTTCGGCGAAAAAGAGTTGAACTCCATCATGGAAGGCGCGGGCTCGGGCTGCGCGTGGCTCGACTACAACAATGACGGCCTTCTGGACCTCTACGTTGTTAATGGCCGGCATATCGATCGTCTGACCGACCTTTCTGCTCCCGATGGCGCCGACGCCACGAACCATCTCTATCGCAACAATGGTGACGGAACTTTTACTGACGTCACGGCCCAGGCCGGCGTAGAGGGAAAAGGTTACGGGGTGGGCGTGACGGTCGGAGATTTTGACAACGATGGAAACGAAGACATCTATGTGACGAACTACAATTCCGCCACCCTGTATCACAACAATGGCAATGGAACCTTCACCGACGTGACGAAGCAGGCGGGCGTTGAGAACCCTCACTTTGGCGTTGGAACCGCGTTCCTGGATTACGACCTCGACGGGCGGCTGGACCTCTTCGTGGGGAATTACCTCAAGTTCGATCCAAATTACCGGCACTTTTATTCCGCGCACCATTATCCCGGTCCGCTCGATTACGCGCCGGAAACCAACCGCCTGTTTCATAACAATGGCGACGGCACTTTCACCGACGTTTCGCGCCAATCCGGCATCGCGGCGTTTCCGGGGCGGGCGATGGGCGTGACGACCGGCGATTTTGACAACGACGGCTGGCCCGATATTTACGTCGCGAATGACACGATGCCGAGCTACCTCTACCACAACAATCATGACGGCACGTTCAGCGAGGTAGCAGTCGAGACAAACGTGGCGTACGGACAAAACGGAGAGGCGAGCACGGCCATGGGACCCATCTTTGGCGACTACGACAATGATGGCTGGCAGGACTTGTTTGTTTCCGATGCTCGCTATCACCGCTTATTTCACAATCCGGGCAAGCCAGGCGAGGTTTTCTTCGACACGACGGACGAGGCTGGAGTGGGAAGCCCTTCCGGACAGTACGTGGGCTGGGGTGACGGCTTGTTTGATTTCGATAACGACGGCTGGAAGGACCTCTTCATTGTGAATGGTGGCCTGACGTGGCTGATTCCGATGGAAAGCTCCCTGCTCCGTAACAACGGCGACAAGACCTTCTCCGACGTGTCCTCGCAGGCGGGCAGCTTCTTCAAAGCCCGGATCGTAAGCCGCGGCGCGTGCTTTGCGGACTATGACAACGACGGTTACATCGACGCGTTCATTGTGACGCTCGGCGGCAAAGGCATCTTGCTGCACAACACGCCGCCAGCGGGACAGCGCAATCATTGGCTCACAGTGAAGCTGGTGGGAACACGAAGCAACCGCGATGGCTTTGGCGCGAGCGTCGAGGCCGTGGCAGGCGACCTGCGGCAAGTGGTGCAAGCCATCTCGGCCAGTGGATATCTTTCCCAAAGTGATCCTCGGCCGCATTTCGGATTGGCCCAGCATACGCAGGTGGACAAGCTGGTGATTCACTGGCCGAGCGGGATAGTTCAAACACTGGAGAACGTCAAGGCCGACCAGATTCTGACTGTTACTGAGCCGGACAACTCGGGCCAGGGAGCGACGGGGAAGGTACGATGAACGGCAGCAGGGACAATGCGCGAAGCTTTGGAGTGCGGCGGCTTGCCGCCGCTTTGGGTGCGCCGGCTTGCACATGCTCCCTCGCCGAGGGAAGGCCTCCGTTCCAAAAAGCGGGAGCAAGCTCCCGCACTCCAGAGCGCTGGCGCGCACTGGTCGCGCTAATGCTCTGGGTCGGACTCGGATGGTGTTCTTTGATCGGTGCCGCGCCTCTGGCCGCCCAAACTCCGGAACAGCCGAGCCCGCGCTATCTTAGTCCAGTTGATTTGAAACTCTCGCCCGACGGCCAGCGGCTTTATGTGGTCTGCGAAGACAGTGACTCGATGCTGGCTGTGGACACGCGAACCCGGGAGGTTTTGGGCAGCGTTCGGGTTGGCGACAAGCCGAAGTCAATTGCGATCTCCCCGGACGGCAAAACGCTCTACGTGTCGAATGAGCAAAGCGGCAATGTCACTGAAATTGATGCAGCGTCGTTCGAAGTCCGGCGCACGATTCAGGCCGGCTGGGGACCGGTTGGAGTCACAACCGATGCTGACGGAGAGTTTCTCTACGTAGCGAACACCCTGAGCGGTGGCGTCTCGGTAATCGACCTTGCGTCCGGCCAAGAAGTGAAGCGATTGGATGCGGGACGGTTTCCTGAATATGTTGCACTTTCCCGAGATGGAAGGCGAATCTTCGTTTCGAACATTCTCTCTCGCCCACATCCTTACGATCAGCCGCCGGTTTCAGAGCTGACGGCCATCGACACTCGCGCGCAAGTTGTTTCTGAACGAATTCCCGTGCCAGGCGTGATCGAACTGCGGCACGTCGCGGAAGTTCCCGTGGCGTCGGGCGGGTATTTGATCGTCCCGTTCCTGCGCCCGAAGAATCTGAACACGCTGGTCCAGATTCCTCAAGGCTGGTACTTGACGCACGGTATGGCCATTATTCGCCCTTCACGTGGCACGGGCATCTTGCCCGTGGGAATCACGCGCAGGAGTGGCACGGGCATCTTGCCCGTGGGAATCACGCGCAGGATGCGCGTGCCACTCCGCGAAAAGTCCACAGTCACCGAACTCTTGCTGGACGACATTGACCGTTACTATGCAGACGGGTTTGGAACGGCCGTCACGCCTGATGCGCGCTTGGCGCTGGTTACAGCTTCGGGAGCAGACATAGTCTCCATTCTCGATATCGCCAAGCTCAATCTACTGCTTCACCGAACGCCGCAATCCGATCCGGAGGCTTTGGCGAACCGGCTGGATTCCGCCCGCCAGTTTGTGATCAGGCGGCTCGCCACAGGGCGCAATCCGACCGCCATTGCGGTTTCGCCGAGCGGCGAATTCGCCTACATCGCCAACCGCATGGACGACTCGGTGAGCGTCGTCGATCTGAAGAAATCGAAAATCGCCGCGACGATTTCGCTCGGCGGGCCGAAGGAAATGACCATCGCGCGCCGTGGCCAACGGCTGTTCTACGATGCGAGTCACAGTTTCCAGGGCCAAATGTCGTGCGCCTCATGTCATCCTCACGGAGGCCTTTCGGATGGGCTGGCGTGGAGCCTCGAGACGCCGCAGCTTGGCCGCGACGTGGTAGAGAATCGGACGCTTTTCTCGATCGACGGCACTTCGCCTTTCAAGTGGAATGGCAAGAATCCGAACCTCGAAACGCAGGACGGCCCTCGCACCGCCATGTTCATTTTCCGGTCTGAGGGATTCGACCCGACGGAAGTGAAGGATCTTACCACCTACATTCTTTCGCTGCGCCTGCCGCCGAATCCGCGCCGCAGCGTAGATGGGAATTTGACCGACTCGCAAGCCCGCGGAAAAGCAATTTTCTTTCGAACCAAAACGAACACGGGCGCGCTGATTCCACCGCAGCAACGATGCTACTTCTGCCATCCGCCGCTCACGCACTACACCGCGCGTGTTTCGATGGATGTGGGCACGGCGACGCAATACGACACGATCAAGGAATTTGATATTCCGCAGATCGAGGGCGTCTACATGCGGCCGCCCTATTTGCACAACGGCATGGCGATGTCACTCGAAGAAATCTGGACGACGTTTAATCCCGACGATAAACATGGGATCACGTCGGATATGGATAAAGTTCAATTGAACGATTTAATTGAGTATCTGAAGACCTTTTGACGTAGGGCCGACCCTTGGGTCGGCCGCTCAGCGCGTGGCCGGGGCAAGCCCCGGCCCTACGGGAGAGACGTTATGGCAGCGACAAAGGTTCTTGGGATTGGGCTAAGAACGATTGCAGTCGCCGTCTGGCTGACGATCACCTTGATCATTGGAACGATGATCTCCGGATTGGGACAAAACTTGCCCCACGCGGCCAGCGCGGCGACGGCAGCACCTGCGCCACCGCAGCCGCCGAACATCCTGTTGCTCCTATTCGTGGCATCGCTGATTCAGGCCATCGTCGTCGCCTATCTGGTGCTGGAAGCAAAGTGGAGCGGCTGGAAGATCGCCGCCGCACTTTTCCTGATGGTCGTAAACGTGTGGTTACTGGCGGGGATCGAGGCTGTACCTTATCTCCGGGGCCGCCTGTCTCCGAATTTCTTCTCACAATCGCTGGTCACGGGCCTGGTGTCTGCCGCACTGTTTGCGCCCTTGGCGGTTTGGATTCTCGGCGGCTTCCGTCGCGCCAGCCTGGATGAGTCCGGCGTGCGCCTCCATTGGTCCGCGGCTCGTTGGACTGGAACCTTCGCGGCGACCACGGTCGCCTTTGTGGTGCTCTACTACCTGTGCGGCTACTACATCGCGTGGCAAAACCCCGCGCTGCGCCAATTCTATTCCGGCACAACCGAAATCAGGAGTTTCTGGGGACAGATGGGTTCCATCTGGTCATCAACGCCGTGGATGTTTCCGTTCCAAGCCGGGCGGGCGCTGCTGTGTGTGGGGCTCACGCTGCCCGCGGTGCGAATGTTGCGCGGCGGGGCCCTGCGTTTGGCTTTCGGAGCTGCACTGATGTATGCCACCTGGGATGGAAGCACGGGGCTGCTGATTCCAAACCCCATCTTTCCCCCATCCGTCGCGCACACGCATTTGCTCGAACTGGTCGTATGGGGTGTCCTGTTCGGCGCGTTCGTGGGTTGGTTAGTGGGCCGAGGCCACACCCCAGCACCTCAGGAGCTGCAGTTTCCGAAAGCGGCCTGAGTTGTTGTAGCGGCGGTCTCTGACCGCCGTGTTATTGGCGGTTCCCGCCCGCCAAGCTCTCGGCGGTCAGAGACCGCCGCTACAGTCGGAGAGAACATGAAAACTCGATACCGTTTGGTCCTCGCAATCAGTCTTGCCCTCCTGCTCTTGGCCGCAGCGAAGCTGCCGGCACAGAATCCTCCTCTTTACACGAAATGGGTGAACTACACGCCGGCCATGGGCTTCCCTGACGGCGAGGTCTTCTGCGTGACTGTCGACGGAAACCGCGTGTGGGCGGGAACCGAGGTCGGCTTGGTGCTGATCGAAAACGGCCAAGTGAAGAAGGTGCTCACAATGGCTGACGGCTTGGTTGGCCGGCCGGTGATGTCCATTGCCGTGGACCAACGAACTGGCGACGTCTGGGTAGGTGCTTTTGGCGGGCTGAGCCGATATTCCGGCGGCGAGTTCATCAACTACACCAACCTGACCAGCGGCTTGGCCAACGACTTGGTTTACGGCGTGGCGGTCGACGGCAAAGACGTTTGGGTCGCGACCGCCGCCGGCACCAATCGTCTCGACACCTACACCGGCGCGTGGACGATCTTTAATGAGAAAAACGCCCCGTTCGACGAGCCTTGGTCCTACTCCATCGCCATTGCCAAGGACAAAGTCTATCTGGGTGTGTGGGGCGGCGGGCTGATTGCTTATGACAAGGTCAATCAAACTTGGAGGCCCTACACCGACCCGGACGGCGAAATGGAAATCGTCCTCTACCGCAATCAAGGACTTATCCATCAAATCGTCAGCGGTGTGGCCTACAACCCGGATACCGAAATGGTCTGGGCATCAACCTACTTCGGTTTGAGCGGCTATGATGGGCGGAATTGGCACAACTATCTGACCAAAGACAGCGGCCTGGCGTCCGATTTCATTAATGCCGTCAAGTCACGCGGCAACGAAGTCTGGGCCTGCACGGACCAGGGACTCAGCTACTTCGACTACAAAAACAACGTTTGGGTCACTTACCGCCCGAATGCCAAAACCGGCCGTCCGGAGATTCTCATCACCGGCCCGGACGGAAAAAAGAGCAAGCGTGATGCGCCCTCAACCCTCGCTCACAACTACACTTTGAATATGGATTTTCAAGGGCAAGACATCTGGGTGGCTACGGCCCTTGGCCTAAGCCACGGCATTCTGGAATCACAAAAGGAGCAAGTCGCAAGAATGGATTCCTCCCGCAAGCGGGACGGGAATGACAGGGCTTCATCCCACTACCGCAGCAATGAAAATGTTTCTGAACCTCAAAAGGAGAAACCACGCTATGAGTCAGCTCATGACAGACGTTGAAGCGCCCGCCACCATCGAGCGCGTCCACATTCCCATCCCGAAGAAGGCCATCAGCGCGCCAAGCGCGTTGAACGAAGCATTTGATTACGCTCGGCCGTCGTCTTTCTCGCGCGGACTGCGCCTGGATATCAAGGGCACAACCATCCTTCTGATTTCCGGCACGGCGAGTGTCGGCGATAACGGCGAGACGCTGTTTCCGGGGGACTTCCGCGCCCAGACCTGGCGCACCTATCAGAACATTACAGCTTTGCTGGAAGCTGAGGGTGCATCCTGGAAAGACATCGTCCGAACGACTTGCTATCTTCGAGACATCGAGCGCGACTACGCCGCCTTCAACGAAATTCGCACGCAGTTTTTCCAAGAGCAAGGGTTAGACCCCTTGCCGGCGTCCACCGGCATTCAGGCCATATTGTGCCGGCCCGACCTCCTGATTGAGATCGAGGCAATGGCCGTGTTTGAGAGTTAGAAGTCGGAAGCTAGAAGTTAGAAGCTAGAAGCTGGAAGGCCAGAAGTTTTTCCTTCTAGCTTCTAACTTCTAGCTTCTAGCGTCCTCGCGACCCTTGGGTCAGCCTTGAAAGGATCGTGCCATGAAAATCGCAGGCAGAATTACCGTTGATGATTTACCTCGGATTTGTCCACTGTTGTGTCGGAAAACCAACCCGCGCTACGGCAGCGATGGAGTACGCACGGTCGAGGTTGGAGGTGTGGAGTTCGGGAAAGGGCGTCCGGTCGTAATCGCCGGACCCTGCGCTGTGGAAACATACGAACAGACCATGGAACTCGCAGGGATCGTCAAAGCCTCCGGCGCCGACATGCTGCGCGGCGGCGCGTTCAAGCCGCGGACATCGCCGCACGAGTTTCAGGGCTTGGGCCTTGAAGGTCTGAAGATATTAAGGGCTGCGAGCGATAAGACCGGCTTGCCCGTGGTCACGGAAGTAATCGACGTTCGCTTGGTGGACATGGTCGCGGAATATGCGGACATGATTCAGGTGGGCTCACGGAGCATGCAGAACTATCCGCTTTTGGTTGAGGTGGGCCGGGCGGGCAAACCAGTCCTTTTGAAACGCGGCATGGCGGCCAGCCTCTGCGAGTGGCTCGGCGCGGCGGAATACATCGCCAAGGAAGGCAATCTGGAGATCGTTCTCTGCGAACGCGGAATCAAAGCCCCCACCTTCGGCGAGTACTCTCGGTTCTGCCTGGACCTGAACGTGATCCCGGCAGTCCGCGAGCACACGTTTCTGCCCATAATCGTGGATCCCAGCCACGCTACCGGCGTCACTTCAATGGTCGAAATGGCCAGCCGCGGCGCCGTCGAGTTCGGGTGCGACGGGCTGATCATCGAAATTGCCACCGATCGCTTCGACTCGCCCCGGCCTAAGTGCGATGCCGACCAGGCTATCGACCCACCAACGTTGCGGCGAATTATCCATTTCGCTCGCGGCCGGGAAGAGAGGGTGGGCGAGAAGGTGACCGTGGGCGGATGGGTGGCGTAGCCAGAATTGAAGGAGGCGCGGTCGTATGCGCGAAGAAGAAGAAATTCAAAAGTCAAAAGTCTCGCCAGAGGCGAGTCGCCGAGGCGACAAAAATCAAATGTCAGAGCTAAATCAGCTTGCCCTGCCTCGTCGAGCCTTAGTTTGCCTGTTTTGCGCGCTGAACTTACTCACTGCAATTCCCGCTTGGTCGCAAAGCACAGCGGCGCCAACGGCCTACTCCGAGAAGACAAGCACCGAGCCGTCGAATGCTGCGCCTTACGCCAACATGCCAACCACGGCGGTTCCCTTTCGCCGGTATCGCAAGCCTTACTACGAATGGTACGTCCAGCCAGAAACTCTCGATTATTGGGGAGCGGCCCGGAACAAGCCCGACGGCGATTTGAGCAAGCTGGACACCATTAACATTGGCTTCCTGGGCCCGCTCGACGAAAGCAATCCCGAGTCGGCTTACGGGATTCCAATGCTGCACGCAGCTCAGTTGGCAATAGAAGAAGCCAACACCCAGGGCGGTTTCCGCGGAAAGCCGTTTCAACTGAAAGTGCACAACGACCTGCCGCTGTGGGGCGCCTCGTCGATGGAAATCGTGAAGATGCGCTATGACGAGAACGCGTTGGGCATGCTGGGCTCGGTGGACGCCGCCTCGACTCACATCGAATTGCGCGCCACGCTG
>Ga0187803_10000613_pt1 | contig 14137 bp, 12 predicted proteins | sample NC_wetland_sal_i_2_FD_132425 | JGI IMG/M metagenome (GOLD analysis project Ga0187803, IMG submission 132425) | Wetland sediment microbial communities from Neuse River Estuary, North Carolina, USA - Control_3 | ecosystem: Environmental > Aquatic > Freshwater > Wetlands > Sediment | place: USA...
AGGGTTGTTGAGTTCTTCCCGTAACAATCGCGGCTTGGCCGGTTGCTGGCACTGCGGACAATGCAACTCCCAGTCTCCCTGAAGCAGTTGCTCTTGGGATCGCGGTGTTGGGAGAAAGAATCCGTGCCGTGGACATTCGTACTGCCCTTCACCATAGACTGCCTGGGATGAGGCGACTATCACTTTTTTCACCGGCAACCGGTGCTGCACGATTAACTCAAATATCAGGGCGGTACTTACGGCATTCACACTGAGAAAGCGTGAGAAATCAGGCATGTAGTCCTGATAGGCCGCTTGGTGAGACACGATATCTATTCCTTGCAGGGCGCACAGTAAACTCTGCTTGTTCGTGACGTACTCCTGCACGAATTCGACGTTTCTTGGAAGGTAAGACGGGCGCCCGTGAGGATGCACTCTGAGATCAAGGCTGTCGAGAATGCGAACTTGAAAGCCATCTTGAAGAAAACGATCTACCAGGTGGGAACCGATAAATCCGGCGCCGCCGGTTACGAGTACTTTCATTAGAGATTTGCTCCGTACTGTCGGGGGCAACGTGGCTCGTCGAAGCTTTTCATTTCACTTCCCCGAACCCCCAAACACCTCGATCGCTGTCTTAAGTAGGATCTTGAAATCCAATATGAGGGACCAGTCGCGCACATAATCGAGATCGAGGCGTACCCAAGCATCGAAGTCGCTCACCTGGTTTCGGCCACTGACTTGCCATAAACAAGTGACGCCTGGGCGGACGACCAGCTTTTGTTTCTGGTAGTCGGTGAACCTCTGGTATTCAGTAACGAGCGGCGGTCTTGGCCCGACAAGACTCATATCGCCTTTCAGGACGTTGTAAAGTTGCGGCAGTTCATCAAGGCTGTAGCGTCTCATCCAGGTGCCTAGCGGCGTTACCCGTGGGTCATTTGTAAGCTTGAAGACAGGTCCAGTCATTTCGTTTTGAGCCAGTAATCTCGCCTTCAATTGGTCGGCATCGGCCACCATGGAGCGAAATTTGTAGCCGATGAACGGTTGCCCGTCCTTCCCGACCACACGCCACTTGTAAAAGACCGGACCGGGCGAGCTAAGCTTGACGAGTATCCCAAGCAACAAAAACAGCGGCGATAGTACGAGTAACAGCAGAGCTGACACGAGAACGTCGACGCAACGCTTGCAGGCAAGTTGAAGTGGACTGCGCCAGCCAGGTGACAATCCCAGGGGGTTCGCGATCTTCTCTTGAACGGTGAACATACTGAAACGCAACGGGAAACTTACCCGGTCCAGTTGCCTGCAACCTTTAGAGCTCTGTTGAACGGATCAAATCCGAGATCTCCCTCAGGCCGCCACCGCCCAGTATCCTCTGATAAAGGAGCTCATGCTGGCGAACTACATCCTCCCACCGGTAGTGCTCCTGCGCGCGCTGCCATGCTCTTCCGCGATATTTCTCCACCAGTGCCGGTTCATCGACCAGCATCTGCAATTGCTGCCCAAGATCCTCATCACCCTCGTTACCGCGATAGCTGAAGCCCGCATCCGCAATTACTTCGAGGTTGGAAGGCGTATCGTTGACGAGCACGCAGTTTCCGAATCCCATCGCTTCGACCAATGCAGGGTGTGTGCCTCCCACCTCATCGGGCAGTACGAATAGATAGGCGTTCTCTTGGAGCTGTGTGTATCCATCTCCGTAAACACCCCCGGTAAAAATAACGCGCAGATCGCGCGTTGACTTCAAGGAAAAAATGTAATCTCTTTCCCAAGGATCATCCCCTACAATTACGAGTTTCTTGTTAGTCCCGACTCTTTCAAATGCTTTAATAAGGTGGTGGACATTGTTTTCTGGCACCAGCCGACCCACGAACAAGACATACTCCCTCTCATGCAGTCCAAACCTTTCGAGCACATCTCTCTTATTTGAGCGGTGCTCGCGCATCCCGTACACGATGCAAGAAGAGACCGCACCATACTCCCGCCGATAGTAGTTGAGCACTTCGCTAGAATCGGAAATCAAGCCGTGGCAGAAAAATACCGCCAGCCGCTCGGAAAGCCTCAGGTACCATCGCGCAAGCCGACCCCATTTTGCACGCTGCCAATCAGTCCCATCCACTGAACAGACGACTTTCTTACCCATTAAGCGAGGCAAGGGCGCAAATAGAGTTGCACCAGTGGTGAAATAGTGCACCACATCTGCTTTTCGGAACATCACGTGGAGGGTCGAAAGGAAAGCGTGACAGATAGTGCTCAGGTTCTTCGACCGTACAGTAGGTAACGCGACCAGTTCAACTCCTTCGTAAGACGGACCGGCTTGATTGCTCATGCCCGTGCGGTTGTAGACAACGACTTGGTTTCCCAACTTCACTAACCCGCGAGACAGCTCATCAACGGCGGTCTCGAATCCGCCAAAGCGTGCCGGGATGGCCTTGATACCGATCATTGCGATGCGCATATAATTATGTTTGTCAGACCTGTAACGTAGATATACTTCCCAACTTTCTGGCCACAATTACAGCATAACGAGGTTGTTTGTAACGTTTTGGCACATGCGGTCTCACTGGCTGCGCGGAAGAACTAACAGGAACCGGAGAGAACTCTGTCTCGGCACAGATCTGGACCGGGGAGGCGGGCAATAACCTTTTTAGAGCACGCTTGAGATGCATCGTCCCCATCAGATTAATGAAACATCGTCTCATCACGTGAACGGGATAATTTACTTCACTCTGACCATAGAGCCGACACTCCACAAAGAATTGATTCGCCAACTGAAGAAACTCATCGATAGCGATTTCCTTCACATGGAACGGATTGTCGGCTCCATCCCAACGGGTGACGTCTCGGTTGGGAGTGGAGCACAACAAAATTCCATCATTGTGCAACACGCGTTTGCACTCCCCGAAAAAGGCCCGCATGTCGCTCAGGTGCTCGATGGTCTCAAAGGAAACGATCAAGTCGACGCACCCATCCGGAAGGCACAGGCGAGTGCCGTCGCACACAGCAAACGTGCAATCCGAATAGTGAACTGTCGCATATCGAACTGCATCCAAGTCTAGGTCTAAGCCAATGCATTTCTTGGCCCCGGATTGAAGCAGGAAATGGGTACCTATGCCAGTACCGGAAGCCAAGTCCAACACGGTGCGACCCCGCGCGAAGGCCCCCGCAAAAAGGTATCGCATCTCGCTTTCCCTGAACGGCACTTCCGCCGCTGCGCCGGGAACAATTCGTTCCTCCCATTCGGCAGTCACTCTACTGCTCAAGGCACAACTCCTTTCGCAGTTCTGATCAGCGGAGCACACATACTCTGTAGTTGGACTCTGTCGGCGTTGTCGAATATCTTGTGCCAGGCTATCCAAACGAACCCGCCAGTCAGTGCTGCACAAACAGCAACCTGTAAGGGGAAGGAGGGCCGCAAGATCAGGTTCGCAGCCGCCATACTCCCGCCAAGCACGAAAACCGCCAATGAACTGCCGGCCAAGCCGTGCTCCGTGGAATAGGGACGAAGCGAAAACAGCTTAGAGACTGCGCCAACCATGACCAAAGCCTCGATCGTGACTCGCACGGCCCAGATGAAGGCGGCACCTGTAATTCCGAAGTGTGAGATCATCACCCACGCCATCGGGATGTATAAGGGTAGTTCCAACAAAAGGATCTTAGCTGCAACATCTGGCCGGCCGAGACTCTGCAACACGCCGAATGGAACGTGCGCAAAGCAATTGACGAAAACCCCATAGGCAAGAATCTGCAATACATGGGTGGCGCTGTTGGCGAAAGCCAGCCCCATCCACATCGTGAGAATCTCGCGTGCAAAAACAATGAGAAGAAGAACCGGTGGGCCCAAGAACAAGAGGAGGTACTTAAAGGACCGCGCGTATAGCCTCACCAGGCGATCACGATTCTGTGTTGTTCCCAGAGCGCTAAACGCGGGAAACAGCGTCGTCGAAAGACTCGCTGGTACGATCCATAGTTTCGTAACCGCCTCGAACGGGACGGTGTAGATGCCAAGTAGCGACAGCGAAAGGATCGAACTAATTAGGAACCTATCGAGGTATATCAAAACAGGGTTCACTGCGTTTGAAACCGTCACCCAGCCACCATATCGGAGCATGCGCAACAATAGAGCTCCGTCAGAAGGGACGTGGACCCTTAACCCAGGAAAGGCTACAAAACAAAACCTAAGATGAGCTAAGCAGACTACGAACCTGGCAAAGACCAAAAGGGCCACGATGGCCGGAAGATGCAGTCCTACCAATAGACCTGCAGCAGGCAGCACATACACTGAAACAGTAGCGGGAATTCGCAGGAGGTTGATTAGATCGAACCTCTCCAGTGCCTCTAACACTGCCCTTAGGCCGTTACCCGCGAGGACGAAAGGCAGCGAGACCAATAACATAATCAAGATAGTGCGCGTTTCACCTGCGAGCCCTGGCGGCACTCTTAGCACTTTCATGACGAGCAATGGCACGAATGGGACGAGCAGCAAAGCTCCTCCACAACCAAGGACAATCTGAACTCCCACGGAGGTCCACACCAGTTCTGAGACTCTATCGATTTCTTTGCGAGCAAGCGCTTCTGCGATGAACTTAGTGGTCGCTCGGCCCAGACCAAAATCCAATAAACTGAGATATCCCAAAAGTAGCCATGCTATCGCGAGGACACCAAATCTATCCGTACCTAACCTATGAACGACATAAGGAATGGTGACAACTGCCACCGAGATAGGTATCAGCTGACCAAGTACATTGAAGGCGGTATTTCGCGCCAGAAATGTTCCGGCAGGTTGTAGTGAATTCTGCATTTCTTGGCTCAAAAACACGGTGCCCGCGCTAGCTACCGAATCGAACAGGAAGGGATGTTGTTCGCTGGCTCAAGGGCTGGGACTCTGTAGATGCCTAACAGGTCGCGGTATAAGGACTCGAAGTCGTGTGCGTATCGCTCGACGCGGAAATGCGCGGAAGCCCGCTTCTGCCCGGCGCTACCCATGGCACGCGCGCGATCTGGATCATCAACCAGCGCAATGATTGCGGCAGCCAGGGAATCGGCCGATCCGGGTGTGAATAGCAACCCGGTCTCGCCTTCGATGACCTGTTCAACCGGGCCACCATGTCTGGCTGCAATTACGGCCTTTCCCGCCGCCATGGCTTCGAGAACTACCGCCGGGCAGGGGTCGGGTTCGGTGGAAGGCAAGACAAGCACATTAAGAACGCTCACGACATCTCGAATATCGCTGCGATAATCGCTGATGATGAAATTCTGGCTGAGGTTATTGGAAGAGACTGCATTCCGGAAGCTCACCATGAAATGCATCTCATCATCGAAAACGCCACCTACCGCCAAGAAATAAACACCGTCTCTCTGCTTCGAAACGATTTGCGCGGCCTCGACCAGAAGCAATTGGCCCTTCCAGCGGCAGACTTTTCCTATCATTCCGACTAGGAAGGCGCCGAGTGGAATCTTCAACTCTCGGCGGACAAGGTTGCCTTTCCCATCCGCGAATGCTGTGACGTCAATACCGTGATAAATCACCCGGATCTTGCGGCCTTGACTGGGGCAATCCTCGAGTATGTGGAGGCGCACCGCATGAGAGACCACCGCAACAACCGTGGACAGCCTCGTCACCACGGGATGCAGGATCTTGCGTGCGATCGCAGGTCGGGTGATTATCTCGTGGATATGCCACACATGGGGCCGTCGCATAAGTTGCGCCGCAAAGGCCCCGCAGGGAACTGCGACGGTATTACTGTGAACCAATGCGACCTCATTCCGCCAGATCAGATACATCAGCGCAACTACCCCAGCCACAAAGTTCACGACAAGCATGATCAAGCCTGAAGCGGCAAGGTATTTTCTCCGGATCACAGCCATGCGAACGAAGCGGCACGCAATGCCTTCCTGCTCGAGTTTGGCTGAAAGACGATTAATGTGGCGGGTATCGTTGGGCAGCACCACTAGCGGCCGGAAGCGCTTGCGATCCAAGCGCTTGATCAACTCCAAGAGCGCAATGTCGCCACCGTAGAGATCATTGTTGCCGTGGACGAACAGGATGTTTGCGGGTTCGTGCTCAGAATTCATGAGTTTGAGGCGGCTACGCTGCACAGAGAGTCAAGCGGCGTCTCGTTCGGCAAACGCGAGCGCAGCACTCGTGCGGGCACGCCCGCGACGACTGAGTAAGGAGGGACTTTACCGCGCACCACCGCGCCCGCAGCAACGACCGACCCGCGACCCACGTGAGCACCATCCAGGAAAACCACGTTCGCCCCCACCCAGCAATCATCCTCAACCAAAATGCCCACCCGGTTTACACCCTGAGACCGGATCGGAAGGTCAACCCGGTCGAAATTGTGGTTTTCGGAGTGGAATGACACGTGCTGACCCATGATGACATTTTCGCCGATCGTGATCGGACCGCCTGCACCGATAAACGAATACGGTCCAGTGGATGAATGGTTGCCAAAATGTATTCCGTGCCCTAAGTGCGACAGCATAGCGGCACAAACCATGGAATAGGCCCCGATCGCAACATTATCGCCAAGCCTGATGCCGTCAGTCGAGAGCCCGTCGATAATAACGCCGCGTTCTAACGTGACGCCATTCCCAAAGTGCACCAGTGCCGCATTGCGTAAATTCACGTTGGGAGCCATGAATACAGGCCTAGGCCGTCCCTGCAAGAGAAGCGTTTTGAAGAGACCCCGGAACATCCAGCTTAGGCGGCGGAGCATGACAGCCAGCATCAGGAATATAGGGATCCGGCGATCAATTTCGTACTTACGGCCTTTGAGCCGGCTGATGGCCCGCTCTACACAGATGTGAACGAGTTGTGACAATGGAAGCTCGGAACCAAATACGGGATAAGCAGACGCGCTAGAAGGACTGCGGAGTTATGGAGCCATCTGGGGCCAAAGCTTGTTAGTTTCCACACAACTGCGCCATCTCTCCCCGATCGTCTGATTTCGCGTGAGACCGTACCAAACACCAAAAATTGCTATTCTTAGCCACAGGCCAACGCGAAGCACAAGCTCTGCCAAGCGCCGGTGGGCTGGACTCGAGAACTTCCTGTGGTAGTGGCGGAATCCAGCATAGACGAACTTCGCCCTGCTCGGGGTATATCCACCAAAATGTATGTAGCGAACCTTGGCGCACTGAACTACGGCCAAGCCACGATCTGAGGTAGCTCGACAAAAATCTATATCATCAATTCCCAGAAAGTAGTACTCGTCCAAGCCGCCCAAGGCCCTCCAGTTCTCTGCCCGGGTCATCAGAAAGGCACCTTCTAGCCATTCGACTTTGTAGGCGGCAGATTCGGGTGAACCGTGAGGCACGGTCGGCTGCATCCACAGGTTTTTTACCCTCCAGAGGCGCAGAGCAGTCGGGAACCAACCGGTGCTTATCCCCGTCTCCCCGGTGCCCCGGAGGGCCTGGCCACCTACAATCCCAATGGTTCGATCCTGCTCCAGAAGCTGCAGGGCCGGTGTAATGTCTGACAGCAACACTGTGTCAGGATTGAGCAGCAGGTAATACTTACCGCGGGCATGGCGCGCGACGAAGTTATTGCCCTTGGTGAATCCGAGGTTTTCGTCGCTGCGCAGCAAACGCACCCACGAAAATTGGTCTTGGACAAAATCTGCAGTGCCATCTACCGAAGCGTTGTCCAAAACAATGACCTCATACGGCACCGTGACCTTCTCGCGGACGGAGTCGAGACAACCTTTGAGGAAACGTTTGGCGTTGTAGCACACCAGTAGGATTGAAACGGTGATTTCATCACTCATGCCTGCCCCCGGGCTGTGCAGTTGACGTTAAGTGCGAATCTGTCGACAGCCACAAACACCAAAGGAATCCACAACGTGCTTAGATACGGAAATAAGTTACCGAAGAGACTGAACAACAGTACGTACGAGTAGTAAGAGAAGAGCAACACAGAAAGAAGGGATCGCCCGCAATGGACCCTCTGATAGAGCCAGCGGGCAAGAAGTCCAGTTGCAAACATGCCGACGAAGATGCCAACTATTCCGAAATCAGCATAGAAGACTCCCAGCAAGCTTGCGGGTTCTCCGAAGCCCAGGAAGTTGTGGCCGAGAACTTTCTTGAAGAAGAGATCGGAGCTGAGGTGATGGCCCGGTGCAAGCACCGCGAAGGGCGATAGGAAAAGCGCTCCGTATTGGAAGTTACCCTGCGAGCTAATGAGAGCGCTAATATCCCGAAAGGTGGCGATGGGAGCCCTTATGTAAAGATAGCCAGGCGCGAGGGGCTGAACCCAGGAAGGAAAGCCCATGTCGGCTAAGGCAGTGACCTCCGAATAATCACGCATGTATCCGGCGATACCGATCAACGTAAAAAGAACAATTCCCACCAGCGCCAGACGCGCAAACTTCCAGCGGCGCGCAAGGTAGTGACGGACGATTATCGCTATTAGTACAGGGACGAATACGAAACCCCGACTGCCCATAGAGAAAAGCGCAAGACCCAATAAAGACGCAAGGCTGTAGGTGAACACGACGTAGAACTTGCTTCTTGGCTTCGTCCACAGAAAAACGAAGAGCATTGGTATGACGATCCATAAAGTGCAGAGAAACACAGTAAAGACGAGTCCGTTGTCGCGTCCAATCTCGACTCGGTTCTCTGCCCAATCGTTACTCAGAATCGGAATCCCACCCTTGTGGACAAGGTAGGCGTATGCCGCCGTGCCAATTAAGGTGAGAACTCCCATGGCAAGCGCGAAACGACGGCCATCCCAGGTCGTGGACAGACTCGTTTGTTCGTGTTGCCGTGACATACCCTTCCGTTTGAACCCGACCGCCAGAATGTAACCTGCCAATCCGGTGGCATAGTATCCCCACATCCGTAGGGGAATGGGCTCGAACAGACGGAAGTCGAGCGACGGCGGCAGAATGTCCAGGGAGCCGAGGGCGAACCAAAAGCAGTAGATTGCAGGAAATAAACAAGCGGGGTGGAACAGGTCGGCGTTACGCGCCCCGAGCGCAGGCTTTAGTAGCAACATGCCGGTGGCCAGGAAAAGCCCGGTAAGAATCAAGTTGGAATGCGCGCCCAAATCGAAAGCAACCCACAACACAATCAAACCTATGGCAGCGATGATCCACGCCGACACGCGCAACCCCTTGCCGGCGGCGGCACAGGTTCTAAGATCCAGAGCAGAGCTCGCCATCACGACTGGTAGAGGCCTTCGACCGCGACAATTAGCACGTACATCAAGATCATGAGAATTATGAGAACCACAAGAATGCTTAGTTGAACCGTATGGCTTCGGCTTCGCGAAACTTGGGAAAGGGGAGGTAAAAGATCGCGCGGCTGCATAACCGCCCTAGACATCAATGGACGTTTGGCCTGGACCATCCCCATTCCTTCGCTTGTGCAGCAGTCCAACAGCCGAAGAGGCGCGGGCACCCCACTGAGCGGCAACTTCTTTGGCTTCTCGACCGATTTCCAGCACGAACACCTTTCCGGCGTTCTGTGAATCGGTGCTTTCCCATAACGCCGTGCCGTAAATCCACGTGGCCCCTAAACCGATCGCGAAGAGGGTCCCAAGCACCGTGATGAACAGCCGCGGCGGGAACGATTTCTTTTCCGGCAGGTTCGGCGCATCGAGCACCTTGACCACCGGAATCTCCTTCGCCTCTTCGATCTTAGCCAACTCGTACTGCTGAGTAAGCAGTTCGTAGACGGTTTCCTGGATCTTGGTCTCGCGATAGAGGTCCCCCCACTTCACACCCAGCAAAGGCAACTGGCGAATCGAGGGAAACTCTTGCGGCGCACTAGTCTTGCCGGCCGCCTGATCTGAAGTGTCGCCGCCGATCTTGTGGAGCTCGGAGCGCAGTTCGCCTACCCGGGCCTGCAAAGAGCGCACCCGCACGTTATTTTTCGTGTAGATCTGCTCCAAGCCTTCGAGTTCCGACTGCGCCGCAATCATTTCGCCTTCGAGCCGGGCAGCAGCTTCGACCGTCGCTTTGGTCTGGGCGGTAACGTCGATCGTGGTGTTCTGGCTTGCGTACTCGCTGAACTGCCGAGACGCCGAATCCAGGTCCCGCTTCACCGCTTGCAGGCGTTGCTCGATAAACACGCGCTGGCGCCGCGCGGAAGAGGTTGAAACCTGTGCCACCAATCGGTCCAGTTCCTCGACGTAAGCCTGCGCCAGTCCGGCGGCGCGATGGGGGTCGCGATCGGTGACCGTGATTGTGATCACCCCGCTTTTGCGGTCTTCGGAGATGTGGGTGAGCTGCGCCAGGTTTTTACGGGCCTCCTGCCAGTAACGGTCGTGATAAACCTTGCGCAAATCGAAGCGGTCGATGAGCCGGTCCTCGACGGTGCGCCCGTTCAGGATCTCGACGAAGAGCGCGCCAGAACCCCGCATGCCCAATAGATCGCTGGCGAGCGAACCAAGGCCGAGGCCTCCCTTGCCTGCCATAGCCGCCATCATGGCCATGCCCGATCCGGATTGCGCGTCGGGCGGCATGAGGCGGGTAGTCGATTCGTAGCGCTTGGGAATCACGAAGGCGACGATGGTTGACAAGATCAAGCCCCAGACGGTGGCGCGCACCAGGAATCTGCGACGTTCCCACAGAACCCAGAGCCATTCCGCACCGTCGCGGTCAGGATTGAGGGCGAGTTGCTCGTCCAGGTAACTGGTAGTGACCGGCTCGATTTCCGGCGGGCTTTCCACTACACGAGCTGTGGATTCATTCGTCTGCTTCACAATCTCTTCCTGGACGCTTGGGTCAGCGCGATAGGGCATACAGGGACTTCGTCATCCACATAAACCTCTCACGGACGATGGCGCCCGACGGAAACAGGGAATGCAGTTCCTTGAAGGTCACCAGCCGCAGTTCGTCAACATAAGCGGCCGCAGCTTCACGGGATGGTTTCGTAATTAGCCCCCACACGGTTAAGCGGGCCAAGCGTCTCTGAAGAAATTTCGGAAGCCAATGGAAGCAGGGAACGAGCATATGCATGTCGAAAGGAAAACGACGATTGGGAGTCTGAACAAAGTAGCGCTTGGACATCCGTTTGATTTCGCCAGCCAGGAGTTTTTGCTTTTCATAACTCCCCAGGTGTTCAATCAAGGAGTTGCAGAACACAACATCGAAAGAGTCATCGGGGAAAGGCAGCCGGGTCGCATCGGCCGCTATCCAGCGCACCTTGTCTTGTAGCGGAGGATTCTCTGGGATTCCAAGATTCACGATCGTCAGATCAGGCAGCACCTCAGCGTACGTCCAGAGTTGGGCAGTCCCTCCTAAATCGAGCACCTTCGTGTCCTTGGATATTTTGAACTCACGTAAGAACTCGCACATTCGGCGTCGCCGGAAATGGCTAAACTGTGAACTTAGCAATGACACGGTTCCTCTCTCCGTACCCCTTACCGCCCCCGGAATTTTGGCCAGAATGTGGCTTCGACCGTTGACGTCCAGTTGGTTTGCGCGGTCGGCGCTAAGATAGGTGCGAACCATTTTTCATATTGGACGGAGCCCGACAAGCTCAAGTCCCGATGCAACCGCCAGTTAAACTTTACCGAGCCGTCGTTTAGCGTTTCTCCGCCAGGAATGAAATCCTCAGCGACCTTGGCATGCCGGTAAGCAGGTTGTAGTGAAATTCGGGGAGTGAACGAATAGGTGCTCCATGCTTGGAAACCCATCCCTTCTCGTCCAATCCAGTCGCCGATCAGGCTATTCTTGTTGGTGTACAGGTCGTGGTAAAAGGCGTCCCAATAGACGTAATCGCCGCTCCTGCTCCGCGGGGTCGGAGGATCCGTGTAAACGGCTTCGACTCGAAAATCCAATTTTGGCAAGCGCGGCAATCGGGGTATGTACATCCCTGATCGCACCGCCGTTCGCGCCGGGAAATAGATGGGGTTCTTGCTCACGTCAACGTTGAAGGGATTGCTTTCGGGCACAAGCCCCTCTGCGTATAGCGTGAGCCAATGCCGGACATGCGGAAGGCGATAAGAGAAGTCGAGCCCTATGGTCCGCTTACCGGGATTTCGGCTGGCCGGATACTCGAAAGAGGATTTAGTAGCCACGTAGCTCTCCCAGATCGCGCCCAAGGTTAGCGCGCGGCCCACGCCGCCGAATTCGGTTGTACGCTCGATTCCGATTTCCCAATTTGCCGTGGTTTTGAAACTAATCTTTTCACCGTGAATCAACGGTCGCGGGGGGAATTCATTGCCCGATAGTTTTCCAAAGAATAAATCGAATTTGACCAGGCCGAGCCGCCGGAAAATCCAGGGCAGCTCAAAGGCCGTTCGGCTCGCCCGGAAGGCGTAAATAGGTTCAGCATTGTCGCCGAAGAGCAGTGCGCCGCCCTCACCGGGGCCCCACCATAGGCTCTGCTTCCCAAACGAGAGATTCCATCCGTCTGCTTTCACTGCGGCGTAAGTGTCGAGGAGCCTGAACTGATCCACGGTTGCAACCGGAACATTTGGCTGGACCGGATTTTGGTCAACGGTAGCAATCGCTTGTCGAACGGGGAGTGAATAGCCGGGTGCAGAAGGCGAGTGCTGATACTCACCCCGAACATAAAGGGTGAAGCGTCCTGCCGTGCCATAGCCGGAAAAACCGTCGTAAGTGTTGAATCCCTGTTGATAGGGACGGCCGAAGTTATTGATAATGGTCTGCCCGAAATGATAGCTGTCGTTCAGTGGCGTCCCGCTGATCGATACATCTCGCGTGTAGATCGATTCAACTTTCGCCGAATTGTTAGATTTGCCGTCGAGGAGTCCCAGTTCGAATGCGAATTCCTGTTCGAGCAGAAGTTCAAGGGCGGCGATTCCTTCTGGAGAGCTTCCGTCTGCCTCCAGTTTACCTTTGGCCTCGTTCACCAAGTTCGCGGTTTCAAGGCGAGTCCAGGGCCTCGACGCGAGAAACATAGTGCCGATATAGCCCAGGCTCGCCAGTTTCTCCACGGCCGGATAGACCCAGCTATCGAGAGGCACGTATGGCGATCCCATATGGTCGGGATTGTGAACCTTCTCTTCAGTGTCTGAGTCTTCTTCATAATTGCCCCATCCCGCGCCGCCGAGTTCGGGGTCGTGATGAGCGCGATAGATCTGGCGCGCAAAATACCATCCGAGAGCGGCGCCCACTACGACATCGGAAGAGAAGTGTTGTTTGCCGGTAACGCGCGTTAGCGTCGCTGTAGAGGCTAGGCCGTAGGCGGCGATCTTCGTCAGCGTCCCCGGATACTCATGCGCGACCACGCTCGCGACCGACCAGGCCACCGCGGAGTGCTCGGAGGGGAATGACGCTCCACTCTGAAAGAACGTCCCCTCTCCGTTTCCTTCAAGCGGCCTGGGACGCTGGGTCATGGTCTTGAACAAATACGCTACTGCCGTGCTATTGAGAGCGGCCTCGCCGGCGAGAAACCCGGTTTCGCGCAGATGGCCGTTGTGAACGAAATGTCCCCAGAGGTAGGAACCGCCGGCAACGCCGATGAGCGAATAGGTGGCGTAGTCAGAAATCTTCTTGCTTCGGTCGATCTGCGAAGCGTTATCCGGAATCTGCCGCGAGATCGCAGCATCGTTTGCCATTAGCGTTGCTGTGAAAGCGGCGAGGGGAGCAAGAACCTTCGCATCTGACCAGCGCAAATGAAACGGCGCTGTCCAGAACTGTTCCTGGTCGAGCGCGAGATGTTTGATAAAGGGCTTCACCAGCCGATTTTCTGGATCTTCTCCAGCGGGCAAGAAGGTCGTTTGATTCAAGGACGTCGTCTGATTCTTGTGGGGCGATTCCGTTTTCGCGTCCAGCGCGGGCGAAGACGGCTGCGAATCGGTCTGAGCGGTGCCCCGTTCCATCGCGAAAAGAGTTACTAGCAGCACTGCAAGAATCCAGAGTCTCATCCGCCTGGGCTTACGGAAGCGCAACGGCTGCAACCAACGCGGAAGACGCCGCGATCTGCGCGATGGACAGAACGTTTTTCATAGTACTGCTGCCAAGCGTCGGCTTCTCCGGTACCACAATCGTGTCGCCCAGACCCGTCGCCGCCGAGAGCACACCGCCGGACCAATAGCCGCCCTGTTTGCTCGTTACCGAACCGTCCGCTCGGACGATGAAGGTTGCGCCTTTGTCTGCAAGCCGTGTGGCGCCTCCCGCGCGGGATAGATACCAGCCGGCATTCCTCCCTGGCATATAAGTGAGGGAGTTAGAGTTGTAGACCT
>Ga0187803_10000614_pt1 | contig 14131 bp, 10 predicted proteins | sample NC_wetland_sal_i_2_FD_132425 | JGI IMG/M metagenome (GOLD analysis project Ga0187803, IMG submission 132425) | Wetland sediment microbial communities from Neuse River Estuary, North Carolina, USA - Control_3 | ecosystem: Environmental > Aquatic > Freshwater > Wetlands > Sediment | place: USA...
CGCCGCCGTGTATGACCAGGATCTCATGGCCATGATGTGCGAGCTCGGCGACGTGTCCCGAGAGAGAACGAATCGCCGACATATGCTCGAGAAGAGCCCCGGCGAATTTGATGACAATTCTCATAGCAATCCCGTCTGCTCTTCGAGGCCCAGCATCAGGTTGAGATTTTGAACCGCTTGCCCCGCGGCGCCTTTCCCCAAGTTATCCAGGCATGAAACCACGACCAGCCGCTTTCCTTCCGCATCCAGTGCAAAGCCGATGTCGCAGAAGTTGGTATTTGTCACGTGCTGCAATTCCGGCAATTTTCCCGCACGCCAGACGCGCACCAGCGGTTTCCCGGCAAAGTATTCGCGGTAAAGCTTCTCGATCCCTTCCGGAGTTTGCTTGGCAGCGAGGGCGACGTAAATCGTGGAAAGAATGCCGCGCGAGACGGGAAGCAGGTGTGTGGTGAAAACCACCTGCGACTCCGGCAAACCGGTATGTTCGAGGATTTCCGGGGTATGGCGGTGCGAAAAAAGATTGTAAGCGCGGAAGTTGTCGTCAACTTCTACGAAGTGCAAATCGCGGCGGGGGTCCTTGCCGGCGCCGCTGGCGCCTGACTTGCAATCGCAAATCACATTCTGCGAAGGCGCAAGCAGGTTCGCCTGCAACAGTGGCTGCAGCGCGAGGATGACGCTGGTCGCGTAGCAGCCGGGATTGGCAACGAGCTTGGCGGTGCGTACGCGATCGGCGTAGAGCTCCGGCAAACCGTACACGGCTTCGCCAAGGCGGGCAGCGTGCGGCGCGGGGAGGTTGTACCAGGAAGTGAAGGTCTCCGCCAAAGGAAAACGAAACGCGCCGCTAAGATCGATCACGCGAAGGCCGGCATCGAGGAGTTTGGGAGCGAACTCCGCGGAGAATTCATGGGGCGTGGCAAGAAACGCCGTGCCTGCCGGGCTGGCCGTGATGGCATCGAGAGAAAGAGGGCGCAAAGGTGCTTCACCACGGGCACGCAGTTGAGGAAACAGCTGGGATAGGCAGTGAAAACCATTGGTCTCACGCACGTAGAAAGTGGGCTGAGCAATGGCGGGATGACGGAGCAGCAGCGTGGCCAACTCGAAACCCGTGTAGCCGGTAACGCCAATGACAGCAATGTGCCGGGGATCCCTCATCTCACGTGAGACTCGATTTCTTTCTGGAGGGATTCGCGGCTCTTGCGGTTCGGCGTAATGATCAGCACGGTGTCATCGCCGGCGATGGTGCCGGCGATCTCTGGAAATTTCGCGCCGTCAACGGCAGCCGCGAGGGGTTGTGCGCCACTCGGTGGTGTTTTGAGAACAAGAAGATTCTCCGCGGGGCGGATGTCCAGCAGGAATTCGCGGAGCGCGCGGGTGAGGGGCGGCAGCGTGGCTGCTTCCTCGGGCAGCGCGGAAGCGGCACGATAGCCCTCGCTGGTCTTGACCAGCCGGAGTTCCTGAAGGTCGCGCGAAAGCGTGGCCTGGGTGACGCGCATGTGCTGCTGCGCAAGGCGCCGCCGAAGATCCTTCTGGTTGGAGATCCGTTCGGCGGATACCAGGCGGAGGATCTGGCCGTGGCGAAATGTTTTCGTGACGCTCATAAGGTCCGTGTATGCATACGAGTGTATATTTATACAGCCCCGGGCCAATGGCTGTCAAATCATTTCCTGCGCTGTTTGTGCGGCAGGAAACAAGCCACGCATCGCTGCCGTGCGCGTGGGATTACGCTATGATGTTGGTGCTGCACGGACTCGCTCACCCGTTCGCCGGGGTCCTTCCACCTCTCGCGGGTTTCCCGTCATTCAAAGGAGTCGGCTATGGCCAAAGAACGCACGCCTAAAAAGCCACGCGAACAATACCGCTTGCGTACACGGTTGATTCACGGAAGTTTCGCCACCGGTCGGTGGGACTACGATCACCACGTTGTGCCGCCGCAATCGAGTTCGGCTACCTACCGATTGTCGTCGGTGCATCGAGGCGCACAAGGATTCGTTGAGTTTGCCACGCCGGAATCACGGCGCGCCCCCATTTATATCTACGACCGCCTGGACGAACCGACGCGAGGCATGTTGGAAGAGAATCTGGCGGCCGCCGAAGGTGGTGAGGTAGCGGTGGCGTTTGCCACCGGAATGGCCGCGGTCAGCGCGGCGCTGGGAATCCTGACCGCCGCAGGCGAGCAAATCGTGGCCCATCATGTCTTGTATGGTTGTACGCATAGCCTGGTGACCAACTGGCTGCCGCGCTACAAAATTCATACCGACTTCTGCGACCTGACCGAGCCGGAGTCGCTTTTGAAAGTGGCCACCAAGCAGTGCCGGGTCGTCTATTTCGAGACGCCCGTAAATCCCACCATGGAATTAGTGGACATGCGCGCGGTGCGGCAAGTGGTCGATCGTCTAAACGCCGGCAGATCGGAGACAGAGAAGATTCGTATCGTCGTGGACAATACCTTCGCGACGCCTTATTGCCAGCGGCCGCTGGAGCACGGTGTGGACCTGGTAGTGCACAGCCTGACCAAGGATATTGGTGGGTTCGGGACGGAAACGGGCGGAGCGGTGATCGGCCCAAGCGCATATTTCAATCACCTGATGCTCTATCGTAAAGATTTTGGCGGCGTGCTCTCACCGAAAAATGCCTGGCCGATCCTGGTTTACGGCCTTCCCACGCTGGCGGCGCGGATGGTGAACCAACAGAAAAGCGCGATGCAAGTGGCAGAATTTTTGCTGCACGAGCCGAAGGTGGCCCGAGTTGTCTATCCCGGTTTATCGAACTATCCACAGCGGGAACTGGCGCACCGGCAGATGACCACGGCCGATGGTTCCTTTGCGCCCGGCAGCATGCTGTATTTCGAATTGAAGGGTTCCAACGGCAGCGCGAAGGCGGCTGCAGATGCTGCGGAACGGTTCGTCGACCATGTCGCAGAAAAGTCTTACACCATCACGCTGGCAGTGAGCCTTGGACAGATCAAGACGCTAATCGAGAGTCCCTTCTCGATGACCCATGCGGCGGTCCCGGATGAAGAAAAGCTTCGCTGTGGATTGAAGCCCGGAGGCATTCGCCTTTCCCTGGGTTTGGAAGATTGGCACGACATTATCGCGGACTTGGAGGACGCCTTGGAGGTGGTCTGACCGTAAGGACAGGGTGAGGGGCGCTGCATCATTGGTGGCATAATGCAGATGATGCTAGCTTTTCGGCCCGGGGAATGTTACCTATCAACAATCACCGGTTATAGCCAATGACTGAATTGTGCCACATCTCTGGATGCAAGCACGACGTGCCCGCCGCCTTGGCCGAGCAGAAACTCTGCGTCCTGCATTTCACGCTGTCGCTGGAAGCGAGCTGCGCGGAGATGCGCCGGGAAACCGCCTTAGGGAACACGCCCCATGAAAGGCAGCGGGAGATCATGCGATTTATTACGGAGCATGGGGAGAAACTGGCGCGCGTTGCGACCAGCGGATTGCATTTGACGGATGACCTGAAAGCCCGCGTGCTTAGCACCTTTCTTACGCTGATGAACCTGCGGGAAAACCTGGACCGGGCGGCCATGCGCACACCGATGGGCCGTGGTGGCATCCTCCGTTAAAACCCGTATCCCGCGCCGCTGCATAGCAAGCACAACGGGCTCGCTATCGCCATTTCTTTCGTGCCCATCCGGAGGGACTGAACCCAGCGACGTGTTCCTGGCCATCTGATCCAACTGGCCCGAGAAGCCTCGGTCGCGGGTATATCGAGTCCGGAGGGTAAATCACGTAAGATAGAGTCCCAGCATTCGAAGCTCTTTCATGATCGCTCAAAAGGCATCTGAGGAAGCAACGCCCGTATGCGACCCCTCGTTTGAATGATGGAACGGATGAACTTCCGCTGGGCCAATGGTTTGCGAGTATTTGCGCTCCTGACGCCGTTGTTGGGAGGGACGCTTGCGTGTGCCCAGGCGACGACGGGAGAAAAAACCACGACCTCCCCTGCGCAAGTCGTGCGAGAAATCCGTATCGTAAAAGAAGATGGCGGCGTCCTAGCGACGAATCCCCATGGCATTGCCGTGAAGCCCGGCGAACCGCTGAATCGCGACGAAGTTGCGGCCAGCATCCAGACGCTCTATCAGACCGGCGACTACGCGGACCTGCAGGCAGTCGTAACGCCCGAAGCAGAGGGTGTCCGGCTGGACTTTGTTGTGCGTGAAAACCTTTTTATCAATCGGGTTTTGATCGAGGGTTTGAAGCCGCCTCCTACTGATGCCTCGGCGGTAGCCGCGATGCAGTTGTCCCTGGGACAGACGTACCGCACGAGAGATATTGAAGATGCGGTGGGCCGGCTGCAGGAGACGTTACGAGACGAAGGTCTTTACCAGGCCAAAGTCACCGTCGAACAACAGCCTCACACGGAGACTCATCAATTGGACGTGGTCGTGCACGTGAATCCGGGCCCACGCGTGCATCTCGATAGTGTGGAACTGTTAAACAACACGGAATTCCGGGATGCCGAACTCCTGCGACTGCTCAACCTCAAGCCGGCCAGCGAACTGACGATCGCGCGACTGCAGTCGGCCACGGGTCGCATCCGCAAATTTCTCGAGAAAAAGGGGCACTTGAGCGGTCGAGTGTCGCTTCGTCGCGGGGAATACAAGGAAGCCTCCAACTCCCTGCCACTCACGCTCGAAGTAACCGCGGGCCCCACCATTCGCATAACCGTGCAGGGCGCGAAGTTTTCAAAGCGCAATATGAAGAAACTGATCCCGGTGTATCAGGAAGCCTCCGTGGATGCCGACTTACTCGAAGAAGGAAAGCGGAATTTACGGGAACGGCTGGAGCGCGAAGGTTATTTTGACGCCGGCGTGGACTACGTCGTGACGACAGCTACGACGCAGAGCGGAAACTCCGAACTGAAGACCCAAGAGCAGACCATCACCTATGAAGTGAATCGCGGGATTCGCTACAAAGGGCTGCGCATCGAGATCGCCGGAAACCACTATTTCAGCACGGATCTCCTGCTCAGCCGGCTCTCCATCACCCCTAGCTCTCCGTTCGTGAAACCGCGCTTCAGCCGGCTGCTGCTGGATGCAGACGTCCTCTCGATGAAGAACCTTTATGCGGCCAACGGGTTTCTTTCCGCGACGGTTGCCGGAACCACGCCCTCTGGAAACAGGCAAAAAGGGGGAGAGCTACTCGTTCGCTACGAAATCAACGAAGGGAAACAAACCCTGGTCTCCAGCTTGAAGCTGGAAGGAATGAGTGCGATCGGCGAACAGGAGCTTCGCGGCGTGGTCGGCTCGTTGCCTGGGCAGCCATATTCGGAAATCAGCGTCGCTTCGGACCGCGACAATATTCTTGCCCTCTATTTCAACGAGGGTTTTCCAAGCGCCACTTTTTCGTGGACTGCCTTGCCCGACACCTCCAAGGAAGCGGAGAACCCAGCGGCCAAGGATGCGGCCGCCAACGTTAAGAGTGGGGAACCGTCTTCGATCGCAGCACGGCTTTCCATCGAGCGAGCTCAGCCGATGATGTTGGTTTACAAAATTCAAGAAGGTCCTCAGGTGAAGGTGCGCCGTGTGCTCCTGGCCGGCTACAACCACACTCGGCCGCGCGTAATACAACGCGAAGTAAAGTTGCAGCCGGGCGACCCGCTTCGCGAAGGCGATGTAGTGGAGTCCCAGCAGAAGCTCTATAACCTGGGAGTCTTTAACCGCATCACCATCGATGCGCAAAACGCCAACGGCAGCGAACCGGAAAAAGATGTGGTCGTGCTTGTGGAAGAAGCAAAACGCTACACCATAGGTTATGGAGGTGGTTTCGAAGCACAGCGGCTGGCCAGTACCACGGACCCCACCGGCGGGCAAGTGGAAGCCTCTCCGCGGGGAATCCTGGAAATCTCCAGACAAAATTTGACCGGGCGAGCCGATTCGCTCGCCTTGAAACTCCGCGCAAGTACGATCCAGGGCCGCGCTTTGCTGGCCTACACGGCGCCGAACACTCTGAATTACCAGAACCTGAGCTTGCAGGCAACCGCTTATGTCGAGAAGACGCAGGATATAAACACTTTCACGCAGACTCGCTATGAAGGTAACCTGCAGATTACGGACCAGCTGACGCCCCGAGAGTCATTTCTGGTTCGCTATGCCTTCCGCAAAATTACCCTGAGCAATCTGAATATTCCCTCGGAGGAAGTGCCACTCTTCAATCAGCCGACGCTGGTCTCCGAATTCAGCACCACGTGGTTTCGTGACACGCGCGATAATCCAGCCGACGCCAGCAAAGGATCGTTCAATACAGCGGACTTCAGCGTGGCGGGAACAGCGCTCGGCTCCAGCGCGAGTTTCCTCCGGTTCTTTGTTCAAAACTCGACTTATCACCCGATCAGCCGCAACTGGAGCTTCGCGCGATCCATCCGGCTTGGCATACTGCACCCCTATGCTTCGACGGTTTCACTGAGTTTTCCCGCACCGACCGTGACGCCTGTGCCTCAATTGATTCCGCTCCCGGAGCGGTTTTTTGGTGGCGGCGGAACGTCCTTGCGTGGCTTTGAGCTGAATCAAGCAGGGCCTCGGGATGCGCTCACAGGTTTTCCGGTTGGTGGCCAAGCCACACTCGTATTGAATCAGGAATTGCGTTTTCCTCTGAAGTTGCCGATTGTTGGAACAAGTCTCGGCGGCACGATCTTCTATGATGGGGGAAATGTGTACAGTCGCCTGGACCGGATTACGCTGCGCTGGTCGTCTCCCGAGCCGGTTTTCAAGACCGCCTATCCCGGGAAGAACCCCGGGCCCTTCAATCCCACTTCCTGCGTTTACAATTGCACGAACGAGCTCAACTATTTTTCGCATACGATCGGGATCGGGTTGCGCTACGGCACACCCGTGGGCCCCATTCGAATTGATCTGGGTTACGCCTTAAACCGGCCGGAATTTGTGATCCCTTGCAGGAATGCCGCGGTTTTGTGTCAGCAGGGAGACCGTGTACCGAAGCTGCAGATCTTCTTCAATTTAGGTTCGAGTTTCTAATGCAGCTTCGTAGAAAATGCGGGATCGCCGTCCTAAGCGTGATGGCATTGGTGGCCTGCACTAGCGCGCAAGAAGTCGTGGATCGGATAGCCGCGCGCGTGGATACGGATATCATCCTCCTGAGCGACGTGCGCGCACTGGCCCGCTACCAGGTTTTCCTGGACGGCAAAGCCGAGAGCGATGCAGAAATTCTCGATCGCCTGATTGACCAGTGGATGGTGCGGAACGAGGCCAAGGCGGCCTTGTTCCCACAACCTTCGGATGAGGAGGTCAACCGCAGCCTGGAGCGCTTGAAACGATCTTTTTCTTCGCCGGAAGAGTACGACGAGCGCAGGAAACAGAGCGGGCTGACACAAGAAGATGTGGAGCGAATGCTCAGATCGCAACTCTATTTGAGCAATTATCTGGATTCCCGTTTCCGGGCGTCCATCCAGATCGAAGAGAAAGATATCGAAGAATTTTACAAAACGCGCGTCGTGCCCAGAGCAGAATCCCGCGGCCAAAGCCCGCCCACACTCGAAGCGGCACGCGGCTTCATTCAGGAAGCCTTGGTCCAACGGGCCATCAACGTCCAGGCAGACCGCTGGCTTAAGGAAAGCCGTGCGCGACTGCACGTAGAAAAAATGCTCGTAGAGGGCCCGAAATGACCAAAGAATCGCGCTGGCGCAAGATTCTCTGGGTGGAGCACCTGCTGTGGGTGCTGGGCACCTGGACGCTGCTGCTGATTGCGCTCGCAGTGATCGCTGTGGGAAGCGGATTGGCGAATCCTCTTCTGCGCAGGATCTTGGTACACCGCCTGGAAACGCTGACCGGCGGGCACGTGGAAATCCGGACGGTCTCGGTGGGCTGGTTTTCGTTGAATGCGACGATCAACGGGTTGGTGGTCCACGGCAAGGAACCTCCCAGCACCGAACCCCTCCTCAGCGTCGAGCAGGCGCGCGTGGGTTTGCGAATTGACTCGTTCTGGGGACGGCGTGTCGGACTGAACGATCTCATCCTTCTGCAACCGCATCTGCATCTGCGCGTCGAAAAAGACGGACGAAACAATTTGCCGACGCTCGCCCGCACTTTCAGCACATCGAAAGAGCCGGCCCTGCTACGACTCATCGACCTCCATGTTCGTCATGTGGAGATTAAAGACGGCTGGATTCTCTTCAACAACGTGAAGTCCCTCGTGGGAATGGAAGGGGGAGAACTGCAACTGGGAGTGGGGCAGGGCGAGTCCGCAACTGGACCGGTGTATTTGGGGACGCTGGAGTGGCAATCCATCGAATTGGCAAGGCGCAGGGATGTGCCCGTTCCCGCCAATGTTTCGGCCAAATTTTCCTTGCGGGCCGAGGGTTTGTCGGTGGATCAAGCCGTTATTGATGTTGGTCGGTCGCATCTGGACTTGCAGGCAGATACCAAGGATCTGGTCACTCCGCAGTGGACGTACAAGTACCGAGCCTGGCTCGACCTGCTGGATATCCGCGAAATCTTCCGTACGCCTGAGGTGCCTCTTGGGCGAATCGATGTGCGCGGTGACGGCACGATGGAAAATGGCGCGATCCTTGGAAAGGGAAGTTACGCCGCAGATAACATCACACTGGGATTTCAGGATTTTCATGCGGCAAACTTGAGCAGCCGTTCCAGTTACACTCTGGAGCCCAAAGGAGTAGTTTTGCCGGATTTTGCCGCCTATGCCCTGGGAGGCAGCGTGAAGGGGCGCGTTTCCATGCGCTACGAAGGGCTGCAGTTCCGCGCCGAAACCAAGCTGCAGGGCATCCGCCTGGCCGCGGTCTTTCCGGCCGTCGACCACGAAGGATTTCCCGTGGATCAATTGCACTGGGATTCCGTACTTTCCGCCGACACCGTGGAAACCTGGCGCGAAAACTTCCGGGATTTTGATCTCTCCGCGCGCATGCATTGGGAAACTCCGGAAGAAGTTGCCGCAAGGCACATGCCCGTGACGGGAGATTGGAAACTGCGATACAGGTATGAACCCAACATCCTGGCGATCTCCCAGGGCGAATTTGAAACGCCCACTTCGCGCGGAACCTTCACGGGGGTCCTGGCTCCTCAGAACACCGCGCTCGATGCGCGCCTGGAAATTGGTTCCTTGCTTGTGTGGAACGACTTCATCCATGCGATTGCCGGCGACAAGCCGGGTACTCCGGAAGCCGCCGTGCGCATGGACGGATCGTTGGTGTGGGGCGGAACCATTACAGGTCCGTCCGACGGCCCCGAGTTCCAAGGGCATTTCCGGGGAGAGCATGTCCGCTACGCTAACCTGCACCTGGATGCGATCGATGGGGATCTGACCTACTCTCCCAGTCGCCTGACGATTGCCCGGGGGCACGCCGTGGGTGGCGAGATGCGTGCAGACATCGATGGGCAGTTGGAATTGACCGATTGGGAATTCCGGCCGGAGAACCAGTGGAGCAGCGAACTCAATCTTGAAAAAGTTCCGATCGAGGCGCTGATGCAGCTTGCGGGTTGGGATTATCCGTTGACCGGAGCAATCACGGGCCAATTCCATGGACGGGGAACTCGCGCAGAGCCGATGTTGACCGGACTCCTCGATGTGGCCGACGCGGAAGCTTATACCGTGCCGTTCAACCGCTTGCGCGGCCAGCTCACAGTGATGCCCGATGAAGTGCGCCTGAACAACGCAGAGTTGCGCTTCTTTGCGCCGGGAACGGAAAAAACCGGCGGCGCGGGCATCGTGACGGGCACGGTTGCCTACAAGTTTGCGGACAGTTCTTTAACCACGGATCTGGTGGGCGCCTCGCTTCCGCTGGCCAATTTCCGGAGGATCAAAGCCACCAAGTTGCCCCTGGGAGGACAATTTTCCTTCCGGTTGAAATCCAGTGGCCCGGCGCAACGGCCACAGGCGGAAGGCAGCTTCCGGGTTGTGGACTTGCACATGGGAAGTGAGGTGATTGGCAGTTTTGGAGGGGACCTCAATGCTGACGGACAGACCGCGAAACTCAATTTGAGTTCCGCGATGAGCGAGGGTGCGATCGGCGGTGAAATTACACTTGGGCTCGCGGACCCCATGCCGCTAATTGGCAAGATTTCCATTAAAAACATCAATCTCGATCCTTATTTGCTCTCCGCGTTACACCTGGAAAAATTCAATGGACACGGCACGGCGGACGGTGACATCAGCATAAAGGGCGAGGTGCTACATCCCGAGACTTTGCTAGTCGATGGGAATTTCACTCAGCTGAATTTGACCTATGGGGGAGTGCAGTTGGAAAATGCCGGGCCCATCCACCTGACGTCTTCCCAGGACAATCTAAAAATTCTGAGTGCCGCGCTGAAGGGTACCGACACGAACGCGGAGCTGACCGGATCAGTCCAGTTCACCGGGAGGCGTGATGTTTCGCTGAAGTTAAATGGTTCGGTCGACCTGCGGCTGCTTAGCGGCTCCATCCCCGACGTCGATACCACGGGCCACGCTGACATAAACGCTTCGGTTGAGGGCACACTGGACCGCCCGCGCATTATTGGCCGCGTCCGGTTGAGCGATGTTTCGGCGCGTTCGCCCGATTTCCCGACGGGACTCAGTAATCTCAGAGGCGACCTGGTGTTCGATGCAAACCGGCTGTTTTTCGAGAACTTGAACGGCGATGCCGGTGGCGGGGTAATTTCGCTTGCGGGCACCGTGAATTATTCGGACAAGCCCATGCGGTATGAAATTTCCGCGAAAACCGACCGATTGCGCATCCGCTATCCCGAAGGGATAAGTTGGCTTGGGGGCGGCTTTCTGCGCCTGACCGGCACAATGGATGGAGGCTTGCTCACCGGAAAAGTGCTGATTCAGCGCGTGACCTTGAGCGAAGGCCTGGAATCTGCCGGCCTCCTCGTTTCAAGTTCAAGCCCCGGAGGATCCAGCAATTCCAGCTTTTTGCGAAACCTGCAACTGGACGTAGAGGGAGCGTCTACGCCGGATTCCCAGGTGGAGTGGCCCGGAGCGCACCTGGAGGCGGAGGCCAACCTGCGAGTCCGCGGAACCGCCGAACACCCCATCCTGCTCGGGCACATTCACGTGCTTTCGGGAGAATTGTATTTTCACGACAGCCGCTACCGGGTGGCTCGTGGCGACCTGAATTTCGCCAATCCGTTCCGGCTGGACCCGGTCATAAGCGTCGAGGCAACCACCAACATCCAGCAGTATGAGATCACCCTGAATTTCAGCGGCCAAGCCAGCAAGATGAGCCTTTCCTACCGATCCGATCCGCCGTTGCCTGGGAATGACATCATCACCTTGCTGGCCATGGGCCAAACTACCTCAGAAGCAGCGCTGCGCACGGGCGGAACCACGCAAAGCAACACGACGGGAGCGTCGGCGCTGCTTTCGGAAGCGATCTCCAGCCAATTGGGCGGCCGCGTCGAACGGCTCTTTGGGATTACGCGATTCCGCGTGGACCCGGGGCTGGCGGGAGTGGGCACGAGCGGCTCCGGGCAGAACGCCGCCGCGCGCGTGACCGTGGAGCAGCAGGTGGCGCACAACCTCACCGTGACCTACGTGTCAAACGTGAGCTCGACGCAACAGCAGGTAATTCAGGTGGAGTACAACGTAACTCGGAATATTTCGGTGGTGGCTTTGCGGGACCAGAACGGCACGTTTGGCATCGACATCAAATTCAAGAAGCGCCTGAAGTAGAACTCTCTATCGAATTTGCGGAGAAAAAGCTTACTGCTGGTCCAGCTGCTGGGCGGACTGTTGGCCTGCATCCTGCTTCTGTAGCCGGCGCTGCCCTACAGGCCGACGCGGCCCATTATTGGTAAGGCGGACATTTTGCCCGACGCCGGGGTTTTCCTGCTTCGCTTCCTGAAGCGCATCCTTCACGGCCTTGGCGGCCTCGGCGCGTGTGGCTTCCTGTATTTCCCGGAAGATCTTTGGGCTTTCCGCGGCTACTTTCTGGCCGAGCGGCGAACCATAAAACTGAAGCAGATTCTTGATCTCTTCGTCTGTGTAGTGCTTGTCATAAAGCGCCACCAGTTGCTCGTTCACCCGATCCACGTCGTATCTCTTCTCGTATTCATTGATCGTGGAGTTCACAAAGGCCTGGCCCTTCTCATCGCTCGAGACGGAAACCAGCAGTCTTTCGCGGTACTGTTCGGCGGATTGCCGCACGGAGTCTTGTAACTGGTCGCGCGCACCCACGAGCTCGAGCAGCGCGCGGATATCGGCGTCCTTTGCGGGGTCGACGGCGGCGGGGGTCGTGGCGTTCTGCTTGGTGGTGGGGGATTGAGCCGCCGCTTGCACGGAGCTCGGTGCGCCACCTTGAATCGCTACAAAAAACATGCCCACGTAAATCGCAATGAGTGCCAACGCCGCTTTCATAACAACCTCCAAGCTCCGAAGTGCTAAACCATGGAGCGCCCGAGCCCGCTACTATGCCCATGATTGTATGTACTGCAAATGTTGTGCGCGCCTGCTCTGGCGTACAGTTTTGCTGCGTCGGTCACTGTTCGGAGGTGCAGGAAGAAAACGCACATGTATGATGAAGAGAATTTCGACAATGAGAGACGCGTACTGTACCTAGAGTTCCACTTGCCGTACGTGCGGGCACCCGCGCCCAGAACGGATGATTCCCGTGCGGCCATCGCGTCCTGCATCGGCTACACTAATCCTATTGCTGAGAGTCCACCACACGGCGGGTACGGGGCCGAGTCGTGGCGGAAATCAATATCCAGGGCTGGCAACTTCCATGTCAGGCGATCCCTATCTGGAACTGCGCGAGACGATGGTGGAAACGCAGCTCCGAAAACGCGGTGTCAAGGATGAGGGCGTTCTGCGCGCCATGGCTGCCGTTCCGCGGCATGAATTTGTTCCACCGCAATCCGTCAGCCTGGCTTATGCCGACGAACCGCTTCCGATAGGCGGGGGCCAGACCATTTCGCAACCGTATATCGTCGCAGCCATGACCGAGGCCCTGCAATTGCGCGGTTCAGAAAGAGTCCTTGAAATTGGAACCGGCAGCGGGTATCAAGCCGCCGTGCTTTCCCTCCTGTGCCAGGAAATCTATAGCATCGAATGCCGTCCGGAACTGGCGCGGTCCGCGGCCGAACGCCTGCAGCGGTTGGGATTCCACAATGCGCATGTGCACTGTGGCGATGGGACCCTGGGCCTGAAGGAATTCGCGCCGTATGACGCCATCCTCGTGGCCGCGGCCGCACCCTCGCTGCCTGAGCCCCTGCTGGAGCAATTGAATGAGGGAGGGCGCATGATCGCCCCCATCGGCACGGAAGAACACCAGCAGTTGTTGCTGTTGACCCGGCATGGAAACAACTATGATTCCGAACGCGGCGAGGGGTGCCGCTTCGTGCCGCTGATCGGCCGCTACGGTTGGAAGGACTGGGAACTCCTTTGAGCGCCGCACCTGAACTCTCCATCATCATTCCTTCGTTCAATGAAGAGCTGCGATTGCCCGGGACACTCGAAAAGATTGCCCGTTACATCGGAAACGCAGGGCACGATACGGAAATCCTAGTGGTGGACGACGGCTCCACGGACCGCACCGCCGCAGTCGCGGAGTCGTGGCGAGACCGGATTCCGCAGCTGCGGGTGCTCTCGAATGGAATCAATCGCGGCAAGGGTTTCAGCGTGCGCCACGGCTCCCTGGAAGCGCGCGGCGAAATCATCCTGTTTACGGATGCGGACCTCTCCTCTCCCATCGAGGAAGGGGAAAAGTTGTTTGCCGCGCTGCAATCCCACGACGTGGCCATCGGCAGCCGCGCCGTTGACCGCAGCCTGATTGAAGTGCACGAGTCATTATTACGGGAGTTTGCGGGCATCATCTTCAACCGGATTGTGCGCACAATTCTGTGGCTTCCGTTTGTGGACACGCAGTGCGGTTTCAAGGCGTTCCGGCGGGAGCGCTGCCGGATCATCTTCGAGCAGCAGACGATTGAACGGTTTGGCTTCGACCCGGAACTGTTGTACCTGGCGCGGCACCACGGGCTGTCGATCCAGGAAGTCCCGGTGCGCTGGGCGCACTCCCCGGCAACCAAGGTGAGCATGCTGAGGGATAGCGTGCAGATGCTCCTGGATGTGTTTGTGATCCGATGGAACGCGTTGCGGGGGCGCTACCGGAAGAGGAACTGAGGCCGGAGCATTGCTTTACCACATAAAGTACTTGACATTAG
>Ga0187803_10000615_pt1 | contig 14115 bp, 13 predicted proteins | sample NC_wetland_sal_i_2_FD_132425 | JGI IMG/M metagenome (GOLD analysis project Ga0187803, IMG submission 132425) | Wetland sediment microbial communities from Neuse River Estuary, North Carolina, USA - Control_3 | ecosystem: Environmental > Aquatic > Freshwater > Wetlands > Sediment | place: USA...
CGCATCAAGGAAAAATTCTTCGGATACCATCGCGACCTGTTGCCTGAAGAAATCGCCCGCCGCCTCGGGGGAAGAATTGTGTTTCACAAGGAAGAGCAGGGACAATGGATTGCGGTGATTGAGCTGGAGCAGGAGCAGGAGGCCGAACTGCGATCACTGCCGACAGCCTATTCGCGCAGCAAGTGGCACGAATGCGTTTTGATGACGACCCAGACGTTCATGCCCGGAGCCAGGGCGAGAGCTTCGCGTGCGGCGAGCGTCAGGTACGCCGCAAACTGAATGCCGCTTGCATCCACCGTTGCCAAGACAATTCCGTGTTGTTGCTCCAGACTTTGAATGGTTCCGGGCACAACATTGCGTGCGCTCAAGCCGCGCGGGCTCTCTGTGGCCAGCAGGACGTCGCCGGCGTGAATTCCGACGCGCAGATGAGCTCCAACTTCGGCGTAAACGAGCGGAGTTATAAGTTCGACCGGCCCCGAGCCGATGCGGCAAGTCATGGTGCCGTGATCGTCGTGCAGGGCGACGACCGTGGCGTCGAAGATGTTTTCGAATCCCGACAACTGCGCGACGGTTTCGAGGCGCGGAGCACGCATCACGTCCCTGGGCTGGCCTTGCGCCACGATTTTTCCCGCATCGAGCACAATGACTTCTTCGCCCAGCGCAAAAACCTCTTCGCCGCTGTGAGTCACAAAAAGGATCGGAACGCGGTACTGCTGGTTCCAGCGGCGCAGATCGCCGAGGATCTGGGACTTCGTCGGACGGTCGAGCGCAATCAACGGTTCGTCGAGCAGGAGAGCGCGCGGTTCGGTGACCAGGGCGCGCGCCAGAGCGACTCGCTGCCGCTCGCCGCCGGAGATTTGCGCCGGTCGCCGGTCGCGCAGATGGTCAATGCGAAACGTGTTCAGCATCTCGCGGCTGCGCGTTTTCCGCTCCGCTGCACTCAGATGGAGTAATCCGTACGCGACGTTCTCTTCGGCGCTCAGATGCGGGAAGAGCGCCAGATCCTGCAGCACGTAGCCGATGCGCCGCTTCCAGGCCGGGACGCTGTGCTTGCGGTCGGAATCGTAGATGTTTTCTCCGCCCACCGCGATGCGCCCCTCGTCCGGGTCGGTATGCCCGGCGATGCAATCGAGGAGAGTGGTTTTGCCCGCGCCGGATGCGCCGAACAGAATCGTGAATCCCGCCAGCGCGAGGAAATGGACGTTCAGCAGAAAAGTGCCATCGGGATTGAGAAAGCGCTTGCGGATGCGGACTTCGAGATCGGACGAGATGGGGTATGCCGCCGCCGAACTCGCCGAAGCGGTCTTCATTTCCACGGACCCACCGACCAGGGCCGCCGATTCAGACCATACACGATCGACAGAAGGACGAAAGAGACGGCGAGCAGCAGGAGCGCCGTTTGGTTCGCGCTCGCATAGTTTGCGGCCTGCACCTGATCGTAGATGTCAATCGAGATGGTGCGTGTCACGCCCGGAATGTTGCCGCCAACCATGAGCACCACGCCGAATTCGCCGAGCGTATGCGCAAAGCTGAGGGTGAACCCCGTGATCAGCCCCGCTTTGGAAAGCGGAAGCACGACGCGCCGGAAGGTCTGAATCGGAGAATTTCCGAGCGATGCCGAGGCGCGGAGCAGTTTGGGATCAACGGCGCCGAAGGAGGCCGCGAACGGCTGCACGGCAAAAGGCAGGCTATATAACAAAGACCCGATGACGAGGCCTTCGAACGTGAAGGCCAGGGTGTGACCGGTGAGCGATTCCCACCAGCGGCCCAGCGGGCTGCGTGAACCGAGCGCTACGAGAACGTAAAAGCCGAGCACCGTCGGCGGAAGGACGATGGGAAGCGCGACCGCGGCCTCGACCAGAAACTTCCAGCGCCAGCGCGATGAGGTGAGCCAGTAAGCGGCGGGAATTCCGATCGCGAAGAGAACAAGAGAGACGATCGTCGCCAGCTCCACCGTCAGCCAGAAGGCGCCCCGGTTCATTTCAAGGTTTCTCCGCGGGCAGACTGAAGCCGTAGCTCTTGAGCAGGGACGTGGCGCCAGGAGAGCGCACGAAGTCGAGGAATTTACGCGCCGCATCCTGTTGCTTGGAACGCGAGAGCACGACCGCGGACTGGTTCAGCGTGGGGTAGGCTTCGACTGGAACCATCCAGTAGCGGCCCTTCGCTTTCATCGCCGGCGCAAGCGCATGGGAGAGCGCAATCAGCCCTGCCTGGGCGTTACCGGACTCCACAAACTGCGCCGCCTGCGACACGTTTTCCCCGAGCACCAGTTTCGCTGAGATCTGGTCGTACATTTTGTAGTGACGCAGAGCCGCTTCGGCTGCGCGGCCGTAAGGTGCGTGCTGCGGATTGGCAATCGCGACCTTCTTTACCACAGGGTCGAGCAGCGCTTGCATACCGACTTTTGATAAATCCAAAGGCGAGTCATTCGGAACCCATAGCACCAGGCGGCCGATGGCATAGCGGTAAAGCGTATCTCCTTCCGCCATCCTCGCATCAATGAGTTGCTTCGGATATTCTTCGTCGGCGGAGAAGAAAATGTCGAACGGCGCGCCGTTACGAATCTGTGTAGTCAGGTTTCCGGAAGAGCCAACGATGAGTTTGACCTCGTGCCCCGTCTGGCTTTTGTATCGGGCGGCGATCTCCGGCAAAGCCGCGCTCAAGTCAGCGGCAGCAGCTAAGGTGATTTGCTGTGCGAAACCCGATGAGCAAAGCACCAGCACCAAAGCCAGCCGAGAAAGCATAAGATAGAGTCCTTTTTGGGCGCGTCCTGCGGCTGGCAAAATGACCTCAGCGGCTAAAGCCGCGGCTGAGGACATGCCGCCTATCGCAGCGCTGAAAGCGCTGCGCCACCCAAATCGAAAAGCTGAAAGCACCGAAAACTCAAAGCCTAACGCCGAGAGCCTAACGCCGAGAGCCGAAAGCCGAGAGCCGAAAGCCCAGAGCCACCTCTCACACCAGCTTTGTCTTCGACAGCGGCAATTCCCGCACGCGCTTACCCGTCGCCGCAAACACGGCATTGCACAGAGCGGGCGCAAACGGCGGAACTCCCGGCTCGCCTACTCCCGCCGGTGGCGCATCGCTTTCGACGATGTGCACATCAACCTGTCGCGGCGCACGGTCCATGCGCGCAATTTGATAACTGTCGAAATTGTCCTGGTCTATGACACCGTTCGTCGCCGTGATCTCACCGAACAGCGCCAGGCTTGTGCCGAATACCGCCGCTCCCTGAAACTGGTTCCGGATGTTGTCAGGGCTGACAATGGTGCCCGCGTCCACCGCAGTCCACACCTGCGGAATGTGAACTTGGCCCTTGCTGTCGACTTCCACCTCGACCACCGTGGCAACATAAGTAAGAAAGCAGCGATGGGCGGCGATTCCCAAGCCGCGGCCTTTGCCCATGGGATGTTTTCCCCATCCTGACTTTTCCGCAGCGATCTCGATAACGCGCCGCCAGCGCGCCGTGTCCAGCGGATAGTCCTTGGGTCCTTCCGCAGCGTCGCCTTTGAGACCGAGCGAGACAATCCTGGGCGGACCGACAAGATTGAGTAAATACTCGACAGAATCCCTGTTGGCGGCCTTGGCCAGTTCATCGGCAAACGAATGGATCGCGAAGGCGTGATAAATGTTGGCGACGCTGCGCAGCCATCCGATGCGCACGTGATAGTCGGCCGGGCCGTTTTCCGCCCGGTGATTCGGTATATCAAATGGCAGGTTGTTCCAACCCAGGCCCATCTCGTCTTCTGCGTACCTTGCCGAAGGATTGAACGATGAACTAATCGGCGGGTAAGTGGTGCGCTGCAGCCACGCGGTCGGCTTGCCGTCGTCGCCGAGGGCGGCCTTCATGTACATCGCCGCGACCGAGTGGAAAAAGTCGAACTTAATATCGTCTTCGCGCGTCCATACGACCTTCACCGGCCTGCCGAGTTGTTTGGAGAGGACGGCGGCCTCAGCCACCTGGTCGGGCATGGACTTGCGCCCGAAGGCGCCGCCAAGCAGCGTGACGTGGCAGGTCACATCTTCTTTCTTGATGCCGAGAACGCCGGCAATGGTTTGCTGAACAGCTCCAGGACTCTGCGTGGGCACCCAGGCCAGCACTTTTCCATCGCGATACTCGGCGACAGCGACCTGGGGTTCCATGGCGGCGTGCGCCAGATGCGGCGTGTAGTACTCGGCTTCGACGATTCTGCTTGCTTTAGCAAAGGCCGCGTCCACGTCGCCAACATTGCGCACCACTTTGCCCGGCTGGCGTGAAGTTGCTTCCAGGGTTTTGCGAAACTCGCCTGAGTTATAAACCGAGTGCGGACTATCGCCCCATTCAATCTTCAGGTTCTTGCGTCCCTGGAACGCGGCCCAGGTGTTGTCGGCAATCACGGCAACTCCGCCCAGCGGTTTGGACATGTGCGGCGGCTCGACAGTATCAATCGTAAGCGTCTGATGCACGCCTGGAACCTTGAGCGCGGCCTTGTCATCGTACGACTTGATCTTCTGGCCAAGCACGGGTGGATGCTCGATTGACGCATAGACCATGCCGGGCATCGTGGCATCCATGCCAAAGATCGCCTTGCCGGTGACAATGTCGGGAAGGTCGAACAGAGCGATGTCCTCTTTTCCGATATAGCGCCACTCTGCGCGCGACTTGAAATGCAACTCTCCTTTCTTTGGCACCGGGAGTTTTGCAGCCGCGTCCGCGAGTTCGCCGTAACCGAGTTTGCGTTGGCTGGCTTTGTGCACGACGAAGTGCGGCTGAGTCGAACACTCCTTCGGAGCAACATTCCACTGTGCGGCGGCGGCGCTGATCAGCATGGCGCGCCCCGTGGCGCCCACTTGCCGCATCAACTCAAAATAACTGCGCACCGAGTGCGACCCGCCCGTATCCTGCCCGCCATATTTCGGATCGCCAATGGCCTGGTCAATCTTGACCTTTGACCAGTCGGCATCCAACTCATCCGCGACCACGAGCGGCAGCGCAGTGCGGCTGCCGTTGCCCATCTCCGAGCGGTGCGCAACGATCGTTACTGTGCCGTCGGATGCGATCGCCATCCAAATGCTGGGATCAAACGCGGTGGCCGCTTCATCCTCCTGGGCCCATAGAGGCTGGGGAGCGAAGCGCGCGCTAAGAATCAAAGCCCCGGAGGCGAGCGCTCCCTGCAGGAATCCACGGCGGCTGACATTTTCGATGATGTTCATGCCAGCTCCTTCGTGGCCTGGTGAATGGCCGCTCGAATCCTCTGATAGGTTCCGCAGCGGCACAGGTTGCCGGACATCGCGGTGTCTATGTCCTGGTCGCTCGGATTCTTATTCGCTTTGAGCAGCGCAATCGCCTGCATAATCTGCCCCGGCTGACAGTATCCGCACTGCGGGACGCGGATTTCCATCCACGCCTTCTGTACGGGATGCATCGGCGCGATGCCTTCGATAGTCGTGATCTCGCTGCCGGACGCTTCTTTCATTGTGGTCGTACACGAAGGGATGGCTTGGCCATTCCGGTGCACCGTGCAAGAACCGCACAGCGCCACTCCGCAGCCGAACTTCGTGCCCGTGAGCCCGGCCACGTCGCGCAGATACCAGAGCAACGGCATGTCGGGATCGCCGTCAAACGTTCGTTCCTTTCCATTTACCTTCAGACGGATCATGGCTTCACCAGCGTGACTCTTCCGGCTCATATCCTAGTCGCACATCTGGAAATGTGGAAGGGCGAGAAACGTTCATCACCACGGAGATACAGAAAACACGGAGAAGCCCTTTTTGTGCTCTCCTCCGTGTCTCCGTGTCTCCGTGGTGGATTGGGGTTTAGACCACGCGGATCAGTCTCTGTCCGCACTCGCGGCATATAATCGTCTGTCATTTTCCTGGAGGAATCTTGGCCTACGACGATCTGCGCGACTGGATCCAGGCGCTCGAGCGCGCCGGGGAATTGAAACGGATCCGCACCGAAGCCGACCCTATTCTCGAAATCACCGAAATCACCGACCGGGTCAGCAAGTCCGTGTGGGGCCGGGGCTCTGCCCCGGCCAAGCCGGGCGCGGCTCCGCAACTCGGCGGCTCGGCGCTCCTGTTCGAAAACCTCAAGGGCTATCCGGGCCAGAAACTCCTCATCAACCAGTTCGGCTCAGCCCGCCGCATGAACCTCGCTCTTGAAGTGGACTCGCTCGATGAAGTTGCCGAGCGCATCCGCGGCTTTCTCGATGTCAAGTCTCCTCAGGGCTTCCTCGACAAAGTGAAGATGCTGCCCATGCTGGCCGAGATGGGCAAGTTCTTCCCGAAGACGGTTCCGACCGGCCCGTGCAAGGAAGTAATCAAGCGCGACAATTTCTCGCTGCTCGATTTCCCCATCCTGCAATGCTGGCCCAAAGATGGAGGACGCTTCATCACGCTGCCTTGCGTCATCACCCGCGACCCAAGAACCGGCAAGCGCAACGTCGGCATGTACCGCCTGCAGGTTTACGACGAGCGCACCACGGGAATGCACTGGCAGCGCCAGAAAGTCGCCGCCGAACACTACCGTGATGCGATGCGCGAGGCATTCACAAAAAATGGAGAGACGGGCGTCCTCGCCCGTCCAGGAGGGACAGAGGGTCCACAGGGCGCAGAGGGTGCCCCACCCTTCGCGTCTTTTGCGAAGGGTGGGAAATCCGCCGCTGTGGACATCATGGCCCGCTCTTCCGGCGGCGCAAAGTTGGCGGATGGCGCTCGCCCCTCTGGACGCATGGACGTTGCCGTTGCCATCGGAACCGAGCCCGCGCTCACCTTCTGCGCCATTGTTCCTGCGCCGCCCGATGTGGAAGAATTCCTTGTCGCCGGCTTTCTGCGCCAGAAGCCGGTTGAGTTGGTGAAGTGCGAAACCGTGGACCTCGAAGTTCCTGCTGACGCCGAAATCGTCCTCGAGGGCTACGTCAATCTCGACGAACTCCGCACCGAAGGCCCTTTTGGCGACCACACTGGCTTCTACTCGCTCGAAGACGAATATCCCGTCTTCCATGTCACCTGCATCACGCACCGCAAAGACCCAATCTATGCCGCGACCATCGTCGGCAAGCCGCCGCAGGAAGATGCGTGGATGGGCAAAGCTGTCGAGCGCATTTTCATTCCCATGATGAAGCTGAACATCCCCGAGTTAGTGGACATCAACCTGCCCATCGAAGGCATCTTCCACAACCTGATGATCGTCTCCATCCGCAAGTCTTATCCCGGACAAGCGCGCAAAGTCATGAACGCCATCTGGTCGCTGGGCCAGGCGATGTTCACCAAGTGCATTGTCGTGGTGGATGAAGACGTGGACGTGCACGACTTAGGCGACGTGACGCTGAAAGCCCTGAATAACATTGATCCCGAGCGCGACATACAGTTCACGCTCGGTCCGGTGGACTCGCTAGACCACTCGTCGCGCCTGCCTGACTACGGCTCGAAGATGGGGATCGACGCCACGCGGAAGTGGTCGAGCGAAGGCTTCACTCGTCCTTGGCCAGACGAGATTGTGATGGACGCGAAGACTCGGGCGCTGGTGGATGGAAAGTGGAAGGCGTTGGCGAAGGAGTTGGGGATGGAGTGAGAGTTCCGTCCAAAGGCTTGTTTTGGACCATGTTTACTGGTTGGTATATATTTACTGATTAGTATCGGAGACCCCCTCCTGCGCGGTCTTTTGGAATCAAACACTTAGGGGAGAATCCCGCCAGGTCTTTGAGATCAAATGGGTTACAGGTAAAGTCTTTATTTCTTAATAACTTACGACTGTTCCTGCGGAGTCGCTTCGTTCCTCTATTTCAGTTCTTGGGTGTACCCCCTCCCCCGGTCTTTTGGAATCAAAGACTTAGAGGCGAATCCCGCCAGGTCTTTGAGATTAAATGGGTTACGGGTAAAGTCTTTATTTCTTAATAAGTTATGAGCGCTCCCGCGGAGTCGCTCGTTTCTCTCCTATTCCAGCCCTTTTGGTAGGTACCCCCTCCCCCCGGTCTTTTGGAATCAAAGACTTAGAGGCGAATCACGCCAGGTCTTTGAGATTAAATGGGTTACGGGTAAAGTATTTATTTCTTAATAAGTTATGAGTGCTCCTGCGGAGTTAGTTCGTTTCTCTCCCAGTCCCTGGTTGCGGACCTCGACTTAAGTGGCCGGAGGGCCGCGCGTTCGAAATTAATTGTCTGCGATACTTTTAGTATAAGAGATGGTGTCAAGGACTTGGATCACAATGTGAGACAAGTGCGGTGATCGCGGCGAAGCCCAGTTTACGTGTCGTGACCGCCGAGTTTTTCAATCGTTACGATCCCCGCAGAGGAGACAGTTAGAAGGTCGTCGTTTTCGGGTGTGATTCTTGGAATGGCGAGTTTTAACTGCCGCAATTGAGCCGTGGTCTTGTCTTCAGTGAGGAAGATTAATCCGTAGAAATATCGTCCATCGTGGCCTTTGCGCCATTCGTGGTTTCGATAGGTGTCCATAAATTTCCGGTCGGCTGTCACGATCAGGCACTTTCTGTACACGGCCTGTTCGATGATCCTTTGGTCGTCAGCACCGCTGAGTCCAAGGTCGTCTACCGTGTAGACGGGAACTTTCTTGGGGAACGCTTTTCCCAAGTCCCGGCTGAGATTCTCGTCCAAGAACACCCTTAGCTTTGGCACGTGAGAATTGTAACGTCTTCCGCAGGTGCCCCAATGATCGTCCCCCCGATGTCTGACACACAGTGAAGCTTAGTTTCCCGCGCTCATTCGCTTGAGGCAGTTCAGTATATACTTTTGCTGGTACATCCCAAATTCACTCAAGGAGGATTAATCTGATGACCGCCAAGTACATACCCTATTCCCGCAAAACGCCTTTCCAACTCCAAACATTGTTCACCCTGAGCCAGCCGGCGGACGCTGGAGTGTCTGATGGTGTTGCCGTCACCTCTTACGGACAGGGGCAGGTTAGCGGAGCAATGTATACAGTGCCGGCTCACGCTGAGCTCAATTTGAACTTTGATTTCCATCTGCTGTGTGTTACCCCACAGGACATCACTAATCTGAACAACCTCATCCGGGGACTCTTGGACGCGTCGCATCAGCATGTATACGACGACCTACAAAAGACGGACATCAACGGCGGGCTAAGCTTCTTCGGTTTCTTTAGCGGTGGGGTCTCAGCTTCGTATAGCGAAACAAAACATACGATGGACAGCTGGGGCCTGAGTGAGACGAATCAAGAGGCAATCGTCAACGCCATGATGGCTCTAGTGCAGAAGACGTCGGACTTCGGTTTTACTGGGACGGTCTACAACCGGGATTACGATTACAGCGTCTCTGGGAACGTCTTCGGTATCGCCATGGATGCGACTATAGTGCAGGGAGATCAAAGTAATCAGGTGCGTTTCCTCGCCCCCAGGCCACGTTTTCAGAGTTCCGACGGTATTTCGCTACCAACGGTCGGGAGCTTCTACTAATCCGGTGGGGCTGAATTCCTGATCGGTGCAGTCCCTCTTGATCGACATCGTGGAAGAATCATGAAGGCTCATGGACGCAGATTTGCTTTGGCTGTCTTTGCGCTCGCCGTCCTTGGGCAAACTCTGGGTTGCGCCGCACAGACGCCAGGACCAGGGGATCCAGATATGGATATTCTTGATTTTCCCCCTGCGGACTGGGACTGGCCTCCAGTGGTCAAAGGAACCACAGTGGATTTCAAGGCGAGTGTGATCCTTACTCCATCAGCAACTGATGCCATCGAGTATTTTGGCGAGCTAATCGTCAATGGCAAGAACTACGGCCAATTCAAATATAGATTGCTGCCTAAATATCCCGGCGTCTCAGAGGGCGGGGTCGTGGACATGGTTTGGCCCGTTAAGATTACCGGCCCTAGGGAAATGACTGCGGAGCTCCGCCTGAGCGCCGTTGGTTTCCTGCACCCAGACAAGCGCATTGTATTTCACGGAGAAGTCGCCAAATTCCCCGTGAGGTGCAATCCTAAGGACTTTGTGCTGGCTAGGTTCTTCCAGAGCCTATTCCATCGATGCGGGTACTGGCCGAGTTGGTGATCGCTGGGCGGGTGCCCAGACATTTTTGGGTGCCCCACTCATTCGCGTACTTTGCGAATCAGTGGGTTCTTGACTTCGGCGAAGCTCTCGACCGGACGACGCTTGATTTCCAACGCCCACTCCTGAAACTTCATCCTCACCGGCCTTGTTTCTCCGTAACAATAGGCTCGGAAACTGCTCCACTTCCACTGCTCGGGCCGCCCCACTAGAACTGATCTCATGAATAGTCTCAGGGCCGGCGGCTTTGGCCCCCAGGGGGCTAAACAGTTTGCCGAAAAAGTCGGTAGGCGTGGAGAGAACGACCACGGGGGCTGAAGCCCCTACTGATTGAATGCGACTTACGCGGCCCTGAAGGGCCGTTCTTCCACGGCAACGCAACGTTCGCGACTTTTTTGCAGCCTGCTAATTCACTTCCGCTCCCGTGTGTACATCTCCATTTCCTCCGGAGTTCTGGGCCAGTCTTCGCGCAGCAGGCGCGACAGCGCGTGATCGGCCAGGAGCTTGCCTCCGGTTTGGCAGTTGGGACAGTAATTGGTTTCGTTGGCGGCGTAGCGGATGCGCTGGATCTTTGCTCCGCAGCGCGGGCAGGGTTGTTTGTATCTTCCATGAACTGCCATGCCTGGGCGAAACGCGGTTACCTTCTCAGGAAATTCGTCTGCTGCTTCCTGGCGGAGACGATCGGTCCATTCTACGAGGCTGGCGCGCGCGGCTCGGTAGAGGCGCTCGATTTCTTCGCGCTTTACTTTTTGCGTCAACGCTAGCGGCGAGAGGCGAGCTTGGAAGAGGATCTCGTCCGAGTAGGCATTGCCAATGCCGCTGAAGATGCGCGGATCGGTCAGAGAGCGCTTCAAGGTGTGATTGGCAGAAGTAAGGGCGGTCGCGAAGTGGTCCAGATCGGTGTCCAGGACTTCCAGTCCACCAGGGTCGAGGGCGGCGAGTCCCGCTTCGCCTGCAATCACGTGCAGGGAGGCGCGTTTTTTCGATCCCGCTTCGGTCCACAGTAGCGTGCCATTTGGAAAGTCAAAGGCTGCCAGACCGCGTGGCGGGGAAAGCTTGACACCGCGTTTACGCCAGTGGAGTCGACCGGCAATCATTAGGTGCAGGACCAGCCACAGCTCGTCTTCTAGTCCGATGCAGATGCGCTTGCCCAAGCGCCGCAGTTCGACGACGGTTTTGCTCTCCGCGCTTTCGAGCGGCGGATTTGCTGTGCGCAGCAGGAACGGGCTGGCGATGCGCACGTGCTTGAGGCGCTGATTCAGGATGCGTTTTTCGAGCGCTTCCAGGTACACGACTATGTCGGGCAGTTCGGGCATGCGACGGCGCCTTGCCAGGCTTCGTCCATGGTATATGGATCTGTGGGGAATTGAGCCGGCATCGTCTTGGGCTATACCTCCGTGGAAAATCCCCACCCTAACGGCGCAAAAACCGCGCCGTTAGGATAGGGCACCCACGATTTTCATAATCTTCGGTGGACCGAGGGCTCATGAACACTCAGGGTGACTCGTGAACTTACGCGGAATGTTTGTGTTATATGCGCCGGCGGCTGTCCCTTGAGCTTATCCCCAACTTGTGTTTTCATAGGAGATGCAGGCGGGTCGTGGGGGCCCGGTTGCGCGCCGAACCCTTCAACACTCTCAACCAACACTTTTCCTAAAGGAGAAAAATCATGAGCCAAGTGCCGCATATCCCCGAGGGTTACAACACCGTTACGCCCTACCTAGTTATTAAGGGTGCTGCCCAGGCTATCGACTACTACAAGAAAGTCTTTGGCGCGACTGTGGTCATGCGCATGGACGGTCCGGACGGCAGGGTTGGGCATGCTGAGCTGCAGATCGGCGACTCGCGCATCATGCTGGCCGATGAACATCTCGACATGGGCCACGCCAGCGCCACTACCATTGGTGCAAGTCCGGTCAGCCTGCTCCTGTACATGCCTGATGTCGACCGCGTTGTCGAAAAGGCCGTCGCCGAGGGAGCGAAAATCCTGAAGCCGGTCCAGGACCAGTTCTATGGAGATCGCTCCGGATTTTTGAGGGATCCGTTCGGACATCTGTGGGGGATCGCAACCCACGTCGAGGATGTTTCGGCGGATGAACTGGAACGACGGATGAAAAAGATGATGCAGGCTGCGTGAGAACCAGCGTTGTCTTTGGCCGTTGTCATTCCTGTTGGTTGTTGTCACTCCGAGGAGCGCTGGCGACGAGGAGTCTGCAGTGCCGTGGCGCAGGCCAGACTGCAGATCCCTCGCCTCGCGAGGGATGACAAATCTAGTTAAACAATTAGCCAACGCCCTATGAAAGGACTTCCTATGCTTTCCGCTGGCAATCGTTTCCCGAACTTTTCGCTTCCTAACCAGGACGGTAAGATCACCAAGCTCGGCGACTACGCCGGACATTGGCTGGTTGTTTATTTTTATCCGAAAGACGACACCCCCGGATGCACCACGCAGGGCCGGTCGTTCACGGCGACCAAAGCAGATTTTGACGCCGCGGGGATCAAGGTGGTGGGGGTGAGCGCCGACGACGTTGCCTCGCACAAGAATTTTCACCACAAGTTTGCCTTCAAGATCGATCTGCTCTCCGACACCAACGCTTCGCTGATGAAGACGCTCGGCATCGGCCAGTCGGACTGGAAGGGGATGAAGTTCTGGGACCGCACTACGTTCGTGGTTGATCCCACGGGCGTCATTCGCACGGTGTATGAGAAGGTCAACCCGGAGGGACACGAACAGATCCTGCTCGACGACATCAAGGGCTTGCAGGCGAAAGCGGCCTGATGGCTCCAGGGGATGAATGCTCTCTGCGTCGCCGGGGAAAAGGAATTGGCACTGGCTTGGCCGGAGACGCGGCAAGCCGCGTCTCTACTCGGCTGTGTGGTAAATAGGAAAGAGCTTCGCATTTCCCGAAGCGTCCGGAGATCAAGCTATTCTGCGAATGGGTTGGCGGCAAGGTTTCCGGCGCTCCAGGGACGGAAGAGCGCGCCTGCCAATCCCTCCGCCATTACTGAAGGCAGAATGCGGTAGAGGCGAGCCTTCAAGTCGCGGTATCCCTGGATGCCGGCGAAGAGGTCGCTGATCAGCTCGCGAAAGCGTTCGCTTTTTGCGGTCAAAGCGACCATCTGTTCCGCAACGCTCTGGCCGAAGACCTGTCCTTTGTAGAAGCATTGCGAAACGCGCGCCGCCAAGCGCAGTTCGGGGAGAATCTCTTCTTCCAATCGCGTTTTGTACTCTGCGGGCTGCCGCGCCAGCACTGCTTCGGCGCACAACTCGGCCGAGCGCAGTGCGTAGTGGAGGCCTTCTCCGGTGATCGGGTCCACCAGTCCCGCGCTGTCGCCCACCATGGCCCAGCCCTCACCCGAGACTTGGAGCGCATCCATGGTTTGGGCGCGAAGCGAGGGCAGGATGTGCGAGTAAAAGCGCGCGCCTTCCCGCGAGAAGCCGTTCTGGTCGAGCCATGCCTCCAGCGTGCGGCGCAATTCGGGCGTCGAAGTTTCGCCCATCTTTCCGGCGATGCCGGCGGAAACGTGGTCGGGACGAGGGAAGACCCAGATGTAGCCGCTGATTCCTTTCAGGAACTGAATCTGCATCAGCGAGAAGCGCCCGGGGATGAAGTAGCCCGCCGTCGCCATCAGGTCATCCGCCGCCCTCGGAGGGACGAACTGGGCGCGAAACGGATTGCGCGCTCCCACAGCCAGGATCAGATAGGAGGCGAGGTATTGCGCTTGAGGCGTGGCTAGGCGCCAGTTTCCGGCTCGGCCGGCGATTCCCGTGACGCGTTCACGCCGCACCTCGACGCCGGCGTCTCGCGCCCGCTTCAGCAGCATTCCATTGAGCGCGAGGCGGGAGAAGATCGCAACCGGATGCTGCAGGCGGAAGCGCACGCGCTGTCCGGAGGGGCTGATCAGCTCGCAGTGTTCCACCAAATTCGCTTCGGTCCCAGCTTCCGCCAGGAAGGGATACTGCTTCAGCGCCTTGAAAGTGAGCCCGCCGCCACAGGGTTTTTCCCAAGCCAGCTTTTCATCGAAGAGCAGGACTCGATTTCCTGCCGACGCCAGCAGAGCAGCCGCGAGGGCGCCCGCGGGGCCGCCTCCGACGATTGCGATGGGATACTGCGGGTTCA